>Ga0315336_1003642_pt1 | contig 20027 bp, 16 predicted proteins | sample ASW5metaG_FD_204512 | JGI IMG/M metagenome (GOLD analysis project Ga0315336, IMG submission 204512) | Ammonia-oxidizing marine archaeal communities from Monterey Bay, California, United States - ASW #5 | ecosystem: Environmental > Aquatic > Marine > Intertidal zone | place: USA: California... | reverse complement strand
CCACCGACCGCATAGACCTCGATGTCTAGGCGGGCAGCCACGGTGCCAATTGTTCGCAGCACATCCACGAATGGGGTCTGCGCGATGAGTGGTTCAATGGATACGGACATGGGCGAAAATTAAGGCCACAGACAGGCAATTGATAGGCAGTCGATACGATGAGCGGTCTAAGCCGTGCGAAGAATTGAAAACACCTTCTCTTCGATCTTTCTACCCGAAATAGCGTCTGTGAGCGTTGGCAGACTCGACGGATCGGACAAGAAAGCGGTCAACATCGTATTCAGCGTCTGATCATTCTCCAAGTCTCTCGATTCACTTCGCAAGAGAGGTGTGTTCAGGCTGACAAAGGGTTGAGTGGCACGCTCTAGTGAAATCTGTGCGACGGATCCATTCTGAAACCTGAGATGAACAAGCAAGAGCGAGAGATGGTTTTCGGATGTAGACCCACGCGAAGCGTCCGCTCTGAGAAGGTTATCCGTTCCCAAAACATTCAAGACCCGGTCGACGGCGTGTCCAAAATAGGGTTTCCATTTTTCTCCTTCCCTCATTTGAGCTGCAATTTTGACGATTCGGCGCCCTGTAGGTTCTAGTGGAAGAGTCCATCTCCAGGGACGATAGGTATACATTTCGACTCCCGATTCATCTGCCACTTCCTGGAGCCTTTTGAGATCATGGAAGGACCACGAACCAGGATTTCCAAGGAGGATGGAGCAGCCACTCCGCAGCGCTCCGTTCACTAGCGGATACCATTCTCCGGAAGAGCCGCTAATGAGAAGTGGAAGATCGTGTGCCGGTATTGATTCTGGTGATAGAAGCTGAATTTCCCATTCCGTCGCAATCAGTGTGCGGCAAGAGCGGGTCCACTCATCATAACCAGCTAGGCCAATCTTCATGGGCGACCTTGTTAGGGAAAACGTTCTGAGCGAGAATGTTGTAAGGGAGAGTCCAGCCGGGGCGGGTTGCGAAAGGCAGGTTAGTTAGCGGATCCGTTTACGATCTTCGAGACGCCTCCTGGGCCTGCGGCCCATCCGGCGTCAACGCTCACAAATGCGACGGTCCAGAAATTAGTGGAGTCGATCCGGGCCCACGTCTGTCCGTTATCTGTTGAGTAGGTCGATCCCGTGGGCGCGACACCAACAATCGTCGGAGTCGAGGCGCCAGGTACATAGGAAGAACCGTATATGGAGCCTCCCAACACAGCTTTTCCAGCCAGTTGCCAGCTGTCACCGCCATCGCTGGAAGTAGCTACATTGGCATAAATAGAATCCCTCTCCGTAAAGTCTCCTCCGAGAACGATGAGGCGTTCCGCGTCCAGTACGGACAGCGTCGATATTCCTTCAGTCCCGGTCAGGCTGGCAATCGGAGTAATTGCTTCGCTCCACGTTGCGCCGTAATCAGTTGTGCGGATAACGCGGGTATCAATTGCCGAGGCGCCGGTGGCGAACCATCCGAACCCTCCCTCATACGTGTGAACACAGGTCCCACTCGCGGCAAAAGCTCCTTCGCCCGGGCGGGCGTCAGGGATCAGGGCTGGGTCATATCGACTCCATGATCCACCACCATCCTCGGTGTGAATCAGGTTGAACTCGCCTTCAAAGGAGTCACTGAATGCGAAGCCACGCTGCTCATCCCAGAAGGAGAAGCAGTCGAAAAATGCATTCTCATCCTCATTTTGGAAACTGAGAGACCAGTTGTCGCCGCCGTCTGAGGTTTTATAAATCCTCGAATTCGTGCCGTTTCCAATGGATAGAACGAAGGCCGTCTGTCCGTCGAACGCATGTACATCTCGGAACTGAACGCTGTCCGCGCCCGGCACACGCATGCTTTTCCAGGTGGCTCCAGCGTCATCAGTTTTCACGACATGCCCGTTGCTACCTGCAGCCCAAACGACATTTTCGTCCACAGCATAAAGACCAATGAACATGGAGGTCGAATCGTCGTACTGCCGCTCCCAGGATGGATCGGCAAGCTCGGCAGGCGCCATTTCGGACTCTGGTGCAGAACAGCCTATTACAAAACAGGCTAAAATGGTCGGGAAGAGCAATTGTCTGATAGTCATCGCAGCAATGTGGATTAGAACTCAGGCTTGATTTGGATTCAGGAATCTACGGGCTGCTCCGCACAGTTTGAGCGTGAGTTGTCCACACCTTGACCAAGGCAAGGACTAAGGGCGATGTCCTTCACGAATAATCACAGATTCACTTCGGAAACAAACAAGGGGAATTGGATATTGGATCAGCCCCCACATCATCGCTTCCACATCTTTCATTCCGACAGAAATCATCGTGAAAAAGCCACTTATCATTCTCGTCAGTGTCGTTCTACTCGCCGTTGCCGGCGTGTTTTTGCTTCAAAGTCCGCCTGAATCGGCAGACGCTTCCATGACGATGGTTGTCTATAAAAGCCCCACGTGTGGCTGTTGCCACAATTGGGTCGAACTCATGGAAGCCGCGGGATATACTATTGACGTGCGGGATACAAATAATATGAACACCGTCAAGATGCAGAACGGAGTGGCCAGAAATCTCCAGTCCTGTCACACTGCGCTGATCGACGGATATTTAATCGAAGGTCACGTTCCAGTCGAAGACATCCAACGATTGCTTGCTGAACGACCCGCGATTAAAGGATTGGCCGTTCCCGGAATGCCGATTGGCTCACCAGGAATGGAGCAGGGAATGCCCTCCGACTACCAGTCATTCGACGTCGTCGCGTTTGACGGAGCAGGCAATCTGAGTAGTTTCCGCCACGTTGAAGGCGGAGCAAACGGCCGATAGAATCAGTCCAGGCTTTTGATTCGAAGATTCTGGAACCACACCGCACCGTGATCACCCTGGATGGCGATGTGTCCCGTGCTTGTCGTTCCATATGTGGCATACCCGGTCCATTTTGACTCAGCAACGAGGGCCATATGGTCTTCGCTACCTTTTTCATATTCGACAACCAGGACATCATTTAGCCAGTGCTCAACGTGCGTGCCGTTTACCACGATGCGGGCCTGATTCCATTCCATCGCTGGACGCGTCACCGCTTCCGTCGGACCCTGCACATCATAATTTGATGCCGCGCTATTTTTACCGATCTGGCCTTCGTTGTAGGCGGCATCATCAAGAAGCTGATATTCTGGGCCAGTCATCCAGGGGTAGTCGCCGGCAGCCTCGTCTACGTGCCACATGACCCCGCTATTTCCGTGCGCTTCTACCTTCCAGTCGAACTCAAATTCGAAGTTTGTATACGTCTGACGTGTGACGATATCCATTCCACCTTCGGGTACCGAAGCATACATCGCACCCTCATCGATCACCCAGCCGGCGGGCATTTCTTCCTGTTTGTAGCCGCGCCAGTGTTCGAACGACTCGCCATCGAACAGGGAAACCCATGCGTGCTCGTCGTCATGGTTTTCCGCTCCATCATCATGGCCTTCTTCGCCGTGATCTTCGTTGCCTTCATCATGTGATTCGGCATTTTGGCAACCAAGGACAAACGACAGAATCAAAAGCAGGGATAGATATTTCATTTCGTTTTCAGGGGTGGTGCTGGGCTAATTGGACCCGTGATCAGGAATATTCGGGTGTGAGGGTTTCAAGGCAGCGTTCAAGAAGCACTTTGGTCATCATTATGCCATCAGCTTCTGGTAATTCTGACCCTTCGTATTCAATTCCGACATAGTTACGATATCCTGCGTCGAGAACGATACGCATGATACGCATGTAGTCTTTGTCTCGTTCATTACCGGCGTCATCGAAATTGTGACTCTTCGCGCTAACCGCGTGTGCGAACGGCATCAGTTCTTCGATACCCGTGTAGATATCGTACCATCCTCCGTTCGCTTCGCCCATGTCGAAGTTGCCAAAATCAGGCAGCGTTCCACACATGGGGTGATTCACAGTTCGCATGACTTCGGCAAGCCATTTTCCGTTTGACGAAATACCGCCATGGTTTTCTACAATCACATTGATGGATGATTGCTCTCCGAACTCCGTCAATCTGCGTAGCCCATCTGCAGCAAGGTCTCTCTGGGTATTCCACTCTCCTTCGCTCGCAGCATTGACGCGAATGGAGTGGCAGCCTAGTTCTGCAGCAATATCAATCCATCGGTAATGGTTCTCGACGGCAGTTGTGCGAGCAGCTTCATCGGGATCTCCCAACCGTCCTTCGCCATCACACATGATCAGGACACTCTTCACACCTTCATTTTCGCAGATATTCTTCAGTTCTTGTACGTAACTGGGATCTCTGGACTCCTCTCTCATGAATGAATTGACATATTCGACGGCATCGATACCGAAAGCTTCTCTCGAGATGACCGGAAATTCCAGATTGGTCATTTCATCGGCAAAGTGCGCCTTGTGAAGGGACCACTGTGCCAGCGAAATCCGGTAGATAGGTGGCGGTGGCGGCATCACGGCGCTTTCTGCACACGCCATGGGAAACAGACTCATGCCTGCTGCTCCGAGTGCTGAAGACTTCATAAAATCACGGCGATCCATCATGCGCTCACCTCCGAGCTATCGACATCATCTTTAAATGTGAACACAAAAAACAGCATGATTACTGCCGCAAACACGGCAGGAATCCACCAAAACGATTCCCACGCAGAGGCGGAAAGCACATCAGCGCCGGCCTTAAAATAGTTATTCAACCAACCAGAGACCTGAGCTCCAATCAACATTCCGAGTCCGAGTGTAATCAGCACCAGAATACCCTGGGCCTGTCCACGAATTTCCGGATTGGCTTTCTTGTCGACGTATATCTGGCCGGTGACGAAGAAAAAGTCGTAGCAAATACCATGCAGGATAATCCCAAACATGATCATCCACGCCACGCCGTCCGTTGCAGCCAAAGCGAAGAGCGCGTAGCGCAGCACCCACGCCGCCATCCCGACCACCAACATCCATTTGACACCCAGCCGCCTGAAAAAGAAGGGCATCGCGACCATAAACAAGACTTCCGACATCTGGCCGAACGACATCTTGAAGGCGACATTGGAGAGCGCTACATCATTGGCGAAGATGGGTGCAAAATTGTAGTAGGTCGCCAGCGGAATACAGATCAGGAAAGAGGAGATCATGAATACGTTGAAAGGGCGACTGCTCAATTGGGAGAGCGCGTCTAGACCCAGAATCTCGCGGGCAGTAATGGCGCCTTTGTTAGCTGCAGGGGGAGGCGTGTTGGGAAGTGAGAAGCTATAAAATCCCATGGCCAGCGACGCACCGCCAGCCACATAAAATGGAACAGCGGTCGTTTCGGCTTTCAGGCCAAGACTCACCAGGACTCCGGCCGCAATCCATCCCAGTGTTCCAAACACACGAATGAGTGGAAACTGCTTTTCCTGATTCGTGATGTTGTGAAACGCGAGTGTGTTGGTCAATCCTATCGTGGGCATATAGCACAGCATGTGCAAGGCCAGGAGGAGAATGAATATGGTCGGCGAACCCGTGTTGAAAGGCGCAGCCAGAATGGCGAGGCCACCAATCAAGTGCATGGTGCCCAGCACCTTCTCGACATCGAAGTAGCGGTCGGCAATCATTCCCAGAAAGAATGGAGAAATGACGGCCGCCAACGGGCCAACGGTATAAGCCCAGTGGGAAATATCTCCCATCCCGTTCTCTCCCATGAAGATACCGACGGTCACATACCACGCTCCCCAGACAAAAAACTGGAGAAACATCATTACGGACAGTCGCGCACTGATCGAAGAATTGCTCATTTACGGATTGGAGTCTTTTTGCAGGTCGTCCTATTTACCGCACTCAGGCCGAAATCTCAAATAGAATCGCACACGGATTCGCACGAAGAATCAATCCGGAAGCTATCGAACGAACGTATAGCTGTACTTGAGGACAAAAGCTCGAGAGTCCAGATAGGGCGGGATGGGCCTCTTGTCGAATCGATCTGCATTGATCGCCTCATTAAAGACGAGATATAGGTCATTTCCTTCCCGTGGATTGAAGCGAACTCTGAAGTTACCGATAGCCACATCCGCATCCGTGCTGAACTGCACGAAGCTTGAAACAGAAAATTGTCGGTTGAACGTTAATCCCAGCTTGAACCGCATGAGATGTGCCTCGAAAGATTGCCGCTCGTCGAACGTAATGTGATCATACTGATAGGTACCGCTTAGTTCAACCACCTTGGATACGTTCCATTTTGGCGAGGTGTGAATGGTAAAGCGGTCACCATCGAAAAACTTACCGATCTGAATGAACGACATAGCGGCTGCTTTTCTTGCCTGCCACGAGATGAAGTCAAGTTTTGCCTCTGTGTAGATATATCGGCCAACCGGAATCTCGATGTCGTCTGAAAGTTCAAAGGGCTCATCAAGATTTTCCTCCCACCGCGTCGCTTGCAACGTAAAAATAGCGTCAGTCCATGTCTGGATATTGGCGTTGGCCGTAATCTCATGAGTCTGGAGTGCGCCTCCGTTAGTCGCATACACATCAGAGTAGGCGAAAGCGTCAATCTTCTTCAGCCGCTCTCCCTCGAGCCCGAGCCTTCCCCACCCGATTCCTTGCGAGTATTCGTAATAATCTTCTCTGGACTCGAATCCCATATCGGGGAGATAATCTCTTCCGGCTCGATTGTATTCCAACGAGTATCGAAAGCCTTCGGTGATCTCTCTTCGCAAATGAGCCCGCAGGCGGGTGGATTCAAATCCGGATTCGACTTCTTCGTCAAAGGTTTGGACGAAGGCTGCAGTTAGATAATCGTTTCCGTGGACCCGAAATATTCCGTCGATTCCCAGTCCGATGTTTTCTCCTCCGTCTTCGTCAATTCGAGTGGTGGCAATACCACCGATGTACGTATTGGGATTGATTACCTGACGACGCAGCCTGAGCACGCCGAAGTTTTCGGAAGGGAGATCGCCCGCGCGTCCCGACTGCATATTCAGCGCTCCCACATCCCAACGCCCGATTCGCCCGACAATTTTGGCACCACCAAGCAAGGGCACCATCGTCTCGTCGTTGATACCAATCTGACGTGTATAGAACAAGCGATTCGTTTCCCCGAAATTCAGTTCGAAATTGCTGGCTCGTTCTTGAAAGAATAGCCTTTGTTCTGGGAAAAACAGAGAAAATCGGGTCAGGTTCACCTGTTGGTCATCCGCTTCAACCTGTGCAAAGTCTGTGTTGGCAGTCAGGTCCAGCGTCAAATTGGATGTGAGGCCGATCTTCATATCCAGCCCAATATCATAGGATGGACCATTGTCGATCTCATAAGCCGTTTCCGCGTCGTTCAGCTCCGCGGACTTGCTCGTGCCGGCGAGCACATACGGTGTGATGTACTTGGGCAACTCGGATTCAATATTCTCAAAAACAATCTCCTGGGCCAGCGAGGGCTTGAAGAAGCTGAAGAAGCCCCAATCCTTGCGCCGCTCAGGATACAGGTGCATTTCGCTGTTACGCGAAATGAATCGGTACGTGGTAAACCCCATTGTCGTCAAGTCGCCTACGGATGAAAAGCGAAGGCTCGATAGCGGTATTCGCATCTCCGCGAACCATCCTTCTTCGTTGGTAACCGTCTCGGCGTCCCAGAACGTATTCCACGACAGATTGAACGGCGCTTCACCCTGTGCATCGTTCGAAACGGCCACGTCTATTCGCACTCCCGAGGCGGAGACGATAAATAGAAGCGAGTTTTCTTTGTCGTTAAACGTGTCGAGAATGAGCGCGACCTGGTCATAATTAGCATCCCAGGCATCCCGCTTGAAGGTCGTTGCGCCAATTTTCTCTGGCTCAGAATCGAAACAGCGGCACGAATAATAAAGGTATGAATCGTCGTAGGCGAGACGAATTTCAGTTCGTTGAGATGCTGGAGCTCCGTACGACGGATCGTAAACGTGCCATGGAACGGGTGCGATATCGTCCCAAGCGGATTCGGAAACGAGGCCATCTACGACTATCTCTCCGTTGAGTCTTTGAATTCCAACCGGAGCTTCACTACGGAACTGATGGTCTCCAAAACTGGCGAGCTGGGCGGCCGAGGGAATGGTAACAACGGCCAACAGGCCGAGGAGGAAAGGTCTAATCACGCGCGGAGGTGTCATATGATACCTCAAAATAGCTACTGGTCGACACTTATCTAGCTTCTGAGTCCGATCCTCACAAATCTCCTAATTCGCGGACAGAAACTCCAGAACCCGCGTCCAGGCATCTTCGGTAGATTGCCCGGTCCGAGCTTCAACCAGGATGGAAGACCCATGACTTCCTCCTTCCGAGACATACGTATCGTGTCCCATATTGCCATATGCTTCCATATCTGAGGCGACCGATTCGATCTCCATCTCTCTTTCTGGTCGAATCATGAGCGCTGGAATGCCTAGGCGCGATGCTGCCTCACGCGGTTGGCACTCTAGCATGGGCTCTCCTGCGGCAGGAGAGAAAGAAAGAACGCGCTCAATATCGTTCGGAAACTCTGCTGCGAGGTGCATGACTAGCGTGGCAGAGTAACTGGAACCCCAAGCAATGATTCTTCCGAATCCCTGCGTCCTGGCATAATCCAGCGTAGCCTTTAAATCGGGGTAGACATCACAGTAGGAATATTCTGCATCTCCCAACCCAGCAACCGTTCGGTTAACACCCTCAAATCGATCTCCACCGCGGCGGGCGTCAATCGTCATGACTGCAAATCCTTCGCTGACGAGTCGGGGGACAATGGGCGTGTACTCGCCGCGCGCATCTCCACCTCCCTGATGAAATGCCAAAATGAGCGCTGGGCGTTTTACGTTTTCCGGCTCATAGAGATCACCATAAATCGCGACCCCATCCTCGGTGAGAAGTTCGAACGAGCGGTCTGCCTCTTGCGCCCAGACGGTTGAAAAAATCATCAACCCAACGAGGGAGAGGGCGATTGTACGTGAAAACAGTATCAGGGACTTGGAAAACGGATTCAATCCCGCAGGAATTTCAATTATAGAACTGTCGCGATGCATTCAACTTCTAGGGCTGCACCCAATGCGAGTCCATCGGCACCGAAGGCACTTCGCGCAGGTTTGTGACCGGGAAAATATTCAACGTACACCGTATTGAAATCACCCCATTGGCTGATGTCATCTATCATCACAGTGCATTTGACAACTTGATCTAAAGACGAGCCATACCGCTCCAAAGTTGCTTTAATATTGTCCATCGTCTGACGCGCTTCTGCCGCCATTCCGCCTTCGACGACACTCGTAGTTCCTGGGATGACACCAATTTGGCCTGAGAGATACAACGTATTACCGACTCTCACAGCTTCCGAAAATGGAAGCGAGGAGTCCTGACCGGCGCTTGAGAGGTATTCGACTTTAGTCGATTTTTCAGACTTATCGGAGTCACCTTCGTACTCGCATCCCACGAACAGCGTCATCAGTGCAATCAAAAAGAGGTTTTTCATGAGTATATCCTTATTGAGTAGAAGCCGTTTCCATGTAGTCCAGCGTCAGATTCAGCAGCGTTCGTACGCCGAGCTTCATTCCAGCCTCGTCTATATAGAAATCGGGAGTGTGATGCGAGACGCTCACATCGGCGGGAAGGTCGAGAGGTTTTCCTCCGATAAACATGTACAGTCCTGGGACTTCGCGGGCGAAATAAGAGAAGTCCTCGGCGCCCGTGATCGCATCGATCAATTCGACATTGTCCTCTCCAGCTGTGCGGTTTAGCGTGGGCAACATTTGTGCGGTCAGATCGGGGTCGTTAAACGTAACGGGATAATAGGCTGAATATGGAAGCTGAATTTCGGCTATCGCTCCATTTGAGGCAGCCGTATGACTAACGATCTCGCGAAAACGATTGTGTAGATTTTGGCGCATCTGCGGATCGAATGTTCTGATGGTCCCGAGCATTTCCACTTCTTCGGGAATGATGTTCGAGCGCACTCCGCCGTGAATCGCTCCCACGGTGACGACCGCAGCAGCCTTTGTGAGTTCCAGGCTTCGACTGACGATGGTTTGGAGGTTATTGACCACTTGAGCAGCCGTGACGACCGGGTCAATACCCAACCAGGGCGCGGAGCCGTGTGCCTGTTTTCCTTTCAACACGATGCGGAAATCATCGACGGCCGCCATCATGCCGCGCGGTCGGTATTCGATTTTACCCACATAGGCACCCGCTGCGATGTGAAGTCCAAATATGACGTCTACTTCGTCCATCACATTCTCTTTCACCATCAATTCTGCTCCTCCCTCTTCGCCAGGAGGTGATCCTTCTTCAGCCGGCTGGAATATGAACTTGACGCTACCGCGCAAATCGTCTCTCATGCCGGCGAGTGCTTCGGCGGCTCCCATTAACATCGCAACATGCGTGTCATGACCACAAGCATGCATCACGGGGACTTCTTCTCCACGATATAAGCCAGTGGCAACAGATTTGAACGGCACATCGACCCTTTCTAGTACAGGAAGAGCGTCCATGTCTGCCCGAAGAGCTACAACTGGTCCAGGATGGCCCCCGCGCAATATTCCGATGACGCCTGTGTGTGCCACTCCTTCCGTGACTTCCATTCCAAGCGAGCGCATATGCTCCGCAACAATACCTGCCGTTCTGAACTCACGGTTTGATAACTCCGGATTGGCATGGAAATCACGACGCCATTCGATCACTTTTGGTTCGAGTGCGTCGGCAATTTGGTCGACGAGTGTCTGTGAAAATGCCGGATAACTGACCGCCAAAAGAGCAGCCAGCAGCAAGAGCTTGCGCATGAGGTTCGAGATAAGGTGGGATAGAGAGGGAGAAGAACCCCAAGAAACCTCAAACCAACGTGCCGATCAAGCGATTACTCTCCTTTTAGTCTTGCCAGATTCGCCTGAATATCTCTACGCCTCGAGTCGATTGAGAGGCCCTTTTCGTAGGCTTCGATTGCGGAAGGGATGTCTTCGAGCGCCTCATACGATTCGCCAATACCCGCCCAGATGGAAGCAGATTCCGGAAATAGTTCAGCGTTCATTCGATACACCGTGATGGCGTCTTGGTGCTGGTCGGCAGCGGCGAGTCGCTCTGCGACCGTATTCGTTTCCCACTCACCGAAATCGTAGGCACCGCTGTTGTCGTAATTCTCTCGTAGCTCCTGGAATTTTTCTACAGCCGCTTCTCCGCCCCCTTCATGAGCAGCTAGGAGCAGTTCCTGAGAAAGGATTCTGGGCTTGGCGGTTCCGCGGTGGCATGTTTTACAGGTGACCTCAACCGCAGGGTCATCGCGATCACTCAAGCCCGGCAGCAACTCATCATTGATGGTTTCCATCATCCTGAGCATGAAGCGGGCCTTGTCCTTGTTGGGGTTATCGTCATTCGGGAAATCCAGTCCCGACAGGCCAGATCCTTCTGGCTGCCTCACATGACAATGAGAACAACGGACACCAAGCGCAAACGAAAAATGGCGCATCTCCGAGACTACTTCTGCGCGGGTCATGTCCTTGGGATAAAACTGCAGGTTTTCGGGCATTTCCTGGGCAGTAGCCTGAAAACTACCAACAGATAGGAGACTGATCAGGCATAGTGCGCTGATCGCCCTGCCGCGGATTGACACGATATAGCGATTTGACATGATTCTCTCAGGTGGTAAAACAACAAGGGCAGACTATTTCCGCCTATATGATCGGCAGAGAGGCTACATGTTACTCCTGGGTGCTGGAATTTACCCTTTCGAGCTTCACAGCAGTTCCGTAGGCGAGAAGTTCGGCGGCGCCCGACATCACCTGGCTCGTAACGAAGCGAACATTCAGGATGGCATCAGCCCCCAAATTATCACCATCCCATTCCATGCGTTGAAGAGCAGCATTTCTGGCCTCGGTCAACATCTCCGTGTACTCCTTGATTTCGCCTCCAACCAGCATGCGGAGCCCGGCAAGAATGTCTTTGCCAATGTGCTTGGCGCGGATCGTGTTTCCTCTGGCGATACCAAGTGTTTTTGTTACCTGATGTCCGGGAATGGAATCTGTTGTTACGACTATCATGGGTTGATACAGGATTTAGTCTTCTCTGAGGGCGCGATCCGCATCTCTATCGGACCAGCGCTCAATCAGAAGTGAAATAATTACGACCGTGAGGCCGATTCCGGCTATTCCGAAACCTATTTGAAGCGGAACGGGCAGGAGCCAGTACCACGAAAACGCCTCTTTTAACGGCTCAATGAAATAGGAGAGGGCGATGAGGACTCCAATGAGGATCAAGGCTGATCCCAACGTTCGAAACCGGCCCGGGCGGAAAAATTTAGTCATCGCGTAGCCCCACCTCCGTCTTAGAGTCCTGAATCCGTTCTGCTATGAGAGCCCCCATAATAATGACGAATCCGGCTATCACAAGCATGATTGCAACCATGAGTTGGGTAGGGACATGCATTCGAATGAGGAAGCGCCAGATGCGAACGGTGCCCTCCCATCCGATGTAGGCGGAGCTGAAATACAGTCCGCCTCTCCACAGAATCCACCCGAGTGTGGTTGATGCGCTCCGTTTTGAATAGTCCTTTTTATCACTCATTAGAGTATAGGCCAGAGTGGTTTATCTCCGGGTTCTGTCACAATGCTACGGGTGATATGGGCCGCGGATTCACCGCAAAAAACAAATAAAATAGCGTAGGTAAGAGGTGGAATATATCCTTAAATCGCCGAAAACGCGTTTTTGGCGACCACTCAGCTACCCCTCGTTATGACTACTACGGCCAACAGCCGGGGACGTGCACCGCACCGCCCTGCCGAATTCGTATTTCAGGCCCTGAAGGCCTTCGTTCTCTTTGCACTTTTTCTGGCATCTCTCTGGATGCTGTTCGGCTCAAGTGAGGCTGCAGCTCAGGTGACTCTCTGGAATGGCGACGAGGATTGCTCGCTGATCGCTGATTTCGAAGATCGCATAGATTGTAAGCTGGACACCAACAAGGCTCAGCTAGACGAGATTCTGGGAGAGGTGTCCGACGCGTATTTCGAAATCCAGGCTGAACTATGTATGGAAATCGCACCCGCAACATTTGCAGCATCTGTTGGAGTGGGTGGAGGCGTAGAAGTCAATGCTGAAGGAGGAGGAGGCATTGATTTCTTTGGTGAAAAGATTGTTGCAAACGCAGCTGGCGCTATCGGAATCGATGCGTCTCTTTCCTATGAGCCCAGTTTTAACATGGCATCGCTGACTATATGTGGAAGCCCGGCGCCAATTCAGGTCGACAGCGCTGACGCCATCCTTGGCAAAATGCGCCAAAACGATGTTGCGGAGCGCCTCGGAACCTATCAGGATAAGTACAGCAATCACGTAGGGACTGTTGGTATGGCGATCCCAGACCCTGCCGTTTTGGATGCCGCGCTTGGGACGGCTTTGGCGAGTATAGATAACCCGCCCATCCCATCTGAGATTTCAGATGTGCTGAGTCCTTCATCCGCGTCTATCATTCTCATCGACAACATACTCCAGCTCATGAAGCTGCCTGATGACCTGAAGACCATGATCAAGGACCCCAAAACGGGTCTGGATAAGATTGATATCTGTACATACAAAGACAGCTTCCCAGCGAGTGAAGCGAAATCTGCGTTGACAGACATCTGTTCTGGTCTCCATTCTGCCGCTGAGCTGAAGGTACTTATTGATCCAGTAAAAGAATTGCCATCGAAAGTTGAAGCTATCATATCTGATATTACACTTCCAGGTTCATGTCCAGGGGCTGTGAGCGATATCGCTGACCTGGCGCAAGCGATCAATTGTAATCTGTCAACGGGTGGTGTTTCTATCGGGAGCATGGTTGGAACGATGGAGCCAAAGGTGAACACGACCGACATCGCTGTGGGTATCATCAAAACCGCCGTATGCCTGATTCCAGGCTCAACCAATTGTGTGCCGTTTCAAGATGGTGACGGAGAAGACCGGGAAGAACGGGAGGCAATGTCTGATGTCGTTCGTGACGACGTAGCAGATTCTGATGAATCTACCCAAGCCACGGATGACAGCGCGAGTGATGACATTGTTTTGGATTCGATTCAACAGCTTCCAAACGACTACAGCTTGAGCGTGAATTACCCGAATCCTTTCAATCCTGAAACCTCGATCACGTTCGCGTTGCCAAGAAACGAGCACGCAACGATTGAAGTTTTCGATGTGATGGGCCGCAAGATTGCCACGCTGCTATCTCAGGGTATGTCGGCAGGCTTTCACCAGATTCGTTGGGACGCTTCGAACACGCCCAGCGGGACCTATTTCTATAAACTGACTGCTGGGGCTTACACGGCCACCAAGCAGATGACTCTATCCAAGTAGAACCATCTTGACTGAACACGAACACATGAAGCGTGTGTTCTCCGTCTGTCTGTTGGTTCTTTCAGGACTCCTGTGGCCGTCTCTTTCGATGGCTCAGACAATGGACTTTGGAGATGCACCCGATACATACGGCACATTGCTGGCGAGCAATGGCGCACGCCACACGATTGGCGGGCCACGTCTGGGCGCGACCGTCGATGCGGAATCAGAAGGCTTCGACTCGTTCGCGGCCGTAGGAGATGACCTGGATGGCATTGATGATGAAGATGGCATCGTATTTATTACGCCGCTGATCAAAGATCCATCGTCGAGCACCTCAAGGGTGGCTGTGACGGTCAATCAGATTACGTTTCTGGATGCCTGGATGGATATGAACAAGGATGGAGACTTCTCTGACGGTTCAGAACAGATCTTCACCAGCCAACTACTCTCCAGTGGAGTCAACATTCTCTCTTTCACCCTTCCCAGTACTGTTTCGCTGGGGAAGGCGGTATTCCGTTTCAGGGTGTCCTCAGCAGGAGGACTTTCTTACGATAGTGCGGCGGTCGATGGCGAAGTCGAAGACTACGCCAAAAACGTGATTGCCTTAGGTGGAGCCGTTTCTATTCATGCGCCTGACGGATTAGCCGATCCATTGACGATTGACCGTGTTGGTGCCGATTTACGCATTAGAGCGTCCGACATGACGGAGCTCTTCACGATGACTGTAAGTTCATCACCCTCGGTGACTATTGAGGGTACAGATGGTGACGATCACTTTGTGCTTGATCTGGCAGGTGGATTTCCGATGCCTGCTTCCGTTTTTCTGGTAAAGGGTGGCAACGAGGGCGTTGGCGGTGACGCGCTTACGATAAAAAATGCGACAGTCACCGATGTAGAACATATGTTTTCTAGCGAACAATCGGGGTCGATCGAAATCGACACGGAAACGCCAATCTCGTATTCAGGTCTCGAGCCCATCTTCGACCTGGTCACCGCGACCAACAAAACATTTACGTTCGGTGCTCTTTCCGAAACCATCATGCTCGAAGACGATGGCGACGTGGCAGATGGAGAATCATTTGTGGACTCGAATCTTGGCGGAGAATCGGTCACGTTTACCCATCCGACCTCTAAAATTACGGTTAACGCGGGACAGGGTACCAACATCATTCGGGTCAGGCAGATTGACGACAGCTACTCAGGAGACATCGTAATAAATGGTGGTACGGAAGATGATTATCTGCATGCCGATTGGACAGACGGAAATCCGCTCCTCAATGGACTGCTGTTTGACAGCATGTCCGATGGCGCCTCGGGAGACTCAGTAATTGTTGAAAATGGTACCGTGCCAGAGGTGGAGCTGGTGTACAACGCAGCCTACAACGGCATCATGGTGATTGATGGTGGTGTGCTGACGTATACCACCGTATTGCCTGTGCGCGACGAATTGACGTCTGCGACCAAGGTCATCAACCTGCGCCCCACGGACGATGGCGGCACTTTCGGGGACGATATTTACAATGCCAATAATCGCTCGAAGCTCACGGTCGATAGTGGTGGAGACACATACACATTTGTCGATCCAACAAGCAGCGTAACCCTGAACGGTGGAATCGACAGCGATGAATTGGTTCTCACGAAGATGGACGGATTGACCAATCTCCCCGTCATTATCAACGGAAATGCTGGAGACGACACGTTCAAGATTGACTTCGTCAATGGAAATCCACTAACGACCGCCGGAATCACGTTTAACGGAGGCTCGCAGTTCACGGGAGGAGACAACCTGATTCTCGAAAACGGTTCGGGCGATCTGAGCACATATGTCTACGCGAACGCCAACGACGGCACGATTACTGTCGACGGAGGACTCGCCACGTACACGGGTCTCGAGCCGATTGTGGATCATCTTTCGATCAAGGAACGAGTATTTACCTTTTCCGCGGTCGATGACATTGCCACGCTAGGCGATGATGGCGTGTCGGGCGACGGATATTCGAAGCTCGAAACAATCCCGCCGACGAGTGAGACGACGACGTTTCTCAACGCAGATTCGCTCATGATCATCAATCTGGGTGACGGCGAGGACGACATCCATATTAAGAACATGGATTATCTGGCAGGCCCAGATTCGTTGATCGTATATGGTCAAGATGGTGACGATGATTTCCTCGTGCGGCCGGACTCAACCTACGTCGTACACGTGGATGGTGGCGATCCAACGTCGTCTCCGGGAGACACGTTTGAATTCGATCTATCTCTTTTGACCGGCAAGTTGTTGACCTACTTCGATCTACCTCCCGATGCAGGATACTGGTGGGTCACACCGGGTTATGAAAACGTATCCTTCAAGGATGTCGAGTATGTGCCGTACAAGTTCTTCCTGCTCACACCGATTCACACGATTACCGGAGTGTCGCAGCTTCCGACATTTACCTGGGACTACGGCACCGACACGTTTGCCAAGATTGCTGACATATATGTCGAAGCAGATCCGGATACCACGTTTGACAGTTCACTTCATTTGCTGAAGGATGAACTCGATTCAGCTCTCAAGACGATTGATTTCGACTGGGATGAAGACGGACTCAAGTTGATAGCGAACACCGTCTATTATTGGCGCGCGGTTGCGAACATCGGTGGCGACAATGCGGGTGAAGGGAACGGCCTGACGGGCTACCGACATCGGATCCAGTCGATTGCTGATTTCACGGCTGAGTTGGACTATCCACACGACGGACTGGCCACGCAGGACGAAACGTTTGAATTCCGTTTCAACGTGGGCCATGAGCTGCACACGGCGACCTATCTCGTCGAGGTGGACGGGCCAATTTTCGACCCGACAGACGGACTGGATGTCGGATCGATCGTGGTCTCGGATGAGCGATTCGATGTGAGCGACCTGCCATCGGATATCTATGCGGGCGGAACGTACACCTGGCGCATTAAGACATTTATCGGATCCGCCGTCGCAGGGATATCGGATATCGCGACCTTCTCGATCCTTGGTGGGGTCATCGTACCGACACTGAGTTATCCGATTGATGACCTGTGGGTCTATCAAAATGAAATCGACTTCAGCTGGTATCCTTCAGCGCCGTTCGGCGACCTGAGATTCGATCTGGAGTACATCAATACGAGCGCGGGAGAAGTGTTTACCGGCACTCCGGACGTGAGTGATATTGAAGGACTTTCGCAGTCGGAAGATCTTCTTCCGGGCAAGGCCTACTCCTGGCGGGTGCGGACTACACACGTTCCAAGTGGACTGGTGTCTGCATGGTCTGCAGCTGAGACATTTACGACGCTGGGACCAGGCACGGCGAGACAGCCGGTGCTGAGCTGGCCAATAGAAGGAGCCGAAATACATACAACCGCGCCACAGTTGAACTGGAGCGTGGAAGGCGATGCGACGGGGCTTACCTACGAAATCGTCTGGCGCCCAAGAGGTGCATTCAGTGACTTTGAAGAGACCTCATCGGATCAATCTCTCGTGATTACGGGACTGGGTGGGGGAATTATCTATGAGTGGAAAGTGCGTTCTGTGAATACAAACGGAGATAAGTCTGCCTATTCTGACTTAGAAACGTTCGTCGTGAGCACCGTGCTTCCAGCATCCAAAGCTGTTACGGCGGCAATGGGAGATGACTATGTTATTTCTACGCTACTTCCATCATTCAAGTGGTATCCCGATGGAGATGCCAGACAGATTGCTGACTACGAATTGCAGTGGTCCACAGATTTAGCATTCGGAGACGTGGCCGGACATGTGACAGGGCTCTCGGAATCGGAATATGCACTGTCAGATGCTGAAATATTGTCGGCTGGAACGGAGTACTTCTGGAGAGTGGCGGCAAGACGAACGGATGGTTCGGTATCCGACTGGACCCGCGCCGATGCAAATGGAGCCTTCAGCACGACAACCGCGAACGGAAGCCTCGTGCCTTCACCTTCCGGGCCCAAAAATGTGGTTCTGATCGAGACGGATAGGGCAGTACTCAACTGGCAGGTTCATGGCCGGCTTGATTTTGTTGATGATTTCGAAGTGCAGGTCTCAAGAGAAAGCTCATTCGAAACCGTTCGGTCGTACCACACGAGAGACTTCATTCAGGAGGTAGATGACCTTGAACGCGGGGCGCTGTACCACTGGCGTGTTCGCTCTAAAATCGGTCCTTTCTACTCATCGTACAGCGCCCCGCGCGCATTCATCGTCGAGAACTCGGAAGGCCCCGTGCAGCCGATACCTGCCGGTCCTGCGAGCGGTGAAGTCCTCGAAACGCGTCAGCCTGTGCTGTCTTGGTTCACTGTGGGAGATCCTGCCACACCCATTCTTTATCGTCTCGAACTATCCACGAACGCATCATTTGATGATGCCACGATGATAGAAGACATTCAAACATCGTTTTTCAAAGTACCATTGCTCGAGAGTGGGTTTTACTTCTGGCGGGTTACGGCCTATAGCGAAGGCGCTCATGTCTCGCCGGTGTCTGAAACGAGCACCTTCTCGACAGCTGGGTTCGCGGTTTCATCAGATGATCCCATAAACGACACGACGAGCGAGATTCCCCTTACCACGAGACTGCTTCAGAATTATCCAAATCCGTTTAATCCGCAGACCACGATTGGATTTGAGTTACCTGAGCCAAGCAATGTTCGCATACGTGTCTACGACGTCCAAGGACGGTTGATACGACTGCTGCTTGATGCGCAGATGCCAGGTGGTGAACACACTGTGACGTGGAACGCCCGGGATGAACTTGGCAACGAAGTGGCCAGCGGAATGTATCTCTACGAACTCTCGACTCCTGAATTCCGGGCAACCCGGCAACTAGTCCTGATCAAGTAGACGGGTTATTCCGTGTCATGGTCGGGCGCTGTCCTGACCGGCTCCGCTACAGGGACCATCGAAGCGGGCTTATCACCAAGGCTATCGGCGAACATATCGCCGTATATAAACCAGACGCCGAGAAATAGCGCGGCGACGATGGGGCCGAGAATGAAGCCGACTGCGCCGAAAAGAAAAATCCCTCCCAGCGTACTTATCAGCACGAGAATGTCGGGCATTTTTGTGTCTTTACCCACCAGTCGGGGTCGAAGAAAATTGTCTACGGTTCCGACAACGAGCACGCACCACAGCGTAAACGTGACGGCTGTGCCCATAGATGCCTGAGCGAACAGAAATACCGCCGCAGGAATCCACACTAGAGCAGAACCAATGGCCGGAATGATCGACAAGACGATCATGACCGTTGTCCAGAACGCCCAGCCGGGTATCCCTGCCATCCAGAATGCGGCGCCTGCGAGGCCACCCTGTATGATTCCAATTACGAGTGAACCCTTCAGCACGGCGCTGGCTACAGAGACGATCTTATCTACCAGCTCTTGTTCAGACTCCTCTGGAAGTGGTACGTAATACAGAATTCTCTCGAGGATGCTAGAACCATCTTTCAGAAAGAAAAACATGGCATAGAGGAGAACGAATACCTGAAGAGAAAATGCCGCTGTTCCTCTGGTTACTTCGACCACGCTATCTGCCAGAAAGCGACCCGTCGCTGCTGCAAATTCGCTCAGTTTCGATAAAAAATCTGCTTCTTCCGGCAGAAAGCTTCCCAGAATCGGGTATTGCGCCAACAACTCATCCCAACTGCCAGCTTCTGTAATCTGACTCTCGATCCACGGCCTAGCGGCCTGGCTGATGTCAATTGCTTGCGCGGCAACAAGTCCCAGGAATACGAAGATCGGGATACCGACAGCCACGATGAGCAGCAACAGGGTAAGGAGGGCAGAAAGCGACTCTCGTTCTCCTGTTTTTCGACGCAGGAAGCGCTGGAGTGGCAC
>Ga0315336_1003640_pt1 | contig 20037 bp, 16 predicted proteins | sample ASW5metaG_FD_204512 | JGI IMG/M metagenome (GOLD analysis project Ga0315336, IMG submission 204512) | Ammonia-oxidizing marine archaeal communities from Monterey Bay, California, United States - ASW #5 | ecosystem: Environmental > Aquatic > Marine > Intertidal zone | place: USA: California... | reverse complement strand
TCCCGCTCAGGATGCGATTGTAGGCCACCGGTGAATTGCGGCCTCCTTCTTGACCGCCGACACCGACACCAAACTGGGTGTTCTTTGCATACCCGAATTGGGGATCATGGCAACTGGCACAGCTGATCGTGCCATCGATCGAAAGTCGCGGATCGAAGTAGAGCTGTCGTCCAAGTTCGATTTTCGCCCGAGTCAATGGATTTGCTCCGATCCCGGTAATTTGCGCCTTTCCAGCAGCCAGTCCTTTGGGCAGTTCGGGATTGAGCACTACATGGTTGGCGGGGTCTTCGACCCATTCGCTTATCTCTTCGATCGAGACGGGGCCTTCCCCAGGTAAACCACTGGTCAAGTCAACCGTGCCGAGCAGAATTCCTTGTTCACCATCTTTGTCATCATCGGCAGCGGTTTTGTCACCGGTCTCGGTGGGTTTGCTGTCGGTCTCGGTGGGTTTGCTGTCGGTCTCAGTGGTTGGCTCCGAGGAGGGGGGTTCTCCGGTGGTCGGAGGTTTTGCCTCCGGCTTGGTTTCAGGGGGAGTTGGAGGCGTTGGTTTTGGCGTGGGCGAAGTTGTTTCTTGCGGAGGGGAAGCAGGCGTGGAGACGGTCGATTCGGTGGTCGGTTTGGCCTCGGCAGATTTCGAATCGCCACTCGGTTTGGCAACTTCGGTTTCAAGGGGCGGGACCACTGGCTCAGTCGTTGATGGGGAAACGGCCGGTTTCTCTGCATGCTTACCGTCGTCTCTTTTTTCTCGTGTCAACTCGTTGATTGCAAAGGCAATGGCGATCAACACAACGACAATGATCAAGAACCTACCCATCGTTTTCATCCTTAAGTAAGAAGTATTGATAAATCAGAGCAGTGACAATCGTTCCAGCAATTGGACCAATCCAGCCCCACTGTTGATGGGCGCCTGCGTGCTTAAAATGGCCGCGATACCCGCGCAGGTCAAGAAAAAAGTGCCGAGTGCTTCGGCTACCATTTTTCGACTCATATCCGTCCACTTCCCCTTTCAAATCCTTGTTCTTTACTCCCGGTAAATTCCGTGGTCGGAAGGGGTTTTCTGATCTAGAGCTGCGATTTTAACGCGTCAATGGCAGCATCATAGTTTGGTTCCTCGGTAACCTCAGCAACATACTGGGCGTGAACAACCTTTCCATTGGCATCCAAAACAAAGATTGCACGGCAAAGTATTTTGAGTTCTTCAATCAAGGTTCCCCAGTTCTGACCGAAGTTGCGATCCTGATAATCGCTTGCTGAACGGATATTGGTGATGTTCTCGACACCGCAAAACCGGTTCATGGCAAAGGGCAAGTCAAGGCTGACCGTAATTGCGTTGATGCGACCGCCTAATTCACCCAGGACCTCATTGAATTTCTTGGTTTGGGTGGCACAAACGGGCGTATCAAGCGAGGGCACCACGCTCAACAGGGTCGGCTTGCCCTTCAGGTCATCGAGAGTGAGTGTTTGCATCCCGTCTTCAAAATAGTGCAGTGTGAAGTTCGGGGCTGCCCCGCCAGCGGCAACTGCCTCACCGGCCAAGGTCATCGGATTTCCCTTAAAGGTAATTGCGCCAGAGCGTGACATGGTTTGTTCCTTTAGCTAAAGCAAACAGCGGGTTTTTGAGGCCCAGGACTGGTCGTCGCGAGGTGGGCCTGCTGATCATTGCAACCGGCTAATTTACAGTGGCAAGTGTGATGGGCCCGGTTGCAAAATCCAAATCCCCCCTAGTATCTGCGCCTGGGCCGATATTTCAAGTGGCTGTCGCGCTGCGATAGCAGTGGTCAAAAAGGAGTTCCCACTCGGCCTGCTGAATTCGACCACAAAGGACCTGGGCATCATTCTCGCCACGGACCGCGCTGCGACAACAATCGACAAAGGCAAAGGGATCCCATGGTGCACTGCAAAGCAGCTCGACGGCACCACTTGTTTGGCCCAACTGCTGCCTGATCTCGATCACCTGTTCGGCCAGGGGCTCAAATACGGCGTGTTTCCCTACACGGCGAAACCAATATTTAGCATTTGAAAAGTCGCCTTCGCGACGGTGCATGATCCCATGCCAAAAACTCCCCGAATCGGTCGGTATGTTCTGACTGACAGTATGGGACTGTTCAAGGCAATCGTGGAGCAGCCACACCCCGGCCAGACAACACTCGGCCATTTTCTGATCGGCGAGCGGCGAATTCGTAAAAGCCGTCTCGATACTCAGTTCGGGCAGACCTTGATGCCCACCCTCTTGAGGTTGGCTATCGTCCAGCGGGCGGCAACGGTTCCGATCGAGCCAGGCAACAAATACGGGGCCGTAGTCCGCGGGAGAGAAATCAGACAATCTCAACTCCAGGATGGAACGTGGGAAGTGGTTCTCCGGCAGCGGATAAAAACTGCACACCGGGTCTCATTATTGCGGTTTGGGAGGAAATGCCAAGCGGGGGTCTCGGTGTCTGCCAGGAGTTTCGGCAGGTCCCTGAAAACCAGATCAAAGATGGGTCCGGCAAGAAAAAAGCCCAGGGGGAGGCACCCCTGGGCTCTCGTCGCTTTGCAGATGCGACCAGCTTAATAGACGTTTAACGCACCCTGGTATTTTCACCAGAAGTCCGCGATTGCTGACGGCGCGACAGCTGTATTTTGCGATTGGGATTGCCGCCAACACCGTCACGACTACCGGTTTGTGTGATTCTTTGCGTACGGCCTGATCCTGAAGAACGGCCCTGGCGATCAGCAATTTGTCGACGCACCGAATCAGCCGTGCGACTTGTGGTATTACGGTTGGGATTTTCCACGACACTAACTGGTGCGGCCGATTGGCGAGGCTTGGCGTTTTGTGTCAGGTCAGCGTAATGGGCACTTTGACTCTCGTTGCCCATCCCCTTATACATGGTGGCCAGATTGCCATAAGGAACCGCAAGTGCTTCCTTATTAAGCAACCCATTGGCAACTTCCGCTTCGACCAGGTCGGCGCCCATCTGAGTGAGTTCAAGACCTTTCGACCGCTCGCCAACTTTCCAATAACTGACTCCCATGCTCACGAGTGCTTCGCCGTGTCGGTGTGGTAAGGCAAGTTGGGTAACCGGCGCTTTGGTCGTCAGCATCGGAATTGCCTTATCATACCAGCGGATAGCCTTTTCGTGGTCCTTTTGGTGAACCGCATACACCGCACCGATATGAAAGTAAAGACGCCCCACCAGATGTTCAAAATTGGGAACAGCCTGTCGGTTCTTCGCACCTTCGGTAAGGTTATCGATCGCCTTCTGCGAGTAACGTAAAGCATCGGTCGACCTGCGGCGGGTATGTTCAATGCGTACCGCCTGGAAGTAAGCGACTCCCAGTCGCCACTGGATGTGTTGTTGCCAAAGCAGATCGTCAACCTCTTCCACCAGTGAATTGGCAGCGGTTTGGGCTTCTTCGATCCAGGGTGCCGGATCGACGCTTGGCTTCAACTCGGCCAGAGTTGCAAGGGCAACCTCGGCAACCTGGAGTCGTAACTCCAAGCCAGCGTCACCCTTTTTGATAGCGTCTTCAGCGAGCCCTGAGGCCCGACCAATCCACTTGGAGACCGTTTTGAATTTGTTCCGGTAATCCTGGCCTGCGATCTCGCGACCAATCGCCAGATGGGCATCGACAAGGACTTTTGTGGCGGCCCTTCGATCGGCAACATGTTTACTTGTCGCAACCAAGTCTGCCATTTCAATCGCTTTGGTTTGAAACGGTATTGCACGCGACCGAATTGCCGACCCACCTAAGACTGCCAGTCGGCCCATTTGTTGCAGTGCTTGGGCTTGAATAATTGTGGGTGTGTCGTTGCCGTCCAGTACGGCTCGCGTCTCGCGAACCGCATCGTCGTAACGTGCCAACTGCTCCAGTGCTCTGGCCCAACGAAGTCGATACGCGTCGTTGCTCGGATCGAGATTGAATGCCTCAGCCGCTGAAAACTCTGCCAGATCGGCCTGGCCGGTTGCCAGATAGATATCGGCCAACAACCAATGTGCCTGGGCCATCTCCGAATCGAGTGTCAGGGCGAATTGCAAATCGCGAATGTTTTTCTCATACGGGCCATGGAGGTGGTTTTCCGCCCGAAGTGCAAATGCAGCTGAATCGAGTGCCTCAATGACAATATGCGAAACTAGTCGCTTGGAACCTTTCGTATCTTGCGTCTCCTCAAACATGAACAGCACGCCACGTTCGGGAAAGATTTGACCAAGGATTTCACCCGCATCGTTCAGGATGCTGGCTGGCTCAAACTTATCGAGTTGCAGCTGCTTGACCAACTGTTCGGCAGGTAGCAATTCATCGAGTTCGACTTTTATCATCTTCACGGTATCATCGGTGACGACAACATCTATTCTGTGGAAGGGAGCCGTCTCGTAGATCAGGATTTCGCCATTTTCAAGGTCGTGCACTTCACCAGGTTCACCCCAAAGCGTGCGTACCTCTGCTGGAGACGACGTGCCAGGTTGAACGCCATTGAACTTGGCAACCTTGGTATTGATCATCAGCTTAGTTGGGGGGGCAACTGCCTTTTTGACCGTTTTGTTGTGTTGGGCAACACGATCCTTGCGGCGTGAATTGGCGGAACTGGCGGCTCTTGTCAAAGCAGCCCCAAATTCCTCAGCTTCTTTGTCCGTTGGGTAGTCGGCTTCGGCAATGACTCCGTGCTCCGCGTCCAGCGGCAGTACGCTTGCTGCCAACTCTGGCTCATGATCCGAATCTTGGGAAATTGGCTCGAGCGGTTCTTGATCCTCAGAATCAGCAACCGACTCAGCCCCAACCGGTTCTGACTCTATAGCCTGCCGGTTTTTGACCAAAACCGAGGTGCCGTCCCCTTGGAATTTGGCGATTGAATCTTTGACCTTGGCAGTTACCGGCACTTCGGCGCACACGGCATGAACCGCTAATAGAACGAGGCCACAAGATGCAATTGTAATGGCAGGACGACCCCAAAACATCAGGTAAGTCGCTCGTGGTTGAACTGACCAGCTCATTCGTTTTTTCGTTCGCATGGCGTGCTCCTCCTGAACACATGACCGACAATGCCAGTCATACCGTGTAAATTTCTCTAGGGATCGCTTTCTACTTATCAACTCAGCGAAAACCGGGCTGTTCTCCAGAGTCCATGACTGATCGAGCGCCGCCTGGCATCCTCTCACCAAGGGTCGTGCTCACATTCAGGAGAACCAATAGAGCCCTTCTTATCGTTGTATTCGCTATTACAAGATTACCATCGGCAACTCTTCATGCGAATTAACAGCCTATGTGAGTCAAATTGGTGAACCCGACACAGTTCGTCTAAATCTCGTCAGGTTTGACTACAGATCGAACGCTGCTAGCTGAAAAACTCTCCCAAAGTATGGTCCCGCTTGCTACCATTGCTACGATTTTTTCGCAGATAGCATCGAGCGAAGAAGTTTGCTTGCATCTTCGGTTTGACCACCCCGCACCAACTGCTCTGCGGATCGTAACTGTTGGATTTGATCGGTTGTGAAAGGGATTGCCGCACCAGGGGCCGGCTCAATGGGTACCAGTGATGTTTTGATCGCAACCAGCAATTCTTCGATACCCACCCCCGTCACGGCACTTGTTGCGTAGCGGTCAGGTGTCGCCCTCTCGACCGCTGATATACGCTCGGGTGTGAGCAGGTCGATTTTGTTGACGACAACCAAAACAGCTCGGTCCCCGCCGTTTCCTTCAAGCAAATCCTCTGGGAGTGCATTCTTGGTGGCGTCGGCAACCATCACGACCAGATCGGCATGTTCCCGCGAACGTTTCGCCCTGTTGACCCCCTCCCGCTCGAGCGGGTCGACTACCTGCCGCACCCCTGCGGTATCTGCCAACTCAATTGGCCAGCCACCGACGGCAGTAACTGCCGTCACAACGTCACGGGTTGTCCCCGGCTGGGCACTGACGATGGCCCGCTCAAACCCAACCAGCGCGTTGATCAAGCTGCTCTTTCCGACATTCGGGGGACCAGTCAGGACGACCCGCCAGGGGGTCGTGAGATGCAGTCCCAAATCGCCGAAACGAAGCAATCCTTTGAGTTGCTCAAGTGCCGCAGAGGTCGCATGGTTCTCCAGAGCCAGCAGTATTGCTTGAATCGACTTCCCCAAGGCATCGTGGAACTGGTCAAGCAGAATACGTGCGGTCTTCGTCGTCGCCGCGACGGCCAGTTCCCTCGCGGCAGCCGCTTGCAACGGATCTGGATGGGTAGTTGACAAAGAATCTTGCCAATCGACCATTGCGCAGCCACTGGCGGCCAGTCGCCTGAGAACGGCCTTGATGGCTGCCGATCCACCATGGCAGTGGATTTCGACCTGCGTCGAGTCCGCCAGCCGCGTCACAATCACGTCCTCACCGCCGGTGCCATCCCAGCGACCATAGCAAATCCGTCCCGCGGGGAACTCGGCAAGGGCTTTCCCACTGGCGGAATGAAACGATTGCTGCACGATATCAAGGGCTCGTGAGCCAACGACGCGGACAACCGCCACAGCACCCCGTCCCACAGGCGTTAGCTGAACCGCACGGGTTGGAAAGTCTGATTCCATCTGGTACTCGACATCGAATCGCCATTCCCGGCGAAGCAATCCCCTGATCACCTGGTCCGCTCAAGCCGGCCACCCGCCACTAGCGCAATGCCCGCCAGTACCAAATCGGGTACGCACCGTACTTCGAGTCCCGTCAGTCGGGTCAGGGTTTCCGCCAGTGGAACATGAACGCCGCCAGTGAGGCAAACCACGGGAGGTTTGGTTTGACTCAGCGCAATCTGCTCGACAAGTGAGCGGACAGCGCCAACTGTGGCCCAATACAAACCGGACTGAATGGCGGCTTCGGTTTCGTTTCCGATTGGTGGGGGAACCTCGGAAGTTTTGGCGGGTAAAACCAACGGCAAAGCATCCGTCCCCTCGGCAAGGGCGTGGGCCCCCATCGCGATCCCCGGCAAAATCGCCCCTCCCACAAATGCCCCTGTTGCGTCGACCAGATCGACCGTCATCGCACTGCCGTGGTCGACGACCACGATCGGTCGGTCAGCTGTGCGTAACTGGTTGGCTGCCGTCGCTGCAAGCAAGCGGTCGATACCCACTCGCTCGGGGAACGGCACCTTGAGCGGAATCGTGATGTCGCGATGCGAGACCCCATGAATTCCGTGTCGGCCACTTTGTTGCCCCAACTCGGTGATGACCCGCCGAAAATAATCCTCAGCAGGACGATTCACACTTGCAACGAACCAGTCGAATTCCACCAGCAGCACTTCCTCACACCAGTGACGGAGTTTGTCTTCGGCGAACCTGTTTTGAGAGGAAAGTGTCAGTTCCAGGCTGCTGGCTGGCTGAGACAACCCGGACGCTGTGATCGGTAGCATCCGACCCTGGGCCTCCGCCGCGCACGCGCTGACTGAGTCGAAGAATCCGCATTGAACGCAGCTATTCCCAATGTCGACTGCGACGATGCTTGTCTGGTGTGAATTTGGTCCCATGCTCTGATCCTCAACCAATGCGGCAATCCACTTTGCTCAGGGCTGTGCTTTCCACTTTGCTCAGGGCTGTGCTTTTGTCTATCATCCCCTGATCCTGGTTTTCAGGGAAGTGTCCTGTCACCCAGGGGCTATCGAGAACGGTTCTCGAGAGCAAATAGCCAGTTGACGGACCGCCGCTGACCGGCAAAATGACGGTTCTGGGAAAGTGTGTCCACATGTCACCCCAGGTACATTCCAATTGGGCCCGTGGCGGAATAGGCAGACGCGCATGCTTGAGGGGCATGTGCCCGTAAGGGCGTGCTGGTTCGACTCCAGTCGGGCCCACTGGAAAGCTGACCCATCGAAAATCGAGCGGACTCGTTGGGAGAAGCCGAATTGAGGTTGAATACCATCAAGAAATCGAGTTGAGATTGGGACTCGTGACCAATAGTCGCGAGTCTCTTTTTTGTGGACAACCCTTGGTGGCAGGTAAGTCATGTCGACTATAATTTACACACGGCCCGGAACCTTGCAGTGGTTCCGTTTTCTCGAGTTGCTGCATCGCCCAACAAAGGAACTGACACCATGCTCAACCAGATAATACAAGATGCCATTAATGAACAAATCAACAACGAACTTTACTCTTCATACAATTACCTCAGCATGTCAGCTTATTGCGAGCATAAACAATTCGCGGGGTGTGCGTCCTGGATGCGAATCCAGAGCCGTGAAGAATACACCCACGCAATGCGTTTGTACGACTTTTTAATTGTTCGTAACGGCCGCGTTGAATTATGCCCGATTGCCCAACCTACCATTGACTTCGAGTCCATCCCTAACGTTTTCGACCAAGCGCTTGCACAAGAGAAGATTGTCACCAACCAGATTGATGCGCTCTACGAACTCGCGTTCAAGGAGAAGGCATTTGCCGCACTCGTTGAGTTGGAATGGTTTGTTCAGGAACAAGTTGCCGAGGAAAAGGCTGCCCGTGACATCGTCCATAAGTTTGAAATGATCAAAGAAGATCCAGCCGCCTTGTTGGATCTAGATCGGGAACTGGGGGCACGCAACGCATCTGACGCCGAATGACCAGAAGCCTGGACAACTTATGCCGCTGGGAGTCGGCGCAACCCCATGGTTTACACCAGGGATTCGACGGCGCGTGTGAGAGGGGGTATCAAGCTCGAAACTTTCCCTTTTACAGCCCCGAAGCCACCGTACTGGTTAATCTCCAGATACAGGAAGAGACAGCCCAACAACAGCGCCAACAGCGCTAACAACAGCAACATAGTGTAGATCGATGTCTTCGGCTTTGACCGTAAAACACCGGGTGGATTAGCTGAGCTTAAGTCGGGTTGCGACACGGTCCCCCTCCTGAATCTGTCCTCGAAGAAAACGTCGATCAAGTTTGCCAATCGCCCGGTCTGGCGAGGTGCTGATAATTTCAGCGCGGCCCAGATATTTGGAGCCGCGAAAGACTTCGACGGTGTGGCCTGCTTGCAGTCCATCGTCGGCTCCGATCGTCACCTCGATTAATTGCGTGGCACCCTTGCGACGGACGGCAGACACTATCCCGTCGGAAGGCTCCATCAAGAAATCGGGGTCGAGGCCCGGGTCAATGCCATTGGCACGTAACAATTTGGACATCCGTGCAACTTGTCTCGTGATCGCCTGATTTTGGGCACGTACGATGTTCAGTTCACCTTGGGTTTGATCCTGAGCCTCGGTGGCATCGAGCATCACGCCAAAATCCTTGTCGCGGGCCTGCTGATTGTCGCGAAGCTCCTGCCGCTGCTCAGTCACTTCTTTGACCAGGCGATCGTTGTTTTGTTGCGTTGCAGCCACTGCGGCGATGCGATCACGGCTCTGCTGCTTGAGTTGGTCAAGTTCAGCCTGAATACCGACATTACGATCCACGAGCATGGTCCGCTCGCTTTCCAGCTTGCGGATTTGCTGTTGGATCGCTTCCAAATCGCCACTCAATTTACTTTCCATGCGGTTGAAAGCGTCCTCGGACTGACTAAGTTGTGCACGCGACTCGGCAAGTTTCTTGTTCAAGGACTGCGCCTGCTCACGCCAGTTCTTGTGCGTTGAATAAGCAGTCATCGCCAGCCCCATGAACACAATGCACATGATCACAATGAGGAGTACCAGGATTTTGCCGATGAGAGTCATGGATTGCCTCCGCGGGTCGCGGGTTAGTCCTTGGTAAGGTCACGATTTCGTTCCAAGGTGTGCTCCAGTTGGCCCTGTAACTGGTGCAACTCCTCGGTCGTTTTCAAAACGGCAACAAACGCCTGATCGCGGGCCTGTTGATTGCCCTCAATTTCGCTTCGTAAATCATCGGCCTGATCGGCCAGACGAGTGTTCCGCTCTTGTACCGCCATTACCTCGGCAGTCCGATCACGACGCACATCGGTCAAAGCCTGTAGATTCTGCTCCATTTTCGCATTTCGCTGGATAAGGGCCACGCGCTCGTGCTCCAGTTTGCGCAACTGGTTCACAATTGACACCTGCTCCCGCCGCACTTGCACATCAAGCTTTTTGTGGTCTTTCACCAGGTCTTGATACTTCTGCTGGGCAGCATCAACTTGTGTCTTCAAGTTGTCTCTCTCGTCCTTCAAGTTGTGATGCGTACGGTTCACGACAAGGCCCAAGGTCATCAGCAAAATGCTCATGAACAGAACGATCGATATCAACAGCTTGCCGAAAAAACCCATGGCTCACGCGGGGATAATCACACACATCGAAAGATAATTCGTTTCAGGCCAACTCTCACTGATTTGTGTTGGGGGCCCTTCGACAGCGAGGACCGCCAGCGAGCCGCATCATCCGAAACGCCCACCAAACCAACGAACAGCTTTGTTTCTGGTGAGGATCTTTCTAGTATACGCAAAGCTAACCCAAAACGCCAATTTTGCGACCCACCACCAGCCTGAAGGTCCAGTTGTAGGGGTCGTAACAGACTGCTGGTAGGGATCGTGCCAGGTCGCCATGTTTCGACGATTCTCAGTTGTCCGGAAAGCACCCACAGCCCGAGCCACACGCCCCCCGGGGGGACTCGATTTCGCATTGGCCGGCAGAACTGCCGGCAGGAGCAGCAACCACGCTTAGAAGCCGTGTCAGCTGCTCTCCGCCGCAATCGGAGCATTTTGGCGGTTCGCTGGTTCGCACCAACAACTCCAGCGTCTGATCACAACTTCGACAATGGTATTCGTACAACGGCATGGAGTACCTTTCCCGAGTGCTTTGTTGATAATCGGGTGAATTTTCGGCGCAAGGCTTGCCAACAGGACCCTCCAATGCTGTGACACCGAGAGACTGCCAGCGTAACCTGCTTACCATCGGTCGATCGGCCGGTTGAGAATCTCGCTCAAAATGATCGCCTCGCGAACCCCTTCCGGATTAGTCAACAGCGAAGCCAGGCGGCCTGCTATAAGATTCTCGTTGGAACGTTGCTCGTAAGCATCCTCGTTATGCGTATCCTTCAAAGTTCCCAAGTCGTGTGCAAATTTCGCCTTAATGCCCGATTCAAATTTGTCCTCCGCGGCGACGATATCGTCTCCCAAGTGTGACGCCTGTTCGGTCAAAGGTTGTGTTTTGATTGATCTTGCCGTTCGAGGAACGAGCGGTCCAGGATCTGGTCGAGACAACCGGCTACCTTTCTTTCGGCGGGCGGAATCTACCGGAACCACTTCAACCGCCGCTGGATCCTCGTCGACCAGAACTTCAATGGTGGGATCACGACCGGCCGAACCATGTGCGGTGGGTGGAACAGCGGGCGCCTCGCTTGGGCGCTCGGCAACACCGTACCCGGCCTCGCGGAGCATCGCTTCGACCTGTTGTCGAAGTGGATCGGCTTGATCAGCATGTGCCGGCCCGGCCCTTTGCGGCAGCTGAGCATCTTGGCCACGCGGGGCGGGCTGGGGGTGACGTCGGCGGGCTTCGGCCTTTGCAGCCGCCTTCTTTTTGGCCTCACCCATTTGTCCCAACACCCAAAAGAGCAGGAACAGTAGTGGGACCACAACACTGAGAATGTTCTCCAGCGCGGCCAACGGGGGCAAGCAAGGAATATTGAGCATGGTGGTGTAATCGCTAAGGTTTTTTTCCCGTGACTTCCATACCCACTTGCCATCCTTGGTTAGTATTTCCAAGCGGTGACCATAGGTCGGCGTAAAGCGTTAACCTATTATCTGACCGATTACCTGGAAACGGTCGTGACACTTGCGCCGGCAATCGCACCGCGCATTTCGGTATCGGCTTGTACGTTCTGCAATCGGTAGTAATCGATGATACCGAGCTTGCCACCGCGAAATGCGTCGGCCATTGCCTTGGGGACTTCGGCTTCGGCTTCCACCAGCTTTGCGCGGTTTTCTTCGATCGCGGCAATGTTTTCTTGCTCTTTAGAAACGGCCATCGCCCGCCGTCCTTCGGCTTTGGCACGTGCGACGCGCGTATCCGCCTCGGCCTGGTCGGCCAGCAGTCGCGCCCCAATGTTGTCCCCCACATCAATGTCGGCAATATCGATCGATACAATCTCGAAGGCGGTTTGTGAGTCGAGCCGACGAGCCAAAACGGCTTTGGAAATCCGGTCCGGATTCTCAAGTACATCGGCATGGGTCGTAGAGGAACCAATCGCACTGACGATTCCCTCACCCACGCGAGCTACGATTGTTTCTTCAGTTGCCCCGCCAATCAGCTGGTCAAGATTGGCCCGCACGGTGACGCGCGCTTTCACTTTGAGTTGAATTCCATCTTTGGCGACCGCGTCGAGCGATGGCCGGTTGCTCTCTTTTGCCGGACAATCGATCACGCGGGGATAAACGCTTGTTTGCACGGCCTCAAGGATATTACGGCCGGCCAGGTCGATCGCCGTCGCCTGTTTAAATGTCAAGTCGATGATTTTTGCCTTGCGGGCAGCGATCATTGAACGAATAACCAAGGGAACATTGCCCCCAGACAGGTGGTGCGCTTCGATCGCCTTGGTGGTAATGCCTTCGTCGGTCTGCAAACCGGCTTGAACGGCCATGATTTTACTGCGTGTGATCAGCGTTGGATTGACTTTGCGAAACGTCATGCGAAGCAAATCGACAATTCCGATTCCCGCCCCGGTCGTCCAAGACTGAACTAACAAACTGAAGTATCGCGAAAACACAATCAGGATCACCAAGCCAAAAATGACGAACAATGACCCCAAAACAATGATAATCATGTGTTGCTCAAACATGGCGATTTCACCTTGGGCCTGTGATTCCTGTGATTCCTGCTGATTCCTGTGATTCCCGCGAAAACCAGCCAGCTTAGCTCTTGTACCTCAAATCTTCGCGTAATTCAAGTTTTGGCCACGTCATGTGTGGGAATTGTTCAACCCGTCAATATCAAGCTCTTCAATCCCTAGTTCTTCAATCGGCCTCGAGAGCAAGGAATCGGGATCTTCGTGGGCAGGTCGCTCATGGTCGTTGGCCGGGCGGACAACCACCCGGTTCGCACGCACTTCGGTCACCACGACGTATTGATCGGGATCAATAGCCATCCCTTGACTGACGGCATCGACCAGTTGGTCATCAATGAGAACCGCTCCAGCTGGGAGCATTTTCGAGCGGGCGATTCCCACGCGGCCGATCAGTGATCGACGCGGATCTTCCGGAGTCACTTCCTCTTCGCTGGGAGGCTCTCCCAGAAAGGCTCTTCCCATCGGTGTCATCGGCCAGTACTTAATAGCGACGGCCAGAACCACCGGTACGAGCACCGAAGAAAACAACAGTAACGTCATCCCCGCCATCGTACCGTGGTAATAAAAAGCCATCCCGATGGCGGCGACGAATGCCGCACACGAAAGCACGCCCAAAAAGCCTCCTGAAGGAAAGAATACCTCCAAAACGACCAATCCGCAGCCAGCGGCCAGGAGCAAAATCGACCAAACGATGGGATCTAACGCGTTCATATTCGTACGAAGGTGCAAATACCGGTTTCTGCGACTCATTATACTCGTACGTTGAGACCCGGTGCCAAGCCCACTGAATTCAGAACCCGCCTGTTTTTACCCCTGCAGAAAGTGACTCGCAGAGGCTACCGGGAGGATCCCCGTTTTGTTTGCCGGCACCGGCTTGTACTCCCCGCTAAGAATCAACGCCCCGAACCAGGACGCGGTTTCCGCGAGCCATCGTCACCATGACCAGCTGGCCTCGATCAATGACGTCACCATCGGCAATCACGTCGACCAGTTGATCGCCTATTTGGGCCTTACCAGCCGGGAGAAGATCGGTCGTTGCTGTTCCCCGCTGTCCCACTAGATGGGAAAAATTGGCGACGCTTTCGCGGTTTTGGAGATCAGCGAGTTCTTCGTTTTCCGGTGGATTGAGCAACAGTTTATTCAGGATTGGCGCATGCGGTAACCAATGCCGCAAGGTGAACACCAGCACCAGGATGCCCGCGCCAGCTGCAACCAAGATGGCCAGTGAATCACGAAGTTCAACCAGGTCGGCCTGGCTGTGTGGCAGGACGAAGGTTTGACTGGCCAGAAGCAGCGAAAGCACAATCATCACCGCACCACCAATTCCGAAAACACCTAAGCCTGGCAAGACGAAAACCTCCAGCAACAAGAAAAACAGGCCACATACAAAAAGCAGTATCTCAAGCCAGGTTGCGGTACCATGTAAGAATTTGCTCCAGAAAAACAGCATGAAAGCTACAGCCGCAACAAATCCTCCAATCCCAAAACCGGGAGAATGCAATTCTAAATAAATACCCAAGAAACCAACAACCAACAACATGATCGCCAGGGCAGGCGAAGCGAGTGCTTCGACCAATTCCAGTGCCCAGTTGGGTTTGGCAACGCGGGGATCTTCGGTGAGTCGATAGAGTTTTTTGAATTCATCAAAATTGTCAACCACCTGCCCCACCAGTCCCAATTGCTGAAGCCGCTGGCTCGTTAACGTTAAAGGCTCTCCTACAGGGGTTAGGGTATCCCCCTTTCGCCAATCCTTGCCGTCGGGCAAAGCCTTGGCTTGCTGGGGTGAAAAAAACGCGACCTCTCCCGTCTTCTTGTTGGTGTAAATGTTCACTTCCAACTGAGGATCGACAAATGCGGTCAACAACGACCAGGTTTGATCGGTCTCTTCAGCCAGTACCTTGAGGGGATCCTCAGCGGAGTCAAGGGTCTCACGGTCGATCTCGTCGGATCCCACACGACCCAGGCTGGCGGCTGGTTGAACCACTACCTGATCGCAAGCTAAGGCAACCAGTGCTGCCCCGCCACTCGCTTCAACAGGCACGTAGGCGACGGTCCGGATCTCGGAGGCATCCTGCAAAGCGATTGTGTCGGCTAATTCCAAGCAGTCTTCCAGCGCTCCCCCCCCGCTGTCGATACGAAAACCAATCCAGTTGACATCACGCTGATCTTTTTCCATCGCCATCAAGGTCCGGATCTGACCCACCAAACGCGGTGTGATCGGGCCCTCGATGTTGATCATCACCGGGCGCCAATCGCCGGCAAGTGACATGTCCTCTCTGACCGCCTCGGCCGGGAGATCGAGCACTTGCGCCAAAGCAGCACGGTTTTCAACGACGTACTTCACAAATCCGTATTGCCGGCCTTCGCTCCCGCTGAATGAAGCAAGCGCCCCGGTCGGCACCAGGATATCATCGGCAATCACCGTCTTGTGTTCCGCAAGAGGGGCAACGCCGTCGGCTAACACAAACTCGGTCGCCTCTTCGGTCTCGACTTTGTGCAGTTCGAGACGCGGATCGAGCATGGCCAGGGCTATCGCTTCGGGGATGGTGCGTCGAGCGGCCGCGATCTGCTGATACAAACTGACGATGACCGGTTCGAGCGGCCGGTGTGCGTCTTCGTCGGCACCAGCCGCTCCCAGTTCAGCCTTCGGATGCATGACAATTTCCTCACACGCCATGGCAACCAGCACACCGTGCCCTTCAATCGACCGCGGAACGTAGGCAACTGTCTTGACCGCAGCCAAATCACGGTTGGTCGAGAGATAGCGGGCCAATGACTGAGCCCGTTCGAAATCACTGCCAACTCCCAGGCCGTCGGAGCGACGCGCTGGAGAAAGCTCCAACAACAAGACCGGCCGACGACCACCTGTCGGTGGGGAGCTTGTCAACGCGTCGACCGCCCGCTCAATCGCGTTCTTGATATAGGAGTCGGCATTGCCAGTCAGCGGGAGGGGCACGCGAATCAAGCGACCCAGCTCCTGGGCTTCGGGCGGCGAGTCGGACATATCTGAAGGCCCAAGCCCGCGATTCACCTCCGAGCCGGGCCGATCCTTGGTCAGTTTGTGGGCAATGGAATCTGCTGGCACCCCCCTCCCGCAGAGCAAGGCAACCGCCAGAGCCAGGCAAAACGATGGCAACCTGTGATCGCCAGTATTCCTGTGATCGCCAGTATTCAAGTATCGCGTAGGCGAATCGGATTCCATGCCTGTGAACCTCGCAGTTTGTGCATTTTTTGGATCGGAGAATTATACGTCGATGCAAATCGAGAAGCAAAACAGTGGCCCAGTCACGGTCAATTCGCCGGGATCAACCTCAGCCAGGTTTGGGTGTCTTCAGAGCGACCTGATCCAAAGACGCCTTCTGGATTGAACATTTGTTCACCTACTGATAAACTGCCCTGCATGGGGAATACGAACCAATCGTCGATCAAGGGGCGAGGGGCCAGGATTCAACCTGCCAATCGGTACCTATCGGTCCGCGAAGAGGCCGATTTGGAGCAGGTTGCTGCGGATTCCGCTTACTTGAACCACCGCCAACGGCCGCCGACGATTTACCAACCCGACCAATCGCAGTCGATCGTTAGCGAGAACGACAGTCCCGATATTCAATTTCGCTACAGCTTGAACCCTTACCGAGGCTGTAGCCATGGGTGCAGCTACTGTTTTGCACGACCCACCCATGAGTATCTCGGCTTGAGCGCGGGACTCGATTTCGAAACGCGGGTGATGGTCAAAGAACGTGCACCGGAGTTATTTCGTCAATGGCTGGCGCGGCCACAGTGGAAGGCAGAAATGATCAGTTTTTCGGGTGTCACCGATTGCTATCAACCAGCCGAGCGAGAGTTTGTCCTCACCCGTGGTTGTCTTGCCGTCGCAGCCGAGTGCCGACAACCTATCGGCGTGGTCACCAAAAATGCCCTCGTGACCCGCGATCTGGATCACCTGAGAGAATTGGCTGCTTATGACGCGGTATCTGTTTCGGTCTCGATCACCACGCTCGATGCCGATTTGGCCCGTAAAATGGAACCTCGCACCAGCTCCCCGACGGCCCGCCTCGCCGCACTCCAAGAGTTGAACGAAGCGGGTATTCCCACCAGCGTGATGGTGGCGCCGGTCATACCCGGCCTGAACGACAGCGAAATCCCGGCCATTCTGGAAGCAGCCCGAACGGTGGGAACCAGGCGGGCTGCCTATTTGTTGTTGAGGCTTCCCGGCACTGTTCGCCCGGTGTTTCTGGACTGGCTCCGCGGCACGCTACCAACGCAGGCCGAAAAGGTCGAGTCGCGGATTCGGTCTTCCCGCAACGGCCAGTTGAACGACACGACCTTTGGACGACGCCACCGCGGCACCGGACCGTTGGCAGAACAAATCGCACAAACGTTTCAAGTTTTCAGTCGTAAACTCGGCTTTCGCCAAGGATCCCTGGTTTTCAACACCCGGGACTTCCGCCCTCCGATGCCGACAAGTGGTCAATTACGGCTCTTCCCGTAGCTCAAGTCGGAGGGAAGAGGTTGCTGAACGGACCTGCAGTCGTTCTCCAACTTCGCGGAGAACGAAAAGGTTGGATATTTGCAAAGCCGAACTTCAGCCCGTTGCGGGGTGTCTTAGAGCGGGATATGATCGGGGTTTCGTGGTTTTTGAGGGGATCGGGTTATCTATGCGTCGCGTCTTATCAGCCACCGTGCACAATGTACCGGGAGTTCTCGCCCACGTAGCGGGAATGCTCGCCTCGCGGGGCTACAACATCGATAGTCTCGCCGTCGGAGAAACTGAAGAACCCCAACTGTCTCGCATGACTTTTGTTGTGGTTGGTGACGATAGTGTGCTGGAGCAAGTCCGCAAGCAACTTGAAAAAATTGTCACCGTGGTTCGGGTCGAGGATGTGAGTTCGCGAGATCACGTCGAGCGCGACCTGATGCTCATCAAGGTAAAAGCGCCTCCCGGCAAGCGGAGTGAAGTTCGCGAGTTAACCGATGTATTCCGTGGCCGGATTGTCGATGTTTCGGCAGATGAAGTCACGATTGAGATCTCCGGGCAGGAACGAAAGATCGAGGCTTTTATCGAATTGATGCGTCCGTTTGGAATTACCGAGTTGGTACGAACGGGTCGAATCGCAATGATTCGCAGCGTTAACCGATCAGCCAGCACCGCAGGATTAAAGAAATACGCTGGCACCGATCAGCCAGCATGATCCACAGGATCTGCAATGAATCCCATGGCCGGCACAAATCGAACCAACCACGAAACCCTTCCCCCGCCACCAATTTTCGTAGCGATTTTCACAACTACACCTCTTCCCCATTGAACTGCAAGATTCCGCCATGCCAGCAAAGATCTACTACGACAGCGACGCCGACCCTTCTGCACTTGATGGCAAAACGGTCGCTATCCTCGGTTACGGCTCCCAGGGACATGGCCAAGCACAAAACCTGCGCGACAGCGGTGTGAAGGTTTTGGTTGGCCAGCGACCTGGCAGCAAGAACTACGACCTGGCAGTCAGCCATGGATTCGAACCTGTGAGTGCGTCAGATGCCGCCGCACAGGGCGACGTGGTGAATATCCTGCTGCCCGATGAAGTGCAAGGCGATATTTATCGCGAGCACATCCGCGATCATCTCGAACCGGGTAACGTCCTGATGTGTTCCCACGGCTTCAATGTCCACTTCGGAGAAGTCCAAGCCCCCGATGGAGTCGACCTGCTTTTGGTGGCCCCCAAGGGTCCCGGCCACCTGGTTCGCACCGAGTTCGTGCAAGGGGGAGGGGTCCCTTGTCTGATCGCCACTAACGAGGACGCCCGTGACGAAACGTTCCAAATTGGCCTGGCGTACGCGAAAGGCATCGGCGGTGGCCGGGCCGGTATCATCCGCACCACCTTTGCCGAAGAGACCGAAACGGATCTATTTGGTGAGCAGGTGGTACTTTGTGGCGGCATGAGTGCCCTCATTAAGGCGAGTTACGAAACGCTCGTTGCAGCCGGTTATCAGCCCGAAATGGCCTATTTCGAGTGTATGCATGAAGTGAAACTGATCGTCGATCTGTTTTACCAGGGTGGTCTCTCCTACATGCGGTATAGCATCAGCAATACTGCAGAATTCGGCGACTATACTCGTGGCCCTCGGATCGTGACCGACGAAACCAAGGCCGAGATGCAGAAAATCCTCGCTGAAATCAAAAGCGGGCAATTCGCCAAGGAATGGCTCGGTGAATATCGGTCCGGTGCCAAAAACTTCAAGGCAATGCGTAAAGCAGATCATGACCATGGCGTTGAACAGGTGGGCCGCGAGCTTCGCAAGCTGATGAGCTGGATCGACGACAAACAGGTCGATTAAGATCTCGTAACAAAGCAGTTTTGGTCCTCGATGTTGCCAGTAGTGGCAACAAAGCCCGGCAATCGCCACTTTGCTGTGATCCAGATGGGAACTGTAAAGTGACTTAATCCTTTCGTGGATCCGGAACTCGATTTCGCTGTTGCGATCTCCGCCACGACGAACGATCGTGAGTTCGGCTCGCTCAAGAGTAAAGGGTCCGGGGCGCAAAAATGTTTACACAGTCCGCACGTGATGCAGATTTTCCCTCACTCGCCAAGAAAGCGTATCTCAACTCAGCCGCCGAAGGCATTCCTCCCCGGGTGGTAACCGACGCGCTAGCCCAATACGCGCAAGACAAGTTGCGCGGCATGGACGGTCGCCAACGACACGAAGTTCACTGGAAGGAAGCCAAGGCGCAGGTGGCGAAAGCCTACAACTTGTCGGCCGACGAAGTCGGTATCTGTTCCTGCTCCTCCGAAGCGTACAACTTAGCGGCCTTGGCAATGAGGTTGCGAGAAGGCGACGAGGTGGTGATCAATGATCTCGACTTTCCCGCCGGCGCAACACCCTGGTTGCAGCCGACCTGCCCCGCCAAAGTGAAAGTATGGCGATCTCGGGAAGGAGCCCTGCGCGTTGAGGATCTGGTCCCGTTGCTGGGACCAAGAACGCGACTGCTCACCGTGTCGCTCGTTAGTTTTTTCAACGGGTACAAGATTCCCTTACCTGGCGTAATCGATGCGGTCCGCAACCATTCCGATGCCTTGTTGGCGCTCGACGTCACGCAAGCTCTGGGCCGCATCCCACTCGATCTGGCGGGGGTCGATCTGATTGTCAGCTCGACACACAAGTGGATTCTTGCCACCCACGGCGGGGGGTTGGTAGGCGTGCCGGCAGCGCGTGCCAAGGAGTGGACCGTACCAGCCGGGGGTTGGTTCCATTTGCAAAACGCCTTCGAAAACGACCGGTTCGAGCGCGCCGTGAGCAAGCCGGGGGCCGCCAGTTTTACCGTTGGCATGCCCAACTACCCAGCCGTGTACGCCATCAATGCGGCGTTGCGCTA
>Ga0315336_1003639_pt1 | contig 20040 bp, 19 predicted proteins | sample ASW5metaG_FD_204512 | JGI IMG/M metagenome (GOLD analysis project Ga0315336, IMG submission 204512) | Ammonia-oxidizing marine archaeal communities from Monterey Bay, California, United States - ASW #5 | ecosystem: Environmental > Aquatic > Marine > Intertidal zone | place: USA: California... | reverse complement strand
TTTCATGAAAAATCATTAGATGAATCTAAACATGCTGAAAATGTTGCAAAATATTTAAAAACAGATCATCACAATGTAATATTTGGGAATCAAGATATAATTAATCATATACCAAAATTAAATGATATTTATGACGAACCTTTTGCTGACTCATCACAACTTCCAACAATTTTATTATCTAATGTAACAAAAAAAAAAGTTAAAGTTGCATTATCTGGAGATGGAGGTGATGAACTTTTTGGAGGTTATAATCGATATTTATGGTCAAAAAAAATAAAATTATTTTATTTATTACCAAAATTTTATCGAAATTTAATAAGTAACTCTTTTAAAAAGATTTCATCCGATAAATGGAATAAAATTTTATATTTCCTACCTTATTTTCAGAATATTCCATTTGCTGGAGATAAAGTACATAAATTAATGAGTTCTTTGAACCTAAGAAATTTCTCTGATGTTTACCCATTTTTTATTTCTCAATGGCAAAAGTCGGAAATTCCTTTAAAGAAAAGATTTACATTAAATAGCAATGATTCCTTTAAAAAAAGATTTTCCTTTTTAAGTGAAAATGAAAATATGCAACTTATTGATTTAAAGACATATTTGCCTGATGATATACTAGTAAAGGTTGATAGAGCTAGTATGGCGTTTGGTTTAGAAACACGAATACCATTTTTGGATGAAAATATTGTAAAATTTGCTTTTTCTTTACCAAATAATCAAAAATCATCTAAATATATTTTAAAAAAAATACTTTATAAATCAGTCCCTAAGAAGATTGTTTCAAGACCGAAAATGGGCTTCTCTATTCCGTTAGATCAATGGTTAAAAAAGCAATTAAGAGATTGGGCTGAAAATTTACTTGAGAAAAAAAAATTAGATGAAGCTGAATTAGACTCAAAAAAAATTAGATTAAAATGGAGCGAACATTTATCTGGGATAAAAAATTGGCAATACCCACTTTGGACAGTTTTAATTTATCTATCTTGGAGAGAGCATAGAAAAATTATATGAAATTAGTTATAAATTCATTTATTACTATTAAACAAAAAGGTGTAATTGTTTTTTTAAAAGCTTTTTTCAATTTTTTCCTGATTTTATATTATAAAAAATTTCTTTCTTCAACTCTAATAAAAAAAAAAATTTTTAATTTTAAAATGTTTTTAAATCCATTTGATAAAGGAATATCAAGAACTTTAATATTATTTGGTGTAAGGGAATTGGATCATAAAAAAATTTTAGAATTAGTTTTAAAAAAAAATATGAAAGTTTTTGATATAGGAGCAAATATTGGCTATTACGTTTTAATGGAGTCATCAATTATAGGAAAAAAGGGAAAAATTATTGCAATAGAACCTGTGCCTGAAAATATGAAGTTGTTAAAAAAAAATTTAAAATTAAACCAAAACTATATTACCAACACTATGCAAGTTGGAATATCTAACTCATCAACTAAGAAAAATTTTTTACTTTCTGAGCACTCAAATTTAGGCCACATAATTGAAGATAAAAACAATCAAAATTATAAAAATAAAAAAAAAATCGAGATTCAAACATTGAGTTTAAATACATTAATCAAAAAAACATTTTGTCCAGATTTTATCAGAATGGATGTTGAAGGCTATGAGGAGTTAATTCTAAAAAATTTAATAAATTTAAAATTAAAAAAGTATCCTATTATTTGTTTTGAAACTCATTTAACAAAATACAAAAAGACTAAAATGAAAGAAGTTCTTGCAAAACTATTTGATAAAGGATATAGAATTAAATACGCATCGTCATCATCAGAACTAGGTTCATTTATATTAAAAAGCTTAGGTTATAAACCTATAATTAAAAACATTAAAACAGATGATGTTACTAGAGAGATATTTGTAAACATAAAGAAAAATCATTCAATAAAATTAATTTGTGAAACAGGAGGCTTAAGGACTATTTTAATGGTTAATAATAAAATATGAAAAAAATTATATTTATAATTTCCGAACTAAGTGAAGGAGGTACACAAAAGACAGTAAAACAGTTAATTAATAAATTTTATAACGATAATTTTTCAATAAATATAATTACTTTTGAAAAAAAGAAGAATTATAAATTTATAAAAAAAAACATTAAATATTTTAATTTAAATAAAAATTATCAATCAAAAAATAAATTTTATGGAATATTTAATAATATTAACAGAATAATTTTAATAAGGAGAATTTTAAAAAAAAATAATAAAAGTTCTATAATTAGTTTTTTAACATCAACAAATATTATTTCAGTTTTTGCAAATTTATTTTTGAACAATAAATTGATTTTGTCTGAAAGAAATGATCCTTCACGTCAACCAATTAATTATTATTGGAAAATTTTAAGATTTTTTTTTTATAGATTTTCAAATAAAATTATATGCAATAGTAAGCAAGCATTAGTCTACTACAGTAAATTTATTTCATTAAGAAAATTAAAATATATTCCTAATTATATTAATTTAAAAAATTCTTTTAAATCTTCTCAATCAAAAATTATTTTATCTATAGGCAGAATGCATATGCAAAAAGGTTTTGATATTTTAATTAAAGGATTTGGAGAAAGTAAAGCAAGACAATTAAAATGGAAATTAGTTTTGATTGGAAATGGACCAGAAAAAAAAAATTTACAGAATTTAGCCAAGTCATTGAATTTAATGGATAATATACGATTTATTAATTATAGTAATCCATTTAAATGGTATAAAAAAGCTAGCATATTTGCTCTATTATCTAGATATGAAGGTACTCCAAATGTAGTTTTGGAAGCAGCATCTTTTAAATTACCTATAATTTTATCTAAAGGTACAGGAGGAGCTCTTGATTTTATTGAAAATAATAAATCAGGAATTGTTTTAAAAGATAATTCCAAAAAAAATATTGGAAAATGTATTAATAGACTTATAGAAGATTCAAATTTAAGAAAAAAAATAGGTTATGAAGCATTTAAAAAAATAAAATGTTTTTCTAATATTGAAACAATATATATGTATTGGAAGAACATAATTGTTAAATGAAAAATATAATAGTTATACCTGCTAGATGGGGCTCAACTAGATTTAAAGGTAAACCACTAGCAAAAATTAATGGCAAAGAAGTAATAAAGTATGTCTGGGAAAAAGCTAATTTATCAAAACTATCCCAAGACGTAATTGTAGCAACAGATGATAAGAGAATTAAAAACTTTTGTGAAAATGAAAACATTAAAGTTTTAATGACATCAAAAAGTCATAAGACTGGCACTGATAGAATTTACGAAGTTTCAGAAAGAATTCATTCTGATATTTATTGCAATGTTCAAGGAGATGAACCACTTATAAATCCAAAAAATATTGATAAGGTTATTTTATGTTTAAAAAAAAACATCTCAAAAAATTTTGAAGTTGCTACTGGCTACTCCGAAATTAAAAAGCATTCTAACACTATCGATTCTTCAACTGTTATTCTCAAGATAACTAGATTTAAAAAATTGGCTTTAAGTTTTCATAGAGGTAAATGGCCAAAAAATTCAGTAACGGAACTTCTTCATAGGGAACCATTGAAACATATAGGGTTGTATGCATATACAAAAGCAGCACTTAAAAGATTTAATAACTATAAAAGGAGTCCGTTTGAAATTTCTAGAAGTTTAGAACAAATGAGATTTATTGAAAATGGAGAAAAAATTGTTTGTACTAAAGTAACTGATAGTGACTTTGCAGTTGATTATCCTAATGATATAAAAAAAATTGAGAATTTTCTAAAAAAGAAATAAAATTCTTTTTACATATCCATGCCAGGCATACCACCGCCACCCATTCCACCCATTCCACCCATTCCACCCATATCAGGCATAGGAGGGGTGTCTTTTTTTTCTACAGGCAGATCAGCAATAACTGCTTCAGCGGTTATTAATAGTCCGGCGACAGAAGCTGCATCTTGAATAGCAGATCTAACAACTTTAGTTGGATCAATTATTCCATCTTTTACTAAGTCAGTAAATTTTCCTGTTTGAGCATTGTATCCGTAATTCAAATCATCTTGCTCTAACAATTTACCTACTATGACAGAACCATCTACGCCAGCATTTTTTGCTATTTGTCTAGCCGGCCTTTCTATTGCTCTTTGAATAATACTCACTCCAACTTGTTGATCATTATTAGCAGGTTTAATATTTTCTAAAGCTTTTGCAGCATACAATAGAGCAACTCCACCTCCAGGAACAACGCCTTCTTCAACAGCAGCCCTAGTAGCATTCATTGCATCCTCTACTCTATCTTTTTTTTCTTTTACTTCTACTTCAGAAGATCCACCAACGTGTAGAACGGCTACACCACCAGAAAGTTTCGCAAGTCTTTCTTGAAGTTTTTCTTTATCATAATCAGAGTCGCTTTGCTTTATTTCATTTTTGATTTGATTGCATCTTGCATCTATATCAGATTTTTTTCCTGATCCGCCAACAATAGTTGTGTTTTCTTTATCAATATTTATTTTTTTTGCAGTACCAAGCATATCTAGTTTAACGTTTTCTAATTTAATTCCTAATTCTTCGCTAATAACTTGTCCATTCGTAAGAAGTGCAATATCTTCTAGCATTGCTTTTCTTCTATCACCGAAACCAGGGGCTTTTACAGCGGCAATTTTTAAGCCACCTCTTAATTTATTTACTATTAAAGTTGCAAGCGCTTCTCCTTCTACTTCCTCAGCAATAATTAAAAGAGGTTTGCCCGATTGTGCCACTGCTTCAAGTAATGGCAACATAGGTTGAAGATTTGATAATTTTTGTTCATGAAGTAAAACGTACGCGTCATCTAATTCAGTTGTCATTTTTTCAGCGTTTGTTATAAAATATGGTGATAAGTAACCACGATCGAATTGCATACCTTCAACTACATCTAATTCAGTATCCAAACCTTTTCCTTCCTCAACAGTAATTACCCCTTCGTTTCCGACTTTTTCCATTGCTTGTGCCAAATGTTCTCCAACTTCAGTATCTCCATTAGCTGAAATAGTTCCTACTTGTTTAACTTCTTCATTTGTATTAATTTTTTTTGATTTACTTTTTATTTCTTCAACAATAGCTTTTGTTGCCATATCAATTCCACGTTTTAGATCCATTGGATTCATTCCTGCTGCTACAGCTTTTAATCCTTCTTCAACAATAGCTTGTGCTAATATAGTTGCTGTAGTTGTACCATCTCCTGCGGAGTCACTTGTTTTTGAAGCCACTTCTTTAACCATTTGAGCTCCCATATTTTCAATATTATCTTTTAAATCAATTTCTTTAGCTACTGACACCCCATCTTTAGTAATTCTAGGAGCTCCAAAAGATTTATCTAAAACAACATTTCTTCCTTTTGGCCCAAGAGTAACACGTACTGCATCAGCAAGGATATTTACACCTTTTAATAACCTCGCTCTTGCTTCTGCTGAAAATTTTACTTCTTTACCGTCTGCCATAATTTCTCCTATAAATAAATATTAGTTTAAAATTCCAATAACATCTTCTTCTTTAATAATGATGAGATCTTGTCCATCAATTTTTACTTCATCTCCTGAATATTTGCTAAAAAGTATTTTGTCTCCTTCTTTTACATCTAATGAATTTCTTTTACCTTCGGTATTAATTGCCCCAGGACCAACAGCAACTACCTTGCCTTCAGATGGTTTTTCTTTAGCTGTATCCGGTATGATAATACCACCTTTTGTTTTTTCTGTGTTTTCTAATGTTTGAACTAAAATTCTATCGTGTAATGGTTTAAATTTCATAAAATTTATAAAAAAAAATAATTACTTTTTTTAATAGGCTGAAATATAATATTAAATAAATTATTTTTCAAGAGGCAAGGTTAACTTTTTTTCATCATATAAACTTTCCTTGCTTTCAGCTATAGCATTATCTAGAACTAATTTCTTCACTTTTTCAAAAGCCCTTACTTCAATTTGCCTTATTCTTTCTCTAGATACTTTATACAATTTACTTAATTTCTCAAGCGTTGATGGAGGATCATTTAAACATCTTTTAACAAAAATATCTTTTTCTCTATTATTTAAATTTTCTAAAGCTTTAATAAGTAATTCTTTTCTTTTACTTTTTTCATCAAGCTGACCAAGTTTTTTTTCTTGTGTATCTTCATTGCTTCTAAGCATATCGATTGCTTCAGTTTTATCTTCTTCAGAAATCGGAGTGTTAAGTGATTTTTCTGGTCCACTTAATCTTCTATTCATTTCAACAACATCTTTTTCATTAACCTCTAATTTTTTTGCTATTGTTTTTACTATATCATTTGGCAATTCTCCTTTTTCAATTTGGTTCATTTGATTTTTTAATTTTTGTAGATTAAAAAAAAGTTTTTTTTGTGCAGCAGTTGTTCCTAATTTAACTAAAGACCAAGAATTAAGAATAAATTCGTTAATACTGGCTCTTATCCACCACATTGAATATGTTGACAATCTAAATCCTTTATCAGGATCAAACTTTTTCACAGCTTTCATTAGACCAACATTTCCTTCTGATATTAAATCTTCTATAGGTAGTTTGTATCCTCTATACCCAAATGCTATTTTTGCGACTAAACGAAGATGGCTAGTTATAAGTTTTCGAGCAGCTTTTGTATCTCCTTTAGTTTGCCATCTTTTTGCTAACATATATTCTTCTTTTTCATGCAAAATTGGGTATTTTGCTATAGTCGCAAGATACTGAGATATGCCAGTTGTTAAGGTTGGAAATGAAGTTGACATCATCATTGTTATTAAATGTTACTGTTTAATATATAATTTGTAATATAATGTTTTTGTTTTTTTTAACAATACAATAGCTTGTATAAAATTTAGTTTTTTTGGGTGCGTAGCTCAGTGGTAGAGCACTACGTTGACATCGTAGGGGTCGGAAGTTCAACTCTTCTCGCACCCACCAACTCTAACCTTGCTTTCGGCTTTTCCATTATTTGAATCATTAATGTTATGTGCACTATGTGTGTGAAAAAACGCTTTCTTTTGTGCGTAGCTCTTTAAAATAGGGTAATTAGACATTATATAGACACTATGGTAAACCACAAAAATCTTTATTTTCCACGTGATCCAGAAACCTCACAAAACAGAAATTGTCTTAGGTGCGAAAAACTATTTTTGAGTGAGCATATAGGGAATAGACTTTGTCCAAGATGCGAGAAAAGATCCTAGTTTTTTCATTCTAATAATTATTAAATGGAATTAATAATTAAATAATTACTATTTTTCAATTATTCTTGAACCTAAATTGTCAAAACTAAAATTAACAAAATTTAATTTCTTTTGTTTTAAGTAACTTAAGCTTTTTTTAATATTGTTTGAAACCATAAGAAAAAAACCTCCACCACCAGCTCCTATAATTTTTCCCCCTACAAAACTTTTATTTTTTAATAAATTTAAATATATTTTATCTAGATATGAGCTTGTCATCTTATTTGATAATTTTCTTTTTAACATCCAATGATGATGAAACAATTCTCCAATTTCTTTATACTTTTCTTTTTTAATTAATTCTTCAAAGTCATAAGTTAAATTTTTTATTTGATCATAAGTTTCTATTATTTTTTTTTTATTTTTTCTTTGTGATGTTATTATTTTAGAAGAATCTCTATTCACATTAGTATAAATTAATAACAAATATTTCTCAAAATTTTTAATTTTACTTTTATTTATTTTTAAGTCGTTAACCCTATAACTACCATTTTTATTAATTTCAATTTTTTTCATACCTCCATAAGTACTTATTATTTGATCTTGCCACCCACCATCAATTCCTAATAAGTTTCTTTCTAAGTGAAAAGCCTTTTTAACGATCTCTTTGTTATTTATTTTAATATTCAATAATTCTTTTAAGCAATTAATTAATCCTATTATAGTTGCTGTTGAAGAACCAAGTCCAACTCCAGTTGGAAGTGTGGAGTATGTACCAACTGTAATTTTATTTTTTATAGAAAAATGTTTTAACACAGTTTTAATCATTCTATGTTTAATTTGATCTACATTTCTTGCAAATTGAGTTGATGTGGTTTGGATTAGAATTTTTTCGTCAGTTGTTCTTTCAGTAATACAAGTATAGATATAATGATTTATAGTTGATGAAATTAAAAATCCTCCTCTTTCTTTATAATAAAAATCTAAATCAGTTCCGCCTCCTGCCAGAGGAATTCTATATGGAGTTTTACAAATTATCATTATTGAAAAATAATATAAGCATTACTTTTTTAAATCACTAAACTTTATAATATGGCCTTTGTTTAAATTTCTTTTTAATCTTTTTCCTAAAATTTTATATAAATTATTAGGTAAAATCCCACTTTTAGAATATACCAATGCTGTTTTTAAATTTTTTCTATCTAAACGACTATTTTTTTTATGATTTTTTATTAAAACAAATTTTCTAATTAATACATCATGTAGTATTTTTTCAGATTTTAAAAATCTTTTTTTATTAGAACCAAGAGAAACGTATACTTTTTTTGCTATATTTATACAATCTTCAAATTCTTCAAATTCTAGAGATGCTGCATGATCAGGACCTGCCATTTTTTTATTTAACGTTACATGTTTTTCAATAACGTTTGCTCCTAAAGCAACAGCGCCGGCAGTACCAACAAAACCCTCTCCATGTCCTGAAAAACCTATATCGCATTTTAATAATTTTTTTAAAACTGGTATACAATTTAAGTTTTTATCTGTTTCATTTGATGGATATGAGGATGTACAGTGTAAAAACATATGAGGAGTTTTATATTTTAAAAAAATTTTTTTTGTTAACAATAATTCATTATATGTACACATACCTGTACTAATAATTGTTTGATACTTTTTTTTTGCGATATACTCACAGAAATGATAATTATTTGCGTCAATACTTGCTATTTTTATAGCTTTAATTTTCAAATCACAAATGAAATCAACGCTTGATTCATCCCAAGGTGAAACTATTAAATCAATTTTTATTCTTTTGCAGTAATTTTTAATTTTAAAATAATTTTCTTTACTAAGTTCTAACCTGGTATCTGGATAAGCCCAATTACCAAATTTTACACTCTTTTTTGGTATATCTTTTTCATTTTTACTTAAATAACCAATTGGTTGCGATGGTTTTAAATTATAATTTAACAAATCGTTAACATCTCTTTTCTGAAACTTAACTGCATTTGCCCCCGATGCTTTTGAAGCACTTATCATTTTTTTTACTAAATTTATATTGCCATTGTGATTGATGCCAATTTCAGCAATAAAATAAGGCTCATCTTTTGAGCTTAAATATCTTTTTTTGAAAGAAACATTCAACATTAATTTGTATATGATTTATTTTTTTTAGATGAAAACATGAAATTAATTTATTTAAACATAAGCGACATTATAAAATAAATTTCTTTAAATAATATGAAAAAAAAATACTAATATATTATTCATGTTAAAAAACTTTAATAAAAAAAAAAATGTAATAATAATTCCTGCAAGAGGCAATTCAAAAGGAATTAAAAATAAAAATCTTTTAGATTTTTCTGGAAAACCATTGTTGTATTGGACAATAAAACAAGCTTTAAGTTGCAAGCTTGTAAATGAAGTTATTGTTAGTTCTGATTCAGATAAAATTTTAAGTTTTTCAAAAAGAAATGGTGTTACAACAATAAAAAGACCTAAAATTTTTTCTTCAGATACATCGCAATCAGAAGAGGCAATTCTTCATGCACTAGCAGAAACTAAAAATTCTTATAAAACTATTATTTTTCTTCAAGCAACTTCTCCTTTAAGAAAAAGAGATGATATTGATAATGCTATAAAAACTTTTTATAAAAAAAAATACGATTCTTTATTTTCTTGTCATACAGCAGAAGATCATTTTGATATATGGATATCAAAAAATAAAAAAATTATTCCTAAAACAATAAATTACAAAAAAAGATTACCAAGACAGTTAATGAAAACTAAATTTTATCAGCAAAACGGTTCGATTTTTATTTTTAAAAAAGAAATTATAGAAAGATATAATAATAGACTGGGAGGCAATATTGGAGTATATTCTATGGACGAATGGCAATCATTTCAAATTGACACAATTAAACAAATAAAACCGATGGAATTATTGTTTCAAAAATATCTCATGAAATTTTGTAAATAATGAAAGTAATTGAAAATTATTTTGATAAAAGTTCTAGCGTAATAAAAAATCTTTATATACATAAAAAAGAAATTTTACAAATTATAGATAAGATTTATCAATGTAACAAAAATAAAAAAAAAATATTAATTGCTGGTAATGGAGGATCATGTGCAGATGCTGAGCATTTTGCTGGCGAGTTAGTATGTACTTTTATAAATAGAAAGAGGAAAGCTATTTCGGCAATTCCATTATCTACACATTCAGCAGCTATTACTGCCTGGTCAAATGATTTTGATTTTAATTCATATTATAAAAGACAAGTAGAGGCTAATGGAAAAAAAGGAGATATCTTATTTTTATTATCTACAAGTGGAGGGGATTTTAATAATAAAGCATCTATAAATCTTGTTAACGCTGCAAAAGAAGCTTCTAAAAGAGGATTATTTGTTATTTCTTTAGTAGGAAAAAAAGGAGGTATTTTAAAAAGAATTTCAAATATTCATATTAATATTTTAGATTCTAATACGTCATTTATTCAAGAAGCTCATATGTCTATTTTGCATTGTATTTGTTTATGTTTGGATCAAAAATTAGAAAAAAAAAAGTAACAAATTTTATTTATTAAATTATGAAAAAAAAAATAGAGTTATATTTAGATGGACCAACTATAAAAGAAATAACAGAATTCAAAAATATAGATGGTTATACTTTTAACCCAACATTATTTAGAAAACTTGGCGCAGGAGATTATATTAACTTTTCAAAAAAAATTTGTAAATATACCAAAAATAAACCTGTTTCAATTGAAGTATTCGCAGATGATGAAATTAACTGCTACGAACAAGCTATAAAGATATCAAAAATTTCAAAAAACATATTTGTTAAAATTCCTATAACTTATACTAATGGCGATAGTACTCTTGAATTAATTAAAAAGCTAACCCAACAAAATATTAATTTAAATATAACTGCGATATTTACTATTGAGCAAATAAAAAAGATTTTACCTTCAATAAGTCAAACAAAAACAATTTTATCAATATTCTCAGGAAGACTTTATGATATTGGATTAGATGCATCAGAATTATTTTTAGAAATGTCAAATTTTGTTCATAAAAATAGTAAATGTAAAACTCTTTGGGCCAGTTCTAGAATGTCATATGATTTTATAAATGCTATTAAATCAAAAGGAGATATCATTACCATGTCTCCCGATATTGCCATTAAACTAAACATCTTTGGCAAAAATCCTAAATCTTTTTCTCTAGAAACTGTGCAAACTTTTTTCAATGATGCTAAAAAATCTGGTTTTAAAATTTAAATAAAAACTATTTTGTATGAAATTAAAAAACTTAATAATAAATCTTGTTTTTATTTTTATTATTTTTATTTCTTTTTTTATTTTTCTTAAAGGTTTAGACAACCTGAAAAATATTCCTTTATATTCCTACTTTTTATTTTTTATTTCATTTACAGTAACATTAGCAAGTTTATATTTTTTAAAAATTTCAAATTTTGATAAAAAAATAAATTTCCTTACTATTATATTTTTTTCTTATATTACCTTGTTCTTTATTAATTCTTTTTTAATTTTGAATGATTTTTATAATCCTGCAGTGTTAAAAGAAAAAGAAAAAAGAATAGAAAGGGCAAAAAAATCAGAAATACAATTTGATGAAAGAACTAAACTACAAGTAATTCAAGATTTAAAAGAGAAAAATAAAACTGCTTACAGTGTCATGCTTCCAAGTTTGTTTATTCAATCTTCTAAAAAAAATGATTTAGTACCATTATCAGGAATTTCTAATTCTTTAACTGTATATGGGAATGAAACAGGAGAATATTTAATTTATCTAAGTGATAGATATGGATTCAATAATGACGACTATATTTATGATCATGATATGATCGATTATCTAATTATTGGAGATTCATTTGCTCATGGAGCAAATGTTGCAAAAGGAGAAGATGTTGCAAGTATTTTAAGAAAAAAAGGATATACAGCTGTAACCATTGGTATGGGAGCTAGTGGGCCATTAATTGAATTAGCCTCGTTAATTGAATATGGAGTACAATTTAAACCAAAAAAAATACTATGGTTTTATTTTTCAAATGATTCAACTGATTTAGTTAGAGAATTACAGAATCCTATGTTAAAAAAATATATTACTCATGAAAACTTTAAACAAAATTTACTTAGTAAACAAAAAAAGATAGATGAAGTTTTAAAAACACTGCATGAAAGTAAAATAAGAGAATATCAAAAAAATAATGAACAAAGATTTTTTAAAACATCATATAATCCAATTAAACTTTTTTCCAAAAATAATATAAGAAAATCTTTTACACTATATCAAATTAGAGCCTTATTAAATATTGATAAAGGAGCTTTTATAAAAGAGAATAGAATAACAAGTGAAACTGAAGAGAATTTTAAAAAAATATTTTATAAGGCATGTAAGATCGCAGATAAAAATAATTCACAATTTTTTTTTGTTAACCTATCATCTTTTAAAACATTATCTAAAGGAAAAACATTTTCCAGTAATTTTGTAGAATACTTTATAAATAATTTTTTTGTTAAAAGAATTAACTTCGGAGATTTCCTATTATTACAAGATGATTTTAAATCTTTTTTTCCATTTCAGATGGCAGGTCATTATACTAAAGAAGGATACGAGGAATTAGCGGAGATTATTTTAGATAATACTCGCAACAAAGATTTAAATAATTGTAATTATAATAAAATTAATAATATAGAATCTTTATAGAGTAACATCTTCGTCTTTTAATGAGGAAGTTTTATTAATTATTATTTTTTTATTTAACTTACTAAAAATATTTTTTATATGTCCTTTTAAATAACTGTTTTTTAATAGTTGGTTAAAAGGTTGATAATGTGAACATTCTTTACAACAATCCCTTAATTTACCTTTAAACCAGTCATTCCTAACTTTTTCAATTTTTTTATCATTCCAGGCTTCATTTAAAGATTTATAATTTTTAATATTTCCACCCCATAACTCTGGTTCAATCCTACAAGAGCAACCTTGAATTGTTCCATCGATTAATATTTGTAATTTTCTATAAAGAGCATAGCAAGGAGTATTTCTTCTTTCATTGTTGAATTGCGTGCCTTTAAATTTATGTCCTTTAGGTAGACCATCTTTTTTTATAATTCCTCTAAAATCATCCCAACTTTCTAAGATTGTAATTTTATGCGGATCGATATAATTTAAAATTTTATTGTAAACATCAGATTTATAAAAAATATCATAAGGCTTATCAATTCTTAGTGCTAAATAAATATTAACTGGGTAATTTAATTCTTTATTTTTTTTTAAAATATTAATGATATTTGATTTCACTTTTTCATACATATCAATTCCATAAAGTCTTTTATATTGTTCTTTATTTCCAAGAGCTGTAGAAATTGTCATTGTTGTTAAACCAGACAATAATATATTGCTAAAACCATGTCTATGTAAAAGAGTGGCGTTTGTAAAACAAGATGTTGTTTTTATATTTTTAAATTTTCTTATATCTTTTACTAAATCTAACCATTGAGGATGCGCGCTTACCTCACCTAAAATAGGTGAAAGGCTAAAGTTCCCACCACCACCATCTGAATATATTTTTAAAAAATGTTTTAATGTTTCATTATCAATTTTTTTTTTAATTCTTGGATCTGCTGCCTTACCGTCTTTTCCTTTTCCATAACCACAAAAACTACAGTTAGCATTACAAATATTGATTACTTCAGCGCCTGCAGTAGCTGGACGTTTTTTTAATTTTTTTAACAATAAACTTTGATTGTATTTAAAAATTTTTTTAATAAATTTATCTATAAAAAATTTTATTTTACTAAATTTATTTTGCTTTAAATGGTTATTATCAATTCTTTTTAACATTTTTTATATTATATATGTTTTTATATATGTATTGATATAAAATAAATTTAAAAAATTAAATAGGCGGATAATTTCTATTGATAATAGAACTAATTAATTTGTTAATATAATCATAAGTAAAATAGTACTTAAAATATTTAAGTGAGATTCCTTTTTTTTCTCCCTCAAGTAAAGTAGTGGTAAATGATAAATGCTTGCCTATTGCCTTATGATCCCAAAAGAGAAATTGATTAATAGTCTTAGCTCTATAGCCAATTTGAATAAATCTATTACAGTGTTTTAGGATTTGTGTGTTAATAATTTCTTCCTCTTTATTTTTATATTTTTTTCTTATTTTAATTGGACCATTAGATACAACAATTAAGTCAAAGAAAGCTTTTGGATTTTTTTTAAAAAAACTTTTAAAATCATCGCAAATAAAATTCACTTCGGGAAATAATTTTTTTGCATTATTGATCGCTTCTTTATTATTATCAATGCCTACAGCTTTTTCCTTTACAGCATCATTCATAATCCATGTACTTAATCCAAAACCACAACCGATTTCCAATAAACTTTTTGCAGGATTATTATCTAAATAATCAAATGTAGAATGGTAATTTTCACAAATCCACCTAATAGAGTCCGGTGGCCCTACTAAAGGATTGTGAGGAGAAAATGAATATTTTGAAAAAGTGAAATTTTTATTTATACTTCTATCTCTAATTAATATCGAAAATAATCTTTTAGAGCCAATATTTCTATAAAAAGAATTGATTTTTTTTAATTTTTTAAACTTTTTAAAAATAATTTTTATATATATTCTGCTTAAAACTGACATATTTTTCTAACCATTAATACAGGTTAATTTATCATCTATTATTTATTATTTTAAAAGTATATAATTGTATATATAGATATAATTTTTAAATTTTTAGTTAATCACAAATATTTTTTAAATGGATGCAATTATTTATATAATTTTAACATGTATTTTTCTTGCAATTATTATATATTTTTTTTTATTTAAAAAAAAATCTTCAAAAAAAAAAGATAATTCTTCTGATGATATATATCCTCTATACTAAAAAAATTTTATAATAATCTAAATATTAATTAACAATAAAAACAAAGAAAAAATATATTTATTACACTGTGAATTATAAAGAATTTCTAATTAAAGCAAAAAAAGTTCTTGAGACAATTGAAGAATCAAAAAAAAAATCCTACGTTCAATATTATATCTTTGATAAGGATTTAGGGTGGAAATTAAATAAAAACTCAAAACATAACAGTCTTCCTTATAGTTCAGATTCTCAGGGGAATAGAAAAATTAATAATAAAAAGAGCCAAAAAGGGAAAAAAAAAATAGTCATAATAGGAGACTCGATGGTTCACGGAGATGAAGTATCAGATACACAAACATGGTGTTATTTTTTATCACAAAAAATAAAAAAAAAATTTAATGTAATCAATTTAGGTGTTTCTGGTTATGGAAATGATCAGGCTTTTTTAAGATTTAAAAAATACATAAAGAAAGAAAAAGTAAAAATTGCAATATTTTGTTTTAATTCGGGAAATGAATTAAGGAATGTAAATGTGCAAAGATTATTTTTAAATAATAAAGGTGGTTTTATTTATTTAAAACCTAGATATGAATTAAAAAATAATAAAATTTTTTTAATAAGACCTCCTAAACAAAAAACAAATGATTATTATTCTTTTTTAAAAAGTAACGAAACACAAACACATTTAAAAAATTATGATTATTTTTATCCAAATATATTTAAAAAAATTTTAAGAAGTTTATTTGAGAAAATTAGTTTTAATTCTTCTTATAATTATTATTTGATATTTAAAAAAAAAAAAATATTACAATTAACATACGAAATATTTAAATTATTTTTTTCTTTATGTCGAAAAGAAAAAATAATTCCAATTATTTTATTTTTACCAAAGTTAGAAGGAAGTTTCAAAAATGATGACAATTTGATTTATTTAAAAAATAAAATTGAAAATATTAAAATAAAAAACTTATATCCAAAAGAAATTCTTTTAAATAATAATGGTGAGGTTGTAAAGAAATACTTTTGTAAAAAAAACCATTATTCAGCTTATGGTGGAAAGGTATTGGCTGAAACAATTTATAATTATATTAAAAAAAACAATTATTATTAGTATTTGAGAAAAAAATACTAAGACATTGTATCAATATAAACTTTTGATATTTTCTTTACATGAATATTAATATTGAATTCTTTTTTTGCAGTTTTATTTGCATTATGCACAATTTTTTTTAATTGAGTTTCTTTTAAGTTTAAAACTTTAATAACAGTTTTTTTCAAATTATTTAAATCATTAATATTTGTTAACCAGCCGTTATAATTATTTTTAATGATTTCATTATGGGCGCCTGAATTAACAGCAATAACAGGAATTTTAGATAACATTGCTTCGACAATAGATCTATTAAATCCTTCATTTTCAGCTGTAACTAACAGTAAATTACAATTTTTTAGCCAAAATTCTTTATTTTTAGAATAACCCAAATAAATTATTCCATCTTCTAAATTAGTAGAATATTTTTTTAATATTTTTTTTTTATCAGATCCAACTATAAAAAATTTTGAATTTGGCAATGTTTCAGATATAGATTTAGAAATATTAATAAAAACTTCTACTCTTTTACTTTCGATAATATTTGCAAGAAATAAAACTTTTTTTTCTTTTTTATTTCTAAAATATTTATTAAGTAGTTCTTTTTTTTCTTTTATTTTATTTATAGTTACAGGATTAAAAATTTTTACTGATTTTTGAGAGTTTAATTTTGGCAAACTGTTATTTACAAAATCAGATATAGAAATTATTCTTTCTGGAAAAAATGATAGAAATTTATAAAGAGGCCATTGAGGAAAAACTATTCTCTGATGCCAAATTAATTTTGCTTTACTTAATTTTGTTGCTAATATCCAAGATAATCCTGCACTAGAATCATTTAAATGAACAATATCGATTTTTTTTTTATTTATATAAGGGGTTAAATTAAATAAACTTTTAATAATATAAATTAGATTAATTAATATTCCTTTTTTTTGGCCTACAAAGTTATTTTTTTTTAAATATTCAATTTTTAAATCTTCCTCAATCAAATGTTTATGCAAAATACCTTTTTTATGTAGCAACAATATTGTTTCAAACTTTTTTTTATTTAATTTTTTAATTAACTCTATTGTAGATAAGTGACTACCTCCAATGCTATTTCCTACAAAAGGAAAACAAATTCTTATTTTTTTATTCATTAATTTTAAATGCTATCTTTAAAAATATTTTTTATTGTAATAACAATTTTTAGGAGTCTTGAAATATTTCTTACATAAATTAACATATTCATTACTTGGTAGTGTAAAAAAATTTTCCAGATAAGTTTCTTTATTTACATTAATAAATCTTGAATTATAGCCATTCATAGAAAGAACTAATTGAACAAAATTCTTTCTTCTAACTTGTGATTTATATTTTTTTAAATAATAAATTTTTTTTTTTATATGCTTTGTTATATCAACATAAACATTGGTTGGAAAAAAAGTATAAATTTGATAGCACCAAATTTCAAAATTTTTTTTATAAATTTTTTTTTTATTGAATAATTCCATAAATATTTGGCTTACTCTTCTATGATCATCGTGATCATCAAAAATAAATGGTAAAAATATTCTTTTAGGTTTATATAAATTAATTTGATCAGAAATTACATTCAAAATTTCATCATTAATTGTAAAATTATTTGCTGTTAGACCTAATTCAGTTGTAGAAAATTTTAAAGAATTAGTAACTTTTTTTAATTCTTTAGATGTTTCATTGGTAGAACTAAAATAAATACAATGTATCTTAGTTATATCTTTTATTAATTTTAAAATCGTTCCTCCAGCACCTATAATTTCATCGTCAGGATGTGGGGCGAAAATAATTGTATTACCTTTAAGCAACCTCTTATTTTCATAAGGTTCGATAATCAACCTATGTCTCATTGATTTCATAGCATATGAAATAGTTTTTAAGTCTTTTAAATCGGTGTAATTTTTTACAAAAAATTTAAAGTTAACTTTAGAATATAAATAATTCTTTATAAACTTTTTTATCATTCTAAATTATTTTCCTTTAAATAATATTTTGAGAATAAAGATACAGAATTTCTACTATTCCTATAATTATTAAAATAATTTTCTTTGCCTAACATTCTATATTGATTGCTATCAGTACTATAATAATACATTTTTTTATAAAAATTTTTTTTTAATTTTTTTAATGGAAATAAATTTAATAAAAACCCAATATATTTTATTATCTTATAATAACCTACCCACACTTCTGGATTAGAACGTAAATTGTTAAAAATATTTTTAAAATTTTTCTTTTTTAAAAAATTAATATAAAATTTTTGATTTAATTTATTATTTAAATTCATTCCTTTAAAAAAATTCATTATTTCCTTATCCCAAAGAGGCATTTCCCATTCAACATTAAAAAAATCATATACTTTATTACCATTGATAACTAATTTTGATTGTCGTTCTTTCCATTCCCAATACTCATATAATGAAAAAAAATGTTTTTTTTCTTTTCTCAGTTTTAATTTATTTATTGATTCATTAATTCTTTTCTCAATAAATTCACAGTTTTTTTTATTTATAAGATTATTCCATAAAGAATAGTGTTTCTTAATTATATATTCGTAAAAATTATTTTTCTTTATATTTCTTGAGTTATTAATAAATTTAGTTAAATGAGATCCTGAAATATAGTCTCCTGATTGGCCATTAATTATTATTTTATTTTTTAACATATTATTCCTATTCATTTTTGATAATGTCTCAAATTCAAGATAACTAGGTGTCGAACAAAAATTTGATGAATAATTTGAATAATTTACTCTTTCATTTGATTTATATAATTCTTCAATTTTACTTTTATCATGTTCATAAAATAGCCAAGGAATATTTAATATTTTACAAATTTCTTTTGCTTTAATAGAATCGTGATTATTTTTTATTCCATAACTGACTGCTAATACTTTTTTGCATTTCAACTCTACCAATTTACTTAAAACTAGTCTTGAATCTAAGCCTCCGCTTAAAAAAACAATTATTGTTTTATTTTTAGCTTTTTTTATTATTTTTTGAAAAATTTTATTAAGTAAAAGATCGAATTCTTTATATTTTTTTTTTTTTTTTAAATAAGTTGGAATATATTTAAAATAATTAATTTTAATTCTTTTATTATTATTTTTTTTCCAGCAAATAATATTTCCTGAATTGATTTGATAGACATTTTGTATAAGAGTTCTGTTATCTGTTACATAACCAAGCATTTTAAATTCAAGGATTGAATCTATATCTGGTTTATTATTTTTTTTTAATAATTCTACAGAATTTGATATATAACAATTTTCATCAAAAAAGATTGGCTGGCTTCTAACATGATCAACTGCGCAAAATATATTTTTTTTATTTTCAATTATAACTCCAAAGTAAAAATCTAAAGATTTTATAAAATTTTTAAATATTTTAAGATTTAATTTATCTTTTGTTTTAAAAAAATTCTTGAACTTTTCTAGATTAACATAATTTGTTTTAACAAATATATTGTTATGAAAATATTTTAAATTAAACCAATTATATCTTTTATCTATTCTTACCTTATTTAACATTATTTTTATTCTAATGACTTATGTTTATATGTAAATTTACTAAATTTGTGACTTGCATTTAATTTTTTTTTTTATATTAATTTATTTAAATATTAAATATTTTTTTCATGTTTAAATTTTTTATAAAATTTTTTCTATTATTATTTATTTTATCAAAAGCAATTTTTGCTGAAGAAAAATTATTTTTAGAGGATAATTTTTATCCAGAAGGTATAACTGTTACAAAAAATGGAGACTTATTCGTTGGAAGTTTAAAAGAAAATAAAATTGTAAAATTAAAAAATAAAAAAAAAAAATTTGAACTTTTTATTCCTTCTAATTCTAATG
>Ga0315336_1003638_pt1 | contig 20052 bp, 17 predicted proteins | sample ASW5metaG_FD_204512 | JGI IMG/M metagenome (GOLD analysis project Ga0315336, IMG submission 204512) | Ammonia-oxidizing marine archaeal communities from Monterey Bay, California, United States - ASW #5 | ecosystem: Environmental > Aquatic > Marine > Intertidal zone | place: USA: California... | reverse complement strand
CCTTGTTCCCGAGCGTTCTAAGCGCTTGTACGGCGTTCTTCGGCCCCCTGCCGTGGTTGCCCCGCCCCCTGGTTCTTAACGCTCCGGCGAGTTCCTTCCGGCGTTTACGTAACGCGCGATTGGCTTGTGATCCGGCGCGCAGGGCTAGCGCACCAGGGGGGCGGTTCTCACTAAGGCGGCGCCCTCCATCCTTGTCTGTGAGGACTCATGGAATTTGATCCTTTCGCTTCGTGGTCGGGTTATGAGTTTACCCGGTAAACTGGGCCGACGTCGTACGGCAGGTCGGCGGAGTTGATAGGCGTAGGGCTGGAGGGGGCGTAGGGTCTAGGAGTAAGCGAGCCCCGGACCGCCCTCCCCGTATGACCCGGACGCCCGCTATTGAGGTCCTCATAAGCGTACGGCTCGCGTTTGGAGAAAACGTAGGGGTTCACCCGGTTCGCTGGGAACGTCCGGACCACCCGCGCCGAATGCGTCCGCTTGCCGTGCGGGTTGATCGCGAGAGCTGGAGCCTGCGTAGGGTGTCTCGTTGAATCCGCAATTATATACTTGACACAAGGTAACCAATCTACTATATCAAGAGAGTGGTTGCTTCTTCGGTTTTGTTTTCAGTTCCTTGCCGTCTTTCTCGTGAGCCACACGGTACAGTTCTTCGCGGGCCTTTTTCGGAAAGAGTCGCTTCAGGGCTTCTTCCGTCGTCAACTCAATCGCTGGTTTCTTTCGGGGCATAACAATGGCTACCTCACCTAGCATGGATTTACTGACGCTTCTAGACCGCTTCCACTCCGAGGAGCGTTGCCTGGAGTACCTTGAGGGGCTCCGCTGGCCGAAGGGCGTACGCTGCCCCCGTTGCGACTCAGAGAAAGTCTCGCGCATCGTGAAGCGCGCTCAGTTTGATTGCGATTCATGCCGCTACCAATTCTCCGTTCGCGTCGGAACGATCTTCCACGATTCGCACCTGCCGCTCCGTAAGTGGTTCGCCGCCGTCTATCTGATGTGCGAGGCCAAGAAGGGCGTCTCCGCCAACCAACTCAAGCGAACTATCGGCGTTGCTTACAAGACGGCTTGGTACCTCTGCCACCGCATCCGCACCGCCATGAAGGATGCCGACACAACCCCGCTCGAAGGCTCCGTGGAGGTTGACGAGACGTTCATCGGCGGCAAGTCCAAGGGTTACGGGCGCGGCTACATCGACAACAAGACGATGGTACTCGGAGCCATCGAACGCGGCGGCGGAATCCGGCTTCAAGTCGAGAAGCGGCGCGACCGCAAGACCCTCCATTCGTTCGTGGAAGAGCACGCCTCTGACGCCGAGAACGTCTATACCGACGACTGGGAAGCCTACAAGGGCATCCAAGATGAAGACACCGAGCATCGCCGCGTGAACCACTCGGCGAACGAGTACGTACGCGGCGAAGTTCACACGAACTCTATCGAGGGCGCGTTCTCGCTGCTTAAGCGGTCTATCGTTGGTTCGTATCATCAAATCAGCGCTAAGCATCTTCCGGCATACCTGGATGAGTTTGAGTTCCGTTTTGACAACCGCAACAACCCGTACCTGTTCCGAGATACGTTGCTGCGGCTCATTGATTCTGGTCGGCTGACATATGACGAACTAACCGCATAGCAGCCCTTATGGAGCAAGTCCCGCATAAACGCCGATTGTTCCTTCAGACATGTCGGTGGCGCTTGAAAATCTGACCGGGATTTCCGCTTTATTAAGGGCGAGCGCTACTACTTTTTCGCTACCGACGAGGTTCCGCCATCGTCCAAGGTGAGGCGGGAGTCCCTGGACTGGTTGTCCTGGCACTACTATAGTGATGGCCTCTTTCGGGATGTCCGGACTAGCCTTGAAAACCTTATTCTCCTGAATCCTCCACCCGGCGCGGCTGAAAATCATCAGGAGCCTGCTCGCGATTGCGCAGGATCGATCACTCCCCGATAGGCATGCAACTCTAATTGTATCCGCGTCTACCGGGGGTGTCAGGCCCGCCACTAGTTCATCCGTCTTTTCTGACAACAGTGCAAGTATGCCCGGAGGATCAGCGTGGTTTACAGTCAGGGATTCTATCCTTCCCGCATTTAGCCCGCCTGTTTGACCAATCGTCACAATGTTAGGGCTGTTGTCGCCAGAGCTTGTCTGTTGAACCGCACTTGGTGAGAGACTTGCTTGCTCTATGGTTTTCGCAGGTATGGCAAAGGCAAACTCTGGCGCTCTAGGTGCCTCTATCAACTCGCCGACAGCAGTGTGCGTCTTGGGCGATGGAATCGTACGGGACCACATTCCATACAAGGCCCCTACAAACAGACATGCGGCCAACACGGAAGCCCCGTACCACACATATGACCCTTTCGACCCTAGGACTGGATTTCCTCTACTGTCTAGAATCGCGCCACTCTTAACTTTTGGCTGACCGAATGCCATCCAGCATAACAATGACAATAGAGCGGCAGACATCGTGATCAATAAAACGGCCCACGCTGGGGCACTAGACGCCTGCGCCCAAACACTCGCCAGCCAAGTGTTGATCGCTGTCAACACGAAGTTCCCCCAAGGAATTCTCTCAATAATTCCCCACACTGTTTCAATCCCTTTGATGCGCTCCCACGGACGCTGCCACGACATGGGCTAAGCATATCACAACCCTGTGTCAAGTAGATCATCCGGGTGAACCTAGGCCGGGGGCTCGGCGTTCGGCCTCCCGTTAAAGCTTGGCGTTTGTTTACGCCGTAAAGAAATCAGTCGGCGGGAGTCGAGAGCAGGACGGCGGGCTGGCGGCGGCGCGACGTAGGATGGCTGAGAGGAGGCGGGTGGGCGAACGGCGCGAGGGCGCTTTTCCGGGGGGGTAGGATTACCGCGCAGTCTCGCGATCAAGCCGGGGGTCCCCGCGCTAAGCGACCCGGGGGGTGCGGAGTTTTAGCTGGTAAAGTTTGCCTGGGGTGCTGAGGGCGGTCGTAGGACGGCGGTTGCTGGAGCGGTAGGGCAATCAGACAGAGTCGTTAGGCTGCTGATCGCACAGATGAAAGCAGCCCGAAAACCCTTGTATCGCACCCCCTGCCAGGTTATCTTTCCGACGCCGGGGGCGGCCCGTTACTCTGGCTTGCGTACGAAGATCCACCACTCGTCGCTTGTCTGCTCATCGGCGAAGTGCTCGATGCCCTGCTTATCCCAGATACCGTAGAAGTGTCCGGGCTCGCACTCGACCTTGATTCTGATGAACTCTCCGGGACCACAGCGGTCGAGCGCTTCCCTGATCGGGAGTGTCGGATCGGTTTCCAATCGCTCATCTGAAGCCAGCAGGTCCACGACTTCTTTGGGCTCTCCGCTCGTCCACTCCGGCCGTTCCGGAACTGTGGCGCCTTCCATCAGCAACCTCTCTGCAATTGCCCGGTAGTGTGGCCGCTTATCTGGGTCCGGTGGGTTGTGCGCATTTCTCCTGGCTAAGTCAAGAGCCGTGCGACGCCGTCGGTCCTTCGTGTTGAGGAACCTGGTCTTGTCGGTTGCCGAGCCGGCGAAGCCTGGTGAACCTACTCCAAATGGGGATCCAAACGAAGCCAAGATCGCCGACGTTGCGTTTCGGTTCCCGTATCGAGCAGCGTGATGAAGAGCGGTCTCACCGCCCCGATCAGAAACATCGATCTTAGCACCAAGAGCGGCTAGCTTCCTGATGTTGCCGCCCCGGTTATGGATAGCTGCATTCATCAATGCCGTCTGACCCTGCGGGTCGGTATCGTTCAGAATCTCGCGTAACTCCTCTTTTTTTAGGCGCTCCCCTAACAACTCAATCACGCCTCTCTCCCCTACTTCGCCGGCTGCCGAGAAGAGCGAGGAGAACAGAGCTCTCCGCACACGTGCAAGGTCTCGCGACCCTTCGTCCTGTTTTTGCTTGTCGAGGATATCGAGACAGGCTACGGTGGCCGCTCTCCCAGGGTAGAGTTCAGCCATCGCGATCACGAATTCGTTCGAGTTCGCTAACTTTAAGAGCGTAGAGAGCGCTGTGTCGCGAGCGCTTCCCTCCCCGAGGTGCGGAATCATCTTTTCAATGGCCGCCAGCAGTTGGAGCCTCTGACTTTCGGCCTCTTTTTGGACAGCCAGGTCCTGTTGACGTCTATTGTAGAGCCAGGTGAACCAGGACCCAACTAACGCGATCCATAGACCAGTGTTGGAAACGATGTCGCGTAGGGTGTCTAGAACCTCTCGCCCCCAGCTCTTTTGTCTCAGAGCTTTAAGCGCTAGCAGTGATTCGGCTCCATGCTCCAGCAGAAGTGCGGTGGCCTCCCACTGATTCTTTTCGGCGGCGAGTTGCAGCGCTGTCTTTCCCTGAGCGTTCTTGCTCTCGATCTCGATCCCGGCATCGAGGAAGAGCTTCAAAATCTCAACGTCACCACTCGCTGCATAGCGCAGAAAACTATCGTCCCGGAACTCTATCCCTCTGGCCTCCAGCGAGCTGCGCGCGCGCTGCGATCCATCCTGCGCGATCACGCCAGGTCCGAGGAACGCACTGCCGACAGCAATCAGCCCGATCGTCACAACGGGTGGGATCCTCAGCCTTGCCATCCTCCGCATCACAGAGCCGCTAGCAGCCGGTGTCGGAGTCCCGTGGGCCGCGCAGCGGGCTCCTGCGGCCGTTCGGCGAGGCGTGAGGAGGACGATGATACGGGATATCCTCTCCAACGAAGAACAATGCTGATGATCGCAGATGCCTGCCGCCCGACGGGTTACGCGCCGCCGAGTATTGCGCGACCGTCGTGCTGACAGCTCCTCTGAGCCAACACTCCTCGAATGCTCCGAGTCGTCATAGCGCGTAACGCGGCCTGCGAGACTTCCGACACGGGCTGCTAGTCCAGGGTCCTGACTTTCACTGAATCTTCCAATCACGATCTCCTGCCAGCCCGATCGTACAGCGGCAGCCACGGAAACGCAATAATTTGTCGGCATGGCCTTGGTGTCGGCTATGGCGATTCTGTGTCTGAAACCCGGCTTACCTAGGTCTCATCGACACGCCCGGATTTCTTGGTCGGCTTGAGATGAGGCCGCCGCCGCTCTTCCAGTCCGGGGCCGTACCGTTGGACCCAGCGCCAGGCGGGGATCAATCGGAAGAGCGAGTGCGCTGCTTCTTGCTCTGTTTGAGTCGGAAGCTGTCGCCGTTCATCTTCGAGGATATGGACGTGGTGGGTGAGTCGATCCAGCAGAGTGCCGGTCATGCGCTCGGATCCCAGCACCTCGGTCCACTCGTTGATCGGAAGGTTGGAGGTCACCATCGTGGAGCCCTGTTCGTAGCGCTGCGAGAAAGTCTCGAACAGCAACTCCGCTCCAGTCTTCGACAGCGGTACATAGCCCAGCTCATCGACAATCAGCAGATCTTGCTTGGCGAGCTGCTTTTGAACCCTCAGCAGACGTTCGCGATCGGCGCTGAGGATCTGATCGATGACGCCCGTGAACGGACCCAGCTTCGGCCGGCGCACCGGCTTGCGCCGCTACGGCGCACTAGCTTGACGTGCTTCGGAAACGAACACTACTGGCGGCCCACGATAGCTCCTTGCTGACGGCGCAGTCCTGATTCAGGGGATGGCCGTCGGTGCTCACACACGCCTATCCTATTCGGGCGGGCGCGGCCGCATGTCGGAGCGCCAAGGTCCGGGAGGCTCATCGCCTTCGAAATGCGGATCGTACCCTGAGAAGAACATCTGTCTCCAGGCGATCGGCCTCGTACAAGGTCCTGCCTGGACGCGTTTCCGCTCGACGGCAAGATATTCGCGAAGACCGTTCACGACCCTGACGATGTTGCGATGGACAAGGGGACTCCCTTCGATGGACGCCGGGTAGCGTCTATCAGCCTCGGCGAAAACATAGAACTGAGCCTGAGGATACGGCCCCAGGCCCGCAAGCGTTTCTGCAAAGGCGCAGTAGCTATCGACGGCCTGTTCGGCGAGTCGATCCGAATGGCTTGAGTTCACCGAACCCGATCTTTGCACATCGAATCGATCTCCATGGCCCTCAGAGAACCGACGACGGCGCGGGGATTCTACACATAGCCGCAGAGCTTTCGGAATTCACCATCTTGGCGGCAGGAGTAGGAATCCTTCTGGTGGCTGGAAGCACTGACCGACGCGGGGGACTTGAAGCTGGTTGTTGACGGTATGAGTGACGCCATGCGATTGCTCAGCGTGAGGCAGAATCGGCGGGCTGGTCGAGGGTGAAGGGTTGCCGCGGCTGGCAGGGGGGCTTGGAACGACACCTTCAAACCAAAACGTCAGCTATACAAACTGCCGGTCGGTGACAGCCTTATTGTGGAGGCGAATGCTGAGACTGTTGACGATACGCCTTAGCCGCTCGTCTAAAACATTCTTTGATGTCTGGCCACAGCTCATAGTCTCTGTGGTTATCTAGGTCTTTTTCCCGGATCCAAGATACACCGGGCTTTGGCTGCGTCCGCTCTTCTTCCTCTGACAGGTAGATCATGTCAATGTGACCAGGAACACCATTCTCCTGCGGTCGGGGCTGTCGCATAATCACCAGTGGAGGGACGAAAAGCTCATTACGATGCGGGATGCCCTTTTCATTTTTCGCATCATAGCTGATAACCGACGCGATCCTTTCCGATGGCGTCACCTTCGAATGACCCAAGGGTTGGAGCATTGTATCGTGCCACGGGAGGATCCTGATCGTGACCCCGGTCTGATCGAGTACGTACTTCTTTAGCTCATCCATAACGGTTTCTGAGGTGCCCCGAAGGCGATCACCCGGCCACACCAGCACGTCTTTTGGGAATCCCTGGAACGCCCGCGTTCGAACAAGAAAGCTCAATTCACGTCCATCGTTCCGGATAGTGATTGCGCTGATAGAGATGGCGTGCCTCGTCTGCAAGACCAACATTTGATCTAAGACCCAATTCCACAGCGATTCCTTTTTGTCTTCTTCTTCTGACAATTTCTTTGCACCGCTCGCAAGCTTCTCCATTGCCAAGGACCCAGCGTCAACGTTTCGGCGGCGTCCAAACTCTTCGAGTCCCTTTGCTAAGAAAGAGACAACCAAGTATGCCGCCAAGCTAACCATGGCCGATCCAAAACCAAGGACCGCGCACACGACGAGCAAGATAGCTGCGGTTACGGTTTTTGCAAGAGTTCCGAGAGATGGAAAGATCGAAAGAATTACAAACGCGAGCATGGCAACAACCAGTCCGACAACCGCGTTCAACGTCCTCTCTCGCCACTTGGCCGAAAACCCGGCTTTTCCGCTCGAAGTCTTGGTGCTCATTTCGTACCCCTTGTTCTTACCGTATTTAACAACCTGGTTGGACAGGAGGCGGGGTCATCCTTGTGTAAGCCCGTCTGTCCGTTTTCGTACGACTTACTCCTCTCTGCCGAAATGTGCCAGCCACAGTCTGGCCAATTCAGCACGTTTGTTCGAGTCTAGCTCGACTATTTGAGAAGTGGGCGGGGCAGAGATCAGACGTGAAGCGAGCGTGAGTATCTCTGCTCGAACAAGGTGAATGCTATTCCCTACCATCGTCCCTAGGCGGCCGAAGTTAACTGGGTGACCGCCGTTGGCAACAAGTAGGTCGCCCTCGCCACGCCTATAAGCCACAAGAGAAGGGGTGAGCGCCGCAGCCTCCCAAATGTCGGCCAATGCTCCGACCGGGAATTCTACGTCGCGCGAACTACAACTCAGCAGGATACACCCAGGGGCAAGAGTGCACAGTTGTTCGACGGACAAAGACTGAGAGCCCGTCGCGCCGAAAACCGCCTCGGTGCCCTGAATACCCTCAGCGCTCTCGAGAACCTCAAAGCCCTCCCCCTTCGCAAGAACTAGCCGGAGCGGGCTGCTGTCGTACACAAGGGCTTTATGCCCTCGTGACCTCAGTGCATACGCCACCCCGCGCCCGACGCGTCCATAACCCAGGACGACGATTCGGCGCTTCTCCAGCGTCATACCCGCCTCATGAAGAATGCCTTCAGCGGAGCGCAGACATGATCGTCCGACGCGGAAGTCCTCGGCGAGCTTTAGACTGCTCCTTGCCACCGACCCGACGGGCACAGGGAACTGAGGGGCTAGGCTGTGATACCGGCGATGCCCTCCTTCCGTGTCCTCTATGGCGGCGATCACGGGTCCTCGCTGAGCCAATTCCCGCAGTGCCTTCGCGAAATAGCCTCCAATATCGAAGACGATGTGGCGATTCCGAGTCCATCGCGAATCGGCGAGGCAATTCACCAAGTAGGTAGGATCTTCCAGTTGCCGCAAGGTGGGTCCTGCCATCGTATAACGTCGATCCAGAGTCTCCAGCGTGTCGGCGTGGACGGAGTACGGAATCGCGACCACAAGCGAAATCGGAAACAGCGAGTCAAGCGCCACCAAGTAGTCCGGCAAGTCAGGGAGAATGTGCCCAACTACCACTGACTGCACGTCGCCGGGACAATCTAGGCGTTGAGTGACGAGTTGGAGGAATCGTGCCGTGGTTTGGTCTACCTCATCATCAGGCACTGCTCATTCTCCCAATTTCTCAAGATAGCGGGTGGAAGCTTGAGATTCTTGGCACCCTCTTTGGTAAGCGCTGTGTATGCGCTGCGCAGGCGATGCAATCAGCGTTCTAGTGATCGCCCAAGCAGGCGCCACCGCCACCATGATCATGTTGCGGTTGGGCACGACCGTGGCCTTCATTGACTCCTCTTCTTAATGACCGACACGATTAACGTTAGTCACTGCGGTCGGAGCCTGATGCCGTGTCCGTCGCTCTCGAAAACCAGGTCGCCCATTACCGCCGTGACATAGACGGCCCGATCCAAATCAATCATTTCCCATACCCGGTCCGTGCTGTTGAACGCTTGGAATTGTAGAGCAGGGCCATCTCGGGCGCCGGCCTGCTGCAGAAGACGACGGACCACGTCTGCTCTCGGGTGCTGATGGTTTCGGTTCGTCCCAACGCCTCGTCGACCACATGAGATTGCCGAAACCGTCGGAGACACCAGATCGAGGAACTCCTGTGTGCTTGACGTGCTGCTGCCGTGATGCCCTACTTTGAGAAAATCAGTATCGAGCAGGGCTCGGATCGCCGGTTCCTCCCGAAGCGCCGTTTCCGCGCCGACCTCGGCATCGCCTACGAACAAGAAGGAATTGTCGGCGTAGTCTACCCTTACGATCACGGAGTTGTTGTTGGGGTCGTGGTCGTGTCCGAAGTCGGTTTGCCGAATCACCTGCGCTGATACGTCGTCGCGCGGGCAGAAGTCGATCTCCGGCGCCGACAGCTCCTGTGCGCCCCAGTATTGCGTCCCAACGCGCGCTTGTGCGGCCGCAAAGGCGGTCTCGACGTTTCCAAACGTGGTGGATGCAGCCATATTGTGGTTGTCGACGTAGAGTTCAACCGTGTATTGCTCAAGCACCCACGCCATGCTTCCGATGTGATCTGAGTGCGGATGGGATGAGAGCGCAACTTCGATCCGATTGTTTTGCCCCTGGTGAGCGACCATGTACTGGCGAAACTCAGTCGCTGAGCCAGGGTAACGAAAATTGAGCTCTCCCGAGTCGATCAGCAGTTCGTGGGTCCCATCCGGGCACCGTACCAAGACTGCGTCGCCTTGACCGATGTCGATGATGTGGACTTCGAGCCGGCCAGATGTGAACGATACCGCCGGCGTGGGGGTTGGGGTGGTCGATGCCGATGCAACTGTGCCGCCGGCCGCTACTGGAGCCCCGCGGTGCCGACGAACCAACGTCCGGTAGATCCAGCCGGGCTCAGCACGTCCGGGCACTGCGACTTCGTAGTAGCCGTTCGTCTGGTTCAGTGAAACGAGTTCAAACTCATCACCCCTGCTGGCGCGCTGAAGGATCTCTGCCAGGCGCTCAGGGTTCTCCTTGATCGTTGCCGGGCGGCCGACCCGGACATAGTCAGCTTGCAGCGTTGCGGGAATCGCCAGTAACAACGCTGTCGCCGACCATACGACCCTCTTGACCATGTCCCCGCTCCTCTCTCAGCCTTGCCGGTTGGCAGGATCCTCTGACCGCGGAGGTGGTGTTGACGGCAACGGTGGTGGCGGCGCTGAACGATTGGACCTCGCCGACAGGTAGTCTTCGTAGGCATTGCTTCTGAACTCAAGGACATCTCGGAAGAGCCGGATGGATCCTTTCGCTCCACCGGCGATTACGCCGGCCGTGACGGCCTCCCCAACCCTCGTTGTTTCCTCGGTGAGTACGATCATGCTGATTGCGTCAAAGTTCCACCGCCAACAGATGATGAACGCCACCGCAAAGGCGACTGCTTCCTTGAAGCCGCGGCCTCTGAATTTGTCAATCCAGACCCGATGCTCGAAGAGGATCGAGAGGGCGCGCTCAACAAGGATCGCCAGCACGACCACCGTTGCGAGGACCTCGAACGTCCGCTCCCAGTCCAGATGAAACAAGTTGGGATCCATGAACTCTCTCCCCGCGCGGCTACCGCGAAGCGCGATGCTACCTACCGTGGAAAGCGTACTCGCTGGATCGATGTTTTGCAAGGGTTTTTTCGGCTAAGCTCGGCGTATTACGCCGTAATGACAGTCGCGGTCCTCCTGGATAAGGCAAGAAACAGGTGGCCAAGAAGAGGTCGGCCCTCCCATGTCCCCTGCTGAGAAGAAGACGGGTTCTGGGCGCGTGAAGAAGTGGTGGGCGGCTCCAGGGAAGGCTGCAAAAAAGTCTCCAAGGAGAGCAAGGGTCCGCTGGGCCAGCGTTAGGCTATCCTTCAAGCGTTCCAGTGGCTAAGACCGCTTGGTTCGTGGCCGGACCGGCCGAAGCAAGCAGTATCGAACGTGAAAGCACTGCGAAGATCGTTGCATCACCACCGCAGCCTGGGTATGATCTTGACGCCGGGACGTCCAGAACGGAAATTCCGGTGAATAGGTCCCTCATCGTCGGGATAAGAATGGAGGTTTATCGACATGAAGCATCCTATCGTGCTTGCTCACGGAATCGCCCCATTTGATCGCATCTACCAGCCGGTTCTTAGACCACTGCGCGACTTCCTCTTCCCGATTGGCGCCCGGGACGGGCTTGATTACTTCAAGGGGATCGCCAGTCACCTGCAGGCGAAGGGTTTCAATGTGTTTGTACCGAATGTAAGTTTCGCCGGCAGTGTAGACGACCGGTCAAAGCAGCTAGCTGTCCACATACTTGAGATCGTGAATAACCCGGCGAACCAGTCCACGAAGGTCCACGTCATTGCGCATAGTATGGGCGGACTAGACGCACGTCGCATGATCGTCGACATTCCGGGCATGGTCGATCACGTTGCGACACTGACGACGATAGGAGCGCCTCATTCGGGCTCGCCCGCTGCAGTGGAGGCTTCGGTCAACCTCAGGGAGCTAATTGCCCTGCTGGAGAGGAAAGGATTGGACTTGGCCGGCGTCGAGGACCTGAAGCCGGACAAGGCTGCGGCCTTCAATAATCGAGCCGAGAAAATTGAAGCCGACAACACGGTTGACTATGTCGTCTACCACAGCCACCAGGAGAGGGAGCGCGTCCTCACTCTGTTGAAGATTTCGTGGGACGTTATCTCCTCTCTTGAGGGCGACAACGATGGGTTAGCTTCCGTCACGTCACAGTCCTGGAAGCCGTTCTTGAGCGGGACGGACACGTCCAAACCAGTACTCCAGAGGCGTTTTCCCGTCGACGCGGATCACCTGAACGAACTCGGATGGTGGGATCTCGAGGAGCTTCAGGGCTTTCGGTGGCTATGGGATTCCGAATTGAGGGCTCGCACGATCGGGTTCGAGGGCGACGTGAAAGCCGCCTACCTCCAGATGGCCCTGGAAGCGGAACAGCTCGCCGCGCAGCGCGGCTAAGCCAGTTCTACGCCGACTCCGTCACAAACCCGGGCTGAACCTGCTGATGCGGCGAGGGCGATCTCCGCTACCATGTTGAGAACGTTTTCTTGGGCTAGCCATCGCCGCCGAGACAAGAAGATCGTGGAGTAGCGACCTTGGACCAGACGACCACCTTGATGTCTCTGCGCGAGCAGGTTCGGATCTTCTGCGAGGATCGAGACTGGGATCAATTTCACGGCCCGAAGGACCTCGCAATCGGCGTGATCACCGAGGCCTCCGAACTCTTGGAGCGGTTCCGATTCCTTGATGAAGACGCCAGCCAGAAGGCGCTGACCGACGACCGCCAGCGCTCTCGCATTGGCGACGAGTTGGCGGACGTTCTGTTCTTCCTCCTCCGGTTCGCAGACAGATTCGACTTCGACCTCGACGACGCCCTGCGCCGCAAGATGGCTATGAACGCGAAGAATTACCCGGTAAACAAAGCTCGAGGGTCGAACCGCAAGTATTCCGAGCTGTAGTCATGCGGCTCTATTCGGGAAGCTCTTCCCAGTTCATCCAGGACGCCGCCCGGAACCAAATCTCAGAGAAGCTCCGGGAGGCGTTCTTCCGCCATTTTAGATTCAAGCCTTCGCCGGGCGAAGTGAACTCCTGGAGAAACTCTCTCTCGGCGATGGCCCACGTCTTCGGATTGGCCAAGCTCGACGACCACGGGGTCATTCTCGAATACCAGCTTCCACAATCGTCAAAACGACTAGACTGTCTCGTCTGCGGCAGAAACGACGAGTCTCAAGATCACAGCGTCATCGTTGAGCTGAAGCAATGGAGCGACTGCAGCGAAAGCGACGCGGAGAACCTTGTGACCACCTGGGTCGGGGGAGCGGAGCGAGACATGCTGCACCCATCGGCTCAGGTCTGGGGATATCAAAGGTATCTGGAGGACGCGCACACGGCCTTCTATGAGGGGCCAGAGCCGGTAGGGCTCGACTCATGTTCTTATCTCCACAACTACTACCGATCTGCGGGCGATGCGCTTTTCGCCGACCGCTACCAAGACATTCTGAGAGCTTCCCCGGCCTTCACCGCAGATGACGTGGATCCATTGGCGGAATTCCTCACCAGCAAGCTCTCCGGGGGGCAGGGCCTGGAGGTCCTTCAGCGGATCGAGCAGAGCCGTTACCGCCCGAGCAAGAAGCTCATGGAGCACGTGGGGAATTTGATCAAGGGCCTCTCGACCTTCGTCCTGCTCGATGAGCAACAGGTGGTCTACGAGAAAACCCTGGCGATTGCCCGCAAAGGATTCAACGATCGCAAGAAGACGGTGTTGGTCGTACGAGGCGGCCCCGGAACCGGGAAGTCGGTGATCGCCCTCAACCTAATGAGCGACCTCCTGCTGGCGGGTTTCAACGCACACTACGCGACCGGATCGAGGGCCTTCACTGAGACGCTGCGGAAGATCATCGGGACTCGCGGATCGATCCAATTCAAGTACTTCAATAGCTACGCCGAGGCCGAACCCAACGCCGTCGACGTTCTGATCTGCGACGAAGCGCACCGGATCCGCGAGACCAGCAACAGCCGGTTCACTCCGAAGGCGAAGCGCTCGGGCAAGCCTCAGATCGAGGAGCTGCTCGAAACCTCGAAAGTTTTGGTGTTCTTCGTGGACGACAAGCAAGTCGTTCGCCCGAACGAGATCGGATCCGCCGACTACATCGCTGACGCGGCGGCACAGCGAGGCTGCAATGTCGTGCAGTACAAGCTCGAAGCCCAATTCCGCTGTGCCGGCTCCGACGGCTTCGTCAACTGGGTCAACAACACCCTGGGGATTGAACGAACGGCCAACGTCCTATGGGACTGCTCGGACGACTTTGACTTTCGGGTCTTTGACACCCCGGAAGCTCTTGATGATGCCGTTAGGGCAAAGGCGGCAGAAGGGTTTTCAGCTCGAATGACGGCTGGGTTCTGCTGGCCTTGGTCCGATCCGAACTTGGATCGGACGCTCGTTGAGGACGTTCAGATCGGAGCCTACCAAAGACCTTGGAACGCCAAACCCGATGCGAAGAGACTGCCGTCAGGGGTTCCGAAAGCGTCGCTCTGGGCGCACGATCCAAGCGGAATCGATCAGATCGGCTGCATCTACACGGCCCAAGGCTTTGAGTTCGACTATGCGGGCGTCATCGTCGGCCCTGACCTCACGTACAGCTTCGACTTGCAGACATGGGAAGGCCATCCGAAGGAGTCCCGCGACACCGTCGTCAAGCGCGCCAAGGGCTCGTTCACGGATCTGGCCAAGAACTCGTATAGAGTGTTGCTGTCGCGGGGACTGAAGGGCTGCTACGTGCACTTCATGGACAAGGACACGGAGCGGTTCGTTCGGTCGAGGATGGAAAGCGGAACATAGTCACGGCCGTGCGACTTTTCCGCGCTCCCCAGCCAGTCCGGTCGTGGGCCAACCGGCCGAATATCGCCGATTCCATACAGATGCTCGACTCCTTTTTTCCATGTAGAGGCTAGGCCTGCTCATCTAGAATCCCATCCATACGCTTAGCGATAGCGACGATCTCCGGTGCCCAATCCTCCGGCGGTCCGGCCGCGACCGATGCCAGAAGAGCCTTTTGCTGGGCGGAAATCTTGTCGGCGACAGCGCCCACTTGCTGGACGGCGAAGCTGCCACGGAAGACGGGTCTCCCGAGCTCCCTGTCGGCCTGGATGGCCGCCGCCAACTCCGGGCCTCCGAGTAAGAGAATCTGAGCCGCATGAGCGCTGGCTAGGCCGGCGGCTTGTGCGAGAAAGCGAGCCAATCCCAGTACGGTTACGACCGATCTTGCTTCGAACACGTACGCCGCGCGCAGGCGAATCCCGCCCTTGAGACTCAGGGGCGAGTAGACCTTCTTGAACCAGCCCCTGATCTTTTCCCAACGCGGTAGGATGCCTGGCTCGCCTAGGGCCTGCGCGTGCTGATCTGCAAAGATCTCTAGCCGCTGCAAGATCGTGAGGTCGTAGGTCAACTCGTCTTCAGCCTCAAGCAGATCGAGCCTCGCCATCTCGGCATTGAGCTTCTCTACGATCTTGACTTCGTCGCCCGCTGTCAGCTTTGCCGATACCTCAGGAGACAGCTTGAGATTTCCCCCGAGTTCGAAGCCGCTTTTGTCGACGCTCTCCGCATCTCGTCCTTGCGACACCTTCCCGCGAGTCTGGAGGAAGGCAAGCCGCAAAACCTGGACGGTTTCTCGGAACGACTCGACTTCCCCCATCCCATGAAGCACGGCGGAAAAGTACAGACGGCGGATCATCCGATGCAACAGCTGGTAAGGCTCGACTCGCGCCGGGATCGGAACGTCCACCACCAGCCATCCGTCCGTTGGCTGCAGAACAGTCCCGCCCACGAGCCGGTCGTGCGACTCTTTTGCGCAATTGCGCAGAGACGTAACCAGGGCGCGCTTAGCGTCGAAGAAACTGCCCCCAAGCACGGCGACGTTGCCCCCGATCTTGAGACATTCCGTCAGCCGCTCGTTGGGGTCGGGCTCGACCTTGACGAGGGCGCTACCGTAGATCGGCCACAGGTAGAGGTATTCATCCATCGGCGTCCTCCGCGAGCGGGTACAACTCGACGACCTCGCCGAGGTTGGGTGCGTCTTCGCTGGCCTGAACAAGATCCTTCACCTGCCGTTCCTCCTCGGTTCCTTCAGGCAGTGAGGAGGCGAGCTCAGACACCCAAGCGCCGCGAATTCCGGCCGCGTAGGCAGTAGCTTGGACATTGAGGCGAACCTCGCCCACAGGGGCGGTCGAAGCGAGCCTATCATAGTCAGCGCCTGCCAGAAAGCCCGCGCGCGCCGCGTTGACCAGCAAGGTAGTGGCATCCTGGCTCAAGACGGGAATCGCGAGCAGCAACCCCCTGGTGGCGCCGATGAATCTCTTTGCGTGCAACTCCTGCGCCCAAGCGTCTTGGAGCATGAGCGCCAGCTGATCAGGAAGGTTCACGAACGCCGGCGACGCAGCCAATAGATCGATAGCGATCTCCCTGAGCCTCGGCGGTACGCTGTCTGAACGCGCTGTCACGGAGTCCATCGTCCAATTCAGCAGCTTTGCCGCCAGCATCGGTCGCTGGCCAGCGGTGCCCGAGATCACGGCTGCACTCCAGCTCCGTAGGGAAAGCGGAGGTGATGTATTGGGAGTCGGGCGCTCCTGCGGCGGCAGGTCGCCCTGCAACTCATCCCTCAGGTTTTCCCGACCAACCACGGCGACCTCTTGGGCAATCAAGTCCCACTTCAACTGCGCGGTTTCCGGCGTCTCCGTGTCCAAGCGGTCCTGGGCCGAGGCTAGAAGAGCCCGCGCCTCCGCAGATAGCTCAAGGTCCGCCATGACGCGGCTGAGCTCTACTGCCAAGCGTGACCCAGCCGGCATCGGCGTTCCCACCCAGGCCGTGGCTTCGGCCCGAAGCTTGTTGAGTTTCACGCCTTGGGCGCTAGACGCCTCAAACAGGCGCGCTACCAGCTCTCCGAGCGGTCCCGCCAGCTGATCAGTGAAGGTTTGCGGCCTGAGCTCCCGTAGCAACTCGAGCGGGGACAAAACGTAGTCGACCGCCAGGTGATCCAGCCCCGTCGGCTCCGAAACCACTGCCGGAGGTAGCGGTGGACCGAATGGGCGCTCCTTTCCTAGGTCTCTCTTCGCGAGGACCGACGAAGCGATGTCGGCCCGCCCTTGGTCTTCCAGAAGCAAGAGGAACTCTCGCTCCGCCACAGAATCGAGTGCGCCCAGGCGATAGGCGTGCTCCCAGTGAAGCCCCGCCTCGACCGGTTGATTGTTTTCGCGGTATAGCAGCGCGAGAGGGTGGAGCTCGCTCGCCGGCAATGCCTGCATATTCCTTAGCAGCAGGTCATAGAGCCTGATCGCCAGGTCTTGATCCGATGGCGAGTCTCGCAGCCTCCGCGCGGCGGCTAAGACCAGGTCGACCTCTCGATCGCCGCTGAGCCCATAGCCCCCTGCGAGGATACGTTCGCCGATGCTACGCACTGCTGACTGGGAAGGGCTGTCGGAATCGTTCACAAGTTTCAGAAGGAGGCGAGCTGGCCACGCGAAGCCCGGGAACGCAGCTGCCAGATTGGCGAGTGGAGTCGTGAGATTGTGCTCAAACCATGGGCTGGCATCGAACTGCGATTCTTGCTCCCGGGTAAGCTCCAGGAGCTTGAGGGCGGACCGCCACGCTGCGGCGCAGTCCGGGTCTTGCCGCGGAGGAAAGCTCGGTAATCTCGCCAACTTCTCCGCAAGATATCGATGCTCGGCCGCGAGTGCGGCAAGAGCCTCGGTCGCGGCCCACAAGAACGCTTTGATCTGGCTGTTATGCATCGCGTCCTTGCGAAGACCCTCGACTGTCCCGTAGCAGCGAGTCAGCAAGGCGAACGCGTCAGGGGCGAACCCTAGACGATTGAGTTCCCTGGCGTACTCTACTGCTCCGAAAACCGCCTCGACAGGCCACTGAATCTGGGAGTATCGGCGCAGAGCTTCCTCTAATCGAGACGGCGGCTTCGGCTGCACGCCCTGTGCAATCTCGATTACGTGAGCAAACACCTCGGCATGGGGAGTGTCCGGGGCTCCCTCGACGATAGGAAACAAGTCGAGCAATTCGTCGGCCACCGCCTGGAGACGATCCACGTCGTCTTCCTTTCGTGAGGCGGGTACATTCGCCGGAGCACCTTTCGCGGCAGGGGTGGGACTCCGGCCGGAAGCTGCGCCATCCTCCTGATCCGCCGCTTCTGGCGGTTGAGTCGAGCTCTCGACCGCAGGTTGAGGCGACTCCCTGCTCGGCGGGCGAACGACAGATTCGGTTACGTGCGCTCGGCGAGGCACGAAACGCCCGTCTCGCCCCAAGTCCGCGTAGACGCTCGCGATGAACTCGCATACCTCTCGTTTGACTTCAATGGGTATGCTGTCGCCTTGCTCCGCGTCAACAATTGCGTCTACAGCGATTTGGAACAGCTTGAGGGACAGAACCGGGGGCGTCCCTTCTTTCGAGCGCAAGCCGGTCCCAAGCAAGGCAAGCGCGCAGACTCGTTGCCGAAACTCATCGCTGTCTAGAGGGAGGTCGGCAAGCACGGCGGGCCAGGCTTCCTCTAAGGTGACAACAATGAGTTGTCCGAAAAAGTAACCTACATAGCTCTCGTGGCTGGCCGCGGGAGTTCCGAATACCGGTTCACATTCGGGCAGTCGCAACCACGCCCTGCCTAGGGGTTCATGGCTCAGGTCCTCAGACCTGATCTCTGCGAAATCCGCGAAGCGCGCGACACTTACAGCAAAGCCGTTCAGTACACGCTTGAGGCGGCGAACGCTCAGTGTGCTAGGTAGGTAGAGCGCTAGTTTGAAGGCCACCCCCGGCTTCAGATCCATTGTTGGGGCGCTCAGCAACGGAAGTGCGCTTGCGGTGTTGGAAAGGCCCTGTTGGAGCGCCGCCAACTTCCTGCCGAGCTGACGGTCGACGTCGAAACGCCACTGCGGCATACGTACCGTGTGACGAACATATTTTTCCAGCGCCTCGGCTCCGGACCGCGCCCCGGCGACGCCGAGACGCACGACGACGTCTCGAAAGGCGGTCTCGATCACCTTGCGGTCGGCTGCAATGACGAAGGAGACGCCCTTGCACGTGACGTAGCGGCGAATGGTATCGAGCAGCAGCGCTACCCACTCCGGCGCGCAGCGGTCCAAGTCGTCGACGACCACGACTGCCAGTTTGCGGCGCCGCGGTCCGTAGTCGAGCTGAAGCTTGGCGTCCTCTCGCTGGATCGTCGGCTCGTTGTCGTTCGGGACATCCCGCGACTGCTCAAAATCATCGGAGACGACGCTCGTCTCTAGAGAGATAGCCGTCGCCGAAGAGTGAAGGCTATGAGCCGTCCAGCCCAGCTCCTTCTCGAGCCAACTTCGGAAGCGGTCGAAAGTGGGTTCGCCAACGCCGTAGTCGTCGACGTTGAAGTGATTCATCAGTGAAGTGATTTCCTCCGGATCCTCCGCCAATACTGCACGGAGCACTTGGTACATGACGGCACGTTGACCGGCCGGCTCCGCGTCGGAGGCGACGTACCAGGCGACGGATACATCCTGGGCTTCACTGGGGTCCTCGCTCGACGATAGCTGCCCCTGAAGGTCTAGCAAGCGCGATTCCAGCATTCGGCAGAACGATGTCTTGCCTCGACCCCAGGCCCCGTCAACATGCACTACCATGGGCCCACCCGCGTTCCTCATTAGGGAGTACGCGAGGCTGCGCGCCAAGGGATCCATCCCCAGGATGTCGGAGCTGGCGTCGCCCTTGGTCGGGAGATCATCCAGTAGCTTCACCCTGCTTACCCACGAGGAATGGTGCTGGAGTGTCGTATCCATGATGTTCAGCGCCTAGTTCTTAGCCCGTTGAACCGGGGTTTCCGTTTTGGCCGTCTTGGCACCGGTAGAGTAGCCGACCCAGGGCCGCGATGCAACAGTCTTCGCACTACTGCCGCGTTCGGCACCCCTCTCTGCCGCTCCGGCCTTCGAGTGCTGCCCGCTCGTAACGTTCCGTCAACCGCAGAGGGCTTTTGGCAACAGCGCTCCCTCGCCGGCCCTCGGCAACCCGCCTACGCTGGCTGCTCCGACGCTTGCCGCGTCACCCTCCCGGCACAGGCAGCGCCGCGAGGCGGTTGAGCATCTCACCTGCCAGCTTCCGCTTCAGATATCCCTCGGCCAACAGCAGCCAGTAGTACTGCGCGTGCTTCACCAGCCGCCCCCCGCTTTCATCACCCGCTGCTGCAAGCTCGTCGGCGATCAGCTCTTGATCCGACTCTTTGCGCTCTGCAGATACGCAGCGATCACACTATCCACAACGCGCGACTGCAGCGCCGGCTGTTCCATCTCATAGACCTTTCAACCTCCGCCCTTGACCCGCGTTATCAGCCCTGGTCTCCGGCATAGGGCAGGGGGCGCTCTCTCGGCGGTCCGGGCCGTCCCTCTCCCGCCGCTCTCTCCCGCCCTCGCGCCCCTCTCGACCGCCCTCGCGCCCCTCTCGACCGCTCTCGTCTTTATCCGGTAAAGACTTTCTCCCGCCGTTCGCCCCTGATCCTGGGGCGTGATTGGACCGCCGCCCCGCTCAAACCGGCCTCCCCTCCCTCGGACCAGCGATCACATTGAACGTTTCGGCTTCATCCCGAAGCCGCGCTAGATACTGGGGCTCCCTTCCCCCTTACTCCGCGCGAGAGCATCCCACCTAACGGCGCGCCCTCAGTCGCCCTGCCCGCTACCCGT
>Ga0315336_1003637_pt1 | contig 20059 bp, 17 predicted proteins | sample ASW5metaG_FD_204512 | JGI IMG/M metagenome (GOLD analysis project Ga0315336, IMG submission 204512) | Ammonia-oxidizing marine archaeal communities from Monterey Bay, California, United States - ASW #5 | ecosystem: Environmental > Aquatic > Marine > Intertidal zone | place: USA: California... | reverse complement strand
ACTTGTGTGCGTAGCTGCGTCATTTTGCGAGGGGTAAAAACGCTTTGCACCAGACCGCGGAAGAAAGTGTGTTGGGGCGGGTCGCACAACATGCCCTGAGGCTCGGTAAACCGTGGCCCCTGTCCGTAGTGGCTGGAAAACGTGGCGATGTCCCTCAGGGCAGCCTCCACATCATCAAATTTTGACAGCGTGTAGAACGGTGGTTCGAACTCATCGCATCGATGCAGGGGGCAACGGTCCAACAGTTCCTGATGGCCGGCCGCGGGATCGCGCATGACATCCGGTCGAAAAGGGCTCCAGGTCATATAAGTTTCATCTGACGCGCATGGCATTCGAGTATATCGGTAAGGGTTGTGCCACGGAACACGAATTGGCTTAAAGTATGGGGTCGAACACAGCGAGAGGGAGAGAATGCATGGATTTCGAACCGAGTGAAAAGGTAATGGAGCTGCGCGCACGCGTGGACGCGTTCATGGATGAACACATATTCCCGCGAGAGCTCGAACATGGCGAATGGGTTGAGAACTCTGCCAACGAGTGGACTTACCCGCCATGGTTCGAGGACCTCAAAAGCAAGGCCAGAGACGCTGGCATCTGGAACTGGTTCCTGCCAAGGGAATATGAAGATTTCAGCCCGGGCTTGTCCAATCTGGAGTTTGCACCGGTCATGGAACGTATGTGCCGGGTACCCTGGTCCCAGGAGGTATTTAATTGCAGTGCCCCCGACCGCGGCAACATGGAGGTGCTGGCGCGCTTTGGCAGCGCCGAGCAACAGGCGCAATGGTTGCAGCCACTGCTCAATGGAGAGATACGTTCGGCGTTTTCGATGACGGAGCCGGCAGTTGCCTCATCAGACGCGTCCAACCTCGAGACCTCCATCGTCCGCGATGGCGACGAATATGTGATCAATGGACGCAAGTGGTTTACTTCTAATGCGTTTAACCCGTTGTGCAAGATTTTCGTGGTCATGGGCAAAACCGACCCGGATGCGGTGCGGCACCAACAGTTTTCCATGATCCTGGTTCCAAAGGACACGCCCGGCGTGACATTGGAACGCGCGGTGCGCGCGTTTGGCAGCGTGCATTCTCCGGGCGGCCACGCTCAGGTGCTATACGACGATGTGCGAGTCCCGGCGGAGAACCTTATTCTGGGCGAGGGTCGTGGATTCGAAATTGCGCAGGGCCGCCTGGGGCCAGGACGGTTTCAATACGCCATGATGTTTGTGGGCATGGCGCAGCGGTGCCTGGAACTCATGTGCCAGCGGGTTGAACAACGCGAAGCCTTCGGTGAAAAGCTCTCGGCTAAAACCAGCATTCAGCACGACGTGGCGCGCTCACGATATGAGATCGAACAATGTCGGTTACTGGTGCTGGCAGCCGCAGACAAAATGGACAAGTTCGGCCCCAAGGGTGCACGTGACTACATATCCATGGTCAAAGTAGCGGCGCCGCAGATGTGTCAGCAGGTAGCGGATCGTGCGCTACAAGCGCATGGCGGTATGGGTGTGACCCAGGACACGCCGATAGCGCGTATCTATATGACGTCGCGCTACTGCCGTATAGCGGACGGTCCCGACGAGGTGCACATGTCGCAACTCGGCCGTCGCACAATTCGCGACCTGAACTGAGGCACTAGCAGCCTGTTAAAGAAGTCTCAAAAGCTCAGAGGCTCTGGCGCGCCTTGCCACAGACCCCGTATGAAACGCTGAGCACATGAGACTTCTTTAACAGGCTGCTAGAGAGAAAAGGCGCGGCGTACGAATTCAGCGAAGCCAGCGCGTTCGAGATGTGACACCTGGCGAGCTTTGTCGTCAGACCAGCCATAGAAGCCTTTCTCGCCATAGGCTGCGATGTCGCGCTGACGCTTGATTGGGTTACGGTCTGCGCGGCGCTGGTCGTAGGCATCGATTTCGACGGCAAAGTTGCTGTCGTCGTAGCGGTCTTTATGCACCATTACGCGCGGTGGTAGCCGCAAGCTGATCCAAGGCTCCCAGGTTGGGTAACCGATGCAAAGTCCGGCGACTGGAAATACGCGCTGGGGAAGTTCGAGGAGCTCGGCGATCTGTTCGATGGGTTCACGTACAGCACTTATCGGGCAGGTCACCAGGCCTTCAGCTTCCGCCGCGCGTATAAACGCAGACATGGCCAGAGCCGCATCGACCGAGGCGTTGAAAAACGCATCCAGCGGGTCATGGCGAAATTGGGTGCCGCGCAGGTCACAGATGCGCTGTATACGGCGCCCGTCGCCACAGAACAGGAGAAATGCCGGCGCGTCGGCGATCCATGGCATGTCAGGTATCAGATCTGCAATACGCTGTTTGTTGGATGGCGCCGCAACGTGGATAACGGCGATCTGCATGAGGTCTGATTTGGTGGGCACCGACAGCGCTGCGGCGAGTAGCAGATCCAATGTGGCCTCCTCCACCGGGGTTTCTGCCCAGCGCCGGTGGGACGTGTGTGCGAACTGACGCGCCAGTTCACCGTCAGCGGGTCGGTCACGTCCGAGGTGGGTAGTTTCGCCGTAGCGTGCTTCGTACAGGTCGGCAAGGGTCGGATTCATAGTGCCGCCAGAAATTGCAGTACCTCGGCGTTGAATGCCGCCGCGTTGTCGATGTTGGCGGCATGGCCCGCCGCGGGAACGATGACCTTGGTGCTGTGAGGGATCTTTGCGGCCATGTAGTCTGTCGCCGCCAGGAATCCCTCATCGTGCTCACCCACTAGAACCAGGGTAGGAATCTCGATATGTGGAAGCGAGTTGATTGCGCTTGCGTCGCGTTGGGTCAGCATACCGCGTGCTGCCCTGGCCAGACCTGAAGCATCCCGGTGCTGGGCAAGCTGTGCTTCGGGACTGTCACCACGGGCGGCCAGGCCGTCGCGCTCGAACGTGTCGGCGCGCTCCAGCGCAAATCTGTTCCAACCGTCGCGGGCAGCGTCATTTTTGAAGCCCGGACCGGTGTCGAACAACATCAAGGCACGACAACGATCAGGGTGGGCGAGATGAAACGTCAGCGTGGCGTATCCACCCAACGACAATCCGCCAATCACGGCTTCGTCTACTGAACAGTGTTCCAACAGCGCGGTCATGTCCGCCACGGTGTGGGCTTCGGAGTACAGGGCTGCCTCGTCGGGGTAGCCCGAGCGACCATGGCCGCGCATGTCCCAGGTGATCACCCGGTATGCGTGCTTGAGGGCTTCGACCTGGCCCCGCCACATCTGGCTGGTCGCACTGTAGCCATGACTGAGGAGAATGGCTGGACCGGCGCCGTGATCTTCGTAGTAAATGTCTACGCCGTCGCGTTGGAGCATGGGCATGGAGAATTCCGCTTCTTCCTGGTACAAGAGATCAGTCTAGCGAAGATTATGATCGCTGGCTGCTGGATGTTTGATGGCTGCTAACCGGGAGGCGATATGGCTAACGATTTTTCTGAGCGGATGCGTGACTATGCCCAGCGCGTGATGGCTTTTAAAACTGGTGAGATGGTGTCGCTGATGATCCACATCGGCGATGAACTGGGCCTTTACGACGCCATGGCCGGGCAGGATCGGGTAAATGCCGAGAGCCTCGCGACGGCCACCGGCCTCGATGAGCGCTGGTTGCTGGAATGGCTCAGGGGCCAGGGCGCGGCGGGTATAGTCGACCACCTGGGGGATGAGTATTTTCAGCTCCCTGATGTGGCTGCAGTGGCGTTCCTGAATGAGGACAGTCCCGCCTATTTGCGAGGTTTTTTTTCCAAGCCGCCCTCGCACGAGATCCTGGACAAGACCATAGACGCGTTTCGAACCGGGATAGGCGTGAGTTGGGGCGCCCACGGCGATGGCGCTTCACACTTTCTGTGTCGCACCAACCGGCCATTTCACGTGCAGCTGCCGGACAAAGTCATACCGCTGATGGACGGGCTGGCGCAGCGCCTTAGCGAAGGCGGCAGTGTACTGGATGTTGGTTGCGGTTCCGGCACCGCATTGACCGAGATGGCCAAAGCATTTCCGAACTCGGCGTTTGTCGGGCTGGATCCTGCCGCCAATATGATCGCCGAGGCGAACGAACGCTATACCGATCTGGACAACGTACGCTTTGTAGTGGGATACGGCGAAGAGGTCGATGAAGCCGATACGTATGATCTGGTCACAACCTTCGATTGCATGCATGACATGACAGATCCCCAGGGCACGATGGCTGCGGTACGGCGTTCGCTTAAGTCGGATGGGGCGTGGCTGATCAAAGACATTCGGGCGCAGGACGAGTACGCGGACAATCTGGAAAATCCCGTCGCGCCGATGATGTATGGCTTCTCGGTGCTGTACTGCATGTCGTCTGCGTTGTCCAAGCGGGGTGGGGCAGGTCTTGGCACGCTGGGCTTCCCGCCCCGCGTGTGCGAAGACATGGGGCGCGAAGCAGGGTTCACCAGGTTTGAAATTCTCGATTATGAAGGCGATCCTTTTAACTACTATTACGTGCTAAGGCCGTAAGCGTCGCCCCCGGCGCGATCCGACTCACCATGGCGTAGGCCATGGCTTGCACGGTGCGCTCCAGTTCGGTGGCTAGATTTGCGCCGTTGGCATTGATCCAGTAGTCGACGTGGCGTGCGGGCGTCGCCTCATGCAAGTGCAAGGTGCGCTTGTGCTCGCCGAACACCAGGTCCATCTCGGCGACCAAAACGAGCCGGATCTGCTCGTTGCCTGGTTGCTCGAAATGCAGGCTTTCGATGCGCAACACCACGTGATTGGTGCTCGCGCCCTGCACGTCCCAGTGTCTTGCGGCCTGTTCGGTGAACTGTTGGTTCAATGACGTCATTGTCTTGTTCTGGTCAACATAAGTACTGGCTAACTCATTGAATGCTTTGGCTTTGTTGCTGGTAATGCCACCGCGGCCGCCGGCAGCTGCGCCCATCGTGCCGAGGGCAACGCCGCCGACGCCCGCTCCGGCCGCTGCGGCCACAGGCACACAGAAAATGGCCAACGGACCGCAGGCCATTCCGACCACCGCGCCGCCAAGGCCGCCGAACACGACCCCGCCAGCGGCGCCCACAACGCCCAGGGCCGCTCCTTTGCTCGCGGTTTTGGCCTTATTGTCTACAGACTTGTCCACACGGCCGATGTCGGCATTGCGAATCTCCACCGTTTCGCCATGGGGCAGCGTGGGTGGCGGCGGTGTCGTCGCACAAGCGGACAACAGAGTTATGGACAAGATGCCCGCGGTTAAGGTGCTGATGTCTGGCTTCTTCATGTCAAATTCCTCATTTGTTGAAGCCGACAGTAGAGATTTGCCTGCGGTGAGACCTGAGGGGGCGGTTTGGCTTTCTTAGGTTTCATTAGGCCCAGCTGCGATGCGGGTTACAGCGGCGTTATTTTGGTTGTCTGGTTCGACGATCCTGGCCTATGCTTCGGCTGTAGAGCATTCGTGATGCAAGGTGGAGAGCGCGGTATGAAAATCAGAATTTTTGATGACAGCATTCGCCTGCGTCTGGACCGCGACGAGGTGGACGCTATCGCGCGCAGCGAGGCGGTAGAATGTCATACGCATTTCCCCGGCGGCGGTATATTCGCCTATCGTTTGAGCGTCGCAGAGGTCGAGGTGGTGAGCGCGAAGGTTGCCGGGCCCTGCATAGAGGTTTCGCTGCCAACCACAGTGGCCTGTGAATGGGCCAGCGATGACGCGCAGGTATCCATACGCGCGGAGCAGCCTGTTGCCGATGGCGATCTTGCCCTGCTGGTAGAAAAGGACTTCGAATGTCTTGATCCGCGCGAGGGCGAGGACCAGACCAATCGCTTCAAAAACCCTAAAGCGCTTGCTTAACGGACACCCCTGCGGCCAATTGCTGGCAGGCTCCAGCTAGCGAGCTCGCTCAAATCTCTGCCTGCGTGTGGCAGCCGCGCATGCGGTGACTCCCATGCTAGGATAGACCGCTTGTGTGGAGGAGTTTTTGGAGGGGTCGTGAAGTTCACCTGGTTTAATCTGATGCCGTGGCCGCATTTGCCGGACACTTTCCGTGAGGATCATCGCTCGGTATGGGTCGACATACCCAATAGTTTGTACGACCCCGTGAAGGGTCACGAGTTGTACAACGTGTATCTCGATGAGCTCGAGTACGCGGAGAGCCTGGGCTATGACGGCATCGGCGTCAACGAACACCATGCCAATGCATATGGCTTGATGCCTTCGCCCAACATCATGGCCGCGGCGCTGGCGCGGCGCACATCCAAGTCTGCGCTGGTGGTGCTGGGTAACTCGATTGCGCTGTACAACCCGCCGATCCGTGTGGCCGAGGAGTTCGCCATGCTGGATGTCATCTCCGGCGGCAGGCTGCTGGCCGGATTTCCCGTCGGTACGTCGATGGACACCAACTTCTGCTATGGCCAGGTCCCCGCGCTTACGCGAGAGAAATACGCAGAAGCTCACGATCTCATTATGAAATGCTGGGCGGAAGATGAGCCATTTGCGTTCAACGGTCGCTACAACAAGTTGCGCTACGCAAATTGCTGGCCCAAACCCATCCAGAAGAACCCGCCCATTTTCATTCCCGGCGGAGGTTCATTGGAGACTTATGACTTCTGCCTGGAAAACGACTATGTCTACTGCTATCTGAGCTTTTCCGGGTATCTTCGCGCCAAGCAACTGATGGACGGCTACTGGGCGCGGGTCGAGGAGTTCGGCAAAGACGATTCTCCATACCGGGCAGGATTTGCGCAGACCATTGTGGTCGCCGAAACCGATGCGGAAGCGGAACGCGATTACCGCGAGCATATCGACTATTTCTATAACCGCTGCCTGCACGTCTATCCGGGCTTTGCCGATGCCCCGGGTTACCGCACGATCAAGACGCTGAAGGCCAACGTTACCTCGCAGATGACCCAGGCAGCAGTTGGCGACGTCACCAAAATGAGCTGGGACCAGCTTGTTAACGATGGTTATGTGATAGCCGGTTCGCCCGATACGGTGGTGGAGAAAATGAAGGACCTCATATCCACCCTGCGTGTGGGCAATATTTTCTGCCTGCTCCATGTCGGCGATATGCCCCAGGACAAGTGCATGCGGTCGACCCGCCTGTTTGCCGAGGAGGTGATGCCCAAGCTCAGAAACATGTGGCCTGAGCATGCGGACGATGACCGATTCTGGATTCATCCCATTGAACACACACCGCGTAGCGGCGTGTCTTCGGTTGGAGCGGTGTAGCGATGGAGTCGAGAATTCTGAGTTTTACCGGCGCCGAAAACGCGCAGTTCGACGTGCGGGTCTATCAAGGCGGCCAGGGTCCAGATCTGTTGTTCGTGCATGGCGCCGGGGGCTTGCTCCCAGACGATCCATTCCTGCAACGCCTGAGTCAGCATTTCCGTGTCAGCGCACCTTTGATACCCGGGTACGAAGATTCGGAAGGCAGTGAACATCTTCGCGACATGCTGGATTTTACGTTACACGCCTATGACGTCTGGCAGCAGCTGGAGTTAGATAACCCGATTGTCGTAGGACATTCCATGGGCGGCATGATCGCCGCGGAAATGGCCGCGGTTGCGCCGGATAAGATTCGACGTCTGGTGTTGCTGTGTCCCGCGGGCTTGTGGATAGACGATCATCCAATTGTTGATCTGTTCACCGCGCTGCCGTTCGAGCTCCCGGGACTGTTGTTCCACGACCCGGAGGCGAATGGGGCCCTGTTGTCTGCTGGCGGGGACTTGAATGACCCTGAGTTTCTGACCGACTTCATGGTGGGCAACGCGCGCCGCCTCGGAACCGCGGGCAAGCTGTTGTTTCCGGTACCGGATCGGGGCTTGCGTGACCGGTTGTATCGCGCGAGTGCGGATGCGCAGATCGTGTGGGGAGAATCAGACCGCCTCATCCCAGCCGTTTATGGTGACGAATTTGCCCGCCTCATGCCCAACGCGACCCTTCACCGGGTTGCCGAAGCAGGACACATGGTGCAGTACGAACAGCCGGACGCGGTGCTGGATATTATCCTGAGCCTGCACAACGAAGCCTAGCCTCAGAGCTGCCTGGACACCGGCAACCAACTGAAGAACCAGAACCGCAAGCGTTGCCAGAGGCTTTTCGCTTGCGGCCTGCGGGCGACCCCAGCGGTTGAATGCCATTCAACCGTGGAGTTGGTCACGAGAATTTTCCACGAGTTCTGAGGTTGTGTCAGGATTTGGAACGAGCGTCGTAGTTGAGCGGCCAGTTCCGGTGAGTCAAGCACCACACCCACCTCGGTGTTCAGATAAAGCGAGCGGGGATCCAGGTTGACCGACCCTAAAAACACGAATCGATCGTCGATGACGATGTATTTCTGGTGCAGGGAAACGTCGTGTGCGGGGTTATTTCGGGTAATGTTCGAGTCAGCGCGAAATTCGTAGAGATTGACGCCGGTGTTGACGATACGGCGCCGGTCCCTCGCATAGGCAGCTTGCGCGATCGCCACGTCGTTGGTCTGTAATGAATTTGTCACAGCACTGATGTTGACGCCGCGCGCGGCCAGCTCTTCACCCAATGCCAACATATCGGCAGTGAGAATAAGGTAGGGGGTCACGATAAGGACTTCGCGCTGGGCGGACAGCACGATTTTGGTCAGCTCGTGCGCCAGTTCGTCCGGTTTTTCAAACCAGAAAACACTGGGATCATCGATGATCGTCCGGGTACCGACGACGTCGACGCCGCCTGCCATGCTGTTAAAAAGCGCTCTGACGTCGCGGTCATTAGCGAGGTCGTCGAGCGTGGGATGGCCTGCCAACCGTTCGCGTACACGTACCCGCAACCGGTCGAGATCGTCCGGAATAACGGATAGATTCAGCAGCGCATTTACTGGGTATGCCCAGCGGCTATTCCAGTATGCGTCGAACCCATTGGAGAGGTCCTGCACGATGGTGCCTGTAAGGATCAGGTCGAGATCGACGAAATTGCGCTCGCGACTGCGGCCAAAATAGTCATCGCCAATATTGCGTCCACCCAACATGGCCAGCTGATTGTCCGCTACCAGGAGCTTATTGTGCATGCGATGGTTCAAACGGTTTCCGTCGATGGCGAATTCCGCCAGGCGCCATATGCCCAGCTCATAGCGCCAGCGCACGCTGAACGGATTGAAAATGCGAATCTCAATATTGGGGTGGTCGTTCAGCGCGTTGAGTCTGTTTACCAACCCGTCCAGTTGTACGTCATCGAGCAGCGCTCGCACGCGCACACCACGGTCGGCGGCGGCGAGTACTTTTTCAATCAGAAGAATCCCACTGCTGTCGTTCTGCCAGATGAAATATTGCAGATCGAGGGTGGCATCTGCGGCGTCGATCATCATCAAGCGGCTGGTTAGCGCGTTGTGGGCATCGTCAACTAAGAGTGCGCGCCGTCCCGCAATGTTGTGCCGTGTCAGTTCCTGGTCGATGCGCGAACCGGCAGGGGGCACGCTCGAGAATGAAGTTTGTTGAAGATGCGGCTGTGGCAAATATACGCAGCCGCCAAGAACCGTGAAGACTGCTGGCAGCAGCAGTCGTCGTTTGCATTGGATTTTCATGAGCGCCATGCGATCCAGGGCGTGGAACAGCTAGTCTATGGAGGCTCTGCGAATTGAGAGTTCCGCCTCGATTTGCGTGCCAATAGCGCCGATCGAGACGTCCTTGCGGGAAATGTCCAACAAGTCGGCGATACGGTGGGTGGCATAAGCGCCGGTACAATGGGCGCCAACGAACTTTTGCAGGCCGAATGTCTGCAGCTGGGACGCAGTCCAGTCGATCACCTGATCGCTTGCTCTGAACAGGTGAAAGCCTCCCACACCGAGGTGAATTGGTTTGTCTTCTATGCGCTTGAGGGCTTCTGCAGCGTTGACGATGCCAGCATGGCCGCAGCCGGAGACCAATACCCACCCCTTGTCGGTGTGAATGCCCATCACCTGGGACTCTGGAATGTGGTCGGGCGTTAGCTGCCCCGCGGGTGACTTGAGGAATCTTCCGGGGCTGACGTTTTTCTCGTCGTGAACGCGTTCGATGGGACCGCTCAGGATCATGCCCGGCGCGATTTCGGTGGGTTCGTCGATGACGATGAATTCGATGCCCAGCGCCTCGCCTGCGCTTTTGAAAGCCTCTGGCGTCGAAAAACTCTGCGTAAACGTTTGTGCTGGAAGTGAGTAGACACGCGTGCCATCGTTAGTGAAGCGTTGCGCAAAGAATCCCTTGGCTACATACACCTGGCTGAGCGCTTGTTCGTTCTCCGCGCGGAACGCTTCGCGCAAGGTCAGCAATCCGCCGGTATGGTCTGTGTGGAAGTGAGTCAGCACGACCTTTTCGATCCAGCTCAGATCCACGCCCAGCAACTTGGCGTTGTTGAGAACGGTATGTGACTTGAAGCCGGTATCGAACAGGATGCTCTCCTGTTCTGTCTCTACAACAGCCGAGAATCCCCATTCACCTTCGCCGGAAAAATTTGCCACCATGGTGGACAGAATAGTGATCCTGGGTTCGACCTGTTCTGCAGCGTACACCTTGACGGGAAACAACCAGGGCGCGAGCATCCAGATCAACAGCGCCCAGCCAGACAGCGGCAATGACAGGTATCTATTCATCGTGATCGGGCCTCTTGCGCTGGTGTTAGCGTAAGATCATAACGGAATAGCGAAAATGCGAGCACATATATGAACGATCCTGCGCCATGGTCGGCCACCGCCTTCAATCAGGCGACCGAATCCACAAACCAGATACATTCTGACGAGATGGCCCAGGCGTATGGGTTCAAGGGCGGCCTGGTGCCTGGTGTGACCATATCCAGCTATCTGATGCACCCGGCCGTCGCGGCCTGGGGCCGGGAATGGCTATCCCGGGGCTTCGCCCAGGTGGTGGTGGGTAAGCCGTTGTATGATGGATATCAGTTCGAAGTACGACTGGACGACGTGACAGACCAATCCTATCGAGCGGTGCTTATCGATCAGGATGGTACGCAGTGTGCTACGGGTTATATGCGTTTGAGTGATGAGGTGCCCGAGGCGCCAGTACGCCGTGGCGACGCAATGCTGCAACGGGGAGCGGACATACCCGCGGTAAGCCGTGACACATTGCTGAACCTGCAGCAAAGCGGCATGCATGCCTTGCCCGCACGCTGGAGCGCTGAGAACAACATGGCGACCTATGTCAGAGATCACGATGCCATGCCCATGGTCCATCGTTTCGACGGTGACGGCCTGGCCAATGGCGCTTTCATGCTCGGTCTCACCAACTGGGTGCTGGCCGGTAATACCTACATGAATCCATGGGTGCATGTGCAGACGGACTCGCAATACTTTGCCCCCGTTGAGGATGGCAGCGCACTCGTCGTCGAGTGCGCGGTGGCTGATCTGTTTGAACGCAAAGGCCATGAATTCGTTGATGCCGATGTCGACGTCTACCTGCGCGACGGCGATGTTGCCGTCATGTCCGCGCGCCTGCGCGCGATCTACAAGCTCAGATCTCCAACCGCCTAGCAGAGCATTAGTCTCGCTCGCCGCCGAACTGCGGCTGGCGCTTCTCCATGAACGCCACGGCTCCCGCGTGCATGTTGCGCGGGATGAGCACTGACTGGTGCTGCATTTCCAGATCCAGTTGCTCACTGAACGTGTTAGTCGCCGCCGCGTCAATTGTTTGGCGGATTCGCGTCACCGTAGCGGGCGAGGAATTCTTCAGCACCTCAACTGCGCGGGCCACTTCCGCATCGAGGTCTTCGTCGGCGACCGCGCGCCAGATCAATCCCCAGTCTTCGGCTTGTTCTGCGCTGACGCGTTCACCCAACAACGTGATGCCCAGGGCTCGGGTACGACCGACTGCGACGGGAATGCTCCAGGTAGCGCCCATGTCCGGGACGATCCCCAACTTGGGGCCAAACGTGGCGACGAAGAAGGCGGAATGAGCCGCGATGGAGATGTCACACGACAGTGCAAGACCGAAGCCGCCGCCGGCAGCGGCCCCGTTGATGCGCGCCACGGTAGGCACCGGACAATTCATGATGGCGCGCATGGCATCGATGAAAGTGTCATCTGTATCAGTAGACGCAGCGTCGGACGGCGGCGAGTCTGCCATCTCAGACAGGTCTGCGCCTGCGCAAAAACCGCGCCCGCTGCCCGTGATGACGAGTACGCGCACACTTTGATCGGCGACCACGTTAGACACGGCGTCGGTTACGCCTCTCATCAGCGCATTGTTCATGGCATTGAGGGCTTCAGGGCGGTTAAGGGTGACGGTAGCGACGCCGCGGTCGACAGTGTATGCAACGGGCTCTGTGTTAGACATTTTGCTTCTTTCCTATTTATATACGTGTGAGGTGCCAGGCAACGACGCTAATCTTTGTGGCTGGTGGCCAGCAGGCTGCGCAGCTCAAACTTCAAGACCTTGCCCATGGCGTTGCGCGGCAGCTGTTCGAAAAAGCGCACGGCTTGGGGGTGCTTGAATCGAGCTAGACGGTCCTGAAAGTGCCGTAATATATCCATTTCACTCAGCGCTGCGCCTTCGCGCAACACCACGCAGGCCACCGGCGCTTCGCCCCATTGCGCATCCGGCACGCCGACCACCGCATATTCGGCCAGCTCTGTTATGTCGGCGAGGACGTTCTCGAGTTCTGCCGGATAGATGTTTTCTCCGCCGGAAATAATGACGTCCTTTTTGCGGTCATCGACATAGAAAAAGCCGTCATCGTCCGTATGGCCAATGTCACCTGTGTGAAACCACCCGCCGGTAAACGCCTGGGCGGTCAGCTCGGGCTCGTTGAGGTATTCCGCCAGCAGGTTCGGACCGCGCAGCAGGATTTCACCACGCTCGTTGGGCCCTACAGGTACGCCTTGTTCGTCCACGATTCTGGCGTCACAGTGCATGCTCGGCTTGCCCGCCGCGCCAAGCTTGCGCTGGCTCGCCGAAATGGGCAGGCAGATCGCGGTGGGGGCGCTTTCGGTCATGCCATAGATTTGTACCGCGGGTACGCCTCGATCGTGCCAGACGTTCAACAGGGCGTCCGGCACTGTGGAAGACCCGGTGCCGATCATGCGCAAGCAAGACAAGTCGGTGTTCTGCCACATGGGATGGTCGACCATGGCCTGAATGACCGCGGGTACCGCGAGAAACATGGTTGGCCTGAGTTCACGGATAGCCGCGAGGGTGTCGCCGGGATCGAACCGGCGTAGCAGCGTGACCCGTGCGCCCACATAGAAGGCCGGCGTGGTCTGGATGTTCAATCCGCCGGAATGAAAAAGCGGAAGCACGTTGAGCACGTGGTCCACGGCGCGCATCTCCTGGGCGTGGATGGCGTTGAGCGCGTTGTAAAACAGGGCGCGTTGCTTGTGCACCACACCCTTGGGCTTGCCGGTAGTGCCTGATGTGTAAACCAATAGCACGCGGTCGTCCAATGTGCCGACGTCAGCGAACGGCGCATTGCCTGCTTGTTGCAGCAGGCCAGGATAGTCGTTCGCCATTGACACCAGTTTGAGGTCGCCGACGTCTTCAATGACGCTGTGCGCAGCCTGCTCAAATTCAGGCTCGGCGAACAATATACGTGTCTTGCTGTGCTGCAGGATCCAGGTGTGTTCCGGTGGTGCTAGGCGATTGTTCAGCGGCAGCAACGAACAGCCAACCCGCGCGCAGGCAAACAATAGCAACAGCATTTCGCAGGAATTGAAGCCGAGGTAGGCCACGTGGTCGCCCGGTTGTACGCCCAGGCCGCTGGAGAGCAGGTGAGCGCGGCGAGTTACAGCGGCGTCCATCTGTGCATAGGTGTAGGCTTCGTCGCCCATGTCCAGGGCAACGCGATGGCCTGCCCAGTCAGCGTTATAGCGTATCCAGTCGCCTAGCCCATTCATCTAGAATTCCAGGGGGTCCTGCAGGCTTTCCTTGCCGAGGCGCTCCAGGCAGATGTCTGGTGTCCATGGCAACATCAGGGACCCACAGCGGGAATCGCGGTAGAGGCGTTCCAGGCGCATGGTCTTGAAGATAGAGCGGCCACCACATACGCGGATGGCTTCGCGGCATAGTTCGTTAGCGAATTCCATGACGGTGTACTGCGTGGCATACGCGCGTTGGCGCTCGCGTTTGTTGGGCTGGTAGCTGGCGTCGCGGATGGCACGCTCGAACAGGGCGTCTGCCTGCTCGAGCTTGATACGCATCTGAGCCACGGCCAGTTGCTTGGTCGGGCTCGCAAGCGACGCGCCGGCGGGTGGTCCACCTTCGATTTCGCCGCGTAAGTAGGCGCAAGTGAACGAAAACGCTGCCCGTGCGATGCCCATGTAAGTCGGACACAGGGTCATGAACATGTGCGGCCAGTCCCGAGCTGCATGATAGTAAACTCCGGCGGGAAGTAACTGCGCTGTATCGGGCACGTACACGTCCGTGAAACTCAGGTTGCGTGACACTGTGGGTCGCATGCCCACTACGTCCCACTCGCCACTTACCTCGAAACCGTCGACGTCCGCCGGTACCGCCAGATACATGGTATTGGTGGCGCTTGGTGCGTCTTCGCCAGCGAGGGTACACAGGACACCGTAGAAATCGGCATGGCCCGCTAAAGATGCAAAGTGTTTAGCGCCGTTGATGACGAAGCCGCCGTCCACCTTGGCTGCTTCCGTGCCAAATGGGGCTTTGCCCGCGGCGGCCGCGCTATTCGGTTCGGAAAAAGGCTGGGCAAAGATGTGGCCTTGCTCGATCACGCCTTGATAAATCTGTGCACGTCGAGCGTTGTGGTCTTGTCGTTGCGCGTCGGACAGGGGTAGGTTGTCTGCCAGCGCTCCGGACCACATCATGGATGAGCAGTGCATGTTGAAGGTGAGCGCGGTGGCGCCGCACCACTGTCCCAATTCGGCCGACACGCTGGCGTAGGTTGCATAGTCGGCGCCGAGCCCTCCGTACTCAGTGGGGATGACCAGTCCGAGAAAGCCAGCTTCGCGCAGGTCTTGATAGTTCTCGGTGGGAAATTCGCCGGCTGCGTCATTGTGGGTTGCTCGCGCCAGAAATTTGTCGCGGCCGAGCTCCCGAGCGACACCTACCAGTTCGTCTACGTCTTTCAATTCATGTCCCCAGAAATTCTGCCAGCGCAGCGCTGAATGCTTGCGGTGTTTCGATGTATGCGAGGTGGCCTGCGTCAGGCAGACAGAGGTACCTTGCATGCGGTATGGCTTGCGCCATTTTCTCAACGTTCTCGGCTGGCGCGGTGGTGTCGTACTGCGCGGCCAAGCACAGGGTTGGGATATCGATGTGCTGCAGGCTGGCGGTCTCGTCGAACGTGATGAGGCATTCGATCACCTGGCGGTAGACCTGTGCTGGAAGCGGCGCCATGGTGGCGACGCCGGACTCGATCGCTGCAAGATTGCCGGGATCGTGCAGCATCGACTCGATCAGAGATCGTGCGAAGTCTGCCGGTTTCTGGCCCTGATCCAGGGGCTTGCGCCGCGCCGCCAGAAATTTCTGGTTCCACTCGCTGCCGGGTTTGCCAAATCGCGCGCTGGATTGTGCGAGCACCAGCTTTTGTGCGCGCCCGCCCTGGCGCAACCAGGTTTGCGCGATCATGCCGCCCATGGAGTGGCCGACGACAGCATAGGGCTCGATGCCTAGCTGATCGATGAGGTTGTCTACGCTTGCCGCCAACGCTTCGAAACTCATTTCGGGCATGGGCATAGAGTCGCCGTAGCCAGGCGTATCCCACGCCACGCAGTGGTAGTGCCCTGAGAGGTGGTTCAGCTGGTGGTCGAAAGCGTGACGGTTGCCGCCCAAGCCGTGCAGGAAAAGTACGCTGGGCCCTGCACCGCTCTGTTTGCAGGTGGGTAGATAGTTTGTCACGCAAGCTCGCCTTGCAGCTCTCCGTCGACCACCACCGCCTCGCCGTCCAGATTCACGGAGCAGTTGCGTAAAGGCAGATCGAAGTGACCCAGAGTGTGGCGCCCAGCCACTTCATTGGCCCCGGTGGAGTAGAGGAAGTTGCCGCCAAAAGCGCGCAACTCGGTGCCATTGAAGTCGCTCTTGTCATACATGGACATGGAGTCCCAGCGCGCCCCGGTATTCATGCCCCAACCAAGGTGGCTGGTGGCGTAGGCTTCGCGATCTCCCCAGGCGGCAAAGTAAGAACGCATGAGGTCCGCATCGACGCCGTCGCCGTCGATCCGGGTTACGAAATCGTCTTCAATACGCAGCGTTATGGGGTGATCAGCGTAGCGTTTGAAGGTCAGGTTTACATCGCCCCGGTCCATTACCAGGGTGCCATTGACAGATCCCGCGGCTGGGAAACACAGGCACAGGCCGCCGGGCCAATGGCTGATGAGTCCGGGACGGGACACATAGCCCCAACCGCCGCCCGCCACTGCACCCTCTAACGAGATGTCCAGGTTCGTGCCAGCCGCGGATGTGACCTGCATCGATTTTGCGCTGCGCAGCATTTTCATGCCTGCCTTTACCTTGCCTTCAAGTGCTTCGTTGGGCTCCAGCCGTTCCAGTGCTTCGGGGTGCTCGTTTGACACCATGAGCACGCGCGCGCCGCCTTGTAGAATCTGCGGCAATTCAGCCGCGTGAAGCATACCTTCCACCGTGCAATCCACGACAAAACCGGCGGCCGCGAGGCCCTGGACGATGGATTTAGACTGCGCGATCACGTCGGTCGCTCCGGTAGAGCGCACGGGCACTGGCGCTGACTGCGGAGGGGTCGGGATGATGACGTGATAGGGTTTAGCGCCCAGGCGCAACAGTGCAAGTTCCGCGATGTCTCGATTAGAGCTGCGCGACTGAGTTTCCGAGAGAATGGCCACTTCTTCGCCAGGTTGCACCTTGCAGTGCGCGAAAACCCGCTCGAAACAATCGATCCACTTACCTTCTATACGTTCTTGTAGCACCAGTCTTCCCTAGGAAAATCGAGCCAGCATACTAGCAGCCCGTATGGCTCAGCGGAAAGCCGGCGCGCCGCCCGGGTACCGACACGGAGCCGACCCTGGCACTTTGTTTTTGTGACGCTAGTCAAATCTTCGACCCATGGGCGCGGTTAAGCTATGCGCATGCGTAAATCTGACAATACGAGCGAGTCGAAGCTCCGCAAAGGCGAACGCGTCTTGCGCAAAGGCGACAAATGGTTTTACCGCACCCGCGAGGGGTTGCGTGGCCCGTTCGAGTCGGAAGTGCAGATGCATGCCGATATGATGAGCTTTGTTGGCACCATGGAGTTCATTGAAGACAACGCGGCGGAGCTCCCAGGTCATGTTGACCATGAGGACGTCACGTTCGTCGAAATGGAACCACCGGCGTTTTAAGCACTGGCGCCTTCACGGTCTGAATTGCAGCGGCCTGGGCCCCAGCCGGTCTGCCTGATTCACGATTCGGTAAGCGGTGCTGACCCATTCACAGACCAAGCGGCGCGTATCACGCGGGTCGATCATTTCTTCTATTTGAAACCTGTTCAACGGACCAACCGGTCCTCTGGCGCTTTCGATGCGTTCATTCAATTCTGCGCGCAGCGCGGCTGGATCGTCGGCCTCGGCCAACTGGCGCTTATATGCGGCCTCGATGCCGCCCTCCGGAGGAATGCCGCCTACGTCTGCGGCTGGCCACGCCACACGCATGTTCGGTCGATTCAGGGGGGTAGCGTAATTGTTGCCTGCCACGCCGAAACTGCGGCGCATGAGTACCGAGAACATGGGTACCTTGATCTGCGCGAAGGCAACCATCCATTCGCCGCCCTTGCGGATGGTGCCGGTCATTTCGTGCTCCAGACCCACTGCAAATCCAGGATTGTCGATGAGATTGAGGACTGGAATGTGGAAGGTATCGCACACGTCCAGGTGACGTCTGAGTTTGTCGCATCCATCCGCGGTCAGAGCGCCGCCATTTTCGTGACGGCTGTCTGACGCGATGACGCCCAGAGGGTGACCGTTGAAGCGCACGAAGCCTGTGACCTGATCGGTTCCCCACAGCGGACCGATTTCGAAGAACGAGTCCTGGTCAGCCATCAGGCGTATGGCCTTGCGAATGTCGAACGTGGTGGTGCGCTTGCGCGGGATCAGCGTCAACAGTTCTTCTTCGCGACGCTCGGACGGATCGCTACATGCTTGTACGGGTGGTACGTCGTACACGCTGGCGGGTAGATACGACAGAAACTGCCTGGTCATGGCCACGGCTTGCGCTTCACTTTCCGCGAGATTGTCCACGCTGCCGTTGGTGCAGTGTATGTGCCAGCCGCCCAGGTCTTCCTTGGTAATGTCGTAGCCCATGGCGTGACTGACTACGGGCGGCCCGGCAACGAACAGCTGGGCAATGTCGCGGACCATGACGGAGAAGTGTCCGAGTACGGCTTTCGCCGCGCCTATGCCTACCACACTACCAAGCAGTACGTTCACCACTGGCACGCTAGCGAGCTGTTCCGTGTAGGGCACGGATCCCAGGTGGCCTGGAAGAAATGAGCCGCCGGTCCCCGCCACCCGCGGACGTCCGGCTTTGATCGCGCCGGCGCTTTCCTTGGCTGTGCTTTCGCCGGCCTGTTTCTGTTGCGGCACCATCGCGGCGACGCTGCCGCCGCCGGAAGAACCATCCAGCAGGCGTACGGAAGGCGCTCTCAGCTCCATGGAAAGTCGGTCGAGGTACATGCTCTTGGCGCCAATGGCGCCGTCGGCGTGACCGCCGCGGGAAGTGAAGTCATCGGCGCACACCACCGTGGTGCGGCCGTCGACCTCGCCCCAGCCGCCGACATGATTGGCGGGCGTAAACGCATCGATGCGGCCTTCCTCGTCGTATGAGGCGAAACCGGTGATGCTACCGACTTCGCGGAATGTGTCGGTGTCCAGCAGCAGGTCAATACGCTCACGGCAGGTGAGCTTGCCGCGACTGCGTTGACGCACCACGCCAGGGTCGGTTGAGCCGGGTTGCAGTCGCTCGTGCGCCAGGCGCTGCAAAGTGGCGACGTCATCGAGGGTGGGCAGCCAGGAGTTTTCCGGATCGACGTCCTGGGCTTGGGCGTCGTTGTCTGGAGCTATGGTTGCCAGCACCTGTCCGGCGCTGACGGCGTCTCCTTCATCCAGGGCGTACACGCCGGTAACGATGCCTGCGCAGGGCGCGGTAACGGTGCTTTCCATTTTCATTGCGCTGATTACAAACAGATTGTCACCGGCGGCCACCATCGCGCCAGGTTGGGCGCTGATGTCTATGACCGTGCCCGCCATGGGGCACTCGGCTGCACGCTCACCTTGGGGTACCGCTAACCCCGATTCGCGTGGGGTCAGGTGGCTGGCAGATCCGCGGCCGGCGCCATTTACGGTCTTAGCTTGCTGATCCAGCAGTGAAAGGGCGCCGTCTCTTGGCTGGGTCGAGGAAAAGTCTTGAGGAATTTCATCCAGCAGCGAGGTACGCGCGTCACCGTCTCGCAATGCGTCAGTACGCAAAATGCTGCGCAACTGATTCAGGTTGGTAGCGAGCCCGGCAATGTGAAACTCGTCGAGGGCGGCCAGGGTTCGCTGCAGCGCGGTCGCATAGGAAGACCCGTGGTGGCATATCACTTTCGCCAACAGGGGATCGAACTGGGGCGGGGGGGTAAGGCCGACATAGCCGTGACCGTCAACGCGGGTGCCGATACCCGAAGGCTCCTTGTACGCGGCGATGGTGCCGCTACCCTGGGCCACGATGCGTGCCTGGATGGCGAATCCACGCGGGCGTCCAATCGCCGCGGGCTGGTCGCAGCCGAGATCGGCAAGGCGCTCTCCACCCGCGATACGGATTTGTGCTTCCACCAGGTCTATCCCGCTCACCTGTTCGGTCACGGTATGCTCGACCTGGATACGCGGGTTGCACTCGATGAAGTAGTAAGCCCCGCGCTCGGGGTCCACCAGAAACTCTACGGTCGCCGCGTTAACCAGGCCACCCGCCCGAGCGAGATTTATGGCGTGCTCATAAAGTTGTTCACAAACGGCTGGGTCCAGATTCGGCGCCGGCGCGATTTCTACCAGTTTCTGATGGCGTTGCTGCACGGAACAGTCGCGTTCGAATAGATGCACGAGATTTCCATCGCCGTCCGCCAACACCTGGATTTCGATGTGGCGGGGTCGTTCTACAAACGTCTCTGCAAATATCTCGCCGTTGCCAAAAGCGGCTTGTGCTTCCGAACGGCAGCGTTGTAA
>Ga0315336_1003636_pt1 | contig 20065 bp, 20 predicted proteins | sample ASW5metaG_FD_204512 | JGI IMG/M metagenome (GOLD analysis project Ga0315336, IMG submission 204512) | Ammonia-oxidizing marine archaeal communities from Monterey Bay, California, United States - ASW #5 | ecosystem: Environmental > Aquatic > Marine > Intertidal zone | place: USA: California... | reverse complement strand
GTTGTTGCCTTCGAAGGCAAGCAGCGCATCGTTCCGCGCCAGTATCTTGCCGGTTTCAACCAGCTTGTTAACGTCGGTCCCACCGCTCACCAGTCCCCAGCTGAGCCGGGCGCCCGTCTGCCGGTGCAATTCCAGGAAAGTCCGCATGGTCGTGGGGCCGTTGTCGGTCAGTCCCTCTATGCCGGCCCTCACCCATCGAAAGCCGCAATAGCGCACCATCTCAATGGTCTTGGCCAAAGGCTGGCCCCTGTCCGGAAACGAGGTAACGACGCCGATGCTGTCGAGAAAATCGGCAGTCGGAACGGCCGCTCTTTGTTCGGCAAGGGATCCTTGAGGCCAAATGGCCAGCAGCAAAGCGATCGCCAGGCATTCGCCGACGGTGGAGCTCACACTCGCACGGGCAATCGGCCGGCGGCGCTTCTCGTGGCGATCAAGTCTGCTTTGCCTCATGAGGATTCCCGATAGTCCAGACCGTGTCCTCCAGTCCCGCGAAATCAGGCCAGCGGACACAAAACAGTGCAGCGCTCGCCCCGTCGGGCATAACAGGACCTTCCTGGCGCGGCTGGGCGGAACGATAGCCCGTCAATACGCCCGAAAACAGATTGGTCCGTGGTCAAGAACAGCCGGGTCTTCAGCCCAGGCACTATTTGCGGCTATCGGCATTTCGGCGATGGCCGCTGACCTGGACACCGTCTTCGGGATGCAGGAAGAAGAATCCCGGGATCGGAAGAAGCGGGATCACCGCCGTCAGCAGGAAGGCCCAATGGAACTGTCCCGCCGTGGGCGCATGCGCCTGGCCGGAGACGAGGCCGAGCACCATGGCGGCGATGGAGACGCCGAGCGAGACGCTGAGCTGCTGCAGCACGCCGCCGAGGCTTGTGGCGCGGCTGAGCTTCTCCGCGGGCAGGTCCGCATAGGACAGCGTGTTGGATGACATGAACTGCGCCGAACGGACGATGCCGAAGAAGAAGACGTATAGGCCGATCGCCCAATGCGGGGTATCGGCGTCGAGCAAGGCAAAGCCGGCCACCGCCATCGAACCGACCACCGCGCTGCCACTCAGCACGGTCTTGAAGCCGAAGCGCCGCAGCAGCGAGGCCAGCAGCGGCCGCATCAGAAGCGCGCCGAAGCTGCCGACGAAGGTCAGCGATCCGGAGGTGACCGGGCTCATGCCGAAGCCGACCTGGAGCATCAGCGGCAGCAGGAACGGCGCGCCGTTGAGGCCGATGCGGCACAGACCGCCGGCCAGCGTTCCGACCCAGAAGGAGCGAAATCGGAAGAGCGTGAGATCCACCGCCGGCGCCGCGACGCTGCGCGCATAGCGGCCGAAGGCGAGCAGCAGCAGGACCGATGCGGCGAGCACCAGCGCGGTGGCCATCGAGGAAATGAGCGGTCTGCCGATATTCTCCAGGCCGAACTGCAGGAGCGCAGCGCCGGCGCCCACCATCAGGAAGCCGGCGAAGTCGAAGGGCTGGGGTTCCTCGGCGTGGAAGTCGTCGACAAAGCGCAATGCGGCGACAATGCCGATGAAGCCGAACGGCACGTTGACGTAGAAGATCCAGCGCCAGGACGCGTAGGTGGTCAGCAGGCCGCCGAGCAGCGGCCCGATAACGGGGCCGACGATCGCCGGCAAGGTCATGTAGGTCATGGCTGTGATCAGTCCGCTGCGCGGGAAGGACCGCAACAGGATCAGCCGCCCGACTGGGGTCATCATGGCGCCGCCGAGGCCCTGCAGCGCGCGCATTGCCAGAAGCATGCCGACGCTGTCGGCCGCGCCGCACAGCACCGAGCCCAGGGTGAAGGTGAAGAGTGCCAGCGCGAAGATTTTTCGCGCGCCGAACCGGTCGGCGAACCAGCCGCTGACCGGGATGAACACCGCCAAGGTCAGGATGTAGGTGGTGATCGCCAGATTGAGGCGGACCGGGGTGGTGTCGAGGCTTTGCGCGATTGCCGGAATGGCGGTGGTGAGGATGGTGGAATCGAGCTGTTCCATCAGGAAGGCGATGGCGACGATGGACGGGATGATCAGCTTCAGGCGCGGATCGCGCTCGGTCGCAAAGAGTTGCTGTTCCAATAGTCTGCCAGTTCCGTCGTGCAGGAAGCGGTGGCTGTTGCGAGCCACCCGCGATCAAGCCGGCTTCGATGCCGTGCGGCGCGGCCGGCCTGGGGACCCACCGCACCGGACTGCTTTATGGCCCGATCGCTGCGAGGCGATAGCGATTTCGGCTGGCCCAGAGGTCAACAAATCTTGAGCCCGGTCCGCTTGTGCCTGAGTGGAACGTGACCGGCTACCGCCATCGTCGGCTGAAAAACCGATCACATGTTCGTGTTGGCGTAACCAATCGAAACGTGCCCGCGAACCTGAAAAGGGGCGACCATGCCCCTCAACAATGGGAGTTGTTCCAGATGCATTCGATCAAGTTCGCGCTTCTTGCCGGCCTCGTCGGTCTTTCCGCCTCGCAGGCCTTTGCCGAGGACACGATGGGCGCCATGACCATGATGAAGGGTGGGCAGGTCACCGCGATCATGCCGGACGGGCACATGGGCACCATGATCCCGGACGCCAAGATGGGCGCCGACCTGATGAAGTCGGCCAAGCCGATCAAGCATTGCATGATGATGATCACCGACGCCAAGGGCAAAGCCTTCATGATCGACACGTCGACCAAGAAGGCCCAGGCAGAGTGCGAGAAAATGGCGATGTAGGCCAGCCGGCGGTTCCCGCCGGCGAAGAGCCGGCGGGATATCCGACGCCGGCCGAAGTCGGGATTCCGGCGCGAGCCGGAACAGTCATCATCCTCGAAGCGTGAAACCAGCCCGATCTCCCTGGCTTGATATGCCGGACGAGTGTGCTACGGGCAGGTCGTCATCCGAGGAAAGGCATGGCCGGCATATCCCGAAAATACCGTATGTTGCGACGCTCTCAGGCGATGTGGGTGTCGCGGCGCGTCTGGCAGCCGCGTCTCGTGTTCTGGGCTGGCGCCATCTCGATCGGCCTCATCAGCGTTCTGTTCGCGTTGCTCGCCGACCGCGCGCAGGCGCTGTTCCATGTCGTGACGGGCAATGACGGCGGCTGGCGCTTCTACCTGCCGCTTGTGCTGACACCGCTCGGTTTCGTCCTGTGCGCCTGGCTGGCGCATACCTACTTCCCGGGATCGCAAGGCAGTGGCATTCCCCAGGCGATCGCGGCGCGGCATCTGCGCGACGAAGACGACCGCAGCCGCATCCTGTCGCTCAGGCTGGTGGTCGGCAAGATCGCGCTCACCATCGTCGGCCTCGGCTGCGGGGCCTCGATCGGCCGCGAAGGCCCCACTGTCCAGGTTGGCGCCTCGCTGATGCTGCAGGCGGCGCGGTGGGGCGGGATGGCCCAGGCGCGCGGGCTGATCCTGGCTGGCTCCGCCGCCGGTATCGCCGCCGCCTTCAACACGCCGCTTGCCGGCATCGTCTTCGCCATCGAGGAGATGGGCCGAACCTATGAGGCGCGCACCAACGGCCTGGTGCTGACGGCGGTCATCCTGGCCGGCCTCGCCTCTCTCGGGTTGCTTGGCAACTATACCTATTTCGGCATCGCCAGGGACACGGTCGCCTTCGCCACCGACTGGCCGCTGGTGCTCGCCTGCGGCATCATTGGCGGCGGTGTCGGCGCGCTGTTCTCGCTACTGGCGCTGAAGGTCATGCGTCGCATCCGGCGCTGGAACGCGTTGCAGCCGTTGCCGCGCACGCTGGCCGTGGCCGCCATCTGCGGGCTGGCGGTGGCCGCGATCGGTATCGCCTCCGGAGGTTTGACCTTCGGCACCGGCTACACCCAGGCGCGCGGCGCGATCGAAGGCACGCCGCTGCCGGCCTTCTTCTTCGCCGAGAAATTCGCGGCCGGCCTCTTGTCGATGGTGTCTGGCATTCCGGGCGGCATCTTCGCGCCGTCGCTGGCGGTGGGCGCCGGGCTGGGCAGCACGCTCGGCCTGGTCTTCGGCGCCGCCACGGGGACTGCGGCGCTGCTCGGCATGGCCGGCTATTTCGCCGGCGTCGTACAGGCGCCCATGACCGCCTTCGTCATCATCCTCGAAATGACTGGCAATCATGACAATGTGATCGCGCTGATGTGCGCGGCGATGCTGGGCTACGGCACGGCGAGGCTGATCTCGCACGAGCCGCTCTATCACGCCATGTCGCGGGTGTTCATCGCCGATGCGATCCGACGGCGCCGGGCGGAGGCGGAGCCCGCGCAGGGTTGATCGCGAAAACAAAAAGGCCGGACTTGATTGTCCGGCCTTGCGTCAAATCCAGATGCCGCCCTGGCTTATTTACACTTGGCGATCGAGGCCAGCGCGGCAGAGATGCCCTTCAGCGAGAAGACATAGGAGGTGGGGTTGCCGCGGCCGGACTTGGCCTGCACCTTCATGTCGGTGCCGGTCTTCATGGCGGCGATCAGCACCGGCTCTTCCGCGGCGTTCTCGACCCAGGCCGACTTGCCGCGGGTGAACATCGAGAACGACTTCTTGTCGATGGTGACGGTGGCCTTCGAGCCTTCCTGAAAGTTGTAGCCGGCGATGAACTGCGGCTCGTAGGAAACCTGCTGTCCGGGCCGCTGGCTGACGAAGAAGAACATGTCGCCATGGTCCAGCGTCTTTGGCTGCTTGTCGGTGGGCACCGTCAGCACGTAGCAGACCTTGCCGGCCTGCGACTGATAGCTGTAGGTGCCCCAGGCGTTGTGCTGGCCGATCTTCGTGGCCTGCTGCGCCAGCGCCGGGGCCGCGAAGGCGGCCACCAGGACCACGCTGGAAATTGTAGCAATCAATCCGCGCATCGTTCTTCCCGTATTCCAAATGGTGCGGAGGCGGGGCCGCCTCGCGTCCTGCCGTCGCTTCATTTTGATTTAATCAGGGTTACCAAATGGTGAATTTTCCTCAGGAAAAGGAACTCACCCCAGGAAACCGCCCGCCCAAAGCACATCACACCGACAGGTTCGAGCGACGTGCCTTGGGTTTCTATTCTTGAGCATGCCGTTACCCCAAACCCGCTACGCGATTCTGAGCGACATGCAGTCGCGCCAGTCGCCACGGTTAAAGGCGGCCGGCGCGACGTTCCGGGCGGAGTTGGAGGCCACGAAAACGGCAAGAGTTTGTCTTTTCGCGCGCGCTGATCTGCGGGAATAAAGCCAACCGAAATCAGCCCTTGTCGGCCAGTGCATCCTTGGCGGCCTGCCTGTGGGCGGGCGTGATATGGGTGCTGACGGCGGCGATCGCGGCGGTCAGCACGGCAAGGTCGTCGGTGTAGCCGAGGCCGACGACGAAGTCGGGGATGAAATCGAATGGCAGGACGAAATAGCCAAGGGCGCCAAGCAGCGTGGCCTTGGCGCGCAGGGGCGTGTCCTTGTCCATGGCGCAGTAATAGGCGGCGACAACCTCATCCATGAACGGAATTTGCCGCGCCGCCTTCTTGGCGGTGCGCCAGAATTTTTCGCGGACCTCGCCTTCGCCGGCAAGCTTGCCGCCGAAGCCGAAGTAGTCAAAACCGGGTCCTTGCGTCATCCATGTCTCCTTGGCTGCCGCGCATGGTTGCCCGTCGGCTTGCCGCGAGGAAAATGTGGTGAAAGCGCCAGCGTCCTGCAAGAGTTCAGCCGAAGTACCGGTTCATCTTCTTCGCAAGCTCGATGTCCAGCGCCGTCACGCCGCCGGCGTCATGCGTGTTCAGCGTCACGTCGACGGTCTTGTAGACATTGGACCAGTCCGGATGATGGTCCATCTTTTCGGCGGCCAGCGCCACGCGCGTCATGAAGGCGAAAGCCTCGGAGAAATTCTTGAAGACGAAGCTTCGCTTGATGGAAGCGCCGTCTGCGGCAAGCGACCAGCCGCCGAGCTCGGCCAGAGCCGCGGCGATAGCGTCCTTATCGAGTTTCTCTCTGTTCATGTCGGTTCCTGTGCTAGTCGGGAAACAATGACCCGCACCATAGTGCATGTCGCCCAAAAGTGCGCAGCGGTTTTGGGAATGAGAATAGGCATGAAACAACCGCCGGATCGATGAGCGCAGAGCCAATAAATTCCATTCTGTTCGTGTGCCTCGGCAACATTTGCCGCTCGCCGCTGGCGGAGGGTGTGCTTCGCACCGTCTTGGCCGAGCAGAGCAAGGACCTGGCGATCGATTCGGCCGGGACCGGCGGCTGGCATGCGGGCGAAGAGCCCGACCGGCGCTCGATCGCGGTGGCCGCAAAGCACGGCGTCGACATTTCAGGACAGCGGGCGCGCAAGGTGCTCGCGCAGGATTTTACGCGCTTCGACCTGATCCTCGGCATGGACAGGGCCAATGTGCGCGACCTCAAGGCGCTGGCGCCGGTAGCGGCGCGCGACCGGGTGCATCTTTATCTGGATTTCGCGACGGGAAACGCCCGAGACGTGCCCGATCCCTATTATGAGGGCGCCGAGGCCTTCGCGTCGGTCTACCGCATGATCCGCGAGGCGTCGGAGGCGCTGGCGAAGCGGCTCGAGGCCAGCGGTTCGCTGTCCAGCGGCCAGGCCTCCTCGACGATGTAAGGGCCGCCGCCGACCGAATCGCGCGACGACATCAGGACGAAGCGGCCGACACGGAAGGGCAGCGCCGCGAAATTGCCGCGCGCCGAAAGATATTGCGCGACATCGAGCGGGCTCGCATTGCGCAGGCGCGCCAGCGTCACATGCGGTGAGAACTTGCGCGGATCGGCCGGCAGGCCGAGCCGCTGGCAGATGCGGTCGATCTCGCCCTGCAGCGCCGTCAGGTCGGGCGAGGCCGACACGCCGGCCCACACGGCATGCGGCTTCTTTCCACCGAAGGCGCCGACGCCGGAAAGCGTCAAGGGAAAGGACGTCCGGCGGACGCGGTCGAGGGCATTGGCGATCTCGTCGGCGACATGGCCCTCGACATCGCCGATGAAGCGCAGCGTCAGGTGGTAGTTTTCGACATCGATCCAGCGCGCTCCGGGCAGCCCGCCCCGGAGCAGGGACAAGGAGAGAGCGGCATCACGCGGAATTTCGAGGGCGGTGAAAAGACGTGGCATGTGAAGCCTCCTGTCCTCGAATCGAAACTCTCGGCCCTAGCGAATCATCGATATAAGCGCGGGGCAAGCGGTTTGTTGTCCACAATGTTTCCCCAGCGGAAAGCGTGGCATTGCGGACTCATGACGGGCCGCCATTGGCGGCGATGGCCTTCTCGACGACCGGCAGCATGCGTTCGACCATGACGTCGACCCCCTTGGAGTTGGGGTGCATGCCGTCTTCGATCTGCAGGTCCGGATGGCCCGCAACGCCGTCGAGGAAGAACGGATAGAGCGGAACGCCATATTCTTCGGCAAGCCGCGGATATATGGCGTCGAAGGCCTTCTGATAGTCCGCGCCGAGATTGGGCGCCGCGCGCATGCCCGCCAGAAGTACCGGAATATTGCGCTGCTTCAGCTTGCCCAGCATGGCGTCGAGGTTCTTCTCGGTGATCTCGGGCGAAACGCCGCGCAGCATGTCGTTGGCGCCGAGCTCGAGGATCACCAGCCTTGTGCCGTCCGGCACCGACCAGTCGAGCCTCGCCACCCCGCCGCTCGACGTATCGCCGGAGACACCTGCATTGGCGACGGCGACGTCCAGGCCCTTCGCCTTAAGCGCCGCCTGCAGCCTGTCGGTGAAACCCTGGCCGGGGCCAAGTCCGAAGCCCGCCGTCAGGCTGTCGCCGAAGCCGACGATGGTGAAGGTGGCGGCGCGCGCCGGCGAAAGGGCGGCGCAAACGGCGAGGAAAAGCAAAGAGACTGCGAAAACGACGGGGCCTGCGGCGAAACGGTGTTTGAATGCCATGCGGCGAGCCCCATATGACCGGAACAATCCAAGGAAGGAGACACAGACCGTCTCCTTTTCCCACATATAGGGCGCTTTCATCGTGACAGAAGCCGTCATCGCGCTGAGGGACGTATCGCTGACGCTCGGCCAGGGCGCGTCCTCCGTCCATGTGCTGAAGGGCGTCAGCCTCGACGTGGCGGCGGGACAAGCCACCGGCATTGTCGGCCCGTCCGGTTCAGGCAAGTCCACGCTGCTCATGGTTCTTGCAGGCCTGGAAAGGGTCGATTCGGGCACGGTCCGGATCGCCGGCGAGCTCATCAACGGCAAAAGCGAGGATCAGATCGCATCGTTTCGGGGACGAAACATCGGCATCGTCTTCCAGTCCTTCCACCTCATTCCAAACATGACGGCGCTCGAGAACGTCGCGGTGCCGCTCGAGCTTGCCGGCCATGCCGATCCGTTCGGCGTGGCCGCGCGCGAGCTCACGGCGGTCGGCCTGAGCGAGCGCGTGACGCATTATCCGGGCGAACTTTCTGGCGGGGAGCAGCAGCGCGTGGCGATCGCCCGGGCGCTGGCGCCCTCGCCCCGCATCCTCATCGCCGACGAGCCTACCGGCAATCTCGACCAAGCGACGGGCAAGCAGATCGCCGACCTTCTGTTCGCCAAGGCGGCCGAGCGCGGCATGACGCTGGTGCTGGTCACGCATGATCCGGTGCTTGCTGCGCGTTGCGCACGCCAGGTCTCGATGCGCTCGGGGCGCATCGAGGACGCGCCGCGGCCGGTCACGGTGCCGGCCTGATGCGCACATTGAAGCTCGCCGTCCGCTTCTCCTTGCGCGAGATGCGCGGCGGCCTCTCGGGGTTCATGATCTTCCTCGCCTGCATCGCGCTCGGCGTCGCGGCGATCGGCGGCGTCAACTCGGTGGCGCAGGCGATCAGCGCCGGCGTCGCCGATCAGGGCCAGACGCTGCTTGGCGGCGATCTGCGCTTCCAGGTCAACCAGCGCAACGCTTCCGACGCCGAGCTCGGCTTCATCAAGGGCCTCGGCACGGTTTCGCAGACTTCCGTCATGCGCTCGATGGCGCGGCTGGAGGACGGGTCCGACCAGGCGCTTGTCGAGGCAAAGGCCGTCGACGACGCCTATCCGCTCTATGGCGTGCTGGAGACCGATCCGGCGTTGCCGAGAGAGAGATTGTTCGGCGAAAGGTCCGGCGTGTTCGGCGCCGCCGCGCCCGACCTTCTGTTCGAGCGGCTTCATCTTCGCATCGGCGACAGGCTGAAGCTCGGCAGCGCAACGTTCGAGCTCAGGGCCCGGCTGGTCAGCGAGCCGGATGCGGTGTCGGAAGGCTTCGGCTTCGCGCCGCGGCTAATGATTTCGCGCGAGGGCCTCGCCGCATCCGGCCTTGTGCAGCCGGGCAGCCTGGTCGAGAACGCCTACAAGGTGCGGCTGCCCGACGGCGCTTCCGAGGCGCGGATCAAGGACATCCAGGCCGAGGCAGCGAAGGATTTCCCCCAGGCCGGCTGGTCGATCCGCACGCGCGGCAACGCCGCCCCCGCGCTATCGGCCAATATCGAGCGCTTCTCGCAGTTCCTGACCCTGGTCGGGCTGACGGCGCTGGTGGTGGGCGGCGTCGGCGTGGCGAATGCGGTACGCGCCTATCTCGACGGCAAGCGCGGCGTCATCGCCACCTTCAAGAGCCTCGGCGCCTCGGGCGGCTTCGTCTTCACCGTCTATCTGGTGCAGATCCTGTTGATCGCGGGCTTGGGCATCGTGCTCGGGCTGATCCTGGGCGCTGCGATGCCCTTCGTGGCGAGCGCGCTTCTGCAGTCGGTCATTCCGGTGCCGGCGCAAGGCGGCTTCTATCCTGGCGCGCTTGCCATGGCGGCGCTGTTCGGCCTGCTGGTGACGCTGGCCTTCGCGCTTTTGCCGCTTGGCCGCGCCCGCGACGTGCCGGCAACCGCGCTGTTCCGCGAAATGGGGTTCGAGAGCCGCGGCCTGTCGCGCCTGCCCTATGCCGGCTCAGCACTAGCCATCGTCGTCGCGCTGGCGGCGCTGGCGATCCTTTCGGCCAACGACACCCGCATCGCCTCGATCTTCGTCGGCGCGACGGTCTTTGCCTTCCTGGTGCTGCGGCTGGTGGCTATGCTCGTGCAATGGGCGGCCAGGAAGAGCCCGCGCGTGCGCTCCGTTTCGCTGCGGCTGGCGCTTGGCAACATCCATCGGCCAGGCGCGTTGACGCCTTCGGTGGTGCTGTCGCTCGGGCTCGGGCTGACGCTGCTGGTGACGCTGGCGCTGATCGACGGGAATCTCAGGCGGCAGATCTCCGGCAGCCTGCCGGAACGGGCGCCGAACTTCTTCTTCGTCGACATCCAGAGCAGCGACGTCGACGCCTTCGCAAGCCTTGTCGGCAAGGAGGCGCCTAGAGGAACGCTGGTCAAGGTGCCGATGCTGCGCGGGCGCATCATGGCGCTCAACGGCGTCGAGGTCGACAAGGTGAAGATCCCGGCCGACGGTGCCTGGGTGCTGCGTGGCGACCGGGGCCTGACCTATGACGCGAACCAGCCGGAGAATGCGACGCTGACGGAAGGCGCGTGGTGGCCGCGGGATTATTCCGGCGAGCCGCTGGTGTCGTTCTCGGCCGAGGAAGCCAAGGCGATCGGGCTGAAGATCGGCGACACCGTCACCGTCAATGTGCTTGGCCGCAATGTCACGGCGAAGATCGCCAATTTCCGCCAGGTGCAATGGGAGACGATGGGCATCAACTTCGTCATGGTGTTCTCGCCCAACACCTTTGCCGGGGCGCCGCATGGCTGGCTGGCGACGCTGACCGACAAACAGGCCACCACGGCCGACGACGCAAGGCTGCTCAATGCCGTCACACGCGCTTTTCCGGCGGTCACGACTGTGCGCGTCAAGGACGCGCTCGACATCGTCAACCGCCTGGTCGCGCAGTTGGGCACGGCGATCCGCGCCGCCGCCGGCGTGGCGCTGATCGCCTCGGTGCTGGTGCTTTCCGGCGCCCTGGCCGCCGGCAACCGGGCGCGCATCCATGACGCGGTGGTGCTGAAGACGCTCGGCGCGACGCGGCGGACGCTGATCACGGCCTTCTCGCTGGAATATGCGCTGATCGGCCTTGCGACCGCGCTGTTCGCACTGGCTGCCGGCGGCGTCGCCGCCTGGTTCGTGGTCGCCCATATCATGACGCTGCCATCGCATTTCATGCCGGAAGTGGCGGTGGCGACGATCCTGGTTTCTCTGGCGGTCACCGTCGGTATCGGCCTTGCCGGGACCTGGCGGGTTCTCGGCCACAAGGCGGCGCCGGTGCTGCGAGACCTCTGATGGAGGGGCTTCCAGCGGTACGCCTGGTTAAATCTCTGTAAGAATGCCAGGCTGAAGGCCCGAAAACCGGCTTTTTGCCTTCTCACAAAGCGTTACGGCCCGTTACCGTCTTGTTCTTGACGTCAAGAACCATCATATTTCGCACCAGGCATGCTGGAGCCCCGCCAGCGGCGCCTGGCCCCCGAGATCGCTCCGGGAGGGCCTGTCACCGGACGGGGCAGAAGCAACAGAGGATTCCAATGGCTGATCCCATTCGCAACTACCAGACGGGCGTCGCCTCGGGCGCGCGCGTCGATATCGATCAGGGCCTGCGCGCCTATATGATCAAAGTCTATAACCTCATGGGGCTTGGCCTGCTCATTACCGGCCTTGCCGCTTGGGGCGCGTTCCATCTCGCCGTCACGGGCGACGGCCAGCTGACCGGTTTCGGCCAGCTCATCTATGCAAGCGCGTTCCGCTGGGTCGTCATCCTGGCGCCGCTCGCCGCCGTGATGTTCCTGTCGTTCCGCATCCAGTCGATGAGCGTGGGTGCGGCACAGACCACGTTCTGGGTCTATGCCGGCCTTGTCGGCCTGTCGCTGTCGACGATCTTCCTCGTCTACACTGGCACCAGCATCACCCAGACCTTCTTCGCCACGGCCGCGGCCTTCGGCGGGTTGTCGCTCTACGGCTACACGACCAGGCGCGACCTGTCGGCGTTCGGCTCGTTCCTGATCATGGGCGTGATCGGCCTGCTGATCGCGATGCTGATCAACATCTTCCTGCAGTCGTCGGCGCTTGGTTTCGCCATCTCGGCGATCGGCGTGCTGGTGTTCGCGGGGCTCACCGCATACGACACGCAGAAGATCAAGGAGATGTATTTCGAGGGTGATGTCGCCGATGTTGCCGGCCGTAAGGCCATCATGGGCGCGCTTCGCCTCTATCTCGACTTCATCAACCTGTTCATGTTCCTGCTGCAGTTCATGGGCGACCGCCGCTAAGGTTGGTTTACCCGGTCCCATTGGACCACAGACTTTGCGAAGGGCGGCCCAACGGTCGCCCTTTTCTTTTTTGCAGCCCTCTGCTGTTATCGAAGCAGTGGATCAGACTGCACAGATTATGAGCAATATTGCGATCAGGGCCGCCACTCCGGCGGACCTCGACCGAATCACGGAAATCTATGCCGATGCGGTCACGCACGGCACGGCAAGCTACGAGCTTGAGCCGCCCAGCCGCGCCGAGATGGGCAATCGATTCGACAGCTTGACGGCCGGCGGCTTTCCCTATCTCGTGGCGGATCAGGACGGCGTCGTGCTCGGCTATGCCTATGCGGGACCGTTCCGGCCGCGCCCCGCCTACCGGTTCGTCATCGAGGATTCGGTCTATGTCGCGCCCGAGGCCAAGGGGCGGGGCGTGGGCTCGCTGCTGATGCAGGCGCTGATCGAGACGGCGCGCGCGGCGGGCTTCCGCCAGATCATCGCGGTGATCGGCGACGGCCACGCCGACAGCGCTTCGGTTCGGCTGCACGAGAAGCTGGGCTTCCGTCATTCAGGGCGACTGGAAGGCTCAGGCTACAAGCACGGGCGCTGGCTGGACACGGTGTTCATGCAGCTTTCGCTGAATGGCGGCGCGACACTGCCGCCCGATCCTGATTCGCTGCCAGAGCGGAGGTTCCGGCTCGCAGGGAGATGAGTAAAACGGGAATTGCAGAAGTGAAGAATTGAAGAACTGAGGCTTACGTCAGGCGGCTGGCGCCCGAGGTCTTCAGTTCCCCTTCGATCTCGCCGCTCAAGCTTCCACGAGCTTCAGCTTCGCATCGAATACCCCAAGCACGCGGCCGAGTTCCTGGCCACGCTTGAGAATGCGGCCGCCGGCCGCGATTACGGCGAATGCGCCTTGCCGGCGCGCCAGCTTCGGGTCCTTGACGATCTGGAACAACGGCACTTCGCTTGCCCGGCGGAAGACGGAAAAGACAGCGCGATCAGTGAGATGGTCGATCGCATAGTCGCGCCATTCATTGGCTGCCACCATGCGTCCGTAAAGCCGCAGGATCTGGTCGAGTTCGCGCCGCTCGAATCGCACCGGCTGGTCGAGGCGAGCCCTGCGCGCCTCGTGCAACGGGATCAATATTCCGGATGCTTCCCCATCCTCCGTCCCGCCGCTGTGATCTGTCATGCCTCGATCCTTCGAGTGAATCATGCGCCGGCCAAGGTTCGCGCTTTCGTCATGGAATTGCAAGGGCACGATGGAATTGCGGGTGCCAGCCGGGCAGATGCGCGGGCGCGCTATTTCCCAAACGTCCAGTCACGTTTGCAAAACGCATGTTGGAATTGGTGATGCTTCGCCGCAATCTCGCCACAAATAATCCGCGCTCATGCCCCAATGTCCGACGAATTTACCTGCGTTGCCTGAGACGGTTCGGTCCGGCACCGGCTCGTAAACCCCAAGCCCCCCGCCCACGGGTCAGCGTCGGATCGAACCAACCTCGGTTTTTCCTTGGAAAAATCAGGTGCGACGATCCCAAACCTGAATGACCGGCGTCAGAAGCAAGCTGACGCCGGTTTTTTATTTTTCCTTCTCGCTTGTGAGAGAAGGTAAAAAAGGCCGCTAAAGTTCGTCGGGCTTGCGGATAAAGGCGGCGCCGAGGATCGGCCCGGGGATGCCGTCCTTACCGACGGACTGCAACAGCACCGCGCAGCCCCCCTTCTTGGCGATTTCTGTCATCGGCAGTTCGTAACGCTGCGCCTTGCCGTGCCACATGCCGGCGGTCTGGATGTCGGAGACGGCGTTCCAATAGGTCAGGCTGCGGCCGCTGTTTTCGCCCTGGCCGATCTTCACCATCTGCGGCGCATCGAAATAGACGATCACCAGATGGGCGTCGCTGGGGCCGTTGTCGGCATCGCCCGCGTCGATCATGACACGGTCGCTGGTGCGGCTTACCTTGATGGGGACGCGCATGCCTTCGCCTGCCCTGTCCATTCGGGCCAGCGCGCCGTTGACTTCCTTGCGGCTGGCGCCGTTGACATGGCTGCGGCCATTGATGACAGCTTGCGGCGTGTAGACCGAGCGGCTGCCGAAGGCGCGCATGTAATCATACTGGCGCTCGGTGTTCTCCTTGGTGCTCAGAGTATCCTGCCAGCCGAGATAGTCCCAGTAATTGACGTGATATGCGAGCGCGACAATATCGTCCTTGCCGGCAAGCTCGGCGAAGAACTCGTCGGCGGGCGGACAGGAACTGCAGCCCTGGCTGGTGAACAATTCGACCACGCCTAACGGCTTGTCGGTTTGGGACTTGCCGGTCGCGGCCTTTTCAGGCTCGGCTGCAAGGGCCACTCCGCCCAACGCCGTAACGGCCAGCGCTACTGCCGCAAGCCGCAATCGTCCTCGAAATGCCATGACTCTTCCAATTCCCGCCGGTGACGCCGGCCTTGTTCTGATTGCTAAAATATGTGGCAGAAGCGGCAGTCAACGGGAAGTCACGTTGCGGTGAAATTTTGCGGTTGCAACCTCAGGTAAGGGGGGCACTAGAATAGGTCGTTGCATTTCACGGCTTGGTTCGATTCGGAGGCAGCATCCTCACCATGTGGCAAACTCTCCTGGCTCCTGTCGATCTCTATTGTGAACGGACCGGCCCTGGACTTTGGGCAGAGCCGGCAAATGCTTTGACCAACCTGGTTTTCATTGCGGCGGGACTGTGGGGCGTCCGGCAGGTGCGGCGATACCAGACCGGCACCTTCGCCGAAGTGCTGGCCTGGTGGGTGGTGGCGATCGGCATCGGTTCGACCCTGTTCCACACCTTCGCCACCAAAGGCACGATCTGGCTCGACATCCTGCCGATCGCCGGTTTCACACTCGCTTACACGCTGTTCAACCTGCGGCGTTTCCTCGGCATGGAATGGGGCAAGGCGATCGTCGTCTTCGTCGCCTTCTATGTCGTGGCGGGGCTGGTCACCTATGCAGTGCCGGACTGGCTGCGCCAGGCTTCCAACGGCACCACGAGCTATCTGCCGCCCTTCCTGGCGCTCGCCTTCTTCGGCGCGTGGGTGGCGGCCACCGGCAACCGGGCCGGCTGGTACAATCTCATCGGGTCGGCGATCTTCGTCGTCTCGGTCATCTGCCGCATGATCGATCCGCTGGTTTGCGCCAGCTTCCCGCTCGGCACGCATTTCCTCTGGCACGTCTTCAACGGACTGATGCTGGCCGTGCTGCTGGCGGCGACAGCACGGTTCGGGGCGCCGAAGGCCAGGCAGCAGGCAGTAGGCTGTAGGCAGTAGGCAGTAGGCAGTAGGTTGTCCCGTTCCTACTGCCTATTGCCCTTTTCCCTCGCCGCTAAGCAGCCAGATCCCGCAGCACGTACTGCAAAATGCCGCCGTTCTTGAAGTAGTCGAGCTCATCCAGCGTATCGATACGGCAGATGATCGGCACATTCTTCACCGTGCCGTCGCCATAAGTGACCTTCGCGACCATCTTCTGACGCGGCTTGATGGCGTCCAGGCCGTCGATCTCGACCAGCTCGTCGCCCTTCAGATTGAGGGAGGCCCATGAGGTGCCATCCTCGAAGACGAAGGGGATGACGCCCATGCCGACTAGGTTCGAACGATGGATACGCTCGAAGGACTGGGCGATGACGGCGCGCACGCCGAGCAGGTTCGTGCCCTTGGCCGCCCAGTCGCGCGAGGAGCCGTTGCCGTATTCGACGCCGGCGAAGATGACCAGCGGCACGCCTTCCTTCTTGTACTCCATCGCCGCGTCGTAGATCGACATCTCCTCCTTCGAGGGATAGTGGATCGTGTAGCCGCCCTCGCGGCCGTTCTCACCCAGCATGTGGTTGCGGATGCGGATGTTGGCGAAGGTGCCGCGCATCATCACCTCGTGATTGCCGCGCCGCGTGCCGTACTGGTTGAAGTCGGCGACGCCGACGCCATGCTCGGTGAGGTACTTGCCGGCCGGCGAGGCGGCCTTGATCGAACCCGCCGGCGAGATGTGGTCGGTGGTGATCTTGTCGCCGAAGAGGCCGAGCACACGCGCGCCCTTGATGTCGCCGACCTTGCCGAAGGTGCGGCCCATGCCGGCGAAATAGGGCGGGTTCTGCACATAGGTCGAGTGGTCGTCCCAGGCATAGGTCTGGCCTTCCGGCACCTTGACCTTCTGCCAATGAGCATCGCCCTTGAAGACGTCGGCGTATTTGCGGGCGAAGAGCTCGCGCGTGACGTTCTTCTCGATGAACTCCTGGATCTCGGCCGAGGTCGGCCAGATGTCCTTGAGATAGACCGGCTTGCCGTCGCTGCCCTCGCCGAGCGGTTCGGTGGTGAGGTCCCTGGTCACCGTGCCGGCCAGCGCGTGCGCCACCACCAGCGGCGGCGAAGCGAGGTAGTTAGCCTGCACGTCCGGCGAGACGCGGCCTTCGAAGTTGCGGTTGCCGGAGAGCACCGCGGCGGCGATCAGACCCTTGTCGTTGATCGTCTTGGAGATCGGCGCCGGCAGCGGACCGGAATTGCCGATGCAGGTGGTGCAGCCGAAGCCGACCAGGTTGAAGCCGATCTGGTCGAGCTCCTTCTGCAAGCCGGACTTTTCCAGATATTCGGCCACCACCTGGCTGCCGGGGGCAAGCGAGGTCTTGACCCAGGGCTTCTGCTTCAGGCCGAGCCGGTTGGCGTTGCGGGCGAGCAGGCCGGCGCCGATCAGTACGCTCGGATTCGATGTGTTGGTGCACGACGTGATGGCGGCGATGACGACGTCGCCATGGCCGAGATCATAGCCGGTGCCCTCTACGGCGTAGCGCTTCGAAATCTCGGCGGCCTTCTTGTATTCGGTCTCCATCGCCTTGGCGAAGCCGGCCGAAACGTCCTGCAGGGCGACGCGGCCCTCGGGGCGCTTGGGGCCCGCCATGGACGGCACGACATCGCCGAGGTCGAGCTCGAGCAGGTCGGTGAAGACCGGATCGGCCGAGCCCGCCTCACGCCACATGCCTTGCGCCTTCGAATAGGCCTCGACCAAGGCGATGCGCTTTTCCTCGCGGCCCGACATGGTGAGATAGCGGATGGTTTCGGCGTCGACCGGGAAGAAGCCGCAGGTCGCGCCATATTCCGGCGCCATGTTGCCTATGGTGGCGCGGTCGGCCAGCGTCATGTTGGAGAGGCCGGGGCCGAAGAATTCGACGAACTTGCCGACGACGCCTTTCTTGCGCAGCATCTGGGTGACGGTAAGCACGAGGTCGGTGGCGGTGACGCCTTCCTTGAGCTTGCCGGTGAGGCGGAAGCCGATGACCTCGGGCAGAAGCATCGAGACCGGTTGGCCGAGCATCGCGGCCTCGGCCTCGATGCCGCCGACGCCCCAGCCGAGGACGCCGAGGCCGTTGATCATGGTGGTGTGCGAATCGGTGCCGACGCAGGTGTCCGGATAGGCGACGGTCTCACCGTCCTCGGCGTTGGTCCACACCACCTGTCCCAGATATTCGAGGTTGACCTGGTGGCAGATGCCGGTGCCGGGCGGCACGACGCGGAAGTTGCGGAAGGCCTGCTGGCCCCATTTCAGGAACTTGTAGCGCTCCTCGTTGCGCTCATATTCGAGCTCGACATTGCGGGCGAAGGCCATCGGCGTTCCGAACTCGTCGACGATGACGGAATGGTCGATGACCAGGTCGACCGGGACCAGCGGGTTGATCTTCTCCGGGTCGCCGCCGAGCGCCTTGATGCCGTCGCGCATGGCCGCGAGGTCGACAACAGCCGGAACGCCGGTGAAATCCTGCATCAGCACGCGGGCCGGGCGATAGGCGATCTCGACGCCGGCGGTGCCCTTGTCGGTCAGCCAGGCGGCGACCGCCTGGATAGATTCCTTGGTGACCGAACGGCCATCCTCGTTGCGCAGCAGATTCTCCAGCAGCACCTTCATCGAATAGGGCAGCGCGGCGATGCCGGTGAGACCGTTCTTCTCGGCCTCGACGAGGTCGAAATAGACATAATCCGCGCCACCTGCGGTCAGGGTGCGGCGGCAATTGAAACTATCGAGGGATTTCGTCACGGCGATCCGTCCTTGTCTGTTCAGCCTGAAAGGGAACGGACGCCGTTGGCATGCAATCACGCGCAAAGGTGCGGGTACGGCCATTTCCGCTGTCCGCTCCCAAGCAACCCGAGCCGTTCAAGGCGGCGCGTGCGCTGGTTCGGCGCTAATTCTGATCCCGCGCCGACCGCTGGCACGGATGAACCGCATATAGAGAATTTCCCGGAATAGTTCTAGACAGTCGAAAGACGAATTTGCGTGAGCCGGAAACGGCCGCTAAACGGTGCTTCCGGGACGGGCAAGGAATGCGGCTGATCGCCGAAAATCTGGGCGGCGAGCGGGGCGGCGAGCCGGTTTTTTCCAATATGGGCTTCGCGCTGGACGGTGGCGAAGCGCTTGTCGTCACGGGTCCGAACGGGTCGGGCAAATCGACGCTGCTGAGGGTAATCGCCGGCCTGTTGCCGGCCTTCGAGGGGAAGGTCCGATTCGAAGGCGGCGGCGAGGCTTTCCCGACGGTCGCCTCCGCTTCGCATTATCTAGGCCATGCCAATGCGATGAAGACGGCGCTCAGCGTCGAGGAGAATCTCGGCTTCTGGCGCGCGTTTCAGGACGAGGCCGGATTGAGCGTCGAAGAAGCGCTCGAAACGGTGGCGCTCGGCGGGCTCGGGCATCTGCCGTTCGGCTATCTCTCGACCGGGCAAAGGCGACGTGCTTCGATCGCCAAGCTCCTGGTCAGCCGCCGGCCGGTCTGGCTGCTCGACGAGCCGACGGCGGGGCTGGACAAGGCCTCGGAGGAACGATTCGCGGGATTGATGCGAGGGCATCTTGAGAATGGAGGGATCGTGGTGGCGGCGACGCATCTGCCGCTGGGGCTGGCGGGGGCGCGTGAGCTGCAAATGAGGGTAGGTCACTGATGTCGCTGCTCTACGGCGCCCCCCTCTGGCCTGCCGGACATCTCCCCCACAAGGGGGGAGATCAGCCGTCGCCGGTGATTTCGCCAGCCGCCAACGCCGGAAGATTCGGCGAGGCGCTGAAACAGCCGATCTCCACCCTTGTGGGGGAGATGTCCGGCAGGACGGAGGGAAGCGCGAAGCAACGCACAACTAACCAGGGGGCCGCTTCATAATGTGGGCCCTGTTCCTGCGCGATATCCGCCTCTCCATTCGCGCCGGCGGCGGCGCCTTGATCGGGATCATCTTCTTCCTCGCCGTCATCGTCACCATCCCGTTCGGCGTCGGACCCGACCTCAACCTCCTGTCGCGCATCGGCCCGGCGATTCTGTGGATCGCGGCGCTGCTCGCCTGCCTGCTCGGCCTCGACCGGCTGTTCCAGGCCGATCGCGAGGACGGCGCGCTCGACCTCCTGGTGCTCAACAGCGACCGTCACATGCTGGCGCTGACGGTACTGACCAAATGCCTGGCGCACTGGACCGGCAGCGTGCTGCCGCTGGTGGTCGCCGCTCCCTTGCTCGGTCTGTTCATGAATATGGAGCCGGTAGGCATCGGCGCCACGGCGCTCACCCTTCTCGTCGGCACGCCGGCCATCACCTTCATCGGCGCCGCGGGCGCCGCGGTCGCTGTGGCCCTGCCGCGCGGCGGGCTGCTGATCTCCGTTCTGGTGCTGCCGCTCACCATCCCGGTGCTGATCTTCGGCGTCTCGGCAAGCTATGGCGCCGTGGCCGATCCGGCCCCGTTCCTGCAGCCTTTCCTCATTCTTGCCGCGCTGACACTGTTTCTTGCCGTGATCGGGCCCGTGGCGGCGGCGCTGGCGTTACGGCATGGGACGGATTGATGCGACGAGGACATTCATTTCGCCGCGGCGCCGCGGCAAATTGCGGGAGAGCCGCGGCGGAGCTAGACCAATTCCAGGAAAAGCATGAGCGGTTTTTCCATTCGGAATTGCGTCAGGACAAGGAAATGGAGCTGATCGCCGGTTCTGTGAAGCGGCGAAACGCCTTG
>Ga0315336_1003635_pt1 | contig 20070 bp, 16 predicted proteins | sample ASW5metaG_FD_204512 | JGI IMG/M metagenome (GOLD analysis project Ga0315336, IMG submission 204512) | Ammonia-oxidizing marine archaeal communities from Monterey Bay, California, United States - ASW #5 | ecosystem: Environmental > Aquatic > Marine > Intertidal zone | place: USA: California... | reverse complement strand
AGGAGTTGCATGACCTGATCTTCGTTCGGAAGCGCCTCGCGCCCGCCATGACCCGTAACCGACAAGGCCGCGGCCGCAGCCGCGAATGCGACCCGTCCCGCGGTGTCAGCGCCGCGCGTCAATGCATGGGCATAAGCACCGTGAAAGCAGTCGCCGGCCCCGGTCGAGTCGACGACGGCAACCCGGTGCGAAGGCAGGTGCCAGAGCCCTGTCTCATCGCGTCCGCGATAATAGACGCCCCTGCCGCCATCGGTCAGAACCACGGCGGACCGAGACGGCGACCACAACGCGTCGAGCATCTCGGCCGGCGAGCGGCGGCCCGTGGCGGTGCATGCGAAGCCGAGCGGAAGAATGAGATGGTCGCAGAGCGCCATCAGCCTCTCGGTCGCTGGCCCGCCGCTCCACTCGATATCGCCGAGGATCGCCAGACCGAGCTCGCGAGCCCGCGCCACGACATCCAGCGACCGGATCGCATAGCCGTCGACGATCAGTACGGTCGCGTGGCTGAGGACCTCGTCCGGAAAGTCCGGCGCGGTGCCCAGCATCGCGTCGTCGTCATAGGCTATGAACCGGTCCCCATCCGAGCCGACGGTGATCCGCGAGCGCACCGGGCGGGCATCCGGGTGGCGTGGCGCGAATGCGGTTTCGACACCGCTCTCAATGAGATCGCACAGCACTGCGTCGTCCGCGGCATTGCTAAGCCAGCCAATGAATCCGGCGTTTCCGCCGAGCCGCGCGACGGCGGCAAGAGCCGTCGCGATATTTCCACCGAAAGCGTGCGTGCTTTGCAGAACCTTCCCCTTGCCCGCCGACAACGGCCGGTCGACATAGGCGATGTCGTCGATCGCAATGGCGCCGAAGCCGAGGATGGAGGGGACGGCGGGCATCGTTCAGGCGCCTGCCTTTGCAAGCGCTTCCTGCGCCGAAAGGCCGTCATGGATGACACCTCGGAAAGCAAGCGCCGCCTTCTGAGGATCGCCATGTCCCCAGAGATTGCGACCTACCACGGCGCCGCGCGCGCCGGCACGGATGGCGTCCGCCGTCTGCTGAAGCGCGCCGAGCAGCGTATCGGTCTTCGGCCCGCCCGCGATCACGACCGGCACCGGGCAGGTCCGAACGGTCTCCCGGAACGACTCGAAGTCGCCCGTGTAGCCGATCTTGATGACGTCGACGCCAGACTCGTAGCCGATCCGCGCCGCATACGCGATCTCGTCGGGGGTAAAGACGATCTTCGCCCCGTCGGTGAAGTCGCGCGGATAGATATGCGCCACCACCGGCATGCCGTAGCGGGAAGCCGCATTCACCGAATCGGTCAGCCAGCGTATGTATTTGCCCTCGGTCGCGCCGCGCACCGGAATGGCCACGGCCAACGCGTCGGCGCCAGCCCGCACCGCGTCCTCTGGCGTTGCGATCAACTCGCTGATGCGATCGTCCGGAGTGAAGCAGCCCGCCTGGATCACCAGGCAAGCCTTGCCCGCATATTGCGGCCACAGATGGCGCGCAGTGCCGGGCTGGATGCTGACATAGTCGGGTTTGCCCGCCATGACGCGTGCGAGCGCGCCCGGCAGGTCGGCAAGACCACCTTTGCGCACGTCGCCATAGCCGACGAAGTGGTCGACCGCGCCGCCAAAAAGATTCCCCGATGGATGCGAGAAGAGGCGCGCAAGACGAACTTTGGTTCCTAGGCTCATCAGGTCAAAATCCCGTTCGTTTGTTTTTCAAGATCCCGGTGCTCAGCGTTTTCACATGCTCTATAAAAAATTTACGCGCGTCAAGAATTAAAATGTTGTATAGCGGCTTTCGGCTGTGATCCATTGCTGGCGCAACGGGGCGGCCGGGCCATGGCCGCGTTGGGAGGTAAGATCTGAAATGCACGGAAAATCAAAAACGAAGCTCGGCATCGGCGTCATCGGATGCGGCAACATCTCGATGACCTATCTGCGCAATGCGAGCCTGTTCGGCGGGGTCGAGCTGCGCGCCTGTGCCGACATTTCAGCCGACATGGCCGCGCTCCGTGCCAAGGAATATGGCATCCGTGCACTCGGCGTCGACGCGCTGCTGGCCGATCCCGACATCGACCTCGTTCTCAATTTGACGATACCGGCGGCGCATTTCGACATCTCGTTTTCGGCGCTGTCAGCCGGCAAGCACGTATTCACCGAAAAGCCTCTGGCGACGTCCGCCGCCGATGGCCGCCGGCTGGTCGACGAGGCGGCAAAGCGTGGGTTGTTGCTCGGTTCGGCCCCTGACACCTTCCTCGGCGCTGCCGGACGACGGGCGCGCCGGCTGATGGACGAGGGCGCGATCGGCCGCGCCGTGACCGGCACCGCCTTCATGATGGGCCGCGGCATGGAGCACTGGCATCCCAATCCGCAATTCTACTACCAGCCTGGCGGTGGGCCGGTCTTCGACATGGGCCCCTATTACCTGACCACGCTCGTCAACCTGCTCGGCCCGGTCGCCCGCGTCATGGCGATGACGTCGCGCGGCCAGGACGAGCGCCTGATCACTGCTGAGGGACCCTACAAGAACACCAGCTTCAAGGTCGGCACGCCCACCAACATCCTGTCGCTCTTGGAATTCCGCTCCGGCGCCACCGTCACCTTCGGCGCCTCCTGGGACGTTTTCAGACACTCGAACCATCCGATCGAATTGCACGGCACCGAGGGCTCGCTCAGGTTGCCCGACCCGGACACGTTTGGCGGCACGGTCTCGCTCTCGGCGCGTGGCGCCGACTGGAAAGACTTCGAAAGCGAGAGAGAACTCTACGGCGCGCGCAATTGGCCCTTTGCTGCGCCCGACCGCGCCAACTACCGCATGCTCGGTGTGGCGGACCTGGCACGCTCGGCGTCGGAAGGCAGGAAGCCGCGGGCGTCGGGCGAACTCGCGCTGCACGTGCTGGAGATCATGGAAGCGATCCTTGTCTCGGGCGAAAGCCGCGGTTCCGTCGCGATCAACGGCACGGTCGACCAGCCGCCGCTGCTCGGCGAGGACGAGGCGGCGAGTCTGCTGGCCTGACAGGAGGCCCGCCAATGACGACATCGCCACGGATGGCGGCGCAGTCCCCGTCCACGCTCGATCCGCAGGCGCGGCGTGTTCTCGATGTCGGCCGCCGGGCGAACGGGCCGCCCTTCGAGGCCGGCACGCCGGAACAGGCGCGCCGTGCCTATCTAGACGGTCTTCCAGATATGCAAGGCGATCGCGAGCCGGTGGGCTCGGTCACCCAGCGCACAATCGCCGGACCGGGTGGCCCGCTGACGCTGAGGATCTATCGCGGGCAGGGCGCGCCTGATGCCGATGCTCCAGCACTGCTCTATCTGCATGGCGGGGGCTGGGTAATCGGCAATCTCGATTCGCATGACGAGATCTGCCGCTGGTTCGCCAACATCGCGGCTTGCCTGGTCGTGTCGCCCGATTACCGGCTGGCGCCGGATCACAAATTTCCGGCTGCCGTGGGAGACTGCCGCGCCGTGCTGTCATTCATTCAGGATCATGCCGCCGATCTCGGTGTCAGCGTGAAACGCATCGCCGTCGCCGGCGACAGCGCCGGCGGCAATCTGGCCGCTGTGCTCAGCCTGCTCGCGCGCGACGACGACCATCCGCTGACGGCGCAATTGCTGCTCTATCCCAACACCGATGCCGCACAGACGGCCGATAGTTACCGTCGCTTCGCCGAAGGCTTTGGCCTGACCGCCACGACCATGGCCTGGTTCCGCGATCACTATATCCGCAAGGCGGACGACATCGGCGATTGGCGCGTCTCGCCGCTCAAGGCGGCAAACCTTGCAGGCGCTGCTCCCGCCTTTATCGCCATCGCCGGTCATGACATCCTCGCCGACGAGGGCGAAGCGTATGCCGGGCGCCTACAGGACGCCGGAGTGCCGGTCGTGCTCAGGCGCTGGCCGGGCCAGATCCATGGCTTCGTCTCGATGGGCCGCCACGGGCCGGCATCACGACAGGCGGTCGAGGCGGCGGTTGCCGCATGGCGTGGCTTCGATCGCGCTTTCGCCAAAGATCAGGCCGACTGACGCATCACCAGCGTCGCGTCGAGTTTTACCTTGGGCGCGACCACCGTCCCGTCTTCGTTGAGCAGGGCAAGCAGCGTTTCGACGCTGCGGCCGGCCATGGCCGCGAAATCCTGCGCCATGGTGGTGAGGCCAGGGCATGCGTAGCGGCTCAGCGGATGGTCGTCATGCGCGGCGACGCGCAGGTCGCAATCCGCCTTGCGGCCGACCTTGAGCCCCCGGGAGAAGGCCGCCGCCATCAGGCCGAAGGCCAGGCGATCGTTGTTGCAAAGGATGGTTTTGCCCGGCAGGTCGCCATTGCTAAGCATTCTTTCCGTCTGCTCGTAGCCGATCCGCTCGAAATCCCAGGTGTAGTCCTTGGTGTCGCCGATGACGATGGGTTCATGCCCGAGTCGCTTCATCGAGGCGACATAGCTGCTCAGCCGTTCGGGCGAATTGTGGTTGACGTGCGGGATGTCGAAATAGACCGGCGCGTCGCCAGAGCGGCAGAGATAGTCGACGATGGTCGCGACGCTCTGCGTGTTGTTGTTGCCGACGAAGGGCGTGTGGCCCTCAAGATAGCTGTCGAAATAGACGATCGGGATCGCCTGCGTCAGCTTTTCCAGCGTGCGATGGTCGGAACGCCGCCCGAGCGGCGCAACGAGCGCGCCCGAGACCTTCAGGGACAGGATGGTCCGCGTCGCCTCGACCTCGAGCTCGGTGGAGCCATGCGAGGAGATGACGATCGGCCAATAGCCTTCGTCGCGCAGCCGGAGCTCGATGCGGCTGACCATCTCCGAATAGAACGGATCGGTCAAAGTCGGCACGACAATGCCGATGCTGCGCGTGCGCTTGCGGTTGAGGTTCCGCGCAAACAGATTAGGCTGGTAATCGGACGAGCGCAGCGCTTCTTCGATGCGCTTGCGCGTGGCCGGCTTGACGCTGGTCGGATCGTCGAAATATTTGGAGAGCGTTGGCCGGGACACGCCGCACGAACGGGCGAAATCCTCCATCGTCTTGTGCGTCATCGCCATTCAAACCCTCGCAGCATGGATTATGGGCCCATGAGCTGTCCCGACGCTTTCCTTACGGTGCGCCGGAGCGTGACTGCAAGTTCAAATTTTACAGGAAGTCCTGCGAGTTATCAACGCGTCGACAAAAATTATTGCATGCGTAAATTTATTAATTGACGTGAAGAATCACAGATCGTATCCGTCTTGAAGATCATACGCCGCGCGCTTGAATGCCGGGGACATAGATGAAGAAGCTCGTCTGCGCCGGCGAAATCCTGGTCGAGATCATGGCAGAACGCATCGGCCAGAGCTTTCTCGAGCCTGGACCGCTGGCTGGCCCTTTTCCGTCCGGCGCGCCGGCGATCTTCGTTGGCCAGGCAGCCGCGCTTGGCCAGCCGGCAGGCCTCATCGGCGCCGTCGGCGAGGACGATTTTGGCCAGCTCAACATTGACCGGCTGCGAGCGCTCGGCGCCGACGTTTCGGCGATCGCGTCCCACAAGGGCCATGCCACCGGAACTGCCTTCGTCACTTATCGGGCCGATGCCTCCAGGCATTTCGTCTTCAACATCCGCAACAGCGCCGCCGGCCTTCTGGAGATCGACGGCGCGGCGACGCGTCTGCTTGCCGGCGCCGATCATGTCCATGTCATGGGCTCGTCGCTGTTTTCCGAGCGCGCCACAGACGTCGCGCTGGCCGCTGTCACCGCATTGAAAGCGCGCGGGGGAACAGTGTCCTTCGACCCCAACATCCGCCGCGAGATCCTGCAGGCCTCCGGCATGCGCGCCGCGCTCGACAAGGTGCTGGCAGAAACCGACGTCTTCCTGCCCAGCGGGAACGAATTGTTCCTGTTCTCTTCGGCAGGTGACGAGAGCGGCGCAGTCGATGATCTGCTGGGCCGAGGGATTTCCTGCATCGTGTTGAAGAAGGGCGCAGATGGCGCCGCCTATCACGACCGGCAGGGCGCGGTCGCTTTGCCCGCTTTTCCGGTCGAGGAAGTCGACCCGACTGGAGCCGGGGACTGCTTCGGCGCCGCTTTCGTTTCGATGTGGTTGCGTGGCGCTGCACCTGTCGACGCCCTGCGTGTCGCCAACGCCTGCGGCGCACTTGCCGTTACCCGCAAGGGACCGATGGAAGGCATTCATCGGCTCGCCGATGTCGAGGCCTTCATCGCCAACTCCGGGGCGCACGCATGAGCGGCGCCACCGCACGTTTTGCCAACATCGCCGCGCGCCGCGCCGCTGGTGGCAAGGGCGGCATTACCTCGATCTGTTCGGCGCATCCGCTGGTAATCGAGGCGACGCTGCGCCACGGCGCGGTGCATGGCGCCGATGTGCTGATCGAGGCGACCTGCAATCAGGTCAACCACGAAGGCGGCTATACCGGCATGACGCCGGCCGCCTTCCGTGCCTTCGTCGAAAAACACGCCGCCAACACCGGCTTTCCGCTCGACCGGTTGATACTCGGTGGCGATCATCTCGGCCCTAATCCCTGGAAGCATCTGCCCGCCAGCGACGCGATGCAAAAGGCGAAGGCGATGATCGGTGCCTATGCCGAGGCCGGCTTCGCCAAGCTGCATCTCGACACCAGCATGGCCTGTTGCGGCGATCCTCTTACGCTCCCCGATGAAACGATCGCCGCCCGCGCCGCCGAGCTTGCTGCGATTGCCGAGGCGGCGGCCGCGCGTACCGGCGGTGAAAGGCCAGTTTACATCATCGGTACCGAGGTGCCGGTGCCCGGCGGCGCGCTCGAAGCGCTCGAGCACATGCGTGTCACCGAGCCCGCCGATGCACTCCGCATGGTCGAGGTCCACAGCCGGGCCTTTTCCCGCCTCGGCCTCGATCGGGCCTTCGCCCGCGCCATCGGCGTGGTCGTCCAGCCCGGCGTCGAATTCGGCAATGCCGACATCATCGCCTATGAGGCGGAGAAGGCGACCAAGCTGGTCGCGGTGCTGGAACGCATGCCGCAATTCGTCTTCGAAGCGCACTCGACCGATTACCAATCGGCGGAAGCGCTGGGCACGCTGGTGCGCGACGGTTTCGCCATCCTCAAGGTCGGCCCCTGGCTGACCTTCGCGCTGCGCGAGGCGCTCTATGGCCTGAGCCACATCGCCGACGAACTGGCGCCCGATCCGTCGCGCGAAACCCTGCCAGCGGCGATGGAGCGCGTGATGCTCGCCTCACCCGGCAACTGGCAAAAATACTACCCTGGCACGCCCGACGAGCAGCGTCTGCAAAGGCATTTTTCCTTCAGCGACCGCATCCGCTACTACTGGCGGGCGCCGGAAGCGCGGCGCGCCAGCGAGGCGCTGCTTGGCGCGCTTGGCGAGCGCGAAATCACACGCCCCCTGATCAGCCAGTATCTCGGCCACTTCGAAGATGGTGTCGCCGCCGGCCGGTTCAGGCCGACCGCGCACGAGCTTCTCATAGGCAGCGTCACGCGCATCCTCGACATCTACCGCGGCGCAACGAGCGCGTAGCGAAAGAGAGTCCAGTTCGGCCGGGTTTCTGGAAGCTTTTCGAACTTTCTGGATCGCGCCCCAGCCTCAATTGCGGCTGCTTATGGGTAAAGCGCGCCAATACATACGGCTTTAAGCCGACTGGGAGTATCGAATGTGGACGGCATCTTTGCGCCTTCATTTCGGACTGTGCGACGGAGTCTGCCGCATCCTACAAGCAGACGTCATCTTTCTCCTATACTGTCCTACCATCCTGAGGGGTCGAAAATTCGAGTGCTGGCGCTAGGCCAGTCGGTCGCAATGCGATCCCAAGCCGACCGCTCAGGGCGACTCCTCACAGCGGCCCGACGTTGATCATCGAGCCGTCGATTAGCCGAGCGAACCGGAAGGGGGTCGGATCGACGCTTGGCGTCTCATTGGTGATCAGTTCCGCGGCAAGATAACCTACGCCAGGGCCAAGGCCGAAGCCGTGACCTGAGCAGCCGGCTGCCAGGTAAAGCCCTCCAAGCGTATCGATACCGGATATCACCGGTATCGCGTCTGGGGTGCAATCGACATAGGCGCCCCATGCGTGATCGATTTCGAGGCCTGCCAGTTCGGGAAACGTTCCGCGCACATTGTCCATAATCACCTGGACCAGCCGTCGGTTTGGAGCGGGATCGAGAACGCGGTTGCGCTCGAAAATGGTCGCATCGTTCCCGAACAGCGCGCCCAGGGACTCGGGGCCTCCGAAGAACGAGCTGCCGAGTCTCAACTTCACCGACTTGAAGCGCTTGATAAATTGCGGCAAGAACTCGCGGGCGAAGCGAATGCCCTGCGGCGTTATTTCCAAAGTGGCCCGGCCGCTGATGGCCATGGTATAGCTGCCATCAAGCCGCCGCGTCATCGCGACATCGGGACAATAGAGGACCTCTCCGACATTGACCGTCGGCTTTGAGCGGACGACTGTTTGTCTCACGCTCGCCTGAGGGAAGATGACTCCGTGGCGGCGCATGAAGCCGGAAGCCCAGGCACCGGCGGCGCATAGGACGGCATCTGCGCGAATGTAGCCCTTTTCGGTATGTACCCCCGTCACCCTGCCATTGGTGACGTCGAGGCCCCATGCCGCGCAGTTCTGATGGATTGTCGCGCCCAGCGCGCGGGCGCCTTCCGCAAGCGCCGGCGCGGCGATGGCAGGCTCACCCTTGCCATCCGCCACGGAGTGCAATCCACCCAACCACTTGCGTCGTGCTTGGGGAATCTGTCTGCCGGCTTCAGCTGCGCTCAGCATATGAGTTTCAACGCCGAATTCCTTCGCCGTCGGCCGCCAAGCTTCCCAGTATGCCAGCATGGCGGCGTTGTCGGTGGTGTAGATGAGGCCGGTGCGGCGGAAGCCCAGATCCTGACCTATGTCGGTTGCCAAATTGGCCCAGAGCCGCATGGAGATGAGCGAAAGAGGCATTTCGCGAGGATCGCGGTTCTGCTGCCGACACCAGCCCCAACTGCGGCTTGATTGCTCGCATGCGACATGGCCCTTTTCGAGCAACGCTACAGAAAACCCACGCTTTGCGAGAAAGTAGGCCGAGGCGGTACCGACGATCCCCCCACCTATGACCACGACGTCTACGGCTTTGGGAAGAACCTCATCGCTGGAGACAGAGCGGACGACAGGAGACATGTGGAAGAACCTTGTTGGATTGACCCGGACGACGATCGGTGCGCCTTTGCGGTCGTCGTTGTGTGCGACAGAGCAATGGGAGATGTTCCGTTGGCTTGCGCGGTCACCTTTGCATCGGAAAGGTCGCGATCGCGTCCATCTCGACCAGATAGCCATAGTGCAACTCAGGCACAGGAATGACCGTGCGCGCGGGCTTCGCACTACCGAGCATCTCGCTATAGACGCGATTGAACTCAGGCCAGTTCTGCACGCCGACGATATAGGCCGCCACGCGGCAGAGGTCGTCCGGCTTGCCGCCAGCTGCCTTCAGTATCGTGAGTACGTTGGCGATGGTCTGGCGGGCCTGGATTTCGAAGCTTGTGTCAGCGAGTGACGCTTTGTCAGCCCTGGTCGGAAGCTGGCCTGAAATATACAGGCTGTTGCCCGACCGGATTGCCTGTGAATAGTGGCCTGCCGGAGGCGGCGCGTTCTCAATCAGGATGGTTTGCGGCTTGCTGTCCATTACCAGCCTCCAAAGCGCTGCCACTCACCCTCGACAATGTCGCAGGCGCCGCGGACGACATGATAGCTGCGAAACTGAGCTCCGGTCGCGCAGGCGTGGCTGGGCAAAATCCGAACACGGTCGCCGATCCTGAGGGGGGGCAAGGCCGCCCCGGAGCCTGGACGCACCATGATGATGCCGTGCTCCTGGTTCGCATCTGCCAGTATGAGATTCTCGAATGGTCGGCCATTGCTGTCGCAGACGATGCCATAGCGATGATCGACCTCCTGCCCGGCGGTTCCACGATCTCGCGACATCGCCATCCAGCCGGCGTCGATCAGGATCCAACCTTTTTCATGCTGATGGCCGATGACGGTCGCCAGCACGGAGATCGCAATATCCTCAATCTTGCAGATGCCGATGCCAGCCATCACAAGGTCGAAGAATACGAAAACGCCCGCGCGGACTTCGGTCACGCCGGTCAGGTCGACGGCATGATGGGCGGTCGGGGTTGACCCGACGCTGACGACGGGGCAGGGCAAGCCAGCGTCTCGAAGGATGGTGGCAGCGGTGACGACAGCACACCGCTCTTTCTCGGCGCAACGCTGCAGCGCCTCGTGCCCTTGCACACCATAACTGCCGCCGGCATGGGTCAGAACCCCGCGCAGATCTGCTCCATCCATCAAGGCTCCAGCAATTGCGAGCAGCCGAACCCGGTCGTTGGGCAATACACCCGACCGGTGACCGTCACAGTCGATTTCAATCAGGGCAGGGATGGCGTTGCCGGTTTCTCGCGATGCCGCGGCGACCGCTTGCGCCTGTTCGACCGTGTCAAGAACCAGTGCAAGGTCGACACCCTGTCTTCTTAGCTCGATCACTTTGGCTAGCTTTGCTGGTGCGATGCCCACGGCATAGATGATATCGAGGACCCCAGCATCGGCGAAAACCTTTGCTTCCCTAAGAGTGGAGACGGTGGCCGGCCCCTCTGTCGCGGTCATGACGCGCCGGGCAATTTCGACCGACTTTGCGGTCTTGAGATGGGGGCGCAACGATACCCCAAGAGACGCAAGCCGTTTGCGCAATCGAGCGATATTACGGTCCATGCGATCGGCATCGAGGATGAGGCAGGGCGTTGCCAGATCGCCGAGACGTGTTGCGGTCTTCTCGTCCGGCGTGGCGTCCAGGGTTTCTGCTTCACTCACCGGTTGCTCCCTTGCGTTGAGTTCGACGATCGGGTGCGCTGCCCTCCGGCGAAGCGCGCAGAGATCGGGCACATATCCGGGCCAGTCATGCCGGGAAATATCCCAGGATGGCTTTCGTCTCGAGATACTCCTCGAGACCAAAAACCCCGTACTCCCGCCCGTTGCCCGACTGCTTGTATCCCCCGAAGGGTGCAAAGCCGTCCCATGCGGGATGATTGATATGCACTTGACCGGCACGAATTTTTCCCGCTACCCGACGCGCACGATCGAGATCGCTCGATTGAACGTGGGCCCCCAGGCCATAGACCGTGCCATTGGCGATACGGATTGCTTCATGCTCGTCCTCATAGGGAATGAGGCAAAGCACCGGTCCGAAGATCTCTTCCTGGGCGATACGCATTCCCGGCCGCACCTCGGAAAATATGGTCGGCTTGACGAAATACCCCCTCGAAAGGCTTTCAGGTCGCCCGGAGCCGCCGCAGACGAGCTTGGCGCCCTCTGCGATTCCGAAGCCGATCATCGCTTGCACCTTGTCGAACTGCGCAAGATTGGCGATGGGCCCAAGGACGGTGGCTTTGTCGAACGGGTTGCCGACCGTCATTTGAGCCGCCGCCGTCGCGGCCAGTTCTTCTACCTGCGAAAGTCGTCTTCTGGGCACAACCATCCGCGTCGGGGCGCTGCATGATTGGCCAACATTGCGAAACGCGGCGGCAACACCGAGAGGTACGACCCGCTCCAAATCGGCGTCGTCGAGCAGGATGTTGGGCGATTTGCCCCCCAATTCCTGGGTTACGCGCTTGACCGTGGGCGCTGCGGCCTGCGCGACCAGCACACCGGCGCGTGTCGAGCCTGTAATCGAGATCATGTCGACGTCGGCGTGGGAAGCAAGCGCGGCCCCAACCTCTTCCCCGGTGCCCGTAACCATGTTGAAAACGCCCGGCGGGATTCCGGCATCATGCATGATCTGCGCGAACAGTTGTGCGCTGAAGGGAGAAAGTTCACTGGGCTTGAGGACGATGGTGCAGCCGGCGGCGAGTGCCGGGGAAACCTTCGCTGTGATCTGATAAAGCGGCCAATTCCATGGCGTGATGAGACCGCAGACGCCAATCGCTTCCTTGGCGATCGCGGTTGTGCCCTGCTTCTTGATGAAGCTGTAATCTTCCAGCACCTCGATCGCGGCGCGGATATGAGCGAGCCCGAAAGGAACCTGCGAGGCGCGTACAAAGGCGATGGCTGATCCCATCTCATGGCATATCGCCTCAGCCAGATCGTCGAATCGATCTTCGAGAAGGGTGAGAATCCGCTTGAGCAACTTGATGCGTTCGCTCGGTGATGTCGCTGAAAAAGACGCAAACGCGCCCCGGGCGGCAGCAACCGCGATGTCGACATCCAAGGCGCTGCCTCGAGCGACAGACCCGATTACCTCTTCCGTCGACGGGCTGACGATTGGGATCGCAGCGACTGACCTTGAGGGGAGCCTCCAGCCGCCATCGAGATAAAGCTGATCGCATCGCGGCATGCCCATTGATGTGTTCTCCCATCGCCGGCCAAAAAGCGACGCCGTGTCAGGGTGCTCATCGGCAGCCGTTGCCTGATCGGGGAGATTATGCGAAGTCGTAAATAGCGCAATTAATCGATTCTATATCATCAATTAACATCGATCTTAATGATAGCCACGGATGATCTGACCTTCTTCCAAGTCGTGGCGAGCGCGGCCTCGCTCGCGGAAGCTGCACGGAGGCTCAACGTTACCCCACCGGCGGTCACGCAGCGTCTGCGAGCCCTGGAGGATCGCATTGGAGTGAGACTCATCGAGCGTACGTCGCGTGGCCTCAGCCTTACGGATGAGGGTGAGCTGGTCGCTTCAGAGGGTGCTTCGATCATTGCAGCCATCGAGGATCTGTCGGAGCGGCTGGCCAGCCGAACCAGCAAGGTGCGGGGACATTTGCGTGTCGCGGCACCCTATGGCTTTGGCAGGCGATACATTGCGCCGATCGTGCAGGAATTCGTAAGGGAGCATCCCGCGGTATCGGTGACGCTGGAACTCTCCGATAGCCCGATACGACAGATGTCTGAAAGCTGGGACGTTGTGGTGCATATCGGATCACTGCCTGAGAGCGATCGTCTGGTGACCACGCTCGCTCCGAATAGACGTGTTCTGTGTGCATCCCCCAGCTATCTGGAGCATAGCTTGCCGATCCTTCAGCCGGAAGATCTCGTACAGCATCGATGTCTGGCGTTGCGAGAAAACAATGAAGACGTAACGCTATGGCGCTTTGCCCATTCCAAGCATGGCAGCACCACCGTTCGGGTAAAGCCGTGCATGTCGAGCAATGATGGAGAGATCGTCCGTGACTGGGCCCTTGCCGGGCTTGGGATCATGGTTCGAAGCGAATGGGATGTGGCTGATGATTTGGCAGCGGGGCGACTGCAGGGCATTCTCCCTACTTGGTCATCGCCGTCGGCTGACGTGGTTGCACTGCTTCATGCCCGCCAAGGACGCAGCCGCCGCACGAACGGATTCCTGCAAACGCTCAGAGAGAGGCTGAACTCGCCTCCATGGCGTCGCTGAAATGTCAGTTTCCCGCTGGGCTTCTGCGAAGCTGCCACTGTGATGTCGGCCGCAAATACCGCGATTGATCTGCTCCGTCAGGCTTCTCAGCTGAAGCGATCGATCGTGAAATCGTCCAGCGGCGTTTCGGAACGGCCGGTCGTAATGAGTTCGGCAATCGCGTCGCCCACGCCCGGACCAAGTTGGAAACCATGTCCACTGAACCCGAAGGCATGGAACAGGCCCGGCGTCGTCGCGGAGCGCCCGATGACCGGCAGCATGTCGCGGACATAGCCTTCGCAACCCGACCAAGTTCGTATGACCGCGACGTTTGCGATCGCCGGCAAGAGTCGCGCCACGGCGCGCAATTGCACAGGCAGCCGCATCGGATCGGCACACGCGTGGCCGGGCTCGAGGTCCACTATCACTCTTTCAGCGGCGCCTCCGAACACGATGTTGCCGCGCTCGACCTGTCGCAGGTAGGCGCCATGGTCCTTGTCCCGGGTCCAGATGCCGACCACAGGCAGAACCCGGTGCGGCAGCGGCTCGGTCACCCCCATTTGCGGTCCGCGAGCGTCGAGCGGGACATGTTCGCCGAACAGCGCGGCGATGCGAGCGCCCCAGGCGCCGGCGGCATTGAGCAGACATGCGGCGGCGAATGACCCTTTTGAGGTGGCGACACGGAAGCTGGAGCCCGTCCGCTCGATCTTTTCGACCCGAGCCTGCTCGACGATTTCGGCGCCGAGCCTGCGGGCCGCTTCGACAAATGCCGGCGCTATCAGCCGCGGATTGCCGCTGCCGTCATGCGGCGAGAACGACGCCGCGATCGCCTCCGGGCCGAGGCCGGGAAAGCGCGCGCGGATCTCGCGCGGCTCGAGTTCCTCCAGCTCGAGCCCCCAGGGCCGCGCGGCCTGAGCGTAAGTGCGCATGTCGGCGAGACCGCCCTCGTCGAAGATAAGCCGAACATGGCCAGTGGCGCGGAATTCGACATCGCGCCCGAGCATTTTTTCGGCCTCGCCCCAGAGCCTGAGCGAACGGTGGGCCAGCGGAAGCTGGGATAGATGGCGCCCGGTGCGCCGGATGTTGCCGAACGAGGCGACCGTCGCCCCAGTGCCGATTCGGTTGCGCTCGATCAGCGTCACGCGGGCCCCGCGCCTGGCGAGGAAATAGGCTGAAGCGGTCCCCATCAGTCCGCCGCCCAGCACAATCACATCCATACTCGTTCCTTAGCGCTGAGGCTGATCCTTGCAGTGCCATCTTGTCGCCCCCCCGGCATTGCGTCAAAGATGGGTTTGGACAAGACCCATAAGCTTTACCTATGGAGTGGCGATGCGGGCGCGGCAGCTTGAAGTGTTCATCGCGATCATGCGCGCGGGCACTGTGACCGCCGCGGCGCGGATGCTGAACATCTCCCAGCCGGCGCTCAGCCAGATCCTCCTGCATACCGAGGACGAACTCGGCTTCACTCTGTTCGAGCGGGTGAAAGGCCGGCTGCGGCCAACCCCCGATGCGCTTGAGATTTTCCCCGATGCCGAGAGGCTGTCGGCCGGGCTCGACGGGCTGCGCCGCAAGACAACGGATTTGCGGCTGGGGCGCGCCGGGCTGGTGCGGGTCGCGGCGTCCCCGCCGCCGGCTATGGCGATACTGCCGCGCGCGTTCACCATGTTCCGGGCACAGCATCCCGACATATTGCTGCGTTCCCATAGCGCCCCGATCGCCGCGATCGTGGACATGCTGCGCGCCGGTGATGTCAGCCTTGGCGTCGCAATGGACGACCGCCTACCTCCCGACATCGAAGCCGAGGTGATCGGCAGCATCGGCTTCGCCTGCCTGTTGCCCGCGGGGCACGCACTGCAGCGGAAGACCGAGCTGATGCTTGCCGACCTCGCCGGGGAAGAGTTGATCTCCTATCGTGGGAACACCCGCCCTGGCGACGTGCTGGCCCACGCAGCTCGCGCCCAAGGGGTAGCGCTGTCGCTGTCGCTCGAGATCGATGCATCCATTTCCGCTGTCGGCTTCGTCCAGGCGGGTCTGGGTATAGGCCTCGTCGATGCGCTGCTGCCTTGGCATCAGTTCGCGAGGCTTGCCGTCAGGCCCCTCGCGGCAGGGCCGGAATTTCCGATAGCACTCATCACTTCGCGCGCCAGAGCCCTTTCGCGTGCGGACGAGATGATGCGCGATGAAATCCGCGCGGCCTGTTCCGCCGTCCTCAGCGATCGGAGGTAAAGGCATAAGCAAGGCTTATATCCTTGCTCATCATCCGTCTTGGACCTTCACCGTCCTGCCGTGCCAGCTTTTGGTGGGCCAGACAGGAGAACGGTTCATGGACGGTGCCATCGCAAGCGCGGCGGATGAGGCGCGAAATGGGGCCGACGACTGGAAGGTCGGCGTGGACATCGGCGGGACATTCATCGATTTCTGCGCGCTCGAAGCCCGCTCCGGCCGCGTCGCCTCGCTCAAGGTGCTGACGACGCCCGAAGATCCGGGCGCCGAGCTTATGACCGGCCTTGCCCTCCTGGCAGAACGCGAAGGGTTCGACCCTGCCCGCATGACACGCTTCGTGCATGGTACGACCATCGGCATCAACACCATCATCCAGCGCAAGGGCGCGCCGCTGGCGCTGTTCACGAATGCCGGCTTCGAGGACGTGATCGAGCTCGCGCGACTGCGGATGCCTGACATGTATTCGCTGTTCTGCTCGCGCCCGGACCCGCTGATCTCGCGCGACATGGTGTTCGGCATCCCGGTCCGCATGCGTGCCGATGGAAGTGAATCCCAGGCTCCGAACATGGCGGCGGTGGCCAGCGCTGTGGCAGCTGCGAAGGCCAGCGGGGCGCAAGGGATCGTCGTCTCCTTCCTGCATGCCTGGCGCAACGGTGCGCAGGAAGCTGCGGTGAAGGCGGCGGTCACGCGTCTGGCGCCCGAGCTCTTCGTCTTCACTTCGGCCGAGGTGTGGCCGGTCATCCGTGAATACGAGCGCAGTTCGACCGCGATCCTCAATGGCTATGTGCATCCGCGCGTCTCGTCCTATCTGACGGCTCTGGAAGAGCGGCTGAAGGACCGCCGAGTGCCGGCCCGCCCGATGCTGACGAAATCGAACGGCGGGCTGATGAACGCCGCCGAAGGCAAACGTGCCTGCGTGAACATGCTTTTGTCGGGAACGGCCTCCGGCGTCATCGGGGCCTCGTGGCTGGCGCGTCAGGCGGGCGAGAACAAGATCCTCACCCTCGACATTGGCGGCACCTCGGCCGATTTCGCGCTCATCATCGGCGGCGAGGCGCAGTTCGGCACCGGTGAGCTGATCGGCGAGTTTCCGCTGCATATCCCGTCCGTGTCGGTCAGCTCGATCGGCGTCGGCGGCGGCTCGATCGCCAGCGTCGATACGCAAGGGGTGCTGCGGGTCGGACCGGAATCGGCCGGCTCGACGCCAGGACCGTCCTGCTACGGCCGTGGCGGTGAGCGGGCAACGGTGACGGACGCCATGGTGGTTTGCGGATGGCTCGGCCACAGCGAGATGGCTTATGGCCAGCTCAGGATTGATGCCGCCCTTGCGCACCGCGCAGTCGGCGAGCTTGCCACGCGGCTCGGACGCACGGTCGAGCAGACCGGGCAAGCGATCCTCGACATCGCGGTGTCGGAAATGTTCGTCGAGGTCGAGAAGCTCGCCTCGCGCGCCGGCGTCGACCTGCGTGAATTCACCCTGATGCCCTTTGGCGGCGGCGGCCCGATGCTTGGCGCCTTCCTTGCCCGCGAACTCGGCATGAAGCGCGTCTTGGCGCCGCGCCGCCCTGGCGTTGTGTCGGCGCTCGGCGGGCTGGTGGCGGATCTGCGCGGCGATTTCATCCGCACCATCTTCAGTCCTTTATCAGCTGCCTCGCTCCCCGCGATCCGCGAGGTATTCGAGGCTCTTGCGTACGAGGGCCGTGACTGGTTGGCGACGCAGGGGCATCAGGCGGCAGCCGAACTCAATCTTTCCTGCGACATGCGCTATCTCGGGCAGAGCTATGAGATCGAGGTCGCGCTCTCGCCGCAATGGCTGGAGACCGGCGATGCAGAGGCCATTAGGCAGGCCTTCCACCGGACCCATGAGCAGCTCTATGATTTCCATGATCCGGAAGGAGCGATCGAACTTGTGAATGTCCGGCTGTCGGCGATAGGGGCGGGGCCGGCGCTTTCCTTGCCGGAGAGCGATGAGATCGACGCTGAGGCCAGTCCGGCGCGTCAGCTTTCGGTCTATACTGGCCTGGGTTTCGAGACCATCGATCTCCACGACCGCCAGGCGCTGGTCCCTGGCAGCACTTTCGAGGGACCCGCCGTGGTGGTGCAGGAAGACACCACCTTCGCCATCCCCGCCGACACGTGGGCACGCGTCGACCGCCACCTCAATCTCCTTCTGACCTTCGCGGAGTGATGTCTTTGTTCGACCGCACAAACCTTCAGGTTCTGGCAAACCATGCCCGCGCGGCGGCCGAGAACATGGCCCACACGCTGCATCGCACGGCGCATTCCGCCTTCGTCAAGGAGACGCAGGATTTCACCGTAATGCTGATGGACCGTTCTGGCGCCACCTTCGCGGTACCGCTGGAACTCGGTGCGACCTGGTTCCCGGGGCTTTCCTATCACCGCGCGATCGCGATGGTCGACGACTACCGGCCCGGCGACATCGCCTTCACCAACGATCCTTATTCCGGCTATGTCGCCACGCATGCTCCCGACACGCATCTCTGGAAGCCGGTCTTCGTCGACGGCGAGATCGTTGCCTGGACCGGCGGCCACATCCACAACACCGATATGGGCGGCGCAGTGCCGGCTTCGATCAGCCGGGCGCTGACCGAAATCCATCAGGAAGGCATTCGCTTTCCTCCGATGAAGCTGGTCAATGAGGGCGTCTTCGACGAGATGATCCTGCGCATCATGAGCACCAATGTGCGCAAGCCCGACCTCAACATCGGGGACATCAAGGCGCTGGTCGGCGCGCTCAACACCGGTGAGCGCAAGATCAAGGCGATGGTGAAGAGGTTCGGCAAGGCCGGCTTCATTGAAGGCGTTGCCGCACTTCTCGACCATGCAGAGGCGCAGGCGCGCGACGTACTGCGCTCCATGCCCGACGGAACATGGGAGTTCGCCGACTATGCCGACGAGGATTCGGTCGAGGCCAATCCCTGCCGGCTCAAACTGAGACTGACGATCAAGGGCGATGAGGCGGTGCTCGACTTCACTGGCTCCGATCCGCAGCTAGGCTCCTCGCTCAACGTGCCTTCAGGCGGCGATCCGCGACATACCGTGCTGCTCGTCGGCGTCTATTATGTGCTTTACACGCTCAATCCGAAGATCCTGCTCAACAGCGGGCTTACCCGGCCGTTCACCTGCATCACGCCGCAAGGCTCGGTGCTGAACCCTGTCCATCCGGCCGCAGTAGGCATGCGCTCGCTCACCTGCGCCCGGCTGCGCTCGGTCATCTTCGGGGCCTTCTCGCAAGCGCTGCCTGAGCGGCTGCCTGCGGCTCCGGCCGGCAACAACTGCATCCTCAACGTTATGACCACCGATGAGCGCACCAGCCGCAGCGTCATCGCGGCGGTGAACCCCGTTGTGGGCGGTGGCGGCGCGATGCCGCATCGCGACGGCACCAACGGATCGGGCGCGGATGCCGCTTATCTGAAGAACACGCCGATCGAGATCACCGAGGCCGAGACGCCGGTCGAGTTCGTGAAATACGGACTCGCCAGGGACAGCGGAGGCGCAGGCCGTTGGCGGGGCGGGCTGGCGACCGAGATGGCCTTTCGTGTCTTTGCCCCGGACTCCCGGATCACGGCGCGTAATCGCGACCGCAGCTTCTTCCGTCCTTGGGGCGTGCTGGGCGGCAAGGCTGCCGGCCTGTCGGACATGGTCGTCAATCCGGGAACCAAGCACGAGCGGCGGCTAGGCAACATCGACACGGCGGTCCTGCAGCCGGGCGATGTGCTTGAGATCCGCTCCGCCGGCGGCGGCGGACGCGGCGATCCGTTTGAGCGCGAGCCCTGGCGGGTTGCCGACGACGTGCGACGGGGCTATCTCTCGCCGGCCGCAGCCGAGCGCGACTATGGCGTGGCGCTGTGCGGCGGCGCGGTCGACGAGCAGGCGACGGGCCAATTGCGCGCGCGGCACAAGCCGGCCGCCAGCCATTTCCATTTCGGCCCGGAACGCGAGGGCTACGAAGCGCAATGGACACCGGCGGCCTATGACCGGCTCCACGCCCTATTGGATGCCCTGCCGATCCATTGGCGCTTCTTCGCCAAGACGGAGATTTTTCGGCGCATGAAAGGGCGTTCCGGGGCGGATGGCGTCCAGGCCGCTTTCGATGCGGTCTGCGAACGCTTCCCTGAATTGCCACGTCCGAGGCCGGCACGAGAGGCAGCGGAATGAATACCGGCCGCATCGTCCGGCTGGCCGAGCGCGACCGGGCAAAGGTGCAGTTCTTTCTTGACGGTGAGATGTGCAGCGCACTTGCGGGCGATACCGTGCTGACTGCCATGCTGGCTTCAGGACAAGCATTGCGGAGTTGCGAGTTCGGACCTGAGCCGCGCTCCGGCTTCTGCCTGATGGGCGCCTGCCAGGATTGCTGGGTGTGGCAGGAAGAGGGACCGCGTGTTCGGGCCTGCTCGACGCCTGTCACTGAAGACATGCGGTTGCGCACGACGCCGCCGGAGAACTGGCCGTGAGCGAGCCCT
>Ga0315336_1003634_pt1 | contig 20070 bp, 18 predicted proteins | sample ASW5metaG_FD_204512 | JGI IMG/M metagenome (GOLD analysis project Ga0315336, IMG submission 204512) | Ammonia-oxidizing marine archaeal communities from Monterey Bay, California, United States - ASW #5 | ecosystem: Environmental > Aquatic > Marine > Intertidal zone | place: USA: California... | reverse complement strand
GCATGAAAGGAAAGATGTGATCGAGGCAAAATTCGAAAAGGGGCGCGTTCTTTTGTTAAATCATCCAAGTAATATATTACACGTAACAGCTTTGGTGAACTTCCTTCATAACCAAAAATTGATGAACCAAAAGGTTGTCCATCCGTATGAAGCGATACAGGAGGTGATCCCGCTAGTGTGCGATGAAAAAAACCTCTTGTAAAGATTATCTCTGGACCACACAAGTTTTCAAGAAACTCAACTACTGGAGGATTGGCAATTAAAGATGCCACGGCTTGACTATACCATTGTGGCTCAAGGTGAAAAGTCTGACATTCACTATAGTCCTTGGTTTGCATAGGTGCGTCTTTCATTTCCTGTTTTATTTTTTCAATACTGATTGAATCTAAAATATCCGGAAGAACTACATATCCTTCTACTTCAAGGTGACGCTTTTTTTCTGCCAGAGTCATAGATTTAAAATCAGTCTCATCAATTTTCATGAAACCTATTCTTTCACTCTGATCATATTTTAAATCACGCTCAACCATATTTTATTATCAAATTATAAATTTTCAATTATTTTTTTTGTTTAGTCTTTTCAATTCTTTATAAAAAGCACTATGATCATAATGTCCGTTTCCATTTCTTACAAGAGATAGAAATATCTTTTGTACCTTGGAAGATAATGGCAAGATTAAATTATTTTTTTTTGCAGTTGATAATATATTATTCATATCTTTAAGTTGAGTCACTGATAAACCACCTGGAGTGTAATTATTTTCTATCATTCTTTTGCCATGAATTTGTAAAATCTTGCTGTCAGCAAACCCACCTTTTAAAGCCTTTAATAAAGATGAAGGATCTACCCCTGCTGTTTTTGCAAGAATAATTGCCTCTGAAACTGCACCTATTGTAATTCCAACAATTATTTGATTTGCAAGTTTTGTAATCTGGCCCGAACCACTTTTTCCTACATATGTGGGAGAGCCCAACACATTGAAAAGTGATAATTGTTTTTGGAAAACATTTTTTGAACCGCCAACCATAATAGCTAGTGTTCCTTTTTTGGCTCCTATGGTACCCCCTGATACAGGTGCATCTAAATAATTTACATTGTACTTATTTGCTAATTTTGAATGCCTTATTGCAGTCTTTGGATTAATAGAACTCATATCTATAAGCGTTGAATATTGTTTCATTGACTGAAGAACCTTTTTAGATTCTAAAATTTCAATTACAGCATCATCATCTTTTAGCATTGTAATTAAAACATCTGACATTTTTGCTATATCATTTAAATCACCAACTTTATTTGCACCTACCTTAGAAAATGAAATAACTTTGGATTTGGTTCTGTTCCAAATATTTAATTTATAACCACTATTTAGTAATCTTTTTGCCATTGGACTGCCCATTAAACCAAGTCCAATAAATCCAATATTTTTCATAATTTAATTTAAAACCTAAATATTAAATTAATTATCAGTTAGACTAAAATATATCTATTTTTCGAATAAATTTATTTTTTAATTATTTAACACAAACTTTCTAACCAATATTTAATTCCATCCACTTATTGCTTTTAATTCAAGAAATTCTTCTATCATTGTTTAAAATTTTTAATTATTTTACTAATAATCGATTACAATTACTAGATAAAACGTCTTAAAAGTAGAATTTTTCATTTGTGCAATATAAACAAGTTAAGAACATAGGCTTTTTTTTCTAACCACAGTTCAGCACAGTAAAAATTTGATGGTATGTAAAATAAAAAATGGCAAGTCCAAGTTAGACAAAAGAATAACTTAAATATTAGCCAAACATTTACCCAAAAGAGACGCTATATACTGGATTAAAGAAAAAAAGATAGAAATATAGCCACAATATAAGGTTTAAAAGAAATAATTTCTCAAAATTAAGCTAAGCGAACCCACTTGCTAAGTATAAATTTTATATATATTTTATAAATAGTAATGATTGCTTTTTGTAAAAAATATATTAATTCATTTATTCATGATTAAAGATACGTCAGTTGGAGTTAGAGATAAAAGAGGTTTTTGGAGACCTAATAAGAAAATTGATTATGGACCAGTTTTGGTATGGCCATTTAGAGTTTGGGTTTTTTTGAAATGGCTTTTAGGCTATCCTGGTTTTATATTACCTTGGAACCTTTTATATATTTGCATAACAATATTTGCATGGATGTATTTAACTCCATCTATTGAAACAATGAAAACCTTATCAATTGATTGGATGGTACTAGTTTTTCTTCGAAATGTAGTATTAACTATTCTTGTTGTTGGTGCATGGTATTTCTTTTTGTATATGAAAAAAACTCAAAATACTGAGTTTAAATATAATCAAAAATGGCCTCAAGAAAATAAAAGTTCTATATTTCTTTTTAAAAATCAAACATTAGACAGTATTTTTTGGACTTTTGCTAGTGGAGTTCCTATATGGTCGCTCTATGAGACTGTGATGCTTTGGCTTTATTCAAGCGGTCGAATCCCCTGGATTGATCCAAGCGTTCATCCAATTTGGTTTGTATTTTTAATATTGCTAACACCAGTAATTCATGAAATTCACTTTTATTTTGCTCATCGTTTAACACATGTTAAATTTTTATATAAATGGGTTCATTATTTACATCATAGATATATAAATCCTGAGCCTTGGAGTGGAATTGCTATGCATCCAGTAGAACATATAATTTATTTTGCGGGAATATTTCTTTTTGCCCTTATTCCATCGCATCCTCTGCATATGATGTTTATTGCTATGCGTCTAGGCTTAGGTCCTTCTCAAGGACATACAGGATTTGATAAAATTGTTACTGGCAAAGATTCAAAGGTAGAAATTGGTATTTATAACCATTACTTACATCATAAATATTTTGAAGTGAATTATTCAGATGGTATTATACCTCTAGATAAATGGTTTGGATCTTTTCATGATGGGTCTGTTGAAGCAGACCTAGCAATCCGAAAAAGATTAGATAGATATAAATTAAACTCAAATGATTTATAAATTATTTTATTCTAATAAAATGTAACTTAAAGATTCTATTACTTACTTAATAGTAATACTCAAAGAGTAAGTAGGTACTGTGTATTCTATTTAATGAGTTTTTTTCCATATTTATTTTAATTTTACTATTATAAAATAATCTTATGTTTTCAATCTAATCTATTGTTTTTGCTGAACCAAAAGAAGAAGAATTTGTTTTGAATTGCTCAATAGAAGAAACTTGGGATGATGGAGAAGTATCTTCAACTTCAGGATCTTTCGATTACAAAGCTACAATTTTACCACTTGAAGGTGGAGATTTTTTATTGGCAAAAAACTAAAATCACGATTATATGTTTCTTCAACCATATTAATCCCATTTAGGTACACAACCACGTAAGTCTGTCGGCATTATTTCTTTTGAAACTATTCGTATATTATTTATGTTTAAATTTTCAATAGTAAGCATATCATTCTCATCCAGAGTAAAATCCATAATTTCAAAATTATTTTTTATATTTTCTGGATTAGTTGACATGGTGTTTGAAATAACCCCTTTTTGAAAAATCCAACGTAAAACAACCTGTCCTACAGTTTTATTATTTTTTTTTGCAAGGTTATGCAATTCTGGGAAATCAAGTATTTGTCCTCTTACAACAGAACAATAAGCAGATAAAGTAATACCCAATTTTTTTGCTTCAACTAATAACTTAGACTGATTTACCAAAGGATGAAACTCAACTTGATTTGTAATTGGTTTAATTTTCAATTGGCTTACAGCATCTTTCATCATTTTTATGTTGTAATTACTTATACCAATATGATGTGCTAATCCCATTTTATGAGTTTTTTCTAATAATTCTAAAGATAATGAATTATCTCCATTTTTATCTGGCCAATGAAGCAAAAGTACATCTATATAATCTGTTTCTAAAAATTTTAAACTTTGTTCAACCGAAGAAATAAATAAATTATTGGTGTAGTTATGCGGATGAACCTTAGTAGTAATAAATATTTTAGAACGAGGAATACCTAATTTTTTTATTGATTGACCTAAGTCAGATTCATTTTCATACATTTGAGCTGTATCAAAGAATCTGTATCCTACATTGTAAGCGTTTTTTATAACTTCAAATAGTTGCTGTCCTTTTAGAGGATAAGTACCAAGGCAGCGTCCGTGAGATTCTTTAAAGTAAATATTCATCTTATTAATTAGTTTTATCAAATGATTTTTTATTATCCATATTTAAAAAAACATAATTAAAAATCATTTTTAAATTTTATTATAAATTTACACTTAAAAGTTTCATTTTTTTTCAGATTGGAAGACAGTTCCTCAATTTCTCTAGGGTTACTTGTCTCCAATAGTAGTTTACTCAAACCTAGCACCGTTCCGCCTCAAAACAAGTAAAACTTGATTAATTATGCATAATCGTCCTTTTAATTAAATTTACTTAAGATATAAAATTAATAAATGAAACTAACAAAGGAACAAATTAATCGTTTTGATGAAGAGGGATACCTTTTCTTTTCAAATCTCTTTTCACAACAAGAAATACAGTACCTAATAGACGCTGTCCCAAAACTTTATGAACGAAGAGAAGAATATAATTTCCGTGAAAAAGGGAGTGATGCTGTTCGTACTAATTTTGCAGCTCATTTGTACAGTGAGCCTTTTGCAAAACTTGCGCGTCATCCACGTATGATTAACCTTGTTGAAGAATTGCTTGGTGAGCAATTGTATATGCATCAATTTAAAATCAATGGCAAAATGGCTTTTGAGGGCGACGTTTGGCAGTGGCATCAGGATTATGGTACATGGATGAACGATGATTTAATGCCCTCAGCACGTGCAATGAATGTAGCTATTTTTCTTGATGAAGTTACTGAATTTAACGGACCTTTACTGTTCATTCCTGGTAGTCATAAAAAAGGTGTAATCAAGGCTTCGCATGACATCTCCACAACCAGTTATCCACTTTGGACACTTGATAACAATCTTATTTTCCAGCTGGTTGACCGTGCTGGAGGCAAAAAAGGAGGAATCGTTAGTCCAAAAGGTCCAGCAGGATCGGTAATTTTATTTCATAGCTGTTTAGTTCATGCTTCAAGCAACAACCTGTCTCCTTTTAACAGAATCAGCGTTTATCTTAGTCTTTGTGCAGTGAGCAACCATATACGTAGATTTAAGCGTAAAGCTTATATTGCACACCGTGATTTCTCACCCATTAAATGTTTACCCGATGATTGCCTGATTAAAGATTATCAAGTGGATTTGCCTTGGGCAAAAGGTGTGCCAACGAATGCCTACCAAACTTCTCTAGAAGAATTATCAGAATAGAGTCAATAATTAATCTAACTAACTCATGTATCTCCATTCAAAATTAGAAGAACATAAAGAAAATATTAATATTGCATTAATTGGATGTGGAAAATTTATTTCAATGTTTTTATCTCAATATAACCAACTTAAAAAAATTCGAATTGATACAATTGTTGATTTAGATATTCAAAGAGCAAAATCAAATTGTATGAAGAGCGGTCTAAAAAAAGAAACTATAGAACAAATAAATTTTGTAAATTCTTTGGACACTGTATTGGATAGAAATATAGATGTTTTTATAGAGGCAACCGGAAATCCAATTGTAGGAACTCAACATGCTTGTAAAGTGATTCAATCTAAAAAAAATATTATCATGGTTAATGTTGAGGCTGACGTTTTGTGTGGAAAGTATTTATCTGATTTAGCAAATAAAAATAATGTTATTTATTCCATGGCTTATGGAGATCAACCATCTTTAATTTTAGAACAAATAGAATGGGCTAGATTAAATGGTTTTTTTGTGACTTGCGCGGGTAAGGGAACAAAATATCACCCAAGTTATGAGTATTCAACTCCTGAAAATGTATGGGATAATTATGGAATAACGTTAGAGGAAGCAAAAAATGCTGGGATGAACTCTAAAATGTTTAATTCATTTATTACTGGGGACAAAAGCTCAATTGAAATGGCAGCTGTAGTCAATGCATCAGGATTAAAATGTCCTGAAAATGGATTAACCTATCCCCCAGTTAGTGTCTATGATATTGCAAACAAATTAATTCCAAAATACAAAGGTGGTAATATAGATCATGAAGGTCAAGTTGAAGTCATTTCAAGTATTGATAGAAACAAAATTCAAATTAAAAATGATTTAAGATGGGGGGTCTATATTGTCATTAAGGCTCAAAATGATTACGTAAAAAAATGCTTTAAAGAATATGGAATGGTCACTAACAAATCAGGGGAATATTCTGCAATATGGAGACCTTATCATTATGTTGGTTTGGAACTAGCACAATCGATTTATTCAATTGTTTTAGATAAAAAACCAACAGGTTGTACTAAATTTTTCAATGCAGACGTTGTATCTATAGCAAAAAAAAATCTATCAGTAGGAGAAATACTTGATGGCGAAGGTGGATTTGCTTCTAGAGGAAAACTAATTACTTCTGAAAATAGTGTAAAAAATAATTTTTTACCTCTTGGTTTATCTGATGGAGCAAAAATAAAAAGATCAATTAAAAAGGATGAATTTATTAAAATTGATGATGTTGAAATCAATTGGAATCAGGAAGTTTTAAAAGCAAGGGAATATCAAATTAATATTTTACATCAACAAAAAAAATAAAATAATAGATAACTTAGTCTGATTCCCTTAGTTTATTGACCATTCTTTCTTGAGCTTCATTTGAACCATCATGGAATGTTCCAAGCCATTTATCTAAAGGTAATATTGCTCCATCAAGGCCGGCCCCGTAATTACATTCAAAATATCTATGATGTAAATAATGCAAATAGTGCTTAGTATTTACTGTAGATTCATTGCCTACAGAAAGCTTGTGGAAGCCAGAATGAGATAATCCAGGTCCAATCGCAACTTTTGTTAGATGAAAAATTGCATGAAAGGGATGAACAGGAATAAAAAAGTAAATTAAAATTCCTGAGAAATAAATTAAGTGTTCAATTGGATGCATTGCTAATCCTGACCAAGGACCAGGATTAGTATTTTTATGATGAAGAGAATGCACAAATTTATAAAGTGGTCCCCAATGAATCAATTTATGAGTGAAGTAAAAGTGAATCTCATGCCACATATTAACTAAAAGTATCGTCAATAAAATAAAATAGATAGGATTACCTTCCCAGGTTATAGTAGGAAAAAAACCGTTTGCATAAGCCCATAAAGCAAAAACTTCATATGCGCTCCAAATTGGAACTCCACTGCATAAACTCCAAAACATGTTATCGTATGTTTGTTTCTTAAATAAAAAAGTTTTATTTGCTTTTGATTGAAATTGACTGTTATATTTATATTCGGTTCTTTGTTTTTGTTTAGAATATAATCTGAAATGTAAAATTCCCCAGAGACAAGAGATTAAAATTAAATTTCGAACAAATATAAATAAAATCCAATCAAAGCTAAAATATTTTAGAGTTTCAAACGATGGAGTTAAGTAAAGCCATAAAATTGCAGAGAGCACAATAAAAAATGCACCCCACGGAAAAATAAAACCTGGATATAAAAAAAGCCAAGATAGTATTTTTAAAAGATGGGTAGGAAAACTAAAGAGAGGACCATAGCTGATTAATTCTTTAGGTTTCCAAAAACCTCGTTTATCCCTAGTTCCTACATCAGTATCTTTCATAAAAAAAAATCTTAATTATATTTAATAAATTAGTTAACATTTTTTATCAAGTTTAAGTGTATTTAAATTAAAAAAGATAATTTAATTTTATGGATAATTTTCAAACAAGTTTTGATAAAATGATCTATATAACTATAGTAAGTATTTATAATAATAAAAGGGACGATATAAAAAAAATTAAATAAAAATATTTATGAAAGATTTAACTTTTAAAAAAAATATTGAACATAAAACTTTGATTAAAGAATGCCACATTCAAAATGTCAACCTCATAAAAAAAAAATTAGCAATTCATACATTTGGAAATATTAGTTGTCGCATAGAAAAAAATTATTTTGTTATTAAGCCTAGTGGTACAAATCTATCTTCATTAAAATTTACAGATTATCCTATCGTTCGTATATCAGATGGAAAAATTGTTAGTGGTAAATTAAAACCTTCTTCTGATACTCCCACTCATTTATTTTTATATAAAAACTATGCGCATATTGGAGCTATATCTCATACTCATTCAAAATTTGCTACAGCATGGTCGCAAGCATCTAGACCTATACCAATTCTTGGTACGACGCATGCAGATTATTCAAAAAAAAATATTCCTATTACAGCTCCCTTAAAGAATAGTCAGCTATCAAAGGATTATGAGTATAACACTGGAAAAGCAATAAAAGATTGTTTAAAAATAAATAAATTAGATCCATCTAATTGCCTAGGAGTGTTAGTTAGAAATCATGCTCCTTTTTGCTGGGGGAGAAATGCACAAGAAGCATTTAATAATTCTGAAATTTTAGAATATATTGCTGAATTAGCCTTCATCTCAATTACAATTAATAGTAAAAGCAAAATTTCTAAAAATTTAATTAATAAACATTTTAGTCGCAAGCATGGTAAAAAATCATATTATGGTCAAAGATAAAATTTTTAGTCTATTAATTATCTCTTAATCTTATTAAATCTTTCATTACGTGATGAAGTATTATTGGTTTATTATTTGTTCCAAAAGCATCGTGTATATCAGAATAAAGTGCATATAATTTTGAATATATTTTATTGTTAAGTTTCTTTGGCTTATAAATTTTTTTTGTTTTTACTGACATTTTGTTTTGAAAATATTTAAGATTATTGTAATTCGTTTTATTTGTCGGTATGCTTGCAAGAATTCCTGCTCCCACTGCACATACTTGATTGCTTTTTAATGTTTTTATTTTTCTTCCAGTTACGTCGGCATATACTTGCATTATCAAAGAGCTTTTTGTTAAGCCTCCAATAGCAATTATTTCATTGATTTTAATTTTATATTTTTCAATTTGATTTATTATTTTAAGACATCCAAATGCAGTTGCTTCAATCAAAGCTTTAAACATTTCTTCGGGCTTAGTATTGAGAGTTTTTCCTAATATTAAACCAGTTAACATGGTATCAACCAATATAGTTCTATTTCCATTATGCCAGTCTAGTGCGAGTAAACCGTGTTTTCCAGGGAGTATTTTTTCCGCTAGTTTTTCAAGATTCTTAAATTTCTGTTTAAAATTTTTCCCATAAGATTCAGCAACGTCATTATTAATAAAGCTTGCAAAAATATCTCCAACTGCTGATTGCCCGGCTTCTATTCCGTAATGATTGCTCATTACAGAATTTTCAACAATCCCACAAATGCCCGGTAAAGAATTGATAATTTTTTTTGAAGACTGAATTACGATGTCGCATGTGCTTGTACCCATAATCTTAACTAATTTACCTGTTTTTATTCCCGCGCCTATTGCTCCAATATGGGCATCAAATCCTCCAATATTTATTTTTATTCCAGTATTTAAACCTAGTTTTTTTGACCAATATTCAGATAAATTTCCAGCTGATTCTTCTGGATTGTAAACAGTATCGTATAACCTATCTCTTAATTGAGCCAATTCTGGATCTAATTTTTTTAAAAAATTTTTATCTGGAAGACCCCCCCATTCATAATTAAACATAGCTTTATGTCCTGCAGCACAAGCAGAACGTTTTATTTTTGAAGGATGAGAATTACCAGAAAGATATGCTGGTAAATAATCACAAATCTCAACAAAGCTATAAATATTTTTAAACAATATTGGATCAATCTTTTTAAGATGCCAAATTTTACTCCAAAACCATTCTGATGAGTACTTTTCTCCACATTTTTGTAAATATTCTGGTCTGATTTTTTTTGCAATTTCAGTTATTTTTTCAGCTTCCAAATAACTTGTGTGATCCTTCCAAAGCCATACAAGGCTATTAATATTATTGGAAAATTCTTTACTGTAGACTAAGGGATTCCCATTACTATCAATAGGCATTGGAGAGCTTCCTGTTGTATCAATGCCAATACCAATAATCTTTTTTTTATTAAATCGTTTTCCAGCATTTTGGATTGATCCTTTGATTCCCTTGATTATACTGTCAGTATAATCCTTGGGATGCTGCCGAGCTACTAATGGATTTTTTTTACTTGTAATTACCCCATTTTTCCCAAATTTATAATTATGTACATAGCTAGATATTTCTTTACCATTATTAGTATCAATAATAATGCATCTGCATGAATTTGTTCCGAAATCCAAACCTATTGTATATTGACTCATTAGATTTTGTAGTTTTTCTTGGATAAAATCATTTTACAATTGCTATTGTTTGACCAGTTTCAACTACGTCACCTTCTTTAACAAGTATTTTTGATATTTTACCTGAACAAAATGATTCCAGTTCCATAGTGGATTTGTCTGTTTCAATTTCAGCCACAATATCTCCTTCATTAATTTCTTGTCCAATATGTACAAACAATTTTATTATTTTAAAATCATCAGTTATTTGTCCTGCAGAAGGTATAATAATTTTGTTAACCATAATAATCTTTTTTGTTTTGCGCGTTAAACAATTTGATGTATTTTGATAGTAGTTCAATAATCTTGTTTTTTCCAATTTCCAAAAAATCAGTTTTTTTTCTACTACCAACATAATCATGTATATTATCAATAGTATCTGAATTTATAATTGCATTTTTTACAGAATTATAAAAATTTTCTTTTAGAATTGTCCCAACTTGAAACATTGCTACTCCCGAATTGATCGCATCACTTATTTTATTTTCTGGAAACCCTGTTGTTCCATGTATAACTAAAGGAAGCTCTATTTTTTTTTGTATTTCTCTCAAAAGCTTTAAATTTGGAGTATATTTACCTTTGGAATGCATATGTACATTGCCAATTGAAACACCTAAAAAGTCAATCTTTGTTTCATCTACAAATTGTTTGGCGATATTGGGATTTGTCAACAAGGAAGTATCCTTGTTAGATTCAAACTCTGGTAAAGAACCAACTTCGCCCTGAACATGAGCTTTATTTTTGTGAGCAAACTCAACTACCTTTTTAGTCTCGATAATATTTTTTTCTAGGGAAAGGTGGGAGCTATTAAATAGAACCGCATTAAAGCCAGATTCAATACCTTTAACTATATGGTTAAAATCATAAACTTCATTTAAATATACTGAAGCAGGAACTTTTAGATTTTCTGCAACTTTTTTTGCATACTTTCCTAAAGGTTCAATTCCAAAATTACCAAGCCAATTTTGGTTAACTGTCATTCCTCCAAAACCAAGAACTATTGGAGCATTTTCTTTTTCAGCTGCTATTGCTGCTGCTTCTAAAGAGTACATATCCCATGCTTCAAAATATCCTACTGCAAACGAGTTTTTTTTTGCAGTAAGTAAAAGATCTTTCATATTGCAAAGAGTCATAATAATAAATTTATAGTAAATTTTTTACTGCTTTTTTAATATCTTTTTTATTTGGTATATAATATTTTTCTAAATTGGGTGCGAAAGGAACAGGCGAATCAGGGGCAGTCACTCGAATTATAGGTTTTTTTAGAAAGGGGAAAATTTTTTCTTGTACACTGGCTGCAACTTCTCCAGCCCAGCCACCTGTTTTTGTACATTCATCAACAATTACTAGTCTTCCTGTTTTTTTTACAGATTTTGTAATGAGATTTATATCTAAAGGAACTAAAGTTCTTGGATCAATTACTTCACAAGATATATTTTCCTTTTCTAATTCATTTGCAGCTTCAATAGCAGTGTAAACTGTTCTCAGTTTTCCCAGCAAAGTGATATCAGTTCCTTTTTTTTTAATTGTCCCTTTTCCAAATGGTATTGTGTAATCATACAATGGTACTTCACTTATGGGCGAAATTGAATCTTTCTCAGATCTATTACCCTTACTTCCATACAGAAGTTTATGCTCAAAAAAAAGAACAGGACTATCATCTCGGATAGCCGTTTTAAGCAATCCCTTTGCATCATAGGCATTGGATGGACACGCAACTTTTAAACCTGGAACATGAATAAAATATGATTCTAAACTTTGGCTATGTTGAGAACCTCTTGTAGTGGCTCCTCCAGGAGCTCGCATTACCATTGGTACTTTAAGTTTTCCTCCTGACATGAAACTGAATTTTGCAGCTTGGTTAGCAAGTTGATCCATAGCACAAAATAAGAAATCTGAATATTGTACATCTGCGATTGGACGCATTCCTGATAAAGCTGCACCTATGGCTACTCCTGCAATGCCAATTTCAGATATTGGAGTATCAATTATTCTATCATTCCCAAACTCATCGGATAGACCAAGTGTAACAGTAAAAGCTCCACCAAAACCTCCTTTAATGCCTATGTCTTCTCCTATACAAAAAACTTTTTTGTCCCTAATCATTTCTTCTCTAATTGCTAGTCTTAAAGATTCAGCAATTGTCATTTTTTTCCATGAATTTTTTAAGATATTATTTTTTTTAGAGAGCATAAACATTCCTTTTTATATCTCTAATTTTTGGCACAGAGCTCTTTTCCGCATAATTAACTGCTTGAGTTAATTCTTTGCTCACCAAGTTTTTTATTTTTGTAAAATATTCTTCGTTTACTATTTTTTCTTTTATTAGTTTTTTTTCTAGTAATTTTATTGGATCTTTATTTTTCCATAAAAATTCCTCTTTTTTAGATCTGTATTTATTTGTATCACTCCTTGAATGGCCAACAAATCTATAAGTTTTACATTCTACAAAAAAAGGACCATGTCCATTTTTAATTAATTTAGAGAAATTTTGAATTGTTTTGTATACAGCTAAAACATCCATACCATCAACTGAAACCGACTTAATTCCGTAGGCTTTAATTCTTTGTGTTATTTCCTTTACATTAATCATATTTTCAATTCTTGTTGAAGCTCCATAGAGATTGTTTTCACAAACAAATATCACAGGCAATTTCCAGATTGCAGCCATATTAATTCCTTCATGAAATGCCCCCTCGTTAATAGCCCCATCTCCTAAAAAGCAACAAATTATGTTTTTCTTCTTTTGCATTTTAAAGCTGAGAGCAACTCCAGTTGCTATGGGGATATTTGCTCCTACTATAGCAATTGCAGGCAATGATCCTTTTTGAATATCTCCAACATGCATTGAACCTCCAAAGCCTCCACAGCACCCAGTTTCCTTGGCAAAAAGCTCAGCCATTATGGAATTGATTGAAACTCCTTTTGCGATTGCATGTCCATGAGGTCTATGAGTACTTAGAATCCAGTCTTGATTATTTAAATTTTCACAAACTCCAACTGCACAAGCTTCTTGGCCGTTATATAAGTGAAGTGTGCCAGGAATTTTTCCTTGTAAGAAAAGGGAATTAAGTTTCTCTTCAAAAAGCCTAATCATTAACATTTTTTTATGCATCTTTATAAGTAAATTTTTTTTCATTTTTTTAATCCAAATATTTTATGAAGTTTTTCTTTTTAATAGAAGTATTAAATTTTTTTTCAATAAATCTTTTCACCAGCTTAGGTTTTGGAATACCTTCATTTGCTCCCATTTGGCCAACACTTAGTGCAGCACAAGCTGTTGCAAATATTATACTCTCTTCGATAGAAAGTTTTTTCACTATTGAAAAAATTAAGCCAGACATGAAAGCATCACCAGCTCCTGAAGTATCAACAACAGGGATTTTGAAGGATGGGCATAAGAAGGTCAAATTATTTTGAGAAACAATTGATCCTTGTTCACCCATTTTTATACCTACAATAGGGATTTTAAATTTTTTTAAAAAATCCATATTTTTTTTTATGCTTTTAAATCCGCTTATTAGTATTGCTTCCTCATAGCTTGGAAAAAAAATATCCAAGTGAGGAATTGAACTTTTTAGCAAAGATACACAATCAACTTTATCATTATAGATTGTATCCATACATGTTACTAAATTTAGTTTTTTTGCTCGTTTAAGTAGTTTTGCTGTTGACCGCCCATCAAAAGATTTCATAGCAAATGTTCCACACAAATGTATCAAGCCGTATTTTTTTAATGTTGAGTCTTTAATATCCGTATCTAAAAAATAATCGTTCGCTCCCCAATTAGTTAGATATCTTCTTTTCCCCTCCGACGATATCATAGCAAAAGTATAAGCAGTGTTAATTTTTTTTTTAACTAATGTTTCTGTGTAAATTTTTTTTTTCTTTAGTTCTTCTAGTATATATTTTCCGTTTTTATCATTACCTATAGCAGCAGCAACACCAACATCCAATCCTAGATTCTTTAAATTTATTCCAGTATTCACTGCGCAACCTCCAGCAGAAAATTTAATTTCCGAAAATGTGTCTAAAGTATTCCATTTAGGGAATTTATTTATAGGTTTTGCAAATGTATCAGCTACTGCTATTCCTAAACTTAGAACTTTATTTGTGGGAAGGCTGAAAATATTTTCAGCCATCAATAAAATTTAAATATTCATTGCACAAAAGATGAATGGGTTCCTCGTCCTCATCAATTTTAGGAAATCTTCCAACAGGTTCATAAAATTTGTTATCATTACGATCATCATTTACTAGTGAAACCTCTCCTACTAGAACGTTTTCATCAGGACACCAAAAACGATGATAAACTCCAGGCATTAAGGTAATGCTTTCACCCGATTTAAGAAAAAATTCTTTTCCAGCTTCAATGTCTATTTTTTCTCCATCTATAGAGGCACTGATAATAGTACTATCAAGACCATCATCTTTAGTACTATTGTAAAGCTGCACTCCTACAGCTCCTCCTGCACGATTAATTACGTCTTCGACTTTAATCCAATGATAATGAAGAGGAACTTCTTGGTTTTTGTACAAAAAAAATACTTTTTCTGCATATAACTTACCTTTTCCTAATTTCAAATTTTCAGGAGAACCATTTCTAATAGTAAAAATACAAATGCCAGTTTTCTTAAAATCGCCAAGACCAAAGTCAGTTATATCCCATCCAAGTGAATGAGTTATAATTTCATCAACTTTTTCTTTATCTTTATTTTTCCAATCCTGAACTGACCAAAATGCAAAAGGAGGCAATTTAAAATTATTCTTGTTACAATAATCTTTTGCTTCTTCAATTATTATATTTATCTCAGATCTTTTCATTTAAATTTTAGTTATTAATTAAAATCTTGGGAGATAATCTACTATATTATAAATTTTTTTCTATAAAAAATAATCAAAATTTAAACAAGAAAAGTTTATATAAAAAATTAGAAGTATACTATATTACTAATATATTAAAATATGACAAAATATTTATATAAATCTATTGAAAGCCTAGAGAACCAAGATGAAAATTTTTTTTATATTTTGCAATAGAAGCTGTAATTATATTTTATATTGTTTATAAAACTTGTTTAACAAATGACTTTAAAAAACCCTTTATTTATGGGCATAGATGCAGGGAGCACAAAAATTAGAGCACTAATTTTTGATATTAAAGGTCTGCTTGTAGCACAAGCGAGTATGAAAATGCCTACAATTTATTCTAATTTAGGTTGGGCCCATTATGATCCTGAAGAACTTTGGAAAATCACAACAAAGGTTATTAATAAATCTTTGAGTTTGATTGATGATCCTAAAAGAGTTGTCTCAGTTGCAGTAGCTAGCGTAGGAGAGACTGCGATAATTTTGGATAAAAATAACAAACCCATTTATCATTCTATTGCATGGTTTGATAAAAGAGCAAAAGATCATTCTAAAAAAATAGAGAAAATGATTGGCAGTGAAAAATTATTTAAAATTACTGGCTTAACTCAAGAACCTATATTTGCAATAAATAAAATGCTTTGGCTGAAAGAGAAAGAACCTGAAATTTATGAAAAAAGTAGTAAGTGGGTAATAATTGCTAATTATATTGCTTGGAAGTTATCAGGAGAACAAGTAACCGATTATAGCCTTGCCTGCAGAACTTTAGCATTTGATTTGCAAAAACTTAAATGGTCCAAAGAAATAATTGAAGAACTAGATTTAAAGAAAAGTTTTTTTCCAGAAGTCAGACCTACAGGATCTAAATTAAATTATGTAAAAGATGATGCAAGTCGTCAAACAGGACTTTCAACTGATTGTATTGTTGGAGTGGGAGGGCATGATCACCCTTTAAGTGCTTTAATTACTGGTGCGATTAAGTATGGTGTAATGTCCAATTCAATTGGAACTGCTGAGTGTTTGCTTACAGGAATAGAAAAACCATCATTTGATCTGCGCCTAATTGATTTGGGATTTGCAGAGCATGTAATTGTTTCTTCAGATAGACAATACTATTACTTATTTGGTAGTATTTGGACTACAAGTGCGTCTATAGATTGGATTAAAAATATTGTTGCAGGGAAAGAGAGTTTTTCAGAAATTATAAATAAGGTTAAGGCAATTCCCTCAGGAGCAAATGGAGTTAATTTTTTTCCTCATTTGAGATTTGGTTCTCCTCCTAATCCTGTTCAAAATTCTAGAGGTGCCTTTACTGGCTTGAGTACTGATACTGATTCTTCAACACTTCTTCGTGCAGTACTTGAAGGTGTTTCTTTAGACACAAAGCATGTTTTTGAAACGATGATAAAACAACTTAATACTAGCTATGAAGAAATTTTAACAACAGGAGGCGCAACTCAAAATAAATTATTGCTACAAATCAGATCTGACATTTTAAATAAAAAATTAAAGGTTATTAATCTTGTAGAAACAGTAAGTCTCGGAGCTGCTTTTTCAGGAGCAATAGCAGCTGGTTATTTCTCAAGCTTTGATGAAGTGATTGAAAATTTAGATTTTGAGACTGAAATAATTAATCCAAATGAAAATAATACAGAGTTTTATGATAGATTATATCAAGATATTTTTGTTCCAGTTTTAGAACATGTATTAAAAATCAATGAGTTATCCCTAAAAAAGAGATAATAATTCATTTATATATATAACTAATTTGCCTATAATTTTTATATATATTACATTCTTTTCTTTATTCTTTCATTAATTCATTGTAATTTTAGTTAAGGAAATTATAATTTTAGCTAATGAAATTATAAATTTTTAAGGAGGAAATTTATTATGTATAATAGAATATTTTCAATAATTATAACTGTTATCTCTGTTATAGCATTTTGCGTTCCTGCGTTTGCAGGTGAATTCGTGAATTGGAATGATGATGGTACTGTTACACTGACTCATGAAGACGGAACAGAAATATTAATTGATAGAGCTACGTTAGGAGCAGCTTATGGTCCTGATGATAAACCTTTTGAAGGTGAAACGATTACTATTCTCGCACTAGACTCAGGTCCAAAAGGCGGTATCTCTGGCCCATTATATAGTGCTCGTCCTATATGGGAAGAGTTGTCAGGCGCAAAGGTTGAGCTTGCATTAGTTCCTTTTGCAGATCTTTATTCTAAAATGATGTTAGACATGAAGAATGGAACAGGGCTTTATGATGCAACAATCACAGGTGCATTCTTTTATGGAGACCTAGTTGATGGTAATTACATTGTTCCAGTAGAGGATATTGGTTATGGAACTCCTGACTACGGTCAATGGAGTTATGATAGCATTCCACCAAATTTAAGAAAGTTACACGAATGGAATGGTGTTGGTTATGGTGTTATGAATGATTTTGATGGTCAGGTTTTCTATTACAGAACTGATGCTATTAATAATCCAGAAATGGCAGCTCAATACAAAGCTGAAACTGGAGATGATTTAAGAGTGCCTGAAACTCTTCAAGAACTTCTTCAAATTTCTGCTTTCTTTAATGGTAAAAATTGGGATAAAGGTGATGATGATGCTGACTACGGTACAGTATTGCACTTAAAAGTTGGTGAACAAGGTCACTATCACTTCCAATCTTTGTCAGCATCTTTTGCAATCACTCCAGGACCACTTGATAAATATCATGGTGTGTATTGGTTTGATCCAGATGATATGACTCCACTAATTAATAGCCCAGGTCATAAAGCGGCTCTTAATTTCTTAAAAGAACTTCATAAAACTGGTCCTTCGGCTCAGATTGGATGGAGTCTTGGAGAAGCTTGGGACGTTTTCCTAAGAGGAAAAGCTGTTTTCACATTTAGTTGGGGAGATGTAGGATCTCTATGCCAAGATGAAAGTAGATCAAATATTAAAGGTGTTTGTGGATCAATTGCGATTCCAAGCTCAACTACATATTATGATCACGAGAAGCAAGTCATGGTTGAAACTGACGATCCAGTTACTTACGGAAATACAACTGGTGGAACGTGGCATGGCGTAGTTTCACAATTCTCTGAAAATCCTGAAGCAGCTTACGCATATCTTTCATTCATGGCAACAGAACCATGGCACATGTGGAGTGCAGCAAACGGATGGACAGGTGTTGATCCAGGAGCTTACTTTAATTACTTAGAACCAAAAGGTACAGCTACTATGGATCAATACGATGCATATGGTTGGGCTCCAACTGATATCCAAATGTATAGTGATGCCTATCATGAAAACTATACTGCTCCAATTAGTCTTGAGTACTTAAGAATCGTCGGTACTCCAGAATATTGGGATATTATGGATAAAAATCTATCTGCGGCTATGAGTGGTCAAAAAACCACTGATGAAGCTTTAGATGATACAGCAGCGTCATGGAATGAAATCACTGGTCGTTTGGGTAAGGACAGAGTCCTTAAAATGTATCAAGAAGCTATTGGATATAACCAATAGTTATTAAATTTTTTTCTGGCTCGTTTCAAACGAGCCAGAATAAATCTTTATAATATTTTTAATAAAGTAACTAATCATGATTAGATGGGATAAAAGAGTTAAGTTATTATTTTTGCTACCCGCAGTCATATGGGTTTTAACACTTACAATTGCTCCTTTATTTTTTTCCCTCTACTTAAGCTTTACTGACGTTAAAAGAGAAGTTGTTATTAGCGGTATTACAGAAGTTCCGATTCTGGATAAAGAGGGTAAACCAAAGACCCGTTCTGATGGATCAGTACGAACAAAAAAAATAAAAGATAAGAAATTAGAAATTACATATGATTGGGTTGGGTTAAAAAAATATAAAAGAGTTGTGAATGATCAAGAATACCAAGATGCCGCAAAGTTTACATTTATTTATGTTATAGTCTCTGTTGTTATAGAAATTATACTTGGTCTATTCCTAGCATTTTTATTTAACAGACGTATTTATGGACGCGGATTTATGCGGTCATTGATGATTCTGCCCATATTTGCGACCCCATTTGCAATTGGGTTCATGTTTTTTACAATTCTCTTCGAAGTTAGTGGTCCCTTGGCTTGGATGGGCATACCTTTTTTATCAAATCATAATTGGGCACCATTTTCAGTTATGCTTGTAGATATATGGCAATGGACACCTTTTTGTTTTTTAGTTTTCCTAGCTGCTTTACAAGGAATTCCAGATGATTTAATTGAAGCAGCAACACTAGATACAAAGTCTGCTTATAAAGTTTGGACTTCTGTAATTCTTCCTCTTTTACAACCTATCATTGTCTTGGTAATTTTACTAAGAGTTGCAGAGGCAGCAAAACTATATGATTATATCGCTTCACTTACAAAAGGTGGGCCAGGTACAGCAACTCAATCGGTATCTTTTTTAGTCTTTAACAAAGCATTTAAAATGAATGATTTTGGTTATGCAAGCGCAGGATCGTTCCTCATGTTAATTGTAGTAATGATATTTGTTTTGTTATTTTTTACTCAACTGAGAAAAACTTATGAATAGAAATCAAGGTAGTTTATTAACATCAATTTATACATTGATAGCATTAGGTATTACCATGATTTTTTTCTTTCCTTTATGGTGGTCCTTTTCTAATAGTTTAAGAATACCCAAAGAAACCTTCACTGTTACAGGTGTTGGGATTCCTTTTATTAATTTTACCCCAACATTGGGAAATTGGCAGCATCAATTATCCTTTCCAGAAGCTCACATAGCTCTATATAATAGTAGTTTTATTGCTGTACTATCTACGGCTTTAGCAATAATTGTTGGTTTACCTGCCGCATATGCACTTGCGCGTTTCAGATTTCGTTTTCCACCCAATAAAGATATTACTATTTGGTTTATATC
>Ga0315336_1003631_pt1 | contig 20081 bp, 18 predicted proteins | sample ASW5metaG_FD_204512 | JGI IMG/M metagenome (GOLD analysis project Ga0315336, IMG submission 204512) | Ammonia-oxidizing marine archaeal communities from Monterey Bay, California, United States - ASW #5 | ecosystem: Environmental > Aquatic > Marine > Intertidal zone | place: USA: California... | reverse complement strand
CGAGAGGACATCACCACTCTGCCCTGGCTTTTGGACACCTTACGGGCCGAAGCCCGCCGATTCATCGTATTTTGCGACGATTTATCATTCGATGTACAAGATTCGACATTCAAATCTCTGAAGACGGTACTTGAAGGCGGGATAGAAGGCCGACCTGACAACGTGATCTTCTACGCCACGTCGAACCGACGTCACATGATGCCCCGCGACATGATAGAAAACGAACGCTCCACCGCCATCAACCCGGCGGAAGCGGTCGAGGAAAAGGTATCACTGTCCGATCGCTTCGGTCTATGGCTTGGATTTCACTTCTGCGACCAGGATACCTATTTCTTGATTGTTAGGGGCTATGCCGCCCATTTCGAGATCAAAATAAAAGAGGAGGCTCTACTTGCCGGTGCCAATGAATGGTCTGTCACCCGTGGCGCTCGCTCAGGCCGAGTTGCCTGGCAATATATACAAGACGTCGCCGGACGATTGGGACAGAAACTTGTCTAACGTTTAGGTATTTAGCCTTTTTTTCTGAGATAGCGCAGGGGGTTCACAGCGTGGGGACCACGACGCAATTCGAAATGCAACTGCGGTCGGTTGACAGTGCCGCTCCGCCCCACCCGGGCAATAGTCTGACCGCGGCGCACCACTTGCCCCTTAGCGACCAAGATTTTTCGTGTATGGGCGTATGCCGAGACCCATCCCCCAGAATGTCTTACCAGCAATAGGTTTCCGTAACCGCGAAGCTCGTTTCCGGCATAAGCGACAACTCCCGATTCGGCTGCTCGCACAGGTGCGCCGTCACGGGCTGCAATGTTGATACCATCATTGTAGAGGCCACCACCCTTGGCCCCGTAAGTTGATAGTACCTTCCCCCTAATCGGCCATTGGAAGGCCCCTGACCTACGTGGCGGTGCAGAATCTTTTTTAGCCACTTGTCGCGAGGCCTTGGGCCCAGCAGGAGACGCGCTGACGTTGGTCAGGGGACGCGCTGTCATTGATGGCTTTCTCAAATTAGAGGGGGGCACCGGTTTCAATACCGCGCCAGGGCTAACAGGACGGATGGAGATTGCTCCACTCGCCCATCTATTGCGCGGCAGGATAAGCTTTTGCCCAGTATAGAGGCGATAATCGGCCGTTTTTATGCGGTTTATTCTGATGATGCGGGCAGGGCTTACGGCAAAGCGCCTGGAGAGACCGTTAACAGTGTCCCCCAAACCGACGGTATAGACACGAACCGATGGGATACGAAGCCGGGTCCCGGCAGCGAGCCGATAAGGTGGCCTAAGGCCATTCCTTTCGATTAAGGCGCGAAGGGGGGCCCCATGGCGCCGAGAAATAGCGTAGAGAGTCTCGCCCCTACGCACACGGATATCGCGCTCCTGGCTGTTGGTCTCGTGGATGGCAGAATTCCGATCCGAAGCATCCAATGGCACCTTGGTCACTGTTTTCTGCTTTGGTGAAGGGATGGGCGGTGGCACAACCCTTTTCCGCGTTTCCCAAACTGCCATGGTCCTGGCTTGGGGCTGTGGAACCGAGGCAGATGAATAGGCGCCGCTCCGATCGATCACCGATGCTGGCGGATCGGACCTCGCGCAGGCGCTTAAGCCCAGCGCGAGGCCAAAAACTAAAATTCTGGCCAGTTGTACTGATTGCATTTGTAACATTGCGGTCTTGAGGATAATCAAAAAAGGCTCAAATCTCAACGGGAGCAACTAAAGACACAAATTCTCAGCCACGCACCATGGGCACAAAACGCACAGCACAAAGGCGTTCGCTGTCTATCTTGTCGCCAATTTTACAATAACGCCATAGATACTGATTCATGGGGCTTTGGCCGACGGGCGCTATGAGGATACCACCATCAACAAGCTGATCGAATATTGGCTGGGGCACATCACCGGATGCCGCGGCGGTGACTATGATGCGATCGAACGGCGACTGCTCCGGCCAGCCCTTAGTGCCATCGCCTATCATCGTCGTGACATTGTCATAACCCAGATCCCTAAGCCGCTTAATAGATTCCCGCGCCAGAGTGCGGTGGCGTTCGATTGTATAGACTCGGCGGCAGAGCTGGGAAAGCACGGCAGCCTGATAGCCACAGCCGGTGCCGATTTCGAGCACCTTGGCACGCTTGTGTAGTTCCAGGGCCTGGGTCATGAGGGCGACGATGAACGGCTGGCTGATGGTCTGCCCTTCGATGATGGGCAGAGCGGTGTTTTCATAAGCCTGATCGCGGAACTGTTCGGACACAAATTTTTCCCGTGGAGTCCGCTCGATGGCGCCGAGTACGTTAGGATCGGCGATCCCTTCTGCTCGCAGTTCCATGATCAGCCGGATTTGGCGGGGGCCCGTATTCAAGAAGTAGCCTTTCTCAAAAGCGTTGGCGTGGACTGGTCGGTCAGGAGACTGCCGATCCGGTAATAAAGCTCACGATAAGGACCGAAAGAATCAGTAACACACTCGATCTGACGCCGCCTATCTTGGCAAGAGATATAGTTGGCGTCGGATACGTGGCGAGCAGAAAAATTGATATTGGTCAGTCCCCACCTATGTCGTGGTTTTTTCAAGCTTCAGGGCCTATTTCTTTCATCCCACCCATGTAGGGAATAAGTGCATCGGGGATCGTGATACGGCCACTAGCAGTCTGGCCGTTTTCCATCACCGCGATCAAGGTGCGCCCGACAGCGAGTCCGGATCCATTGAGCGTGTGGACAAAGCGTGTGCCTTTGTCCGAACCCTTTGGACGGAAGCGTGCCTGCATGCGGCGGGCTTGGAAATCCCCACAGTTGGAACAGCTGGAAATTTCCCTATAAAGATTCTGGCCTGGCAACCAACACTCGATATCGTAGGTCTTACACGCCGAAAATCCTAAATCACCAGTCGCCAAAGTTACTACTCGATAGGGAAGATCAAGGCGTTTAAGAACCTCCTCTGCCGCCATCGTCATGCGTTCGTGTTCGGAATCAGACTTTTCCGGATGGGTTATGGAAACCAGTTCCACCTTATCGAACTGGTGCTGGCGAATCATACCGTGGGTATCCTTGCCAGCGGCTCCGGCTTCAGAGCGAAAGCATGGCGTGAGCGCTGCATAGCGAAGCGGCAGGTCTTCCTCAGCCAAAATTTTCTCCCGCACCAGATTTGTCAAGGGCACCTCGGCGGTGGGAATAAGCCAATGATTGTCGGTGGTCACGAAAAGGTCGTCGGCGAACTTGGGCAGCTGCCCAGTGCCGAACAACGCTTTGTCTTGTACTAAGTAGGGTGGTGCCACTTCGGTGTAACCCTCCTCTCTGGTCTGCAAATCAAGCATGAAAGCTCCCAATGCACGCTGAAGCCGTGCCAAAGCGCCCTTGAGGACAACGAACCGTGCTCCGGATAACTTGGCAGCCAGCTCGAAATCCATCAGTCCCAGGGATTCGCCAAGTACGTTGTGCTCCTTGGCCTGGAAATCCATTTGGCACGGCGTGCCGTATGAACGGATTTCCTGATTGGCACTTTCGTCAGTGCCCTCGGGCACGTCTGGGGCAGGCAGATTTGGAATTCCGGCCAGTAACTCGTTGAGAGATGTTCCTAATCGATCGGCAGTAGCCTCTGCTTCGGCTTGTGCAGTTTTATCTTTTGTCACCTCGGCGATGACGTCCAATGCATCCTCGCCCTTTGCCTTCTTAGCGCCAATTTGTTTTGACAAGGCGTTGCTGCGGGTCTGATATTCCTGGGCTTCCGTCAATGCCGCGCGCCGCTCAGTATCAAGGGCGAATAAATCGCTCGCGAGGGGCGCAAGCCCGCGGCGATTGAGACCCTCATCAAACGCTTCGGGGTTTTCGCAGATCCAACGAATATCAAACATGGGGCATCACCTGAAATTGGGCCGCACAACATAAGCGTTTAGACTGGCACCGTCCATCTGGCGCGATGAGAGCGATTTTATCGCTTAGGATCACCCTCATCTTCACCGCTCTTGTCATTGCCATCGTTGTCTTCATCATCCTCGTATTCGTCCTCATCGAGATGATCCTCCTCTGCCTCATCGTCTTCGGCCGCGTTGAGCTCTTCTTCGCTTTGAGTACGGTGATGCTCGAAGACCCTGACCGAAAGGATGGATATTTCATAAAGAACGATCATGGGCAGAGCCAGACCGACTTGAGATATAACGTCGGGTGGTGTGAGGATGGCCGCAACGATGAAAGTGATCACCAGGGCATACTTACGCTTTCTGGCCAAGGTATCCGCGGTGACCAGCCCGACCCGGCCCATCAGAGTGAGCGCGATAGGCAGTTGGAAACATATACCGAAAGCGAAAATAAGTTTCATCACTAAAGATAGATACTCAGCTACACGCGCTTCCAGCTGTATTGGTAACTGACCCGGTCCGCCTAGCGATTCAAAACTGACGAAAAAGCTCCAGGCCATCGGGAAGATAAAATAATACACCAGGGCGCCACCGAGAAAGAACAAGACCGGGGTCGCCGCCAGGAAAGGCAGGAAGGCACTTTTTTCATTTCTGTAGAGCCCTGGGGCGATGAACATCCATAACTGAATGGCGATCAGCGGAAAGGAAATAAAGGCGCCGGCCCAAAACGCTATCTTAATATACGTGAAGAAGGTTTCGGTAAGGCCGGTGAAGATCATGCGTCGGCCCTCTTGGCCGGCGTAGACATCTGCCAGCGGACGCACCAGGAAGGCAAATATGTCCTCAGCGAAGATGTAACAGATAATAAATGCCAATAGGAGAGCCGTCAGTGAATAAATCAGTCGGTTGCGTAGCTCGATCAAATGGGCGAGCAACGGCATCTTGGTTTCACTGGCTAGGCCGCCGCTCACGTCTTTTCGCCCCGGGCTGCGGTGCCTTTGCCCTCATCACTGGACTCCTTCGTTTCACTATCTTTAATGCTGCCTTCACCGAATTCCACATCCTTAGGAGGATCAACAGAAATTTTTTCTGCTGGCTCATCCTCGGGATCGATGACCTTTATAATTTCGTCTTCGAGACTGTAATCGCGGATAGACTGGACTTCGCCGCGCAATCGGTCGAGCCCTGATTCTTCGGCCATTTCCTCTATGCTATCTTGGAAATGCCGTGCCATTGCCTGAACACGGGCGATCCACTTGCCCATGGTGTGCAGTACCACGGGCAAGTCTTTTGGACCGATGACAACGACCATCACCACGACGACAATCATCATTTCCACCCAGCCGATATCGAACATCGCGACCTATCCGCCTGGCATAGTGAAAATTGGAGGCGCCACCCGCGCCTCGATTAGCTTTGCTTATCTTTAGTCTCGGCCTTTTCGCCCTGGGGCGCTGGATCGACCTTGACTGTCGTCGATTCTTTAATAGTTTTTTTAGCTTCGGGTTCATCGCCCGACATATTTTTCTTGAAATTCTTTATCCCCTTGCCAATGTCACCCATAACATTGGGTAGCTTGCTGGCCCCGAAAATGAGGACAACGATAGCCAAGACTACCAACCACTCCCAACCGCCTGGGAACATAGAACTTTCTCCTGATTACGTTTTACGCGAGATTGCGGCGATAATGGCAGAAAGGTTAGCCAAGGGCAACGCGGGCCAAGCAACTGATATTTTAATCAGATTTATGGCATTTCAGTCCTCATCCCGAATGGGAAAGATAAAGGTCTGATCGGGATCTAGATAAACATTATAGCGGCGGCCCTCCTCAGGCATAAAATGACCCGCACTGCGGGCATGGAAGTGAATCTGTTCACCGTGGAATTCATCAAAATCCATATGGATAAATACCGACTGGCGCAACAACTTAGTCATCACCACCGTACCTTCCGCAGTGCCCAATGAGTTGGCCGGTGGCGGACCGCCCTTGGGATCGATCTTTAGGGCCTCAGGTCGCATCACGACCAGCACCTCAGTGCCCTGGTCAAACCCACTTGCCGCGATGGGTCCGAATGGGGTCAAGACATGCTCCTCTTTGACTAAACCGCGAATCTGATTGGCAGTACCGAAAAATAAAGCGACGAAAGGTGTCACAGGATTGCAATAGACATCGCCCGGTGCGCCAATCTGCTCGATCCGGCCATCACGCATCACCGCGATGGTGTCAGCGACATACATCGCCTCTTCAGGATCGTGAGTGACGATCAAGGTGGTAGTCCCCCGCTCCTTCAGGAGAGTCAGAGTATCTTCACGAATGACACTACGTAGCCGCGTATCCAAGCCTGAAAAGGGTTCGTCCAAGAGAATGACTGGCGGATCGGGCGCCAACGCCCGGGCCAGCGCTATCCGCTGTTGCTGTCCGCCCGACAAACGATGAGGAAAAGCGTCTGCATAATCGGCCATGCTAACCTGGGATAGTACATCCCTGACCCGCGCCTCCACTTCCTTGTGGGATAGGTGCTCGATCCCGAAAGCAACATTTTCACGCACGGTGAGATGGGGAAACAGCGCCTGGTCCTGAAACACGAAGCCGACGCCGCGCCGTTCGGGTGCGATGTCCGTAAATTCGTCGGCGACGACGCGCCCATCGATGGTGATGCAACCCTGATCCAAGGGTTCTAGACCAGCTGCGAGACGCAGGGTAGTCGTCTTACCGCAACCTGACGGACCGAGAAGACAGAAAATTTCTCCACGAGTGACTGTAATGCCGATATCCGAAAGAATCCTCGTCCCGTCTCCGAAGGTGTGGGAGACATGTTCCAGGGTGAGAATGGGATCGCGGCTTATCTCAATGGTCATTAATGACCCCCGTTGCTGCTACGTGATCCCGGCCGGGAGCCGGCGATGGCAAAGCTGAGGAGGACTACAGGGATGACCCCCACCGCGACGATAGCGAGCGCGGAGCTCGATGCATCGGTGAGACGTTCGTCAGAGGCCAGTTGATAGGTTCGGATGGCAAGGGTGTCAAAATTAAAAGGGCGAAGAATCAAAGTTGCAGGTAATTCCTTCATGACGTCGACGAAGACCAGAAGCCCCGCTGTAAACAGGCTCCCTCCCATGAGTGGTAGATGTATTCGAGCTAGAATCTGGCCAGGGCGCTTACCAAGAGTTCGTGCGGCGTCGTCCATATGAGGTGTGATCTTGGCGAACGAGGCCTCGACAGTATTTAAAGATACCGCCAGAAATCGCACCACATAAGCACATGTCACAGCGCAAATGGTGCCCGAAAAGATCAAGCCAAATTCCATGTCAAGGGTTGCACGGGCCCAATCGTTGACGACACCATCTAACCAGGCAAAGGGGATCAGTACGCCCACCGCTATCACCGCTCCTGGCACGGCGTAACCCATACTAGCTAGCCTAGCAGCAGCGGTCCGAATCGGGCTTGCTCTTAGGCGCATCCCATAGGCAATCAGAACGGCGATGGCGACGGCTAGGAAGGAGGCGACGACGGCCAATACAAAACTATTGGCCGCGTGAGAGACGAACTCGGAATCGACCATTTTGCCAGAAGTTTCTATCGACCAAGACAAAAGCGCACCGCCCGGCACTAAAAAACCTAGCAGAACTAGGACTGTGCAGGCCATGACCGCGAGGATGCGAGGCATCCCTACCAAGGCATAGCCTGGAAGGCTGCGATAGCGCTGGCTTGTGTGGTGAAAGCGTCCGTCACCTCGGGATAGGCGCTCCATCAGGATCAGGACAAGGATGAAAACCATTAGTACCGCAGCCAGTTGCGCCGCGGCAGCCGGTTCCCCCAGACCATACCAAGTTCGGAAAATGCCCGTGGTGAATGTATCGACGGCAAAATACTGGACGGTACCAAAATCATTAAGGGTTTCCATCAGGGCCAGTGCGACCCCAGTTGCTACCGCTGGTCGCGCCAGGGGCAGGGCCACAAATATAAATGCCTGAAAGGGTGTGCGGCCAAGAGTGCGGGAGACCTCCAAGACACAGACCGATTGCTCGAGAAATGCCGCCCTCGAAAGCAGATAGACATAAGGGTAAAGTACCAAGGTGAGCATGGCGATGGCACCAGGCAAGCTACGAATTTCGGGAAACCAATAGTCACCCCGCCCCCATTCCATGAACGACCGCAGCAATTCCTGGACGGGACCAGAATATTCAAGGAGCCCGGTATAGGTATAAGCTATGACATAGGCGGGCATAGCCATGGGCAGTAGCAGCGCCCATTCAAAGATGATGCGGCCAGGAAACCGGCACATCGTAATCAACCAAGCCGTGCCGACACCTATGATCAGGGTGCCACTTCCAACACCCAGCATAAGCCAAAGAGAATTGGCGATATAAGTGGGTAGTAAGGTTTCTGCAAGATGCGCCCAAATTTCTCCCGACGGCACAAGAACATGGGCCAGCACAACTAGCATCGGCACTGAAATCAAGGTTGCGATGGCCACAGTCAAGACTGACCAGCCGTCCGTGTGCAGAAAACGGCTAGCGCGGCCAGGTGAGCCTCGAGGTGTACCTGTGTGGCTGGCGTCGGCAGTCATAATTTGACTTTATTGCCCAGTCAGTATTAGCGCCAACCCGCCTGATCCATTATTCGCACGGCTTCGGCGTTACGGTTGCCCAATTCGCTAACATTAATCCCATCAGCCCTGAATTCTCCCCAGGAAGCGACAATTTTGGAAAAGGGCACATCGGGACGGACCGGGTATTCGTAGTTAGCCTTGGAAAATATAATTTGCGATTCCTTCTCCAACATAAACTCGAGAAGTTTGATGGCTTCGGACTTGTTTCGCGCGTAACGGGTCACCCCGGCTCCGGAGATATTGACATGGGCGCCACGCCCGGCTTGATTGGGAAAAAAGACGCCGATTCTCTTGATTAGAGCCTTGTCCTTTGCCTTCTTGGACGCAGTCAGACGTCCCAGATAATAGGTATTCGAAACCGCAATATCACCTTCACCGGAGCCGACAGCCCTGATCTGATCTCGATCACCACCTTTTGGCTTACGTGCCATATTGGCGACCAGCCCTTTGGCCCAAGCAAGTGTTTTTTCCGCGCCATTAGCTACTATCAAGGAAGCTACCAAAGACTGGTTGTAAATATTGTTAGATGAACGGATCAGGATCCGGCCCTTCCATTTCGGATCGACCAGAGATTCATAAGTCGAAAGCTGGCTCGGTTTGATCCTATCCTTACGATACATGATGACCCGGGCCCGCATGGTGAGCCCTACCCAATGCCCAGCGGGTTCCCTATAAGCGGAGGGCACCGCGGCAGCTATGACCTTCGAACGAATGGGCTGGAATAACCTGGCTGCTTGTGCCCGGGCGAGGTTGCCAGAATCAACAGTAATCAAAAGATCCGCTGGAGAATATCGGCCTTCACGCTTGAGTCGTTCAAAAAGCGCGTTGGCCTTGCCTTTAACGACATTGACCTTGATTCCTGTTTTAGCACGAAAAATTTTATAAAGATCACGGTCGGCTTTATAGTGACGCGATGAATATACGTTGACCTCTCCAGCGGCCCAGGCTGGTAACGCAATGATCACTTCCAAGGTGAACAACACGCCACCGATTAGAAGCAATTTGTTACAAACAGAGTAGATTTGTGACATTAGTTTAAACCCTTTGATAAAGAACTGCCCTAATATGCAAATGCGATGCATTCTTAACACCGATTGAAATTTTTTTAAATCAATTTTTATTCAGAGCGATCCAATTTGAAATTTAAAACTGAATTAGTAACGTAAGCCCCTCTAATTTTACTGAAAGAATGAATAGAATTTATACAAGGCGTTCCCTAAAATCTTTCAGAATTTCTCACAAATATTTCTCAACAGTCCTAAAAAAATTTTTCCTAGGTACAATCTTAAATAACCTACCTCTAATCCACTTCATCTGAATCAACATCACTTCGGGATGCGCTGGAAATTTCTCCAATCCGCATGGCTGGTCTCTTATCCAGGAGGCCAGCTCCTTTGAGGTCATCCAAACCCGGGAGGTCCTTAATGGACTCAATCCCAAAATCAACAAGGAATCCGCTGGTAGTACCCCAAGTGGTGGGCCGACCCGCGGTCCGCCTTTTACCCTTGGGCGCCACCCATCTCGCTTCCAAAAGCAAATCAAGAGTTCCCCGGCTTAACCCGACTCCACGGATTTCCTCAATTTCCGCACGGGTGACGGGCTGGTGATAGGCGATGATAGCTAGAGTTTCCATACCGGCCCGCGACAGACGGCGCGGTACCGTTTTATGGATCCGGAGCACTTCCGATAGGTCTTCCGCAGTTCGAAACAGCCAACGGCCCCCGGCCTGTACTAGGTTGATGCCATGGTTGGCGTAATGATCAGAAAGGGAATTAAGCAATCCGACAATATCTGCGCCTTCAGGAAGTCGTTGTAAAAGCAATTGCTTTGTCATGGGCTCAGCAGCGGAAAAAAGGACCGCTTCAAGCAGGCGTAGATGATGGGAATTGGGTTCCCCTTGTTCGATCGTTTCCTGGTTTTTGTTGGTAATTTTAGGTTCTTCACTCATCGGTGTTATCAGTCTTTCTTACGGGCACGGATATAAATAGGATTGAAGGCCCCATCCTGGCGAAGTTCCGCCTGGCCTTGACGCACCAATTCCAACGTCGCCGCAAATGTAGTAGCAAGCGCCGACTTCATGATCAGACTGCCTTTGAGGTCCCCGGGCAAGAATGCCGAAAGGTCAGCCCATTCAGGGATATTGCCGAGAAGCTGGCGTAACCTTTCGATCGCTCGCTCGACAGAAAACAGTTCCTGTGGCGCGATGTGCAACATGGTATCGGTATTCTTTGAGCGGATAGCCCCATAACAGCGCATCAATTCGTAAAGGCTTGGTTCATAGACTGAATCATTGATGACCTCTATGCCCTCGGGCGCTCCGATAGTAAAAACGTCACGGCCCAGAATAGATCTTTGAAACAAACGTTGACCCGCCTCCTGCATAGATTCCAGGCGATGTAACTGGAAGGCCAGAGCCTCAGCCATCTGCTGGCCTGTGGGTTGCTCTTCGCTGCGGTCTTCGGGCAGAAGGAGGCGCGATTTCAAATAGGCAAGCCATGCCGCCATCACCAGGTAATCGGCGGCAAGCTCCAGCCTCACCTCTTGGGCATTGCCGATGAAAGCTAGATACTGCTCAGCGAGCGCCAGGATCGATATCTTAGTGATATCCACCCTTTGCTCGCGCGATAGCGAAAGAAGCAGATCAATCGGCCCCTCGAATCCGTCGAGATCCAGAACTAACCGACCTTGTGGGTCAGCGACAACCGTAGCACCAGGCCGTTCTGCTGCAGATGTGGCATCGGATTGAAACTCGGTCATGGCAGCATTCTAACGGTGTCCGGTCAGTGTTGCGATCAGTTCCCGAAAAAAATCAAAAGGAACTCCGACCAACCAACGAAAAATATTGATATCGACGCCCAACATCTCGCCGAGATAGGGCAGTAGGAAGATAGCACTGATAAGGATGAACAGACCAAAGGGCTCAAGTCTTGAAAGAGGTCTAGCGATGGCCTCAGGAAGAAGCCCGACCGCGATCCGTCCACCATCCAAAGGCGGCAAAGGGATTAAATTGAATACTGCTAATAGTATATTGATAAATATCATATTTTTTAAATTTTGTACAAACCAGGTGGCAACATCACTGGAGAACACACCCTCCCCATGAAGAAGCAACGCTGAAACCACAGCAAGCAATAGATTGGTAGACGGCCCCGCACCTGCGACCCAGACCATATCGCGACGTGGGTTTTTGAGCCGCTCGAAATCTACCGGAACTGGCTTGGCATAACCAAACAGGAAGGGCGCCCCGGAAAACAACAGAAGGGCGGGAATAATGATAGTACCCCATGGATCGATATGCCTGAGGGGATTGAGGCTGATACGCCCAGCACGCAAAGACGTTTCATCGCCAAAGCGGAGCGCGGCGTATCCATGGGCGGCCTCGTGCAGAGTGATGGCGAGGACTAGCGGAATAATCCAGGTTGAAACTAAATAAAGGTCAAACATCATGCCCATTACCCACTCGTTATCCCCGCTTTGGCGAAAAGCACGTCCAGTTCCTCTACTGCTACTCCCGCATCGAATGCCTCAGGCTCTGGCAACGCACCGATTGACAGCGCCAACTTACCCCTCACGGCCTCGGATAGTTCTGGTGAACTGCAGGCAACGTCCTGCATCTCCATCAATTTTCCATTGCAGTGCAAGTTTAGGTCGCAACCGGCGGCGATGGCTTCACGGGCACGCACGGCCAAGGGATCGGAAAGCGCCTCCATAGAGAGATCGTCAGAAATCAGAATACCGTCAAAACCGATACCGCCACGGATGACATCCCCGATAACCGATGGAGATAAAGTCGATGGCTTTTCAGCGTCGATCGCTTCGAATACCACGTGTGCAGTCATAGCCCAGGGCTGGGGCGCGGGTCTGCCTGACATTGCCTTGAAGGGTGCAAAGTCGGTGGCAGAAAGTTCATCATACAGGCTCTTAACCCGCGGCAATTGTAAGTGGCTATCTACGCCCGCCCGCCCGTGACCAGGGATATGTTTGATCACAGCGAGGACACCCGATCCACACAAACCGTCAAGGTAAGCAGTGCCTAGAACCGCGACTGTCGCAGCATCGGTGCTAAACGCCCTATCGCCGATAATTGGATCGGCACCAAATACGGGTATGTCTAGCACGGGGGCACAATTGACGTTAATGCCAAGGCCGTGAAGCTCGGCACCGATCAACCGCGCATTTAGCCAAGCTGCCCTTGCCGCCGCGCAGGGATCGGCACTATGAAGATCGCCGAAAACCGCAGCCGGTGGCGCCACGCGCCAGTTGGGTGACTTGAGTCGCGCCACCCTTCCTCCTTCCTGATCAATGAGGATCGGTGCATCTGCCCGTCCGGAAATATCCCGAAGGGCGGTGGTCAAGGTACGAACCTGGTCCGGGGTCTCGCAGTTGCGATCGAACAATATGAAACCAAGAGGATCTATTTCCGCAAAGAAGTCGCGCTCTTGGCTACTTAATTTGGGCCCGCCGAGACCGAGGATACAGACCTTTGGCACCGTACCTAAATCTCGTTCAAGGTTTAATAACGATACAGCCCTGTTTACGGGCCTTGAGTTTCGCGCAAAGTGCAACGGCCGCGGTACGGTCGGCGAGTGGTCCTGCCCGCAGTCTGTAAAAATAACCACGTTTGCCTAGGTCGGCGTGAATCGACTTCACCACCAAACTGGACAATACTAATTTGTAGGCTTCGGTAAGACGTCCCACCTCCTTCGCCGCACGTTCCTTAGATTTAAAGACTCCCAGCTGGATCCGGAAAGTGCCACGAGCAACCGACGCCACAGGCTTTATGCCCGAAGCCTGTGGCTTGGCCAATCCCATAATTCTGGAGGCTGGCTTTACAAGCTTGGGCTGTTCTAGCGGAACCTTGGGCAATGTCTCGTATTTGGGCGTGATAGGTTTTAGCCGTGCCGGCTCGCGCGTTGGTGGCGGGGGCATGCTTGAGACAAATATGCCGGCATCTAATTCTGTCGATTTCGAAGGCGGCATCTTGGCCAAATTTTGTGGCAACAACGGTTTCGACATAGGCTTTTCAGGTGGCGGCATCAGGCGCTCCACTTTTGGCTTCTTTTGATCAGGGGTGACCTGCATAAAGATCAGCTTGTCCTGATTAGGAACTTTCTGACTGCCAGGTTTTGCCGGTAACACCTTGATTGGCGAGGTATCGGCTCGGATCATCGGTACCACAATAGAGGAATCTATTTGCCCCTCCTTGGTCGCATACCAGGCAATTCCGACAAACCCGGCGACAGCTGCCAAGGCAACAAAGGCGCCAAGTAACTTACCACGCAATCTGGATTCAGGCTTAGCAACTATATCGTGAAAGTCTTGCCTAGGATCGTTTGTTAATCCGAAACGGGGTTCGACGCGGCGATCGCCATTTCCATCATGAAGCGTCATCAGCGCATCTCCTCCACAGGTTCGATGCCGAGCACAGCCAGCCCAGAGGCGATCGACACAGCGACACCACGCACCAAAGCCATACGCGCCCAAGTGACGCTTTCATCTTCGACCAAAAAGCGCGCGTCGGCATTCAAATTTCCTTTGGTCCAGAGTCCGTGAAATGCCGCCGCGAGGTCCTGGAGATAATAGGCGACGCGGTGCGGCTCATGGGCAAGAGCGGCGCCTTCTACAACACTTGGCCAAGCCGCCATGAGCTTAATCATCTCGGTTTCCTCTGTGGACCGCAAGAGATCTAGTGGGGCTTTCGCCAGGGCTGGTCCATCACATTTCATGTTGGGGAACTGCTCGGCGGCGTTGCGGAAAACCGAACACGCCCGGGCATGGGCGTATTGAACATAGAATACAGGGTTATCACGAGTTTGTTCGGTCACGGCCTTGAGGTCAAAATCCAGCGGCGCATCATTGGAGCGCGTCAGCATGATGAAACGGACCACGTCCTTGCCCACCTCGTCAACCACCTCACGCAAGGTAACGAATGTTCCCGCCCGTTTGGACATTTTCACAGGCTCGCCGGCATCCAACAGATTTACGAGCTGACAAAGCTTCACTTCGAGAACAGCATCACCGTCAGTCAACGCCGACATCGCAGCCTGCATGCGTTTAACATAACCTCCGTGATCAGCGCCCCAAACGTCGATTAAGGTCGAAGCGCCGCGCCTGGATTTATCCAGATGGTAGGCGATGTCGGTGGCAAAATAGGTCCAGCTTTCATCCGATTTTCGGAGTGGCCTGTCGACATCATCCCCGAACTGCGTCGAGCGGAATAGGGTCTGGGGACGTTCCTCCCAGTCAACGGGTTTCATGCCCTTGGGAGGGTCGAGCGTTCCCGTGTATACCAGCCCCTTCCCTTCCAAAAGGGCGAAAGCTTCATCGACCCGGCCGCTCTCGACCAATGCTTTTTCCGAAGAAAACACTTCCTGGACGACGCCGAGCTTGTCGAGATCATCACGGATCATCGCCATCATCGCGTCAGTGGCGTATTGACGCAACTCTTCCAGCCATTCTTTCTCTTCAGCATCCAGCCATTTTTCGCCAATGCTATCGGCAAGCGACTGGCCCACCTCCATCAGGTAGTTCCCAGGATACATACCCTCGGGGATTGGACCGATATCCTCGCCCAATGCCTCACGGTAACGGAGATAAATCGACCGCGCCAATGCGTCCACCTGGGCGCCGGAATCGTTGATATAGTACTCACGGGTAACGGCGTAACCGGCTTTTTCTAGGAGCGCAGCTAGAACGTCACCGACAACGGCACCACGCGCATGGCCCACATGCATGGGGCCAGTGGGGTTAGCTGAAACGTATTCAATGTTGACGGGCTGCTCCGCGCCTATCTCCGAATTCCCGTATCCGATTCCTGCTTCCAGGATGTTGCGGAGTTGTCCCAACCAAATCTCACGGTTTAGCCGGAGATTGATGAACCCAGGCCCGGCCACAGTGGCCTCGGAAACAGACGTGTGCACCAACAGACGTTGAGCCAAGAGATTCGCTAGGTCGTGCGGTTTCTGGCCCGCTCCTTTAGCCAGCACCAAGGCCGCATTGGTGGAAAGATCACCATAAACGGATTCTTTGGGTGGAGTGCAATTGACTTTCCCATAATCGAGTCCCACTGGTAGCAGGTTTTCATCCCGAAATTCTTCAAGAATTTTTAATATTTCATTCCTAAATTCATTGAATATATTCATTTTATTTTATTAATCTCAATTGGCCCGATCAGCCGTTCATAGGCCTGTAAAGCGTATCGATCGGTCATGCCCGCGATGTAATCACCAGCTATTTTCGCTGTCGCCGCACCACCTGCCCCATCGACATCACGCTGCCAATCCTCAGGCAATTGGCCCGGGTCCGAGAGGAATAACTCAAAGAGCGCTTGGACCACCTTGGCCCCCGTCTCTGACATCTGGTTCACCGTGTCGTGGCGATACATGCGGACAAACAAAAATTTCTTTAAAGCGCGGTCGTTTTCCTCCATTCCATGGGAAAACGCAACGACCGGATGGTCGAGTGCGCGTATTTCATCGACACTTCGTGGTGCTTCCTCGGCTATGCGGTGCCGTGATTCCTCGATGAGGTCGGTGACCATAGCGTTGATTAGGCGGCGCACCGATTCATGGACCAGCCGGCTTTGTGCAAGACCGGGCCATTGGGCCCCTACCTCTTCGAAGACTGGCCCCACCAAAGGAACACCAGAAAAATCGGCAATGCTGATTAACCCCGCACGTAATCCGTCGTCAATATCGTGATTATTGTAAGCAATATCATCGGAGAGCGCTGCGACCTGGGCCTCGGCACTGGCAAAACTACTGAGTTCAAGCGAGAACAGTTGGTCAAAATCGATAATTGCCTGGGTAACCGCGCCGCTGCTCTTGACAGTATTGGGCCCAAGCAGCGGACCGTTGTGCTTAACCACACCTTCCAAGGTTTCCCATGTCAGGTTGAGACCATCGAACTGAGGATAGCGGCGTTCGAGAGAGGTCAGTATTTTGAGGGTTTGGGCATTATGATCAAAGCCGCCGAAATCAGCCATAGCCGCATCAAGTGCATCCTCGCCGGAATGGCCGAACGGTGTGTGGCCGAGATCATGGGCCAGGGCCAGGGCCTCGGCTAGGTCCTCATTGAGACCGAGGCTGCGCGAAATGGAGCGGGCGATCTGGCTGACTTCGATGGAATGGGTCAGCCGAGTGCGGTAATAATCACCGACGTGATAGACAAAAACCTGAGTTTTATGTTTAAGGCGCCGAAATGCAGCGGAATGTATGACTCGGTCGCGGTCGCGTTGATATTCGGTCCGGGCGCTGCTGTCCGTTTCCTGATAAAGACGTCCCCTACTGTGCCCAGGTTTGCAAGCATATTCGGCTAGTATTGGGCCGTAAGCCTCTGGATTTACTTCCATTGTCGGTGCCATTGGTGCTCCGGCTGCACTCTCCCATGGCGCGGTCGGTTGCGCAACGGGCGAATGCCTGGATATTTGACAAATCGTGGCGAATGCCTACATAAGGGACCTGCGAACGGCTCGGAGTTTAAACCGATGGATGAAATAGAAATCCAACAACAGCCAGCCCCGGCATCGATGACAGTAACCGATCGGGCGGCTAATCGCATCGCCAAGCTGCTGACCCAGTCCGAGTACGCGGGTCTGACCATGCGCCTATCGGTCCAGGGCGGCGGGTGTTCTGGATTTGCGTACGGATTTTCCTTCGATGACGAGATCCGCGCCGACGACATTATCATCGAGAAGGGAGATATCAAGGTGCTAGTCGACGAGGTATCACTGGATTATCTGCGGGGCTCGGAAATCGATTACACCGAAGAAATGATCGGGGCCACATTCACTGTACGCAACCCAAATGCCGCCTCGTCGTGCGGTTGCGGTAATTCATTTTCCGTGGGCTGATCGCAACCAGCCTGATAGATTAGCGGCCCGCCCAATCGCGGGCCTTTTTCATTCCGCCCTTGATACGACGGAGCCTCAGACCCTTGGCTAAGATCGCCACCTGGAATGTCAATTCTGTTAAAGCCCGGCTTAGCCACGTTGTCGACTGGCTTAAAGAGGCCGCGCCCGATGTCGCCCTTCTACAAGAGCTGAAATGCATCGAGGAAAACTTCCCCTTGATGGAATTCGAGGATGCCGGATATTCAGCGGTTCTCGCTGGACAGAAAGCTTATAACGGCGTCGCCATCCTATCCCGCACGCCTCTGGAGGATATCACCACAAGACTGCCCGGTGATGATACTGACGATCAGGCGCGCTATGTCGAGGCGGTAACGAAATTAAACGGGCGCATGGTCCGCGTTGCATCAATCTATCTGCCCAACGGCAACCCTGTAGATTCGGAAAAATTTAGCTACAAACTACGCTGGATGGGACGTCTCAAAAATCATGCCCGCGAGTTGCTGAGATTAGAAGAGCCGGTGGTGCTCGGCGGAGATTACAACGTCATTCCCGAAGACGGTGATGTCTGGGATCCCGCCCGTTGGCGGGACGACGCTTTGTTCCGCATGGAGGTCCGCCGTAAATTCCGCGAAATACTTAACCTTGGCTATACCGAATCCTACCGTGCGCTGCATTCGGAAATAGGCCACTATTCGTTTTGGGATTACCAGGCAGGAGCTTGGCAAAAGGACAATGGGTTGCGCATCGACCATCTACTGCTTTCACCCCAAGCCGCCGACCTGCTAGCCGCTTGTGAGATTGACAGGACACCTCGCAGTAAGACCAAACCATCGGACCACACCCCGGTGTGGTGTGAACTTGCCATTTGAAATAAACATTAAGTGCCACAGCAGGGTGTGAAATCCAGCACCGGCAGCGGCTTTCCCCTTGAAATTTTTTTACCGCGAGCCCGCGTTAATCAATTCATCCAATCGCGGTCGACAACCAGGATGTAGTTAAAATTGATAAATATTCTTAAACGGTGGCCAGCGCAGACCACTTATAGAACTAGGTTGGTGCCGCAGTTGCACTGGCTAAATACAGCAGTTATTTTAAAAACGATGTGGCCATGAATTCACGTTTCTGGAATTCCAACACCACCTGAAATTTCTATTAGATATCGACATAGGTGTGGGTCTCTGCATCAGCGCCTGGATGGGTGACGGCACCCTTATGGGCCGGACCAACTTGATCTCCATATTTCCAAAGGGCACCAGATTGGTGTTTGGTCTTACGTGGGCTCCAATCCTTGTGCCGACGGGCAAGTTCGTCACTAGACAACTCCACATCGAGTGTACCGACTTCCGCATCGATACTGATGATGTCACCATCGCGCAGCAAGCTGATGGGGCCGCCCAATGCAGCTTCGGGGCCCACATGACCTATGCAAAAACCGCGAGTCCCGCCTGAAAACCTGCCGTCGGTGACCAGCGCAACCGTTCCGCCCATGCCGCGCCCGTAGAGCGCTGACGTGGTGGACAGCATTTCACGCATGCCGGGCCCGCCCTTGGGCCCCTCGTAACGAATGACGATGACATCACCATTCTCAATCCCATCAGAGACTACTGCGGCGAAGGCGTCTTCCTCACAGTCAAAGCAGCGCGCTGGACCCTTGAAGGTGAGCTTCTCCATACCGGCAACCTTGACGATGGCGCCGTCAGGTGCGAGCGAACCCTTGAGGCCCACGACTCCACCTGTCACTGTTATGGGGTCGTTCGCTGGGCGCACTACGTCCTGATCTTCAGGAAACACAATTTCGATGTGGTTTTCAGCTAAGGTCTTGCCGGTGACAGTGAGGCAATCGCCAACCAAGATTCCTTCATCTAGCAACGTCTTGATGACGATAGGCACGCCGCCGACATCGAACAGATCCTTGGCGACGTAACGCCCCCCCGGCTTAAGATCAGCTATATACGGCGTCTCCTTAAAAATGCGCACGACGTCATCTAGCTGGAAATCGATACCCGCCTCATGGGCCATGGCGGGAAGGTGCAGGCCCGCGTTGGTGGAACCACCCGTCGCCGCCACGACCTTGGCGGCGTTCTCCAATGCGGCGCGGGTGACGATATCGCGCGGACGGATGTTCTGTTCTAACAAAAGCATCACCGCCTCGCCGGAAGCCTTGGCGTATTCGTCGCGCGATTCATAAGGCGCCGGCGCGCCAGAGGAGCCTGGGAGGGCAAGGCCGATAGCCTCGGACACACAGGCCATGGTGTTAGCTGTGAACTGACCACCGCACGAACCCGCGGAAGGACAAGCCACGCATTCAAGTTCGTGCAGTTCTTCGTCTGACATATTGCCCGCTGCGTGCTGCCCCACCCCTTCAAATACATCCACCACGGTCACGTCACGGCCCTTAAATTGTCCCGGCAGGATCGTGCCGCCATACATGAAGACCGATGGCACATTGAGGCGTAGCATCACCATCATCATACCCGGCAGGGACTTGTCGCAGCCCGCTAGCCCGACCAAAGCGTCATAACAATGCCCACGCATGGTGAGCTCAACGGAATCCGCGATCACCTCGCGGCTGGCCAGCGACGATTTCATACCTTCATGGCCCATGGCGATCCCGTCTGTTACCGTGATGGTGGTGAATTCTCGTGGCGTGCCTCCGGCCCCATCTACCCCCACCTTGACCGCCTGGGCTTGGCGTGCCAGCGAGATGTTGCACGGCGCCGCTTCGTTCCAACAGGTAGCAACACCGATGAAAGGCTGATGGATCTGCTCCTCGGTT
>Ga0315336_1003630_pt1 | contig 20082 bp, 15 predicted proteins | sample ASW5metaG_FD_204512 | JGI IMG/M metagenome (GOLD analysis project Ga0315336, IMG submission 204512) | Ammonia-oxidizing marine archaeal communities from Monterey Bay, California, United States - ASW #5 | ecosystem: Environmental > Aquatic > Marine > Intertidal zone | place: USA: California... | reverse complement strand
ATCCGTTTCATGTTTCGTCGAGCGTTTGGGCGGGAACCGTCATCGGCCGAACTGCGGTCGACACAAGATTATGTCGCCGACCTGACCAAAGAACACGCCGACTCGGAAGATGAAAAGGTCCGGCAGGAACGCGTTTGGCGAGACGTCGCACACGCATTGTTCTGCCTGAAAGAGTTTATCTATGTCCAATGAAACAGACCTGGGACATCGCTGCTCCGCCAGACATCGCTCCCCCGGCATGGGCAGGCCGCAGACCCTGTATTCACGTCGCGGGTTGTTGAGCCAGGCATCGACCGGCTTCGGCATGGTGGCCTTGTCGGCTCTGCTCAACGCCGCCGTCCGCGGCGGATCACCGACCGAGTTCAAAGACGCTCCGCCAGCCTCTCCCCTCGAGGCACAACCCCCACGGTTTCCCGCGCGTGTCAAGAGCGTGATCTTCTGCTTCATGTCGGGCGGAGTTTCGGCTGTGGACTCGTTTGATCCCAAGCCGCGGCTGAAGATCGACCATGGCAAACCCATGCCGGTACCGATCAGACCGACGATGTTCAACTCCAACGGAAACATCATGGCCAGTCCGTGGGAGTTTCGGCCGCGGGGTCGCAGCGGTATCCCGGTCAGCGATCTCTTTCCCAATATTGGCGCCTGTGCGGATGACCTGGCTGTGATCCGTTCACTGACGAGCATTGCCAACGAACACGCCCAAGCGAATTACTTTCTGCACACGGGATTTTCGCTGGCCGGCCATCCCTGCGCCGGCGCCTGGACCAGCTATGGGCTGGGCAGTGCATCTCACGAGCTGCCCGGATTCGTCGTTCTGGCCAGCGGCGGATCGCCACTGGGAGGCATCAACAACTACGGCAACGGTTTTCTCCCGTCATTGCACCAGGCTTCGCTTATTGATCCAACGCAGGCCGAGCCATTGTCGAACATCGCCGCGCGGGAACCGGACAACCGTCAACGCCGTCGCCTGCAATTCATCGAACAATTGGACCGGCAACACCTCAAGAGACTCGCAGGCGAAGAACAAATCGAATCCGCGATTCGCAACTATGAAATCGCTTACCGCATGCAGACAGCTGTACCAGAACTCGTCGATCTGAGAGGCGAGACTCCGGCGACCCACGCCCTGTATGGACTCAACTCCCAGGTGAAAGAAACCGTTGAATACGGACGACAATGTCTGCTCGCCCGACGACTCGTGGAACGCGGTGTGCGGTTCGTTGAACTGACCTGTCTGCCGCGCCCCGCCGATCTGGGCCAGATCGGCAACCCATGGGACCAGCACGGTGGACTGAAAGTGGGACATGCCGAAATGGCCCAACAAGTCGACCAACCGATCGCCGGCTTGATTCACGACCTCAAACAGCGCGGCCTGTTTGATGAAACACTGATCGTCTGGGCTGGGGAATTTGGTCGGACTCCATTTGCCCAAGGATCGGATGGCCGGGATCACAACCCGTACGGATTCAGTGTGTGGCTTGCCGGCGGTGGTGTTCAGGGTGGTACGATCTATGGAGCAACCGATGATCTCGGTTATCACGCGGTCGAGAATGTCTCCACCGTCTACGATCTGTGGGCAACCGTGCTGCACTTACTCGGCGTCAACCACCAGGCACTGACTTATCGCCATGGCGGACGTGACTTTCGCCTAACCGATGTGCATGGCCGGGTCATCCAGGAGATCCTCAGTTGAGCAGCTCACCGCGAAGTGCGCGCCGCAGACGCGAATCGTGTGCATTTCGGTCCACCAACGGCCTGTTCTGAAAAAATGACGTCAGGATCTCGACGAGCGTCCGTTTCTAATGACAAGATGGCACTACTCGAACACGACATCCTGCGGATCCTGATGCATTCCCGCGATCGCATTGCGGCCGCCGCCTGGATCGTTGTTCGGGATGCCCAGGCGTCCGAGGACATTTTTCAGAACGTGGCGATCAAGGCCATGACCAAACAGGTTCGTTTTGAGGCCGAAGCCGCCGTCCTCTCCTGGGCCATGATCACGGCGCGGCGAGAAGCGATCGACTGGGCACGCCGCCACCGCAGCGAATCGACCGTATTACACACCGATATTCTCGACCTGCTGGAACAGGAATGGCTGCAGGCGTCCGACCGAATCGACGCGCGCAGCGAGGCCTTGCGGGCATGTTTGCGAAAGCTGCCGCGGAAGTCGAAAGAACTGTTGCGTTTGAGATACCGGGACGGCCTGGCGTGCTCCAATGTCGCCGAACAGCTCGGAGCCGGACTGGATGTGATCTACAAGAGACTGTCGCGCCTGCATCAGACCTTGAAAGAGTGCATTGAAGGGCGACTTGCCGACTCGAGGACCTTCAGATCATGAGCGACACCGACGGCACATATGAACTGCTGTTGCGGTATCTGGATGATACATTATGTCCCGAGGAACGGGCGCGCGTCGAAACCATGTTACGGGAACAGGCCCAGGTCCGGGACTTGTTGCGAGAGATCGCACAACAGGCGGCCACCATCGCGGACGTCCATCGTGTGACCGATGACGTGCAGCGCGTTCCGCATACGACACATGGCCACTCGACAGAATCAGGGCCGGCGGTCAAGTGGCCGCTGCTGGTCGCGGCCATCGCCATCCTGGTGTTGATCGCCACACAGTTGGTCTTGCAGCCAGAACGTGACCCGGAAATCTTCACGGTCAACGGATTGGCTGGCCAAATGAAATGGATTGGAGACGGCGGACAGGTTACTGACAAGCTGACCGCGGGACAGCATCTGCCGGGTGGCACGCTGGAGTTGCTCTCGGCGGATGCCTGGATCGAAATCCAGTTTCTTGACGGCTCCCAGGTGAGCTTATCCGGTCACTCGGCCGTCACCGTCTCGGACCAGCGCCAGAAGATGCTGCACCTGAGACAGGGCACGCTGTCGGCGCAGGTTGAGCCGCAGCCAGCCAATCGTCCACTTTTGGTTCATACAGACGCCGCAGATTTGCAGGTCCTGGGGACACAGTTCAATGTCGATGCGCAAGCGGCAACGACGAAACTCACTGTCAACGAGGGCCGCGTGCGATTGACCCGGGTCGCCGACGGACAGGCAATCGATGTACCGGCACGGCACCAGGTCATCGCTTCGATCGCGGATGACCACGGATTGGCCTTGAGCCGCCGCGTGGAACATGTCACCACATGGCACAGCGACCTGAAGTCCGATGCCGTTCATGGAAAGTGGACGTCCAACTTGAAAATGCTCGCTGCACGCCTGAAAAAAGCGGTGGCCAATGGCAACATGACCAAACACGATGCGATCGCCGCTTACAAGGAATCCGCGACCCTGGATGATGAGCAAGGCAGCATCTGGGCCATGCCGTCTGCGGTGGGCCCGCTGGTGGTGCTTTCCGTGTCCGCAACGTCGCCGGCACCGGTGATCCTCACCGAACGCGGAAAATTTCGCATCCGAGGGCGACGGCACGCAACGGACGCGATGGAAGTCGGCATCACAACCAATGAACCACATGGAGGGTTTGCTGGAAAGTACAGTGTTTCCGTGCCACTCGATGCCTTGCCGGGTGATGACGACACATTTGAAATCGAACTACCGCTCGGCATGTTCCGGAAAGACACATCCTTGGTAGACTCACCTGTCGGAAAAGAACTCGGTGGCTGGTGGTGCGTGTCCAATTCCAGATTCGCAAAGCTGGAAATCATCAGCATCGAACTTGTCGAGTGATCGCGAACCCGCACACACTGTCCACACCACGGAGACGACAACAATCCAGCCACCTCGGAAACACCGCCACACCAGCACAACGTCCGTCAGGGCGTGGTGCACAACCCCCGGGATTCATTTTATGCGGACACCCAGTGCCATCCTGCTGCTGCTGCTGACTTGCCTGACGGCCGGCGCCCACAGCGGCGAACTCCATTGGAATCAGTATCGCGGACCCCACGGTAATGGCGTCTCCACGGCCGAGAATTTGCCGGTCGTTTTCGACGAAGCCCAGAACGTGCGCTGGAAGATCGCCATTCCCGCCGACGGCTGGTCGTCACCGGTCGTCTGGGCCAACGAGATTTGGCTCACCACGGGCAGCGACCAGAAGCAGGAACTGCGGGCGATTTGCATCGATCTGGAAAGCGGAAAGATCACCAAGAACATCAAGGTGTTCGACATGGTCGAGCGGAACGTCGATCCCGCTTATGTTTACGACTCACCGCATCTGAATAGTCCAGCCACGCCCACCGCTGTTGTCGAAGCGCAGCGCGTCTTCGTGCACTTCGGGTCCCAGGGCATCGCTTGCTTGGATCGCAAGACAGGTGACAAGGTCTGGGAACGCCGAGACCTGCGGATCTATCAGCCGGTGCGACAGGGCTCATCGCCCGTTGTCGATGACAAGTCTCTTTACGTCGCCTATGACGGAACCGACCAGCAGTTTTTCGTGGCGCTCGACAAAGCCACGGGCGAAACGCGGTGGAAGACGGATCGAAACGTGCGTACCGATTGGGCGGCGACGCTGCGTGCCAGAGGAATCTCGTCCAAGAAACTCGGTAAGCCGGGTGACAACAAGAAGTCCTTCGCAACGGCCAGCTTGATTGAAGTCGATGGCAGGCGCCAACTCATCGCTCCGGCGGCCGAGGCGACGATTTCCTACGCCCCCGAAACGGGAAAAGAGCTGTGGCGCGTGCTGCATCCCGGCGGCTTCAACGTCGCCGCCAGACCGATTTACGCACAGGGGTTGGTGTACGTCTTCACCAGCGGGTTGACGGGTTTCTTGACGGCCATCAAACCACACGGCAGCGGTGATGTGACAGCAACTCACGTCGCCTGGTCCACGACCAGAAGTACCCCGAATATCCCTTCGCCGATTATCGTTGAAGACCTGTTGTTCATGGTCACGGACAAGGGAGGCATCGCACGATGTCTGAACGCCAGAACCGGTGCAGAGATCTGGAGGAAACGGCTCGGCGGCGACCACTGGGCATCACCGTTGTATGCCAATGGAAAACTCTACTTCAGCAGCAAGCAAGGCGACGTCACGGTGTTGGAGGCGTCGAGATCAGAACCGGAAATCCTGGCTCGAAACCGGATGAATGCCAGGTTCATCGCTTCGCCGGCTGTCGGCGGTTCTTCTCTGATCCTGCGATCGACCACCCACTTGTATTGCCTCGCCAAGGGATATCAGCGGACCGCCGCGGAAGTCGCCCGAGACATGCCCCGAGAACGCGGCGGAACCTCCGCCGACAAACCGACATCGACACGCGACAAACTCACAGTACTCAAACGTCAGATCGATGCCCTCCAAAAATCTGGAAAACTGACGCGCCAGGAAGCCGAGGCGCTCTTCCAGTCCGCGATCGGAAAGAACTGAACCGCCGCGCGACGCGGAAACGCTTCAAGCGCTATCGCGTCATAGCGGATGAACACGATATAACAGATGGGCGTCCAGACCGGTCCCGACACAAGGAACAATGATGAAACAGTTCACAATCCTCTTGACGGTCATCGTCGCGCTTTCGGCAGCCGGATCCGCAGACGACAAGAAACCGTCCGCCAAACAACCTCCGGCAAAGCTCCAAAAAGACTGGGACGCCGCGTACGAACAACTGCTGAAGAAGAACCCGGAAATCCGTGAGAAGGTCGAGAACGGAGACGCAACAAAGCAGCAAGTCATCGCCTGGATGAAGGACCGGAGCGCCGCGGGCGCCAAAGACGACGGGAAAGACGACGGGAAAGACACCACCGGAGAGGCCAATCTCACCGCGTTTCGGAACAAGCTCACGCAACTGGTCAAGTCCGGAAAATTGACCAAGGCCGAGGCGGAAAAACTTTACAAGACGCTGGCCGGCAATCAGTCCAAGGCCGAGCGAAACAGTCAGTCCGATGTCGATTGGGACAAGGCCTACGAACAGCTGCTGAAGACGAATCCCGCCGTGAAGGCCAAGGTGGACAACGGTGGTGCCACCAAAGAGCAGGTCATTCAGTGGCTCAAACAGAAACGCGGAAAGGCGGGAGCCCGCGGGAAACCCCGCGGCGGAAAGGGGACCAAGAAAAACGCCCAGGGCGCCACGAATTTCTACGCCGTCGTGATTGGCCGCTTGAAGTCGAAGGACATCGAAATCGGTGAATTCACCCTCGACGTCGATCACGTGTCCTCGATGTACGGCAATCGCTGGGTCAAGGACGAAATCGTGGGCCAGACAGTCAAAGTCACCGGGGTCTCAGGCCAGTTTCTCGACAAGCTCCTGCAAATCAAGCGCGGTGAGACGCTCAAGGTCCGCTCCGGCAGCTACATCGCTAAGTCGAACACACTGACCTTTGGACCCAAGTTTCATGTCCTCGAACGCACCGCGGCCTTCAAACCCCAGGACTTTGGAGTGCCTCCCAAGGCGTTCCGCGGCTTTCGCGGAGAACTGACGGGAAAGATTGTCGAGGTCGGCGGCTACGAACTGCTGCTGCAAGTCAGCGCGCTCAAAAGCGGCCCGGACAACAAGGCCGACGATGCGAACAGCATCCAGGGCGGTCGCATTCGAATCGTCGGCTTTTACAATGATCATCGCGACCTGTTCGCCGACCTGCACGCCGGTGACGTCGTGCGGCTGAGCACAACCCACAGAAACCCGGAGCATGATGAACTGACGGTCACGAACCTGTTACAGAAAGTCGGCAAATAGTCCGGTTTCCGCCGACCCTTTCCACGCCGGAAACGCCTCGTGCATGCCTTGAGTCCCAGGGCGGAGTTCGCCCGTCTCCCGGAAATCCTACGAGTCCATTCAGAACGCAATCCCATGCGGCTCTTGGCCTTCACATTCGCCCTGCTGACCCTGGTGGGAACGGCCCACGGCCAAGCGGTCCTGCCGTCTGCGGCGTCGCGTTTTGCGGATCGTGACACACGTGCCGTGCCGGATTTTCAGAAACACGTCGTCCCCCTGCTCGGACGACTCGGATGCAACTCGGCCAAGTGCCACGGATCGTTCCAGGGTCAGGGCGGTTTTCGACTGTCACTGTTCGGTTTCGACTTTCAAGCCGATCATGTCGCCTTGCGGTCGACGGCAGCGTCCACAACCGCAAAGCGTCTGATCGTGTCTGATCCGGAAAACAGCCTGATCGTGCTCAAGCCGACCGAGCAGACAGATCATGAAGGCGGCAGACGATTCGCCGCGCATTCATGGGAACACCATCTGTTGTTGCGCTGGATCGAATCCGGAGCCATGGGCGCGCAGCCCAGCCAGCCGCCTGATCGCCCCGAACCAACCGCGCCAGGCACATTCAGCGCCCAGGGAATTGCTTTGTTCAACACGTCGATTCTTCCGCTGTTTGAGAATCACTGCTATGAGTGCCACGGGTTGGGCAACCCCAAAGGCAAGCTCAGGCTGACCGCGCGTGCAACGCTGCTGGCCGGCGGCAGCTCGGGGCCGGCAATCGTGCCCGGCAAACCAGACAGCAGCCTGCTGATCGCCGCTGTGCGACACACATCGGACGACCTGCAGATGCCCCCCAGCGGAAAACTCGATCAAACGCAGATCGCCCTGCTGGAACGGTGGGTTCGCCTGGGAGCACCCTGGCCGGACCGCGTCGGCAGGGCGCCAGGCGACACGAATCAGGTGCTGAAGCGATTGCATTGCGAGCCCGCGGAAATCCTGTTCCGTAAAGCCGGCGACATGTCTCAGATCAAAGTGATCGCCGAATGGCAAAACGGAGAGCGTGAAGACGTGACCTGTCTGGCGCGCTTTCAAACCAACAACGATGCCATTGTGAGCGTGAATCGCGACGGACTGGCCACATCCCTCGCCGCGGGCGACACCCACATCGTGGCGTTCTACGACAACGGCGTGGCCGCCATCCCCGTGTTGCGTCCTTATGGACCTCCGACGGCCGACGTGTCCCCAACTCCGGGCAAACGGGACCATCCGGTCGATCGACGCGTCAACGCGAAGTTGGCCAAACTGGCGCTCCAGCCTTCTGCGCTGTGCACCGATGCCGAATTCCTGCGGCGGGTCAGCATCGACATGACGGGTACGCTGCCGACGCCCGACGAAGTCCGGGCATTCCTGGCCGACACGTCTCCTGACAAACGCAATCAGAAAATCGAGGAGCTGCTCAACCGTTCGACTTACGCGGCCTGGTGGGCCAATAAGCTCTGCGACTTCACCGGCTGCAATCCCAAGTCGATCAGCAGTCTGCTGGAGGTGGCTCGCGAAGATGGCTACGTCAAGGCGTCCGCTTGGTACGACTGGATCTACGAACGGGTGGCCAGAAACGAGTCCTACGACAAACTGGTGGCCGGCATCATGCTGGCCGACCCGTCAGGGCGCAACGACGGCATGCCCTACTTCTGGACGCGGCAAAGCCTCAAACAGCCCCAGGACACGGCGATCTCGGTGGCTCACGCGTTTCTGGGAATCCAGCTGCAATGCGCCGAATGCCACAAGCATCCCTTTGACCAATGGACCCAAGCGGATTTCCGACAGTTTTCGCAGTTCTTCGCCTCCGTCACGACTAGCAAACGCCGCTCGTCCAGCCAAGGCCAGCAGGCACTCACACTTCTCCGCAGCCATGTTGTCAGACTCGAACCGGGCGATGACCCGCGAGCACCGATCATGGACTGGATGCGCGATCCGAACAACCCATGGTTCGCCCGGGCCTTTGTGAATCGCGTGTGGGCCGGCTACTTCCACACGGGCATTGTCGATCCGCCGGACCAATTTACTCCCGCCAACCCGCCCAGCAATCCCCAACTGCTGAACTGGCTCACGAACGGGTTCATCCGGAGCGGTTACGACATGCGGTGGCTGCACCGCCAGATCGCCACCAGTCAGACCTACCAGCGCAGTTGGAAACCCAACGCCAGCAACCGCAACGATCGCCGTAATTTCAGCCGAGCGATTCCGCGCCGCATTCCTGCCGAAGTCGTGTACGACGCCATGAAGCAGGCGACCGTCAGCACAGACAAACAAGACACTGTCCGCACGAACCTCAACCGCCGAGCGTCGGGCCACCTTTCCATGCGGATGGCAGGCACGCACGCCATGAAGGTGTTCGGCAAGCCCGATCGTTCGATCAATTGCGACTGTGAACGTGTCAACGAACCCACGTTGCTGCAGGCCATCTTTGCCCAGAACGATCCACTCGTCCGCATGCGACTGGCCGACAGCGGCTGGATCATCCAAATCGCAGAAGCGGAACAGGCCGGAAAACCACTCGACCAACGCGCGCTGATTCAGCAGGTTTGGCTGCGGACGGTGAATCGCCCGCCGACAGCCGACGACGTGACACGTTCACTGGCACACATCAGCTCGTTGGATTCGATCGCCGAAGGCATTTCCGACTTGATGTGGGCCATGCTCAACACCAAAGAGTTCTTACTCAATCACTGATCCGCTCGTTTTTCGGATTCACGAATGATGCGCCATCAACTCACTCGCCGCGAAATGATCACCGTCGGCGCCTTGGGTTCCGGGCTGACTTTGTCGCAGTACCTGCGTCTCAAAGCGGCGGAACCGAGCTTGAACACGCCGGCACATCGTTCGGCCATTTTCATATTCATGGAAGGCGGTCCGTCACATCAGGACAGCTTTGACTTGAAGCCGGCCGCGGCGGCCAATGTTCGCGGCGAATTCAACCCCACGTCCACGAACGTTGCCGGCCTGCACATCTGTGAACACCTGCCGCAGTTGGCCCGCCGCGCCAAGAACTTTGCCATCATTCGCGGTGTGACTCACAACGTGGCTGACCATGGGCTGGGTAAGAAATATTTACTGACCGGGAATAAGCCATCCCAGACCGTCAGCTATCCGGAGTACGGCAGCGTGGTCAGTCACGAGCACCCGTCGGCGGCCGACCTGCCGACCTATGTCTCGATCGACGAAGCCTTCGTGGGACCCGGTTATCTTGGAGCACAGTACAGTCCCTTGACGGCCGACAAGCCACAGCACGGATCGCGGTACACAGTCCGCGGAGTGTCGCTGGAAGACGGTCTCACGGTGGCAAAATATAAGTCACAAAAGAGCCTGCTGGACGATCTGGACACGGCCTTTGCAGGCTACGAAGACCTCGACGATCAAATCCGTGGAGCGGATCGTTTCGCGGAACAGGCGTTCGACATTATCAGTTCTCCGCGGACCCGACTGGCGTTCGACCTGTCACAGGAACAACCTGCGGAAAGTGACCGATTCGGCAAGCACGAATTCGGACAAACCCTGTTGCTTGCGGCGCGGCTGATCGAAGCGGGAGTTCACTTCGTCACGGTCCGTCTGCGTCCGGCTGAATTTGACTTCGACACGCACTCGGACAACTTCTCGAAACTGAAAACGTTGCTTCCAGCGTTTGATCGCGGTCTGTCCGGCCTGCTCGACCGATTGGGCGAACGCGGCCTGCTGTCGTCGACAGCCGTTTTCGCCACCGGGGAATTTGGCCGCACACCAAAAATCAACGCTCAAGGCGGTCGAGATCACTGGGCCCGCGCCATGTGCGCCGTCATGGCCGGCGGCGACGTGCGGGGTGGACAGGCACTGGGTGCGACGGATGCAACCGCGGCGGAACCCGCGGCGGCGGGTTACACACCCAACGATCTGGGCGCATCGTTTTTTCAGAACATCGGAATCGACCCCCGCAGCGAATTCCGGTCGGACGTGGGACGCCCGATTACGCTCATCAGAGATGGCAATCCGATCTCTGGTCTGTTGTGAGTCGGTGCAGCCACCACACCACGCAACCGCTTAGCCGATTGTCATGAATCACTCGCAACCGCTGCAACCACCGCCGCCGATCACACCGCCACTGGATCCGGAGTTGGCCGACGCACTGACCGCGTTCTGGGAAGACATCTTCGGGACGCCGTTTGGACAATTTAGCGCAGTGTTGCGCGGTTCCGAACTGGGAATCAACGACCACCACCTCTATCTCGTGCGGGAACACGCCGAGCTGGTGGCGACGACCCTGTTGACCATCAGTGGCTCCAATCCACGTCTGGCGGGACTCGGAGAAGTGGCCACGGCAACCAGCCAGCGCGGACGCGGACTGGCTGCCACGCTCACCCAGCACGCGCGCGACACATTCCTGGATCAAGGTGGCGCGGCTCTGTTTCTCGGCACCGTCAACCCGGCGGCAGCTCGGATCTACCACAGGCTCGGCTGGCGCAAACTTACCGGGGCCAACGTGATGTGCCTGGTCGGCGACGGTCGTTCGCCCGAGGAATTTCTAGTGGACTCCTTTCGGTCTGCGGGCGCAGTCCAGTTGGTGGCCGGCACGGCGGCCTGCCGAGTGGACATGATCCCGTTGATACTCTGCCCGCACGACCACCGGATTCTGGACATCAACGTCGGCCTGTTGTCCACACGTTATTCTGTTCAGAATTCCTGTATGGGCTTGTTTCCCCGTTATCGCTCGCTGAGCGATGCGGGTGGGCACTGGTTTACGGCCACGACCGACGATGGTCGGGTCGTCGGCTTGGCCACAGCACGCCCGGCGGCCGACAATGCCATCCGGATCGATGGATTTGCTCACCGGAATTTTCCGGGAGCAGACCGGGAGTTGTTCATGTGTTGCCTGAACTGGGTGGACGCTCAAGGTGGCCCGCACTGCACGGCTGAAGTCGCGCACAGCGACACCGGCAAGCGGGAAGTGTTCGCATCACTGGGTTTTTCCAGTGCCGATGCCGGTGGTGAATACACGGCCGATGGCCAGGTCATCAGCACACTCAGGCTCCAACGGCAGTCGCCCTGATTCACTGCACCCGTTTCGCCGGATCGGGTTCCCAACCGATGCCTGGTTCGGTATCGGGATAGACCCAGCCGTCGGCGTCGGGCAGGATCGGCCCCCGCAGTGTGGCATCGGGCAACACGTCCTCGGGGACCAGGACCTCGAAGTACAGCGAATTGGGAAGGGCGCACACCAGCGCCAAAGACGCGGGGCCGCCGCCGTGCACATCGGCCTGGATCTGGAACGACTCAGCCAGATTCCCAACCTTGACTGCGCCCGTGAAACCACCCTTATAGAACCAACTGGTTCTGAGCCGATCACAAGCGCCGTGCCGCAACCATTCGGCGGCATTGAAATGGCATCCATCGGTACATTCCGCAGCCAGTACCGCGATGTCCAGCGTGTCACACAAACGCTCATAGGCGTACAGATTGAACTCACGCATCGGCTCTTCCAGCCACAGATAATCGCAGGCTTCCATCGCTCGACCGAGCTGAATCGATTCTTCCAGTGTGTATCCCGCACTGCCGTCAAGCATCAGTTCGATGTCGGGTCCGACGTGCTGCCGGAGCCTGCGGACCAGCGCAATGTCCTCACGAATGCGTCCCCAGACATGCAACTTGATCGCCTTGTAACCCGCTTCCAGACAGCGGTCCGACAGTCGCAAATAGTCGTCATCCGTTTTCACGGTCACTGTGCTCGCATAGGCCCTGGCACGCGATTTGTGGCCGCCCAGCATTTGAAATAACGGCACGCCAGCCGCTTTGGCGGCAATATCCCACACGGCGACATCCAGGTATCCCAAGGCATACATCGGCAGTTCTTCGAGCCGATCCAGTTCCCACATTTCGGACCACAGCTTTTCGCGCATCAGCGGATCGGCCCCTAAGAACCGGCTTGCCAGGCAGCGTTCAACCACATCCTGTGAAATCGCTTCATTTCTGAGCCATACGATCCCATCGAGGCCCGCGTCTGTCTTGACCCGCAACAGGGACTGCCGGACTGTTCCACCCCGTCCGCCAATCAGGCCGTCGCGCCAGTCGTAGGGAATCGTCTGGCTTTCGTAATGTTCCAATTCGAATCCGGTAATTTTCATGGTGTGTCACGTCTCGGCGAAATGGATCGATGGTGCTGCGGAATCGAAAACGGATCATACCACGCGATACGAGAAAACTCCGCTGTCGCCGCGCTGCGGCACGGATGCTCCCGGAACAGCGCCGGGGTTGACCGATCCCGGGCCCGAATCATGCGACCGGAATTGGCCAAGACGGCCGGCGAGCAATCCGATCGGACAGATCCACAGAACCACTACAAACGGCACACAGCCGTGACATAATCTGCACCGATCGGCACATCGGTCCGAACCAGCCTGATGCCCATGACCGTGACAACGCTAAAAGATACGTAGCTCAACCCATCAAACGCGAACATCGCAGCGGATACGGTCACCGGTCCCAAAGCAGCCAGTCGAACACCGCCGATACTTGTGGGGGGTTCCTTGCGCTCAGCAGACGCACAACAAGATCGCTCCAGCGATCGGCAACACGCGAACGTCGACACCGAGAGCAACCCAGATTAAATCTTCGTATTGTTGGGAATACCGGTCAGTGACAACTGCCGACGCTCAAATCGCAGCGGCCTCGTCCAAGAAGTCCAACGTGCCGACTGTCGCCTTGGACGTCGCCAATATCCGGATCCCTCTGGCCACGCACTTGGCCGAACGGTTGCAACTGCCGCTGGACGAGGCCTTGCTGACGGTCGATCACCTGATTCGAACCGAGCAATGTGGCAAGCACGACCACGGCCTGGTCCGCGTTCACTACCTGATTTCGTCCAACAAATTCGGCCCGTATGGACAGCGTTCCGCTCCGCGGCCCGAACGACTGCACTCGGGCCGCATCCATCTCGACGGACGACAATACCTGGGTTATCCCCTGTTGGATCGATTTGTGCGGCTGGGTTGTGAGGAAGCCGCAGTCCATGGACTGTGCGTCGGAACAACGCGTGGAGTGTATCCCAGCGGCGCGCTGCTGGACTGGGCTCACCAGGCCATCGAGCGCAACACCGGAGTGATCCTGACGGCCAGTTCGCCTCCGCGGATGACGTCGCCCGCGGGCATCGTTCCGCTGGTGGGCACCAACCCGATCTGCATCGGACTGCCAACCGACGCCGCCCCATTTGTCGCCGACTCGGCCACCAGTCAGATCAATCACGGCGAACTGCTGCTGGCACGCGCCGCCGGAACCCCACTGCCCCAACACGCGGCCGTCGATTCTCAAGGCCGCCCCACAACCGATCCCGTCGAGGTTGATCCCACCAAGGGTCTGGGTGCCTTGCTGCCGGTCGGTGGATCGCACAAGTCCTTCGCATTGGCACTGGCAATCGAATTGCTGAGCAGCCTGGGCGGCGGCCGACCTGGCAGTTCCAACCTGACCGATTGCGGAGTGTTCTGTGTGTTTCTGGGTGCTGAACTCACGCAGAACGCCCGACAGTCCGCCAGCCATTGGTTGACGGCACTGGATGACGATGGCACACGGATTCCCGGCTGGAAGTCCCACCGCAACGCTCAGAGCCAACGCGAACAGGGTGTGGTTCGACTGCGACCCGAAACACGGCATTTGATCCAGCGCTGGCTGACACTTCCCTGACACTTCCCTGACACTTCCCCGCAATCCCTAAAAAACCAGAACGGGACGGACCGCATGCACAAAACGGCTGACTTTCGCACCTTGATTGCCGAGCCCGGTCCCATTGTGTTGGGCGGTGCTTACGACGGTCTCTCAGCATGCCTCGCCGAACGGGCCGGATTCGACGGAATTTGGGCCAGTGGCTTTTGTATCAGCACCAGCAAACGCGTGGCCGACGTGGGATTGTTGACAATGACCGAGTTGCTGACGGCGGCCAGCGAAATCAACAAAGCCACGCAACGACCGGTGATTGCCGACGTGGACGATGGGTTTGGGGATGCGGTGAACGTGGTACGCATGGTGCGCGAATATGAATCCGCGGGGATTGCCGGCATCTGTATCGAAGACAATCAGCATCCCAAACGGAACAGCTTGCACGACGGCCTGCACTCCAGGTTGGTCAGCGCGGACGACTTTTCAGCCAAGCTGCGGGCCGCCAAATCAGCCCAGAACGATCCGGACTTTGCCGTCATTGCCCGCACCGAAAGCCTGATTGCCGGCGAAGGGCTGGACGCGGCCTGGCAGCGAGCGATGGCCTACGCCGACGCGGGAGCGGACATGATCGTCGTCCACAGTCGTGCCGCCGATCCGAGCGATATCCGCGAATTTGGACTGCGTTGGAATGAGGACATTCCGCTGGTGGCAATCCCCACCACGTATGCCGGAGTGTCCGTCGGAGAACTTTACGGCTACGGATATAAGATGGCCATCTTCGCCAACCAGGCGCTCCGAGCAGCCGTGCGGGCCATGCAACACACACTGCAGACCATGTTCCAGACTCAGACCCCCTCAAGTGTCGAAGCGGACATGACTTCCTTAAGCGACATCTTCGAACTCGCGGGGTTCGACGAGGTGCGGGCACTCGAGACTCAGTTCATCAACGGCGGCAGCGCCGTAACCTCTCCATCGCAGCAGCAAACAGCACGACCTCAGACGCCACACGCGGCCGATACGCCATGAACACCATACACGCCATGAGCGACAATCTGTGCCGCGCGTTGTTCACATCCAAGAACGCAGCGCAGTTGCAGCAGCCGGCAATCCAGTCGGCTGGGCGTGAATTGTCATATCAGGTTCTGCTGGACCAGATTCGCAATGCGGCACAACGTCTGCACGGGCTGGGTGTCCGCAAATCGGACCGGGTGGTGTTGTGCTTGAAAAACTCTCCCGAATTCGTGGTGGCCTTTTTCGCCGTCACCGATCTGGGTGCGGTCGTGGTGCCGCTGGATCCCGGATCCGGTACCGATCGTCTGCGCTTCATGATCCGCGAAACACGTCCCCGCGTCTGCCTGCACCACGGCCAGAGCCCGGTGTGCGACGTTGCGGCTACGCAGCATGTGACACTGGCCTGGAATCCTGTTTCCGGAAGTCTGGAATTCTCAAAGGGACAGCCTGCGATTCCCGAGCCGACTCCGGTCGGCGGCGAAGATCCGGCCCTGATCCTGTATTCGGCCGGCTCGACCGGACGTCCCAAAGGTGTGGTGCTCCAGCACGGCCAGCTGCTGGCGATCGCCGGCAGCCTGTCCGGAATCGTCGGCCTGCACCCCGGCCACCGGGAACTGATTCTCAACCCGTTAACCCACAGCGGGGCCTGGCAACGCGTGACGTCGACGTTTTTGACCGGCGGCCGCATCGTGTTCCCGGATGGCATTTTCAGCGTACCCAACTTGATTGAACACGTCGAACACCGCGGCATCAGCGGGTTCTTTACCACGCCTCCGTTCATTCGCATGATCCTGGCCACGTCTCCGGAAAAATTCTCGGGACGCGTCGACAGCCTGGAGTCGATTGAAATCGCCAGTGCCCCGTTGACGTCCGACGAATTGAGCCGGCTGATGCGGTTGCTACCCACGACACGCGTCTTCTTCCAGTATGGCTCCACGGAATGTTCACGGGCATTCATACTCGACACGTCCGCCCACACGGACAAGCTGCACACCGTCGGCCGGCCCACCTCCGGCGTCCAGGTGCGGGTCCGCGGACCGCAAGGAGCATGGCTGGAACCGGGCCAGGAGGGCGAAGTGCTGTTGACGGCTCCTCAACTGACGCACGGCTACTGGCAACGCCCGGAACTGGATGCGCAGCGCTTTGAAAACGGATGGTTACGGACCGGTGATTTTGGATATGTCGACGACGCCGGTTTCCTGACCCTGCGGGGACGCCAGGACGAGATGATCAACTGCGGGGGACATTCGTATTTTCCAGCCGAAGTCGAAATCGAGTTGGGGTCGGTGTCCGGGGTTTCGCGATACTTGATTGCTGGCGTCCCGGATCCGCAGCGGATTCTGACACAGGTCGGCTGGGCCTTCGTGGTTCCCGAAACGACTGACGACTGGTCGCCCGCGGAATTCCTGGGACTGGCCCGCCGACGGCTGCCGCCGCACATGGTACCCAGGAATGTCGTCGTGATCCCCTCGATCCCGCTGACCCCGTCCGGCAAACCCAGTCGACGGTTGGCGGTGGAAATGTACGGACCGGAACAGCAGGAGCGTTAAAACGTGGACCGTAGCCAGATCATCGCACACATCAAGAATTTCCTGCAGCAGACGGCCCCCAGTCCCGGTATAGCCGTGACCGAAGACACCAGTCTGCTCGATGGCTGGTTCATCGATTCGCTGGGGATCGTGCAAACCGTGATCTTCCTGGAACAGACCTTCGGTTGTGAAATCCGTCCCGCCGATATCAACGCCGAGAATTTCGACACGGTTGATACACTCGCGGCCTATGTCATGAATCAACGCGGTGAGAGTTGTTGACCCATGCGTATCCGCCTACGCGGCACGGCCATTGCACCGGAACAACAGCGCGCGAACGACCGCGCGTTTCGGCCAGCGACGCTGTTCACGTTCTTTGCTCTGGTGTTGGCCTATGCCTACCTGTTGACGCATCTCGGAACCGACCTGGGTCTGCCCGCGCCCGCGCAGGTATTTCGATATCCGGCACAGTGGATGTCTTACACTTTCGACGCCGATGGCAACATCGACAGTCAGCTGTACGTAGATTCGGTTACCCGCTTTGACTTAGACGACGCGCGGTTGATTCTGCTGGGAGTGATCAGTGCGGCGTTTGTGTGCAGTTACCTGTTCCCGCTGCAGTACAAGCAACCAGCACTTGTGTTCTGGTTTCTGGTGGGCTTCGCGGCGTTGTACGGCCTGCCAGACGCGGCACTGCTGCTGGCCGCTCATCTGAGCGTGTATCTCTGCTTGCACGGTCCATTCCGGCGGTCCAACTTGCCCGCACTTCTGGTGGGCCCGCTGATTTTCTGGTCGCAGCAACCCGCCGACCTGTCGGTCCCCAGCCAGATTCTCGGCCTGATCTTGAGCGGATTGATGAGCCTGACGGTCTGCCGGACCCTGGTGTTCCACGGTCTGGGCGGCGACGGTGTCCTTTCCGGATGGGTCCGACGACTCATCCCACACATCGCCATGTTGACCGTCTACGCGGGAATCGCGGCCAACGTACGGAACGGATCGGTGTGGACGTTTGGGTTTGGCCTGTTGTTCTTTCTGTTTCAGTGGGCCCGGCTGATTGTCTATGCGATCGACTATCACGAGGGCTCCGTGCCCCGCGACTTGCGAATTTGGGACTACCTGTCGGTCTTTCTTTCACCGGCGACCATTGCGAATCATCACTACGCGCCCTACGTCGCCCAAGGCTACTCCTATCTGGCATCCAAGTACCTGTGCCGCGACAAGAACGCCATCATCGCCGACGGGCTGAGGCTGTGGGCGATCGCCCTGATGTATCTGGTGTTTGGCAATTGGGCGGTCGAGGGTGTTGTGCGTTACGCGCAGGAATCCTGGCAGCTCCCGGTATACGCCTACATCAGTCAAATGATCGACGACTACGTGCAGGGCACACCCATGAGCACTCCCACGGTCCTGCTGTCCACGCTGCTGGACCAGATCAATGTGTTTCTGCTGTGGGGAGCGGTACTACACTTCAAAGTCGGCACCTGGCGTGTTTTCGCTTATGATGTCGATCCGCAATACAACCGTCCCTGGCTGGCAACGAATCTCGCCACGCTGTGGGGGCGATTCGCTTTTCACTACCGCGAATTCCTGGTCCGCGTGCTGTACTACCCTGTCTTTTTCCGCTGTGCAAAACAACCTGTGGTGGTCCGCGTTTCCGCGGCCATCATGATCGCCACGGTCCTGGGCAACCCGTTCTGGGGACACGCTCCGGCCAAACTGCTCTACGACGGTGTGACGTGGCCCAACTTTTTTCAATTGATTCTGCGCGCCTGGCCCTACTATGTGCTGCTGGGACTGGGCATCACCCTGTCGCAACTGTACCTGATGAAACGGGTGCGGACGCGAAAACCCTGGACGCGCGACAAACGTCTGGGCCTGGACATCCTCTGCTGTTATCTCACATTCCAATACTTCTCGCTGATTCACATTTTCATTCGCACGCGCGCGGACAGCGTGCTGATGGACCACGTGCGTTTGTTCCTGATCGGATTGGGGATTCATCTGTGAAGCGTCGATGGGACAGGACAACGGCTGCTGTGATCTCGCAACGTACCCCGCAGTTGACATCGGCCGCGCCAATCGACGTGCCACTTTCGCCTTTGGGCAACGGGCCATCAACGGGCCGTGTGGACCGGCCGCCTGTCGCGCGTGCGCTGCCAGCGGATGGGCAGCCCGTCTGTCAAACAGGGATCAACGTGTTATGATCCAGTCCAACGTCGCACCCGTAGCTGTCATCGAGCTGACTGGCCGTGAGCCAAGACTGCAACGGATTGTCTTAGATCGCAAAACGGTAACCGGGTAGACGCGTGTTTCGATGGACTTATTTCCGGGTCGTGATGCTGGTGCCGACCCTGTATCTGGCACTGTGGAAGCTGGCCGACGAACACCGCGTGTCGCAACGGTCCGTTTTTGACCTGCCTCCAGCGGCCAGCATGTATCGTCGCATGCAGCGGCGGGTCGTCTGGCTTCAGCAACACGGCGCGCTGGCCGAGGCAGAAAAAGTTGCGAGGTTGTCCACCGGCGTGCGTCCAGGACAAGCGGTTGGGTTTCACAATCAGGCCTGCATGCTGGCTTTACAGAACCGCCCCAACACGGCTTTCGAGTGTCTGCGACGTGCCATCGCCACGGGGAACTACAGCCGGCAACTGATGCAGGTCGACTCCGATCTCAAGTCTCTGCGAACCGATCCCCGGTTTCGCCGCATGCTCGAAGTCTGGAATGCAAACCGTCCAGCACCTGCATCGATCTGGACGCGGCCGGCCGTCCCCCAATGGGTGACCTCGGGCACCGCTCGCGTGGAAGAAGCCAACACGGCCTGGAATCCACGGCGCGGCACGTTGGAGGTCGGCTTTCGTTTTCTCCACACAACACGACAGACCCCGATCACCAACACCGACAATCACCTCGGCCGATTGCTGAACAACTGGCACCGCGCGGGGACCGCCGCCGGCAATACCGGTGATCTGTATGACAACCGCGATTCCGGTCACTCGCCGCTGAATCTGCGGGAGTTTCCCCAACTGACTCCGGTTGTCTACGGCCAGGTCGCCACGCCCAAGAACCTGCATTACGGAATGCAGCACGCGTTGCTGTTCGATGCCACCACGTTTGGCAACTCATCCACGTCCGTCTCAGGCCCCTTGTGGCGCAGTAACACCCGGGCCATGCTCTGCAGCGCCACCGGCCCCCTGGAGCTTTACGGACAGTACGTCGGCAACCACATGTACATCTACCCCGAACACCGGGACTACGATCCGACCGAA
>Ga0315336_1003629_pt1 | contig 20089 bp, 19 predicted proteins | sample ASW5metaG_FD_204512 | JGI IMG/M metagenome (GOLD analysis project Ga0315336, IMG submission 204512) | Ammonia-oxidizing marine archaeal communities from Monterey Bay, California, United States - ASW #5 | ecosystem: Environmental > Aquatic > Marine > Intertidal zone | place: USA: California... | reverse complement strand
AGGCCGGAGCGGGGGCTGGTGCTCTGTACTGCGACGCAGCGGTTGACGCCGTTCCGTAGCCGGCCGCTCCGTAGTTGTTTTCCGGTGTCACCATCACGATGGCGCGGGTCGGACCTGGGCGCTGCGGGTTGTACGGCGCGATGATCACTTTCTGTTGTGGCGCCGCCGCAGCCAGGCTCGAGCCCAGCAACAGGGCCGCCATGAGTGAAGTGATCGTCGGGAGTGCGCGCAAACCGCCTCCAGTCTACTGCTGAGCCGCCAGATCCAGAATGAAAGAGATCGAGAACCGGCTCACTGCACGAACAAATCGAGCTCCATCGAGGCCGACTCGGGGCTGGCATCGGTCAGGACAACCGTCAAATTGACCGCCATGCCCGCCATCGCTCCAGACGCGGCATCGGCCTGGCGGTCGTCCGCCAGCACTGCCCACACGCCCGCCCATCCCGTAGGCTCGTCGCATTGGAGGAACAACATCGCCACATTGATGTCGGTGGGGTCGTCCTCGAAGGTCAGCTGGATCACCGTCGAGATCCCCTCGCGTGTGTCGAGCCCCGTGGTCAGAAACTCCAGGTCGAACCCCAGCTGTCCGCCGTCGCCCTCCACGAGCGAAAGGGATTCTCCCTCCTCGAAGGCGTCGAAGAGGTAGCGACCGCCGACCCCCACATCGACCACCGCCTCGCCCTCTCCCTCGCAGGGACCGATGGGCGCCGTGTCGTCGTCGTCGTCGTCCCCGACCTGATCCTCGGTGTCCTCGTCGTCCGAATCCCCGTCTCCGGGGACACGGGCGCTACCGGAACCGCAACCCACCAGGAACGCGCACAACAAGAATCGCATATTGCCACCCTAGCTCACGTCCCAAACATCGGGCGAAGCCGCGCCAGCTGGTCTCTCCCGGGTATGATCGGGCCATGCCAGACCCCACATCGACCGAGGCGCTCGTCGAATGGCTGCTGGACCGCATGCTGCACGAGGTCCCCCTCGACGAGCTGCTCTACGAGCTGGGCATGCGCATGAACGACGTGGGTCTGCCGGTCTGGCGCTGGTCGATGGCCCATCCGATCCTGGACCCGATGACCTTCGGGATGAGCCGCGTCTGGCAGCGCGACATCGGCATCCGCGACGTACTCACTGCCCCTGTCGGATTTCGCGACGACGAGCGGTGGACCGCAAGCACGTATGCCCACATGAACGATCACAACCTGCGGCGATACGCGCAGACTCTGGATGGAGGGTCAAAGTTCCAGCTCCTTCAAGAGCTCTACGAAGAGGGGGCGACCGGATACCTGGGCTGGCGGGTGCCCCTGCCCATGCAGATCACGCGCAGGCGCGACGGCAACGCCGAGGTGGGTCTCGATGGCGTCGTGGGGTCCTGGTCGACCGACGCTCCGGGCGGATGGACTGCCGAGCAGATCGAGCGCCTCGAATCACTCCACCGCCCAATAGCACTGGCCACGAAGATGGCCGTCCAGCGGACCAACACCGAGAATGTGGTGCGCGCATACCTGGGAGACGACGCGGGTAACCGCGTGTTGAATGGGGCGATTCAGCGCGGGGATGTCGCATCGATACAAGCCGTGATCTGGTTCAGCGATCTGCGCGGCTCCACTCCCCTCGCCGAGCAGCTGGCAGCCGAAGACTTCCTCGACCTGCTCAACCAGCACTTCGAGTGCACGGCCGGAGCGGTCGTGGAGCACGGAGGCGAGATCCTCCGCTTCATCGGCGATGCCGCGCTGGCCATCTTCCCCGTGACCGACGAAGAACTCGCCCTCCGCGACGCCTGCGAACGGGCTCTAGCGGCCGCGATCGAGGCCGACAAACGGAGCGCCGCCCTCAATAATCGCCTGACTGAACAGGGCAAGCCCCCTCTGGCCTATGGCATCGGTCTGCACGAGGGAGAAGTGCTGTACGGCAACATCGGCATCGCCTCCCGCGTCGAGTTCACCGTCATCGGAGCGGCCGCGAACACCGCCGCCCGGGTGGAGTCCCTGGCGAAGGAACTCGGGGTGCAGGTCGTACTCACCGACCGCGTTGCGCGTCACCTCGATGCGCCGCTCCGTTCCTGCGGAATGCACGCGCTGCGCGGCGTCGACGGTGCTGTAGAAGTCTTCACCCCAGCCTGATGATCCAGGGCCTTCGAGCAAGACCGGCTAGACGGCCCGGACCCACCAGCTGCGGCCGCGCTTCTCGTACTCGACGCGGCCCTGCTCCTTGAGGATCGCCGACACGTAGTTGGCGAACCGGCCCCGATACCCCTTTCGCAGCCCGTACCAGCCGCCGACCGGGTTGTCCGGTGAGCGGCCCCAGGCCTCGACCGTGTCGGGTTTGGGGTCGACCTTCTCGTCCTTGTTGCCCAGCTCCATCCAGTCTCCGTGAGCGACCAGGAAGGCGTGTAGATCTTCGGCGGCCTGGGGCTTGTAGTGCAGCCAGGTGCTCCCGACCTGGCAGTGGAGAACCTGCTTCTCGGGGTCGAGGTGCATCTGGAAGCTGCTGCCGCCCGCTGGCGTGGTCAGGGTCCAGGGGTCTTCGGGGGTGCCGCTTCCGCTCATTGGTCTTCCGGTGGTCGAAGGGAATCCACCCTACTCCACAACGGGCTCCCACTCTTCCAGAAAGGCGCGGACCTCGTCTCGCTGGGCTGTCGTGGTCGCTTCACAGACCTCGATCCCCTCGAGGACATTGGCGAGGATGCGCTTTCCACCCAGGTATTTCTTCGAGCGCGGACCGAAGAAGGCCTCGACGTCGGCCCGCCGTTCCGCGGTACAGAATCCCGCCCCAGCCCAGATCAGATACCCGCGGGCGACACCGGGAAGCATCTTCTCCAGCTGGTCGATGTTGTCGCGGGTGAAGTCCCACGCGAGAGGACGCAGATCGGCGTCTCCGAAGGCCCCGAAGAACAGAGGTGCCGCCTCCCGGATGTCCATCTCACCGCTAATCGCCCACTCCAGGTTCGCCGTCGCGGCCTCTGGCTGGCGGAAGGCGGCCACCGCCCCGAGGAGGACCTGCCGCTGCGTGCGCTCTTCCTCGGCGGAGGTGTGGGCCTTGAGCCGCTTGTGGAGCTCCAGATCTCCGAACCGGGCGGCGATGGAGAGCACCTCGCCCTTCACGTCGGCGTGAATCCCCTCGCCGGTGTCGAGCCACACTTCTGTGCGTCGGGTGGCCTCGGCGATGATCTCCGGATCGGCGCCCAGAGAGCCGACCAGGGAGAGCACATCGCCGCGGAGGACATGGGTCTCGTCGCTGTCGCCCTCCTGCGGATCGAAGCCCAACTCCCGTGCCAGATCTCCGTACGTCGATTTGAGGAAGTGTTCGTAGTGGGGCCGCAGATCGTTCGGTACCAGGTAGTCGTGCAGCGCCCGGGCGACTGAGATCGTCGCCTGGGTCACCCGCGGCTCGTCGAGCTCGAGCAAGGTCGGCAGCGCACTCAGAACCGCGCCCGGCTCCAGCCTTCCCTTCTCTACCATCGCGCCGGCGTCGCCGATGAGGCCCACGGTCTCCCCGACGGAGAGATCCGCGTCCAGGAGCACCGCCAGGGCCTCGGCATCCACCGCACTGCGGTAGTAGCCGGTCATGCCGTCATTGAGCAGGACCGCATCCGGACAGCCAGCGGCATCGGAAAGCACCCAGTCGGCGCTCTTCCCCTCGAGCACTGTACAGGCGCGTCGCGGCCCGTCCTCGGCGTCATACCGGGCACACACTGGGACCTTCCACTGTTCCTTTCCCGGCTTTCCAGAGGGTAGATACCGCGTTTGGGACAGACTGAGGACGACGCCATCGTCACAGGAAACCGACCCGTCGACCAGGGGAACGCCCGGCTGGTCCAGGAAGTCCGAAAACACGCTCTCGAGCTCCTGTCCGGCGGCCTCGCTCATGGCGTCTACAAAGTCTGCAGTCGTCGCCGAGCTGTGCTCGTGGGCGTCGAGGTAGGCCCGGACTCCGTCTCGGAAGACCTCTTCTCCGAGCCACGCCTCGAACATCGTGAGCACCTGTTGGCCCTTGCCGTAGGTGATCCCATCGAACGCGCTCTGGATGTCCTCGAGCACCACAATGGGCTCCCGGATCCGGCGCACCGTTCGCAGACTGTCGGTGGCCATCGCCCCCTCCCGCGCGGCGACCCGCCCGACCTCGGCGTTCCACTCCGGGTACAGGCCGGCCAGGGTCTTGTCCTCCATCCACGTGGCGAAGGATTCGTTGAGCCACAGGTCGTCCCACCACACCGGTGTCACCTGGTTTCCAAACCACATATGGGCGACCTCGTGGGCCATGATCGACACGTAGCCCCGGCGCCTCTCGACATTGTCGTCGCCCTCGGAGACCACCACCGAAGAGGCGATGATGGTCACCAGACCGGGGTTCTCCATCGCGCCGAATCCGACCGCCAACGGCAGGGTGACAATGTCGAGCTTGTCGTAGGCATAATCCCGGTCAAACCAGTCCTCTTGCCAGGACAAGATCTTTCCCGTGACCTCGGCGGCGAAGACCGCATCCCCCCCTCGCCCGTTGGGGACGAGAAGCCGGATCGGCGTGTCGTTGCGTCCGGCACTGCCGCCATCGACCACGTCGAAGGGGCCCACCGCGAAGGCGATGAGGTAGCTCGGCAGCGGCTTCGTCTGGGCGAAGACGACTTCGCGGACCCCGTCCTCCACCGTGGCACTCGCTTCGGGAGTGTTGCTGAAAGCCCCCATCTCATCGGGAACCCGCAGGGTGATCTGCCACGGGACCTTGTGCTCCGGCTGGTCGAAGCAGGGAAAGGCCTTTCGCGCGGAGTGGGCCTCGAACTGGGTGAACAGGTAGCGATCTTCGCCCTCCTGCTGCCGGAAGATGCCCTCGGTGTCGATGTCGGAGGCGTCCCCGGTGTACGCGAGGCGAAGAGTGACCACGCCGTCCCGCTTCCTGCCCCACTGCAGGCCGATGTGTTCTTCGTCACCCTCGATGACTTCGACGGGCTGCTGGCGGCCATCCACAGAGATCGTCGCATCCGAGATGTCGAGCTCGACCGCATTCAACCAGAGGAAATCCCGTTTCCCCTCCAGGTCGACCTCGATGGAGACCTCTCCGGAGAAGGCGGTCTGGACGGGGTCGAGCTCCAGGGTGATGGCGTAGGAGAGCGGGCGCCCTTCTTCGATGGCCAGCGTCGGGGGATCGGGGACTTTCTTCGCGTGCGCCTGGGGCGTCGCAACGGCGAGCAGGACGGCGAGCAGAGCGTTCAATTCGGCCTCCGGGGACGCACCGTATCCAGCCGGAGAGTTCGCCACGGGATTATCAACAAACGCTTTCCAGTACTGTCTTGAAAATATCGATTCAGGATGTAATCGGGAGCACGGTACATCTCCAGGCACATCAAACTCGGAGATCCTCCGTGAAGTACCTTGCCTTTCAGATCATCCTGGCGACAGCCCTGCTCGCGTGCCAAGTCGAGGAAGAGGTCACGCCTTCCCCCGACATCGACACGACCCACCAAACGACCGGCGACACCGACCCGGTCGCAGACACCGACACCACTGAGGACACCGACACTGCGGACTCCGACACCACAGACACCGACGCCACAGACGGCTCCTGTCCGGGAGACTTTCCCAGTGGAGAAGGCCCAGGATGCTGCCTCGTGGCCGACAACGGAGACGCGCCCATCGATCGCGCCGAGTGCAATGGAGGGCAGTGGGAGTGCCTCCAGGGCGTGTTCTGCACCTGCGCCGCGGCGCCCATGGGCTACGAGTGTCTCGACGACTGCGCCTTCACCATGGTGGACCTGCCCTGGTGCATCTTCGGCGACCACTACGAGTGCTTCCCGCCGACAGAGGTCGATGCGAGCACCTGCCCCTAGGAAGCGACTTGGCTGAGAGCGCCGCCGTTCAGTACTTCCTGCCCTTCACCATCGGCATGATCAACCTGTCGTTGGGCCTCGGGCTGGTGAAAGATGACTTCAGACGCGTATTCCAGGAGCCCGCCGCCGTGTCCATCGGCGTCGGCGCCCAGCTCGTGCTGCTGCCCCTCCTCGGATTCGCCTGGGCGTTCGCCACCGGCCTCACACCCGAGCTCGCCGTCGGCATGGTGCTGATTGCCGCGTGTCCAGGCGGAGCGCACAGCAACTTGTTCTCCAACCTCGCCCGCGGCGACACCGCCCTGTCCGTTTCCCTCACGGCGCTGTCCGGCGTGGTGACCGTCGTGAGCATCCCCCTCTGGTTGTGGGCTGCAACGACCGCATTCGGCGCCGGCGACGCGGTTCGCCTGCCCGTTCTCCAGACCATGGGGCAGATCTTCGCCGTCGTCATCGTGCCGCTGGCCGCCGGCATGCTCCTCCGGGCCCAGGCACCGAAGATCGCTCCCCGACTGGAGGGCGTAGTGAAGGCCGTCGCCGTGCTGCTTTTGCTGGTGATCGTGGTTGGCGCCGTGGCCAGGCAATCCGAGCAAGTCGCGGCGTTTGCCCGGGATGTCGGCGGAGCGGTCACGGGCCTGCATCTGTGTGGGATGCTGGCGGGCTTCGGGCTGGCTCTTGCGCTGAAACGACCCCGCCAACAGCAGGTCACCATCGCGCTGGAGGTGGGCGTTCAGAACAGCGCGCTGGCCGTGGGTATCGCCATGACGCTGCTCGACAATACCGGCATCGCGGTGCCGGCGATCGTGTACTCGCTCCTGGTATATGCGACCTCGACAGCGTTCGTGTTGTGGTCTCGCTACGTCTACCTGGGCCGACCGGCGCCTATTTAGATACCCTGTGCCTGCGGAGGAGCGAATGAGTGGGAGACGATTGTGTGTGGCCGCGGCGCTTGCCGCGATGTTCAGCTCACCCGCCCTGGGCCAGACCATCCAGCTCGGAGGCAACGCCACGACATACCCGTCGACGTCCCTCAACAATCTCGGTCAAGTCTACACACAGACCGCAACCTGGCCGGCCCCCTTTGCAGCGGACTCCCTGATCGTCAGCTGGGACGGCGGCACCGACCCGATGCCGGACTACACCGCCCACCTCGACAGCGGGGGCCACGTGTTGATCATCGGCGGGTCGAACCTGGCGGCGTACGCCGCGTCCATCCAGCCCCTCTTTCCCAACGACTACAGCCAGGGATGGCACCAGTCGAGCGGCTGCGCCAACGACTGGACGATCACCAACGCCCACCCGTCGACCCAGTATCTGCCTGCAACCTGGGAGTTCGCGAGCCAGACGAACACGTACCACATGATGCACTTCGACAACATCCAGGATCCGAACACGGTCCTGCTCGGGCAGTCGTGCGAGGGCGTCCCCAGCAACATCGCTGCGATCCGCACCTATCAGAACAACGGCCTGCTGATGTACATGGCGTTGGACGTGGGTAATTACGGTGCCGAACCCGCGCTTTCGGCCTTCTTGACGCCCCTCATCCGCGGATTCCTGGAATCGCAGGTGCCCTGCTACGACACCGATGGAGACTCGGTCTGCGACGGGGTAGACGCCTGTCCGGGTTTCGACGACAACCTCGACGCCGACGCCGACGGAGACCCAGACGGCTGCGACACCTGTCCCAACGATCCCGACAACGACATCGACGGCGACGGCGTCTGCGGAGATCTCGACCCCTGTCCCTTCGACAATCCCGACGACACCGACGGCGACACGGTGTGCGACTCCGACGACGTCTGCGCTGGTGACGACACGGTCGATACCGACGGCGACGGCTTCCCCGACGACTGTGACAACTGTCCAGACGTGGTGCAGGCGCAGCAGCGCGACGACGATCTCGACGGACACGGGGGTCAGTGCGACTGCGACGACACCAACGCCGCGATCAACCCGGATGCCGAGGAACACTGCGACGGCGTGGACGAGGACTGCGACGACGTCATCGACAACGACGCGGTGGACGGCGTGCTCTTCTACCTCGACGGCGACGGCGACGGAGAGGGCACCTCGACGTCGACGACCACCGCCTGTGATGGCACGATTCCCCCGGGCTATGTGTCGAACGCGCGCGACTGCGACGACAACAACCCCGCAATCTCCACCGCGGCGGCGGAGCTCTGCGACGGCCTCGACAACAACTGCAACGGGTCCGTCGATGACGGGCTCACCTGCGATGACGCCGACGCCGATGCCCTGGCTGACGACGCGTTCGAGAGCCTTGGCTGCAGCTGTTCCACAACGGGGTCGGCTGGGGGCTGGTTGTTCCCGATGCTGATTCTCGTTTGCGGTCGGCGCCGGTCAGCCCGATGACTTGAGCTGTTTTGCGCGAATGAACATGCTGAACAGGGTCAGGTAGAGCAGTGGCACATACAGCGTAGGCGCGACACCGACCGGCCAGAATGCCAGAACGGTGGAGTCGAGCTCTGTGTGAATCAGCCGAATCGGTAGGGGCAGGGTCCAGACGGTGAGTTGCAGGGACAGGATGTAGTCGAAGACGCCCAGAACCCCGAATCCAATCAGCACATTGCGCCACCCGTTGGAGCGCGACCACACCCACCAAGCGGCCGGCCCCGCCAACACAGCACAAAGGATGTCGCCCCAGCCGATGGGCAGACCCACGTGGGGAGCAAGCGCTCCCTCCCACACCAGCATCAGAATCAAGAGCCCTGAGAAGCGAGTGAGATGCGGGATAAAGAGCCACCAGGTTGGGGTGACCTCCAACATCTCCCGAAGGCTCTTGGACGTGTAGCTGTACCCCAACATCACGAAGATGGGAATCACGATGGCGGGCGCACTGGGGGCGTAGAGCTGATCGAGCCAGAGCTCGTACACACCCGTCAACGAACAAGTCAGCGACTCCACCGTGAGGAAGAGGCTGAACAGCGTGGGGAACCAGTGCATGGCACTGATGGACTTCCCGGCGGCCTTGAGTTTGTTGATGGCGGCGACGTTTCCAAAGATGACCGTCGCGAGAACCGCGACACTCACCCCGACGATGCCGACAATCTCCACGTTGAGAATGTTCTCGGGTACTTGAGTGCCCACCATTGTGTATTGTCCCTCGGGAACCGGCACTCTACCGCGCGTGCAGGCGAAGATTGGCCGCCTCAGGCCTCACACGAGCCCGGATCCCATCGAAAGAAGCGCTTGTGCACCGCGCCGTAGAGGATGTTTCCGACAATGATGGCCACCGCGGTGATGAGCGCTGGAAGCTTGCCCTCGCCGACCTGGGCCAGCGCGATGCTGGGACAGGCACCGCAGATCGCCCACCCCAGTCCAAAGAGGATGGCGCCGGGGATCGTACCCTTGTGAATCAACCGGTTGCTCGGTCGCTTCTTCCGCGTCAGCACATAGAAGCCCGCCGTCGCGATGCCCACCGATCCGCAGAATGTGAGGAACATTCGCAGGTCGGCGAACAAGAACATGTTGTGCACTTCACCGAAGTCGGTGAACCCGATTCGCGACAGGAACAACCCGAGCAACAGGCCGACCATCCCAAAGCGCGCGGTTCGAAGAAAGGTCGCGGCGTTCATAGGAGGAACTCCAGTCCGTAGGACACGACGACCGCGGTCCCGAAGAAGATGCCCGTGGCCAAGAAGCTACCCGGTTGAAAGCGCGAGACCCCGCAGAGCCCGTGGCCGGTCGTGCAGCCGCTCGCCATCCGCGTGCCAAAGCCCACGCACAGCCCGCCCACAACCAAGGCGCCGATCATGGCCGGACCGGTGCCGATGACCTCGGCAAAGGCCGCATCCAGAGACCATCTGGGCTGGAAACTCCCGGTGGCCAGCGCACTGATCAAGCCACCTACGGCGATCATCGCCAGAAAGACGGCATGGGAGTAGGCCGGAGCCCAGGTTCGGATGACGTTCCCGTCGAGTTTCAGGGGCTCGTCCGCACCCTGGTCGCCAAACTCAGCCAGGGTTGCCGCCAACAACGCCGCTTGAAGCTCGTCCTGATCACTGAGCAGTCGCTCTTCCTCGACGCCCCAATTGCGGTCGAGCAACGCCGAAGAGAGCCGTGTGATGCTCCCCGATCCCGCGACAAGGCGCCGCTCCAACCCCCAGCTCGCTACCACGAGCCCGCCGAGGCATGCGGCCCCGAGCCACCACGGCCAAAAAGTCATTTCTTCCTCACATCTGGCAGATTCATGCCATTGGGAAGCAACGTGGCGGACACCCGCTCGCCACAGAGCGTCTTCTCGTACCGCACACAGCGAGTAAAGCCGCCGTGGCAGTAGCGATCCTTCCAGGCTTCGAGCAGCGTCTGGTTCGAGAACAGCTCGTACATCTCGCAACCCAGCATGTGCGGGCAAGGCCCTTCGGTGTCGCTCATTCCTACCCCAAACTCCCAGCCGGGAGCCCAGCGATGGTATCGTGAATCCGTGTCAGCTCTTCGGAAGCCGCTTGAGAGCATGCGGAATCGGCTCGCGTCGCTGGCCGATCACCCGGGATCTACGCAAGAAGAGAGAGTTCAAGGTCTCTATCTGGTCTACCTCTGTGTCGCTATGGGCGCGGGGGCCGTGGTGTGGGCACTTCTGACCTTGGTCCTGGGCGCACTCGGCATGGCGGTCATTCCCGTCGTCTTCCTCATCGCAACGGCCCTCAATCTCTGGAAGTTTGCCCGGGACGGCACACAGGAAACGGCCTGGCGAATTCAACTCCAGTTGGGCGTGATTCTCCCCTTTGTCTGCCACGTGGCCGGAGGCGGATTGATGGGAACCGGCGGTGTGTTGCTGTGGGCGCTGCCGTCGGTCGTGGCCGCATCGCAGTTCACCACCGACAACGCCCAGAGCCTGTACGTCGAGACATTGGGGTTTCTCGCGGTGGTGCCATTGCTGTCCATATTCCCCCTGCCGCCCATGGCGCCAGACTGGATGATCAACCTGCTCTTTGCTGTGAATCTGGGTGGGGCCATAACCGCGGTGTTTGCCCTGACCATGTGGCTGGCAAGCCAACGTCAGCAGAATGTCCGACGCCTCGAAGACATGGACCGAATGCGCACCGACTTCCTGTCGACAGTCTCCCACGAGCTCCGCACCCCGCTCACCAGCATTCTGGGCTTCAACGAGATGAACAAAAAGAAGCTGGAGAGGTTCATCTTTCCCGCGGTGTCGAGCGGCGACCAGAAGGTCACCAAGACGATGAGACAGGTGCGCGGAAACATCAAGGTCATCGTCACCGAAGGGCGACGACTCACAGACCTCGTGAACAACGTCCTCGACCTCCACAAGATCGAGTCGGGAATGATGACCTGGAACCTCACCAGCCAGCCTGTCGACGATCTGGTCTCCCACGCGGGCGCGGCGTGCTCGGTCTTGTTGATGGACAAGCCCGCGGTGTCCTACACCCAGGATGTCCCGTCCGATTTGCCGGCGATCCAGGTCGACGGCGACCGCATCACGCAGGTCCTCATCAACCTCCTGTCGAATGCCATCAAGTTCACCGAACAAGGCGAGGTGGGAATTCGCGCCGCAAGCTCCGGAAACGCCATCGAAATCTGCGTATACGACACCGGACTCGGCATCGCCCCGGAAGACATCGGAGCCGTCTTCGACCATTTCCAACAGGTTGGGGACGCCGAGGCGAAGATCCGGGGATCGGGACTGGGCTTGTCGATCTCAAAGAAGATCGTGGAGGATGGCCATGGCGGCCGGGTCTGGGTCGAGAGCACACCCGGCGTCGGGAGCGAGTTCTATCTGAGCCTGCCCACCTCATAGGCGCGCGCCAAGCCACGTAGAAAGAGGTATCGTCGCCCCATCGAGGACGAATCTTGCTCCGAACCATCCTTCTCGGCTTCCTGGTTGTGGCAGGCTGCCAGAACGACAAGAACGCCGACGACACCGGCACCCGCACAGCGACGGATCCCGACAACGATACGGACACGGACGCCGATACCGATTCCGACACGGACAGCGATTCGGATTCCGACTCCGATTCGGACACGGACACAGACACCGACTCCGACTCCGACTCCGACACCGATTCGGACGCCGACACCGACACGGCGGGTGTGGAAACCGGAGGGGGCAACCGAGAAACCGCAGAGACTGGCTCGGACACGGCAGAGACTGGCTCCGACACCGGGGAAACTGGCTCCGACACCGGGGAAACCGGAGCCAACCCGAGCGATACCTCCACGGACCCGATCGACACCGCCCCGCAGAGTTGCATCGACCTGGGCGGCGCCCTGGTCCTCGACATCGACAACACCCCGGTGACGGGCAACACGTCGTCCTGCCCGGCCGGATCCGACCTGCCCCTGGGCCAGACGTTCACAGCCGTCGACCCCACCATCGCCCGAGTGACCCAGCCGGTCCGCGCGGGCGGTCTGTTCCCAGCGGGCGGCATCACCTCCCGAATCGTCATCCACGACGGCTCCTTCGGCGGCCCCGTCATCGCCTCGTCATCGGCGTTCGTGCCCTTCCTGAACGCCGCCCAGGACCACGACATCCACTACGACCTGGTGCCGGTCCTGGACGTCGTCCCGGGCAACCTCTACGTCATCGAGTGGCTCGACGCCGACGACGCGACGGCGGTCTCCTGGTACTCCATCACACCAGGCCAGTACCCGAACGGTGATTTCATCGGTTGCACTGGCAATATTGCCCCGACCCACGACATGAACTTCCAGACCTGGAGCTGCAACTAGCCCAGGTGGGGCCATCCAGATGGGGGCCATCCAGATGGGGTCAGGTATGAAGGAACAGATAAAACGCGCCCGAGATGGCAGGTTGTACCTGGCGACTTGGAGGGGTCAGGTATGAAGGAACAGAAAGAGCCCATCGACGCCAAAAGTTCCTTCACACCTGTCCCCTCCAGAAACAAAGATAGGTAGCTGGCTTTCGGGGCCTCGCTATCTGTTTCTTCATACCTGACCCCACCTCGTTTGTTTGACCCCACCTCGTTTGTTTCCCACCTCGTTTGTTTCAGGTTTGAAACGCTGGGTAACAACCCTCCCCTTCGCGAAACGCACTGAGATACCCCGCCGCATCCGGAGGTCTCATGGTCCCAGCTCTGCTGCTGCTCCTCGGTATCGGCGACGCGAGCGCGGAGATCTGCGGGCGCGTCACCGTCTTCGAGCCCAACCTGCAGTCCCCGGCCGAGCGCGGGCTGGGAGAGGTCTTCGTCTACGCCTTCGAGCCGGGCGAGTCCTCCCCTGCCACCCGGTTCATGGCCGTGAGCGATCCCGATGGGAACTTCTGCATCCACGATACCGAGCCAGGCGACTGGGTGGTGACGGCGTGGGAGCCGTTTCAGTTCCGGCCGTTCGTCGTCGAAATCTCTTGCCAAGACACCCCGTGTGATCTCGGAACTATTCGCGTAGACGCGTCGATGGTGCGGATCAGCGACGACTTTCTGGACTACGAGGAGGGCTGGTGGGGCGGACCCTTCTCCCAATCCGTGCAGGCCCCGCCGGGCGCCCAGAGCGCGGTGAAAATCACCTTCCGAAGTGGAGCGCCCGGCAACAATGACGTGTTCGCCTACCTCGGAGATGGCCCGGTCGGGGAGCCGCTCGCGACGTCCACTCTCTCGTTTGCGCCCAACGGCGGACGCGGGACCGCGGTCTTCGCTCCCGGAGAGCTGTCGTTCGGTGAGGGAGAGGTGCTCACCTTCGAGCTCGGCGGGGGCTCAGCGCCGTGGCGAAACGCCGGAAATCCAGATTCCTCAGGCCAAATGTACAGCGGAGCAGATGCGGTGGCCGGCACCGACCTGTGCCTCACTCTCGACGTCGATGGGCCCGATGGCAACCTCACCAGCTACGTCGTCGCCGGCGAAAACGGGTGGCGGGACGGCGGCGTTCTGACCCAGTCCTTCGTTGCCCGCTCCGAATCGGTCACCCACGCGTCCCTGTTCGTCGGATCTCCGTGCGTGTCGTGCCCGATCCGCGCCTCGATCTCGGACACCGTCGACGGCCCGCCTATCGGCCCCGCCAAGGAGAGCCAGGGCATAGAACAGCAGGGCATTGCCTTCGCCTGGTTCGGGGAAGAGGTGCCCGTCACTCCAGGGCAAACCTACTTCGTCCGCTACGAATTCCTCGATGGCTACGGGGTCGCTTATGCCAGGGACGGGAACCTGTGGGGCCGGGTCATGGGTCCAGCGGCCATGGCGGCCGGCGACACCGGGGACTCAAACGACGACAGGCCCGTTGCGAGTCAAGGCCCGACCGGAACGTCTGGGAGCGATGCGGGCGACACCGTGCCGACCGCGGCGTCCTCGGGCTGCGGTTGTTCGAGCGCCGACCCATCGATCCCATGGTGGACACTGTTTGTGCTGATGGCCTTCGTCACGGCAGGAGAGTGGGCACGAAGAGCCCGTCCATCTCGGCGAGCAGGCTGTCGTAGTGGTACTGCGCGTCGGGAGCCAGAGGCAGAGAGAGCATCAAGTCCGTGCCCTCTCTGAGGACGCCGCGCATGTCGTAGAACGAAACGACCCCCTCGATGCGGTCCAGCTTGAAGTGCTCGTTTCGGATGGTCTGCTCGTAGCTCTCATAGGGCCCGAACCCGGGGGGAAGTCCGACTTCCTGGTAGATCGTGGGCCGCCCGGCCGCCGTGGGATCTTCCAGGACGTGGGCGAAGCTGGTGCCGTCCTGTGCCGCCATCTGCGCGGGCGTGAGCGGCGTTCCGGCGAGCTCCAGGATCGTGGGGAAGAAGTCGATGGCCGACACGAAGGCCTCTGTCTCGGCTCCAACGGCGGTGGAGGGGCCGGTGATGATGAGCGGCACGCGGATCCCAGTCTCGCGAACTGATCCCTTGCCACCCGTATTGTCGGGGACGTGTAGCTCCTCCCCCCTCCCGCCATTGTCGCTGATGAAGACCACCGTGGTGTGCGCTCGCTGCTCCGGCGTGAACGCGGCCATGACACGGCCAAACTCGGTGTCGAGGGACTCCACCATCGCGTCCATCATCTCGGCATCGGTGGGCGCGGTGAACTGCACCGTGTGGAGCTCTGGGGGCGGCTCGTGGTAGGGGACGTGAGGGGTGTGGAAGGACACCCACAGGAACCACGGCTCGGGCAGGGTCTGCATGCGGTCAATGGTGTCGTTGGCCGTATCGACGGTCGCGTAGACCGGAACCATCTGCACGACCAGACCGCTGACCTTCCTGAAGTAAAAGTAGTCGAAGACCGGATTCATGCTCCCGTAGTAGTCGGAGAATCCGATCCGCTGCGGATGGTCGTCGGGACTTGGGACGTCGGGGTGCGCCAGGTGCCACTTGCCCAGGGCCTGATGCACGTAGATACCCGGAATCTCCTGATCGAGGACCTTGGGAAGCGTCAGCTCTCCGTCGTCGAGTTCGTAGGTGTCGGTGGGCTCGCCGGGCCGCATCGCGTGGGTCATGCCCGTCCGAAACGAGTGTTTGCCGGTCAGCATGCTGGCTCGGGTCGGTGAGCAGGTCGGGCTGACATATGCCCGTTGAAAGAGCATTCCCTCGGTCGCCAACTGGTCCAGGTTGGGCGTTCGGGAGGGCCGGGTGTGCTCGCCGTAGGCCCCGACGTAATCTGTGCCCTGGTCGTCGGAGAGCACGATCAGGATGTTGCCGCCGGTGACAGTCGCCTCGACAAAGACGGCCCCGGTTCCGTCGTCGGGAGTCACCACGCAGCGCAGATGGTCTCCGGGCACCACGCCTGCAGCCAGCGGCACTCCAGCCGCGATGGGAAGGCCGTTGTACTCGAGCGCAAACGTCGCCGCGGTCAACCCTCCCGCCTCGCTGCAGTCGAACACGGTGTCGCCATGCATGGGGGTGCTCGGCGTCAACAGTGCCCGCACCCGATCCCCGGTGTCGACATTGACCCCCGCCGTATCGGCCGTCTCGGTGGTCGCCGTATCCCCCGTGCTCCCGGTTGACCCCGTAGCTCCGGTCGCCCCGGTCGCCCCGGTCGCCCCGGTCGTTCCCGTCGCGTCCAAATCGGTGTCGCTATCCGAATCCGCGTCGGTATCGGCGTCGGCGTCGGCGTCCGAGTCCGCGTCGGTGTCCGAATCCGCGTCCGTGTCCGTGTCCGAATCCGAGTCAGTATCTGTGTCGCCTGGAACGGACGGCCGGGACGGCACCCCATCTGGCCCACCACCGCCACATCCGCTCAACGCGATGAGCAGGGCGAGCGAGATGTCCGCAACAAGGCGCATGGGTCTCCTCCGCGGAGTCTACGCTGCAAGCCCAGCCAGATGGACTATCTTGACTATGCGCGTCAGGGCGCCGCTACGTCCGCGGAAAGGACTCAGTCCACCTGAAACCCCGTCGTACAATTCAACCTTCTTTCTCTCTGGTGTTGCGGACCCGGATCATCGCCGTGTAGCGGCGAGAGAGGAGGCCCTGTTGTCCCAGACCCGTACCCTGCCCGCCCAACCACACCTGGGCTATCTGAAGCTCCTGGCCAAACGCCTGTTGCGAGCCCATCGCGACCAGGAGCCCGAGGCCGTTGCACGGCTGATGGCCCACCCCCAAGCGGCGACCCAACGGCGAGCCTGGAAGCTGGCCGACGCCCAATTGGTGCTCGCCCGGGAGTATGGATTCGACACCTGGGCCGCCCTCAAGGCCCATGTGGAAACGGCCAGCGCAGTCGAAATGAAGCCCGACAAACTGCGGATCCTCAAGCTCGCACGGGCCGGCAAGACGGCTGATGTGATGGCGCTCCTGGACGACGACCCGTCGCTATTGCACGCGACCGACTACCACCGAAACACGCCGTTGATGTGCGCTATCTACGGCAATCGCTTCGATCTGGCGATCGCGCTCATCGAGCGGGGTGCGTCACCCTGGTTCGGGACCATGGGACCGTCGTGGCCGATGGCGGTGCTCGTCCGGCACCACGTCGATCCGGTCATCGAGGCAGTGATCGCGGCCCACCCAAGACCGGCCTTCGAGGCCGTGTGGAGGCGCGACCTGGACGCGGCGAGAAAGGCGTTCGAAACGCAAGACGTCAACGCTGTGCATCCCTCCGATGATGGCGAGATTTGCAAGCCAGATGCGTGGACGTGGAGCGAATCCGACACGTGTGGCTCCACACCCTTGATCTACGCAACGCTCGCCGGGGACCACGACATGGTCTCGTTGCTACTGGAGCTCGGGGCCGATCCCAACGTCCGCAACTACGGGGGGGTGGACCAGGAGAATCAGTATGGACCGCTGAACTGGGTGCACAAGAAGGACACGGCTATCGCCAAGATGCTTCTCGAGGCTGGAGCGTGGATCCACTCCTCCTACGTCCTGGCCAACGGCGGCATGAGCCCCGTTCAGCGGGTCATGGTGCGAAACGGTGCCGTGGGCGACTCGCCCCTGGTTCGGGCGCTGTTCCTGCGAAACAAGAAGAAGGCGCTGAAGCTGATCCAGGGCGATCCGGCCCTCGCACTCGAGCTGCACAAGGGCGAACCCGTCGTGCAACTGGCTATCGGCCTCGGCGGATACGACGTGTTGGAGGCGATGCTCGATGCCGGAGCACCGGCGGACTCTCCCCTGGCCTGCGCGCTGAGTCAGGCGACCTTCCTCGGACTGGTCCGGCAAACGACCCTGCTCCTGGACCGGGGCGCCGACATCCACCGCGAGGGCGACCAGGCCTATCACTACGCCGCTTGGAACCTGGCGTATAACTACCGCTACGGAGCGGGTGCCGACTACCGCGGCGTCCTCGAGCTGCTCCACGATCGCGGCGCGGTCGCCAGCGGACTGCACGAGGCGGCCGAAGCGGGGAACAAGAAGGCCGTCGCGCTGTTCCTGGCGCACGGTGCCGACGTGAACGCCCTCAACGACAAGGGCCACACGCCGCTGGATTACTGCACCGGCGTCACCAGCCAGTGGGGAAACGAGGCCCAGGTGCATCTTCCCATCGCGAAACTGCTCCTGGAGCACGGGGCCAAGCACGCAACACCGCAGGGACTGCAGCTACCATGATGCATGGACCCCGAAACCGCGCAACCTGAACCTCCCGCCGAGCGCCCGGGATGCCTGCGCACATTGGTGTGGGTGGTCTGGGAACTGCTCAAGGGCGTTGTCCGCCTCGGAATCGTCGTCGTGGTCTATGTCGTGGCGGCCGTAGCGGGATCTGCCGGCACGGTCTGGTTGGCATGGGGTCACGACGTCGAAGAGGTCATCACCGGCGGCCTGATCATGTCCTTGTTCTTTCCATTCGCGTTGACTGTCGGCTTCATCGCCTGGCTGATCCCCTCGTGGGTGCGCACCATCCGAGATGGCCGCGACCCCGACACCGCGTTCGCCGTTCCGAAACGGAGCGATGGCTTCCTGATGGTCCTGGTGACCCTGAACGTGTCGCTTCTGTGCACTGGAATGCTCCAACCTCCCCTGCTGGCGTACCTCGGTGCGGGTATCGGGGCGGTGGTCTTTGCATCGGTCATCGTGGCCATCGGTGGCCGGTACGTCGCCCAGATCTGGGTCGCCATCATCGCCGGATTGGCAGACGGCTGAACTGTGCTGCATAGAATGACCTCCGACGGTCGTACCATGCAGGAACGAGTGCCCCGGGGTTTCGTGTTGTACGCACAGATCAACCAGAAATTATCAACTTTGGAGGCGCAGCTCTCCGAGCGCAAACGGCTGGGTGGCGAGCTCGCCAGCGTCGAAGACGAGCTGGTCAAAGCCAAGGAGGGACTGGCCTACCTCAAGGCCCGCTTGAAAGAGGAGGAGGACGACGTCGCCGCGCTGGACAAGTGGTACAACGCCTTCAGTCGACTGCTTCCCGGACACGAGGCCAAGGTCGACAAGGAAGTCCGCGAAGCCCTCGATGCCCGGGCCCGCGTCGAGCTGGCGACGCAGCGGTTGCAAGAGGCCGACGCCGGATTTGCCGCGGCCCGGCAGGCTCACTCCGCCCTCGAGGGTACCGACGCCATGCACCAGGTCGCCCTCGGACAGAAGGAGGCACTCCTGAGGCGCAATGGCCACCCGGTCATCTCCCAGGTCGACCTCCTGGAGGCCGAGGCCGAGATCCTGGAGGAAGGGCTCGCCAACTTCGACGAGGCCCTCAATGCCGCCCAGGGGGTGCTCGCCGGTCTGGGCGGCGTGCAGCGGTCGCTGGACAAGGCCAAGGCCGCGAGCCAGATGGACGTGTTCACGAACGCCGAGTTCGTCACCGATCACGTCAAATACACCAACATGATGGACGCCAGGGGCAAGATGGAGGGGGTCTCGGCCCGCATGGACCGGCTCCAGGCCGCCCTCGGTGCCCTGGACCTGACCTTCAGCGGCGGAAAACAACAGATCAGCATGGACGCCATCCACCGCGACACCATGTCCGGGGGCTTGGGTGACGTGCGCTCGTACCAAGCGGTCGTCAAGGCGGTGAATGACGCCGAGAGCACCCGCTTCGAGGTCAGCGGCCTCCTCGACCACCTGGTGCCCGCGCGCCGCCAACTCCACGATCGACTCGAGGCCATCTCCACAGAGCGTACCCAGGCGATCCGCGAGGTCAAAGGCACTGGATAAGTCGGACCGAGGCGAAGTTGGCACCCTGCATTGGTGCGCGCAGACCGGTGGGCAGCTGTCCAACGGAGAGAAGCTGCGACAAGTGACTCGGGCCACGATCTCGGCGGGTCCGCTGATGCCCTTGGAGCTGTGGCATCGACTGACCGGGTGGCGAAGCACAGGAGGAAAGCCGGTCGACATCGGGCCACTCCGCATGCCGGACACCGGCCCCTGCAAGGCGGCCCAGGCCCTCTGTGACTCCGCGTCCCCGCCGTTCATGCTCGCCCACTGTGCCCGCACCTACTGGTTTGCCCGCCTCCTCGGCCTGCGGGAGGGACTCGACTTCGACGACGAGGTGCTCTTCGTGGCCGGAATGCTACACGACATCGCACTGATGGACGGAAGGACCCAACGCGGGCCGGGAATCTGCTGTTTCACGATCCCGTCCGCTGCCGACGCCCGACAGATCGGCGCCGACTCTGGCTGGGACGCGCGACGACAGGATCTGGTGGCCGAGGCCATCACACTGAATCCCAACCCGTCGGTTTCCCTTCACCTCGGCGTCGAAGCCCACTTGCTCAATGCCGGCGTGCTCGTCGACGCGACGGGCTTTCGCCGCTGGGAGCTCACCGCTGACACCGTGGACGAGCTCCTGCGCAGACACCCCCGCCAGCAGCTCAAGCGAGACATCGGCCGCTTCGTCGATCGCGAAGCCGACGCCTGGCCCGGCTGCCGTTTCCACCTGGCCCGGCGCTGGATGGGGTTCCTGACCATGGTCCGCCGCTCCGCATGGTCGGAGTGACTCC
>Ga0315336_1003628_pt1 | contig 20090 bp, 16 predicted proteins | sample ASW5metaG_FD_204512 | JGI IMG/M metagenome (GOLD analysis project Ga0315336, IMG submission 204512) | Ammonia-oxidizing marine archaeal communities from Monterey Bay, California, United States - ASW #5 | ecosystem: Environmental > Aquatic > Marine > Intertidal zone | place: USA: California... | reverse complement strand
GCTCCTTCTGCCAGGCAACTCAACAGACACCTACCAGCACGGTCTGGTCACGAACATTCCACCGCTCTACTACTGGTTGCTGGGCCGCTTACTCGCCCTCAACGTGTTCGGCATTTCCTCGCTGGTCTACCTGCGGCTGATCAACGTCGCCTTGTCGCTCGCCACGATCGTTTATGCCTATCGCTGGGCTGCGCTGTTCTCGACCAATACGCCCGTTAGGATGTTGTTCGTCGTCGCCATTACGAACTGCCCAATGTTTACGTTTCTGTCTGGGGCGCTTAGCTACGACAACCTTGCCAACCTGTGCGCGGCGGCATCCCTGTTTCATCTTTCTCAGTACACCTTGGCGCCCGACCGGGCGGCAGCGCTGAAATTGTTGCTCTGGCTGTCGATCGGCTGCCTGACCAAGAGCTCGATCCTGCCCCTGGCGGCGTTCGTCGTTGTCGTCGCGGTCTATTCGATGCGCACCCGGTTCAAGACAGCGCTAGCTGATCTCGTCGGCCTGCCGCAAGGCTCCCGAGGAGCGTGGGGCGTTGCGGCATTGGGCTTGGTGCTCGCCTTCAATCTAGCTTTGTGGGGTGGAAACTATCTTCAACATCGCCAGCTCGAACCGGCACTGATTCGGGTCGTCGGGTTTGAGAATGCCAAGGAAAACCCGACCTTCGTGCGCGACTTTATCTTCGAAGCAGAGCGCAAGCGCCCCGATACGACCTTGGACCGCTTGGAAGGGGCGGACGCCGGTGGATTGGCGCAAGAATGGCTGTCTCTCAGCCAAGCCGCAACTGCCGAAGGGAATCGATTGAAGAACCCTTTTGGCTACGGGCCGTTCTGGGTTCGGCGGATGCTTGAAACCAGCCTTGGCATCGCGGCCCATCTGCGGATGGATAAGACGTCTGCATTGGCCCTGGGACCTTATCTATTCGTGTTTGCAATTGCTGGCGCCTTATTTACTCGTGCCTTGTTTTCTGGACAATTGCGGGCGATGGATCTTCAGGCGCTATTCATCGTTGTCGCCTACGCCTCGGTGTTGCTCTGGCTGGTGAACTACCCAAAGTATTTGGCCACTGGTCAAGAATTCGTGTCCGTTCAGGGACGCTACTTGTTTCCCGTGCTCGTGCCCATGCTAGGACTGATGTGCCACTCGCTCGTCGCTCATGTGTCGGCTCGCGCTGGCCGATCGTTGGCGATTGCCGCCGCCGTCGTATTTCTGGCGGGAGACCTCCCCTACTTTCTGCTTCACGCGGACCCTGCTTGGTTCACCGAGCGTGGCCTTTAGCCAGATCGCGAGTCACAGACCGCAAAGCTCGAGTCGCCACAGTCGCCCGAGCCTCCGGGCCAAAACTTGAGATCGCGTGCTCACGCGCATTTTCGCCTAGCCGCTTGCGAAGCTCGGAATCGTGGATAAGCTCTCGAAGGCAATCCGTCCATCGCTGGGGAGCCGCCGCGCAAAAACCGTGCCGCCCGTCTTCGATAGCTGCGCGGTAAGGCCTAGTCGCGGCCGCCACTGTCGGGACACTAACCAGCGCCGCTTCGAAGAACTTCAACTCACTCTTGCCCTCGCAAAAGGGATTGCCACATTCGAGAGGAGCAAGGTTGACGTCGAAGCGGGCGTATTCCCGGAGCAGTTCGGCGTGTGGAACCAGCGGTCGTGTCTCGATGCGGTCGCGTCGGCCCGCCAACTCAGGGAATTCATCCAGATCCAGATGGCCGACGCTGGTCGAGAAGTGCCGCTATGACTGCGGCGACCACCGCGAAGTCTTTCTGATGGGTGGGCGTACCGCTGGCATATCCAATGCGCAACCGTCCGTCACTCGCCGCAGGCTTAGCCGCGGGGCTTCGCAAGATCTCGTCGCTCTGCGAAATCATGTTGGCGTCCATTCCGTTGGGCACGACAAAAGAGGGTACGCCGAGCGCCTCCGCGTGCTCGGCTAGAGGTTGAGTTGACACGGTCGCGAAGTCCGACTCCGTCAGGGTCCTGCGACTCCCTTCAACGGTCTGGCTAAGCCAATTGCGCCGCCAAGCTTCATCCATGCCTCGTAGGTAGTCGAAGTTCTTCACCGTCATCACTTCCGGATCGAAGATTAGATCATCGATATCGAAACCAACAGGAATGCCTCGCTCTCGACATCTCGTTTGCAGCTTTCGCACCCGCTCATCCCAGGCCTTCCTGAAGACGATGACCACCGTGGCGCTGCCCGGCCCGTCGGCGAGTGCGTCGTCTAGCGAGAGCCATGAGGCTTCTATTCCCGCCGCCCTGAGAGCGCTGACCTGATGGCGCACGCGGTAGATATGGCTGCGAGTCTCCGGGGTGTCGGAGACGTATAACAGTCTCAGCGGTTGAGTCATCCGTACCGTCATTCGGCGTGAGGGCAACCTTGCCACTCACCGGCTCCCGAGTTCATTAGCCACCAACCACGGGCGGTTCAGCGCGAAGCTCCTTCAGCCGCTCATTCGAACCCGTTGCGATCTCGGACACCCACGGCCTGGGCCGTGCTCGACGCACCTGCAGAAGAGAGCATATCTGACATAATACTCACAAAATCATCCTTTAGCAGGCCGAACTAGTGGCCCTCTCACAAGTCTTCGGCCGCACACAAGAGAACCTACGTCATCGGCCGCTGCCCGCTCTGGCCCCTTAGGAATGGGACGCAACGTGCGATTCCGCGCTGTGCGTTATTTCTCACAGTATCGGCAATAGCAATAATCCATTTAATAACCTGTGAGTATTTGTATAGAATAGTTGTCCATATCTTCGCATAATATCCGTGCTGCGCCCAAGCCCGCATTCATGTCTCGCTTGAGGGTCTCGCCGAACGAAAGTCTGTGACCAAGAAACTCGCTATCACCCGATCGAGCGGCATCCTTGGCAGCGGGGGATGCGCCTGCCTGAGAGTGCGACCAAAGTCGGTCGCTCCAACGTCGAAGTAGATCCGTGACGAGCCCAACCGCAGTCCAACCGATCCAGGAGGCGAGGGTTCCATTCAACCGGCCCTTCGTCACCGGCAACGAGTTTACCTACATCAGAGAGGTGATCGATTCCCTGGCACTTTCGGGCGGCGGATTGTTCTCGCAGCGGTCTGAGAACTTACTGGCCGATGCCTTGGCAGTTGAATCGGTCCTTCTCACGACCTCTTGCACTCACGCACTCGAGATGGCCGCCCTCTTGCTCGACATACTGCCAGGGGATGAGGTTGTCGTCCCGTCGTTCGCGTTCGTCTCGACCGTCAATGCCTTCGTCCTTCGCGGGGCCAAGCCGGTGTTTGTCGACATCCGCCCAGACACGTTGAACATGGACGAACGCCTGCTTGAGGACAAGATCACTTCCCGGACTCGAGCGATTGTCCCAGTTCACTACGCTGGGGTCGCGTGCGAGATGGATCCGATCCTAGAAGCCGCCGGGCGCCATGGCCTTGAAGTGGTTGAAGACAACGCGCACGGACTGTTTGGCTCATACAAAGGCCGGACGCTAGGATCCATCGGCCGTCTGGCAACGCTTAGTTTTCACGATACGAAGAACTTCACGTGCGGCGAAGGAGGCGCGCTCCTAATCAATGACCCCTCCCTGAGAGCTCGCGCGGAAGTGATTCGGGAGAAAGGAACCGATCGAGCCAAGTTTTTTCGCGGCGAAGTCGACAAATACTCCTGGGTGGGTCTCGGATCGAGCTATGTGCCATCGGAAATTTCTGCGGCGTACCTATTCGCACAGCTAGAGCAACGCGAGTTGGTGCAACGGCAACGAAGCTCAGTTTGGGATTACTACCGGACTCATCTCGCCGAATGGGGTCGACAACGCGGCGTAACTCTGCCGACTGTTCCGGAGCATTGCGGACAGGCTTTCCACATGTTCTACCTGTTGATGCCCGACGCCGAGTCGAGGACGACGTTCATCAAGCATTTGGCGGATGACCGAATATCGAGTCTTTTTCACTACGTTCCTCTCCACCAGTCGGTCATGGGTGCGGCCTTTGGGTATCAGACGGGCGACTGTCCCGTTACCGAAGATGTGAGCAAGAGGTTGGTCCGGTTGCCTTTCTATACAGGGTTAACCAGCGATGCACAAGCCCGGATCGTTGAAGCTGTTCGGCGATTCTGAGAATTCTGGCAGCGGCAGAAACGAATTAGGCCGATGCTTCCAGGTGGCCAGCACAAGAAGCTTCGACGTACGATCGATATCGTCGCCGTAGTGGCGCTCGTCCTGCTGGCCCTCTTCGTCGTACTCGACGAACGCAACCCCTACGACAAGAACTGGGAGATCGACACTTTCTACCAGCGGTACTACGCCACTGTCGTCATGTCGGTATGCGGCCAGGGCTGGCATTCGGTTGAACCCGTCGAAGACTCTGCGTTAGACCGATTCCTACAACTCGAATCGGACTCTTTCAGCTGTCGTCAGTTGTCTGCTGACCTCCAGAAGTTGCCGCCAAACTTCATGGCCGTGGCGCAGCTTTACCTGTTCAAGACGGTTGAATGGACGTGGACGCTGTCTGAAAAAATCTCCTGGACCGGACTCCGGCCGCTCTTCGCCTTGATTTGCGCCTTGGTCTCAGCCGTCTCGTACGGCATCTTCCGCCTTGGGATGAGCCCAGCACTGGCATTCCCGGGCGCCCTCGCCTTCTTCACCTACCACCTGCCCATGGCACCGTATCTTCGCGACTATGCCAAGGCTCCGTTTATCCTGGCAAGCATTCTGCTGATGGGTCTGATGGTGCGGGGATCTTTCTCATCGCGCCGTTTGCTCATCTTGACTACAGCCGCGGGACTCGTCGTCGGAGTGGGGCTTGGGTTTCGGCCTGATCTCTTGATCGTGGCTCCGTTGATGGTCATGGCAATCGCCTTGTTTCTACCAGGGCGTTTGAGCCACAACCTGTCGACAAAGCTACTAGCGATCCTACTGTTCTTGGTCCTGATGATTGCGGCTTACAGTCCAATTTGGACTCAAGAGGCCGGTCGGCACGGCACCGCGCACGTGATTTTGCTCGGATTCACCAACCGCCTCACCGATGGCCTGGGACTTCAGCCATCACTTTACGAGTGGGAGCACATCTTCAGCGACTCGTGGGTAGATTTTCAGGTTCGGTCGTTTGCTTTCTTCGGCCTCGGCGTCGTCGATCCAGTCCCAATGTACAGCGAGTCTTACGAGCATTTCGGAATGCAGGCGGTCTTCGACCGTTACGCTCACTACCCAGCAGACACGCTGATGCGGGCCTACGCCGCGGTGCTGCATTTTGTCCCGATGCCAGCGGTCTTCGGCTTGGTGATCCTCGCCTTCTCTGTCGTGTCGAAACGCCAAGCGCTGTTTCTGCTCCTGATAACTCTCTACTTCACCGGCTATCCCTCCATCCAGTTCGATCTTCGACACTACTTCCAACTTGAGTTTGTGCCGCTTTGGCTGCTTGGTTTCGCGATTCAAGGCGGCGTTGTCTTGGCGTGGCGGGCACGCGGCAGCCTGGCGGCAGAGGGGTGGAAACAATCGTGTCAACGTTGGGCGAAATGGGCGCGAGGACCCGTGTTGAAAGTTCTTGTGGCGGGAGGCCTCGTGCCAATTGCTCTGCTCGTACCCCTCATGCTGGCGAGAACCCACCAAAACACTGAGGTCACGGCAATCCTCGAGCGGTACGAGGTGGCTCAGCTCGAGACGCTCATCAGTGAAGAAACGCCCATCGAAAGTCTCCGGCTGATTCGGCTGACCCCCAGCGGACTCTTGGAGCCTCTTCCGAATGAGTCTGAGAAGCGGCATGCGGTGGGATACCTCGTAGTTGAAGTCGCGCGCGCAGGCTGTGACGCTGAGTCTGCCACGTTCTCAACGATCTACGAGGCTGGTTCATTTAAGGACTTCTCTCACACGTTCCGAATTGACATTCCCGCCGCAGGGTCCACGAAAGTCTTTGCTCCGATTTACTCTCGCATCCAATCCGACTGGCCAGATTCACCCTTCAGGCCAATATCGCCGAGCGGGCAGATCAAGAACGTGTATCTAGAAGGATTTTCACGTCACAGATTCTTAGGCGTCGACATTGAACCCGGCTCCCGCGACTGCCTTCAATTACACCGCGTGAAAGACTTGGCTTCGCTCCCGCCGATTCTTTTCATCCGATTGCCCCCCGACTGGCGAGGTCAGACGCTTTATCAATCGCTGGTTCGACTACCCGGACGCCGCGAGCTCAGGTCAAAGGTAAACGTGGCGATCTTTCGCTGGAGCAAAATCCTCAGCGTCTGGAAGTCTGGCTGATAGTCGGCCGCGATCAGTTCGAGCTGCGCCTCTGCTCCCCCTGAACAGGTAGTCAAGGGGCCTGCCGGCTTTCTGGCGGCGATCGACATCTGCCGGACAGAGCTGTCGAAAGCGCCGCAGGCCCTTCGAAAACGGCACCTTTGGTGGAATCAGGGCGTTCCGCGAACTCTTGTCGGGAAGGGAGGGCATCGTCCCCGGGGGCGCTTCGCGCCGCTGAGTCGAGAGCGCGACTTCAAGGCCTTCGTGCGCACCTTGTATCGCACCAAGTGGGTCTTCGATCTGCGGCCGCCCTTCGGAGGTCCGGGGAAGGCACTGGAGTACCTAAGTTGCTACACCCACCGGGTGGCGATCTCCAATCAACGTCTGATCTCGTTTGAACAAGGCCAGTCACCTTCCGTTGGCGCGATTCCGCTCACGGCAACCAGCAACGGCTGATGACGCTCGATCTTTGCGAGTTCCTGCGCCGCTTCCTGCTGCACGTGTTGCCCTCGGGCTTCCACCGCATTCGCTACTACGGCTTGATGACCAACTGCAAACGCGGCAAGCTGTTGCCGTTGTGCCGCCGCCTGATCGCTCGCGTCAAGCCTCGCGCGCGATCTCTCTTCCCGGCGCCAAACCCGCTCGTGGCGGCTTGGCCTGTCCTCGCTGCGGCGGCCGCTTGCTCATCGTCGAACGCTTTACCGCAGCCCAGCTGCGTACTCGCGCCCTGCCCGCTCTTGCCGCCGCATGATGCTAGGACGCATCCCACCTCCACCCGCTCTCGCCCTTCCGCGTGCGCCCTACTCGTGCGCCCAGGATCGCTCTCGCGACCGTTTCGGCCCGCCTCAGACGCCTCTCGGGCGGCCAAATCTTAGCTTGGCCCCTCCCATCAGCGCTCCAAATCGCTCTAGCTCGGCACTTTCTGTCCGTCAAAGGCCTCTCGTCCTCGTCTTGCCTTCCTTCGCACGCCCAATACAAAACGCATAGCCTTCCAACATCCGTCGAGGGCTTCCTTCATATCGTTGTACCGCTCGCGTCCCCCTTGCCCGTTTGGCGCCGTTGTTCCCGTCGCGTCGCCAGCGCTACAACACTCGGATCTTTCAACATCGATGAGCCCGAAAGCGACTCCAGCAGCTCCGATCGGTCAGGCGAAGGGCTTGCTACCGAGAACTCAGCGGTTTTCGAGACCATGTGGCGATGTGTAGTCCGGTGTTGGCTTGGGCCCGCGCTACTAGCCTTCGACCTCGCTGTCTAGTGTAGAGCTAGATTGTGGCAGGCGCTGCTCGAGAGAAAGTACGCTAGTATTCACCGTCTGGAGAGGGGCCGGCACAGTGCAAGATCCACTATTCGGGCAGCGCGACCGAGCGGCTCTTTGGGCGAATCGGTTGGGCCTTACATCAGTTCTCGATCAGCTGCCCTGCCGCAACCGACTGGTCGTCGTCAACTATCACCGGATCGGCGATTATCGAGAGGCTCTGAATCCGAATTTATACTCGGCGACGGTAGACGAACTCGAGACTCAGATCCAGCTCTTGAAGCGACGCTACCGCATCTTGAACATTGATGAGGCTATCGATTACTTGCGAGGCGGGCGGAGCGGCCAAGAGGCAGCTGCTCTGATCACCTTTGACGATGGGTACCTAGACAACTACGAGCTGGCCTTTCCGGTTCTCCGAGACCAGCAAGTCCCTGCCACATTTTTCTTGACAACCTCACATGTGGGCTCGTCGCATCTGACGGCGAGCGACCAGATTGCACACTTGTTGCGAAATCCGTCCCAGGCTCGCTTTACTCTCAGCTACCCGCGACCGCTCGAACTCGACCTGCAGCGCCGCCCTTTCTACGTCGAGCTGAGGAGAGTTCTACAGCTCTACAAGGCGACCGAGAATCGGGACCCTGACCGTTTTTTCGACCATCTTCGTAGCCACTGTCCTGTCGATACGCTCGAGACCGCCGAAAGGCGTTTTGTCAACTGGGACGAAGCGGCGACGATGGCCTCTGAGGGGATGACGATCGGGTCCCACACCTGTACTCACCCGATCCTCAGCAGGCTTTCGCTTCAAGACCAGATCGAAGAGCTGACTGATTCGAAGCGTCTTATCGAACAGAAGCTGGGTCGGCCTACGCGGTCGATCGCCTACCCGGTTGGCTCACTATCGGCTTTCTCGGCGACGACGCAAAGGGCGGCGGCCGAAGCGGGCTATGAGATCGCTTTCTCGCACTACGGAGGATTCAACGAACCGGGCAGGACGAATCTGTTCGATGTACGGCGGAACTCCGTACTTTCGCGGACCGGCCGCCCGAGGTTCCGATTTCGCGTAGCGATGGCGCGGGCATCGGGTCGATGGTGGTTTTAAGGGCGATCTCGGACCGACCTAATCGACCGCATCGACACATGTAGCGGAAAGCTTCGGGTGGCTAGGTTTCATGGCGTTTTGATGCCATCGGAGCCACTGTTCCGGATGTCGACGAACGTGACTTTCGAGCGACCGCGCGAACTGGCGCAGAGCCCAGCGCTGCAGTTGCAGCCGCGGCGCCCGATCGTCTAGGTCGAGGGCTTTTTCGAACACCACCTTGGACTCGCCATTCGATTCCTGAAAGCTGAACACCGGGATCAGCGCAGCTCCGGTGCTTGCCGCCAAGCTAACGACTCCGGTCGCGAAATACTGGGGGGTCCCAAGGAATTCGATCTTCACGAAGCGCCGGCCCTTAGGACCGAACGCGGGCATGCAAACGACTTGATTGGCACCGAGGCGCTGTTTAAGAAGGCGGAGGTAGTTGTAGCGTCCCTCCTGGATATCGACAATTTCCCCAACCAATTCTGTTTCTTGGGCGCGATTCCTTGGGTACATCACACTGCGCCCGAACCACGATTGTCCTCCGCCGTGTTCCGGCCCGTGCACCTGCGTAAAGCGGAAACCCTCGCGCACCAGCATCCTCTGAAGGCGCTCTTGGCTGCCAAACGGGCTCTCCCATAGAATCACACCACTCCCACGCGCCAGCGCTTGGCGTACACGCTCCAGCCCGATCGCGTGAACAGAGGAGGGCTCTTCCTTGCCTGTTTTTGTCCGGGACCGATCGGACACGCCCCAGCGTATGTGGGACACCTCCCTAGCCAAGTCCCGAATTCCCATTTCGCTCAGTTCGGGGAACGCCAGTTGTAGCGCCGCGTGGGTTGCTTTGCGCCGTTTCGGACGAAACAGCCCGTCGAGGTCGGCGATCATTCGTCGAGCGATGCGGCTCGGTAGGCGGAAAGGGAAGATCCCGCCCGGACCTTCGACAACAAACAACGCCAGGCGGGCCAATTCGTCATAGGTGACTAAGCTCATCGGTAGGCGATCAAATCGCTCCCAGTCTAGCCCGAGGCGAACCCAGGGGGCGCGGCGACGCGCTTGCCCCCAATCCGGCTGCTGGTGATAATCGGCTGGATGCCCCAGAAGCGAAGGGAACGGAATGAGTCGGAGGGCTGCGGAAAGGCAAGCCTGTGCTCGACCACGACTCTTTTCGTTATTGCCTGTCTTCTGTCGAGCTGTGGCCCCGCTCCCGTCGAGGTTGCGACGTTTCCCGGAGTCGTGACCATACCGTATCCGACGGTCACCAATTTGGGCGTCGAGTGGGAGATCGAAGGAGACGACAATCTCAATGGCCGGGTAACGGTCAGCTATCGAGCAAACGACGACGAAGGCTGGCGCGAAGGCCTGCCGTTACGGCGGGTTCCAGCCGGCCGCAGCAGAGGTACATCCCCTGTCTTCCGCTGGAGAAACAAGCACTCAGGTAGCATCTTCGATCTGAGGCCCGACACCGAATACGAGATCCGCCTGATTCTAGACGACCCCGACGGGGGCTCGGCCGAAAGGATCGTACGAGCGACAACACGACCCGTGCCACGAGCTCCAGCGAACGCAACCGTCCGCCGCGTGACCCCGGAGACGATCGCGTCGGCCGCGGCAGGCGAGGTCCTTGAGCTTGCGGCAGGCTACTACGGCGCTTTCGAGCCAGAGGTCGACGGCGAGCCCGACAACCCGATCGTCTACCGGTCGGTCGACGGCCGCGCAGTCTTTCGATCGGTGTCCCTCAAGAATCGTAGGAACGTCTACCTGGAGGGATTGACGATCCGCGGGTCAACTCAACCGCAAACGGAAGCGACCGCCGAGCCGGCCGTGGAACTCGTCGGAGCAAAGAATTGCGTCGTGCGGCGTTGTATGATCCGGTCCACTTGGGGCATCGTGGCGTCAAATCCGCCCGGGGCCGAGAACTGTTACATCGCAGACAACGTGGTCGAAGGGATCAACGTCTGGCGAAACGAGTCGATGGGGGCGGACGGCTCGGCAAACGTCGGCGAAGGCATTCGCATCACCGGACCGGGCAACGTGATTGCTCACAACAGGGTGATCGGCTTCCGCGACAACATATCGTTGATGGAGGAGAAGCGAAGCGTTCGCCAGATCGGAGTCGACATCTACAACAACGACGTCTACCGTGGTCTCGACGACGGGATCGAAGCGGATTTTTGCTGGAACAACTGCCGGGTACTGAGGAATCGGATCACGAACTGTTATGTCGGGGTCAGCTCGCAACCGGGACTGGGCGGACCAACCTACTTCATCCGCAACGTGATGTATAACGTCGTTCACGAAGCCATCAAGCTGCAGCGCTGGAGCGTTGGCGACGTGGCGCTGCACAATACAGCAATCAAGGCTGGCGACGGCATGACCGCGTTTTCGGAAGATCGGCCGTTCGACTTCGCTCTGTTCCGCAACAATCTATTCATTGGCGGTCCCAACGCAGGTGTCGAATGGGGAGGTTACGGCGCCGGCGCCGGGAGAGCCGTTTGGATGCCGAATGTCGGGCCCAACAACGACTTCGACTACGACGCAGTGGGAACGCACGAGACGCCATTCATCGCCGAGATCGGCGGACGCGACTTTTTTGAGGTCGAACCTCACGGTCTCCAGGTCGACATGGATACATTCAATGGAGTTGAATTCCCCAGTCCTCCTATTCCCGAGCGGGCGCCCCCGGATCTCCGTCCGCAAGAACGCTCAGCAGTGGTGGACGCGGCGCAACGCTTGCCCAACATCAACGATGTATTCTTGGGTCAGGGTCCGGACGTCGGAGCCTATGAAGCTGGTCAGCCGCTTCCGATCTATGGGCCTCGACCTCGTGGCATCGACGAAGCGTTCAGTCAACCCTAAGAGGGGCGCACGGCTTGTGAGAGACTTGACGATTCCATGAGCGGAGGGACGCCGTAGGCCATGTGTGGGATTGTCGGGCTTGTTCGCTCTGCGGAAAACCCGCACTCGGTCGACGAGACGCGGGTTGCGCTGGGGGAAATGTGCCGCAGCTTGTCTCATCGCGGCCCAGATTCGAACGGCACGTACGTAGACCAGCAAGCTGGTTTGGGCCACGCCAGGCTCAGCATCATCGACCTGGAGGGCGGCGGGCAGCCGCTGCCAAACGAAGATGGCCAAGTTCGGGTCGTTTGCAACGGAGAGATCTACAATTATCGAGAGCTTCGCGAAGAGCTTCGCAAGCTCGGACACCGCTTCCGGTCCAAGAGTGACAGCGAAACGATCGTTCATCTCTACGAGGAGATGGGCGAGAGGCTCCCCGAACGACTGAACGGGATGTTCTCGCTTGCCGTTTGGGACGCGCGCGAGCAGCGTCTGCTACTGGCCCGGGACCGTATGGGACAGAAGCCGCTCTACTATTCGACCTCCGAACCGGGGTTCCGGATTCTGTTCGCCTCGGAACTGAGGGCTTTCGCCGCAATATCGAACCGGACGCGCGAGCTCGATCCGAAGAGCGTCGCCTCTTATCTGGCTTTTGCGTACATTCCGGATCCAGGCACCATCTACCGAGACATTCGTAAGCTTCCGCCCGGCTCTTGCATATCGGTGACTCCCAACGGTGTGCGGGAGTGGAGGTATTGGCGGCCCCGGTTCGACGCCGTGAGAACGACGCAGGATGACGCGGCGGAGGAACTCGAGGCGCTGTTCGACGACGCGGTTCGACGCAGGATGATGTCGGATGTGCCGATCGGGGCCTTCCTGAGCGGCGGCGTTGATTCATCCGCGACCGCCGGGTTGATGGCCGAGCACGCGCCAGGCCGGATTCGTACCTTTTCGATTGGCTTTCCGGAACCGGAGTTCGATGAAAGCCCTTACGCCCGCCGGTTTGCCAACCAGATCGGATCGGATCACCTCGAGGCCGTTCTTTCCGGGCCGACCCAAGGTCTTTTGCAGCGTTTTGCCGAAACCTTCGACGAACCGTTTGGAGACTCGTCGGCGCTGCCGACTCTGCAGGTCTCCGAGCTTGCGCGTCGAGAAGTGACCGTTGCACTTTCGGGGGATGGCGCGGATGAGGTATTTGGCGGCTACGATCGCTATTCTCGAGAGCTGCGCAAAGGCGTGCTGCGTTCGCTGACGCCTGCCGCACTGATGCCCGTGTTGCGACGTGCTGGCGGTGAGCAGGATGTTGGGCTGGCGGCAATGTCTCCAGTTGGCAGGGTGCGCGCTGGATTCACGGATGTGGCCGGCGGAGTCGCCGACTCTTATTTCTGTGCAATGGCGGCCTTCCACGATGACGACTTGCGGCTCATGTCGGCAGGGCTTGTAGAAAATCTGGCGGGCTGGACTCCGCGCGAAAGATTTCGAGAGCTGTTTAGCAGAACCGAGAAACTACCGCTGCTTTCGAGGCTGCAGGCTTGCGACTTCGAGACCTATCTGCCGGGCGATATCCTCGGCAAAGTCGACCGCGCGTCGATGGCGCATTCTCTGGAAGTCCGTTCGCCTTGGCTCGATCATCGCATCGTGGAGTTTGCCTGCCGGTTACCGCCGTCATTCAAAGCCGATACCCGGATGCGCAAGAAGATCGTGCGGCGAATGTTGGCAAATCGAGTGCCGGAGGACCTGCTGCGGCGGCGCAAGCAAGGCTTCGCGGCACCGGTCGGCCGCTGGTTGACGGGCGAACTACGTACGTTATTCGAGTGGGCGATCTCACGTCCGGAGCTGGATGAGTTGCTTCGGCGCGACGAAGTAAAGAAGCTGTGGGAGTCCTACGGCGGCAGCGAGGGCCGGCCAGCCGTTCAACTTTGGCGATTGTTCGCTCTGGCGCTCTGGACTTGCCGTCATCGTCACCGGCAAGCGATCGATTGGCAAATGATACGCCAACCCAGCCGCGTGGCATAAGCATGCAGGACCTCGGGCAAGAACTGACCGGCTTTGTGATCACTGTCGGTGACGAGCCGAATTTCCGCGAGTGCACGCAGCGCTTGCAGGAGCAGACGGTCGATTTCCAGCTGAAGATCATTCGCAACGTTGCACCTATGTCCGAGGCCTTCAACGAAATGCACCGGCGCTGCACGACGCTGACGTTCGTGCAGGTCGACGAGGACATGCTGCTGTTTCCTACGGCGCTCGAGAGGCTCTACTCAGCGCTCGCGAAGGCCCCGCCGCAGGTTGCGGCCATCGTGGCTCCGCTCTGGGACGTTCAAGTTGAACGCCCAATATACGGTGTGAAGATCGCTCGCACCGAAGTCGCTCGTCGATTCCCGTATCGCAACGTGATGAGTTGCGAAATCGACCACAACCAAAATCTGAACGATGCGGGCTTCGAGATCATATCGTTGCCGCTCGAATGGTCTCAAGGCGAATGTTTCGGCCTTCACGGTAAGCACTACACCGCTGAGACCGCGTTCCTGCGGTGGAGGCGCATGTTTCAAAAGAGGCGTCGGACGGGTCGACCGCTCTGGGCGGCGCCGTGGCCGGCACGTTTTCTCGATCGGTATCGGCGGACCGGCTCGGAGGTCGATCTCTTCTCCTTCTTGGGCGCTGTCTCCGCTATGAGCGGGGAAGACCCCGCCGACCGTGAGCACGACCATCGCGAGCGCGGGGAGGATTTCCGGCGAATACGAGAAGCGCTCGAGGTAGACCGCATCGGTAGGGAAAGCGCGCGGGAGGTCGGCGAGTCGGCGCGGAGCTCGATTGGCCGTTGGGCGATCCTTGCCAAAAGATGGTTCCGGAGCAGAACTTGATCGGGCCGAGCGCTCCGAGAATCGTCTTCTTGGCAGGCACGCTCGGACTCGGCGGGGCCGAGCGCCAGCTGTTCTATCAGTCGCTCGCCTGGCGACGTCTGGGCGCTTCGGTGCGCGTGATCTCCTTTCGCGGTGACTACTGGGAAGGTCTCTTGCGGGAGGCGGGCGCGGAGGTGATTTCGCTCGCTCGATTCAAAACGCCGGTTTCGCGGGTCCTCGCAATTGCGCGGGAGCTGAAACGGCGCCCCGCGGAGGTGCTCCAAAGCTGTCATTTCTTCGTTAATCCACACGCCATACTGGCGGCGCGTCTCGCCGGAATCCCCGAGGTTTGCGCGGTACGGAGCAGTGTGAGCGCCGAGCTTCGAAAGCTGCCCTGGCTCGTTCGTTCCGCAACTCTGAACGCGGCACGTTGGATCGCCTGCAACTCCAGGGCGGCGATGGATGAGGCGCGGGCGCGAGGGATTCCCGACCCTCGTCTACTCTACTGTCCGAATGCCGTTGACCGGAAAGTTTTTCATCCGCCCGCCGTCCAGGCTGCTACCCGCTGGCGCCCCCGGATCCTTGGCATCGGCCGATTGGTCCCGGAGAAGAGGTTTGACCGGTTCCTGCGGATTGTCGCAGCTGTGCGGCAGACCCGGGATGTCGAGGCGGTTCTGGTCGGGGACGGTTGCCTTCGGGGTGAGCTCGAAGATCAAGCTGCGTCACTTGGGCTAATGTCGCCCGCCTTTCGTTTCGAGCCGGCGACGAGAAACGTGCCCGAGATCTATCGCAACGCTACCCTGCTGCTCCAGACGTCGGAAACCGAGGGACTGTCGAACGTGAGCCTCGAGGCGATGGCCAGCGGTCTGCCGGTCGTGGCAGCGAACTCGGGGGGGACAGTTGAGGCGGTCGACCATGGCGTAACGGGCTTCCTGGTTGATGGGGAGGACCTGGCCGAATATCAGCGCCGAATCTTGAGTATCTTGGATGATTCGAGCCAGGCGCTTCGGATGGGTCGATGCGGCCTCGAGCGGATCGCGCGCGACTACTGCCTCGAACGGCTTCCGGGGCGGCTCGAGAAGATGTACCAGCGAGTATTGCCGACCGATCCATGAAGCGATTGATCTTGATGTACCATCGCGTGGCGGAATGCGAAGAAGGCCCTTGGCCGCTGAGCGTCACACCCACGCACTTTTCGGAGCATCTTCAGGTGCTGCAGGACTACGCCGTCGTCGTATCGCTTGAAGTGTTGCAGAGCGGGGAGTGCGACGCCGACCGGCAAGTGGCTCTGACCTTCGACGACGGCTATGCGGACAATTGGCATTCGGCTTGGCCTTTGCTGCAGGAGAGCGCAATGCCGGCGACGTTCTTCATCGTGACGGGCTGCGTCGGCCGCAACCGCGAATTCTGGTGGGATGAGCTCGAGCGCCTCCTGTTGCGGACCGACGTCGGAATGGAGGTCCGAATCGACATTGCGGGGAGAACGAGAACCTGGAGGGTGAGCACCAAACCAAGCCCTTGGACCCGGCTCTCCTGGCGACGCGCCGATCACGGAAGCCTTGATCCGCGACAAAGGGTCTACCACGAGATCTATCAGTTGCTTTGGCCCTTGCCGGACGCGGAACGACTTGCCGCTCTTGATTCCCTCGCTTCCTCACTTCCACAGGCTCCCCCTCCGGATTCAGCCAGTAGACCGATGCAGATGGAAGAATTGAAGGCTCTGGCGGCTGAGGAGCTGGCGGAAATCGGTTCACACACCGTCACTCACCCGCCGCTGCCCAAACTTCCTCGGGCGTTGCAGGCGGATGAGATCATCAGGAGCAAGGCATACCTCGAGGAATCGCTGGGCACACCAATCCAAAGCTTCTCCTACCCCTACAATCGCCAGTCCCGCACAACCCGTTCGCTGGTCGAGCGAAACGGCTTCGCCCGAGCCTGCGGCGGTCGGGGCAAACTCGTCGAGCGCGGTGCAGCCCCGTTTGACTTGTCTCGCTTCGCCGCGAAAGACTGGGATGCGAACGAGTTTCGCCTGCATCTTGAAGAGTGGATGGCTGCTTGAGGACGCCCCTGGGTGGCCGAGACAGCGCCGAGCCTAGTAGACCTTGCTTCTCACGATCATCGTCACGATTGACCCTGTCAAAGAGCTCCGACTGCTGAACGCGGCTGTTCATTCGTTGAATTTGCAGACGAGCGATCAGTTCGAAGTTGTCTTCTACAACCAAAGGCAGCAATCGGAGGCCTCCATCTTGGGGGCCTTGACCACGACTCCCCAGTTCAATTTTCGGTTCGTCAACGTCCCTGAGACCGCATTCTGGGGCAACTATCCGCTCTGGGATATCTATGCCCTTCATGCCAGCCTGATCGAGAGCGACGATGTTGGCGATTACCTGATATCGCTGCACATGGAGGAGTTCCTCGATGTCGACTACGTCGAGTCCGTGCTCTCGACCCTTGATCAGAATGGCTTTGACATTTTGTTAGGCAACCTGCGCCGAACCCGACTTGGCGTCGAACACGTAGACCGACTGGCCTCGACGGCCGGGCGTGATGAATTCGACCGATGTCTCAATGAGCTCGGAGTAAAGCAGGCGCCTCACTGGGGTGTAAGGCGCAAGATCTTGCGCACGTACGACCCTTTCCGCGGGCGCATGGACCCGGGCGCAGAGCCAAGCGGATATGTCCGGCTGGATTCATATCACGTCGAAGACGTTTTCTTGATGAGTCGCGGTTTCGCTAGGAAATACAATTGGTTCCTCCGGGGTCACCACATGTACTTCGAGGACGTTCATATCTGCCAACTGCCGGGTGTTTGTGAGTTGGCCGAGCCCCTGCGCAGGCTAACCGACTTCCCCGTGTACTTCAGTCATCGCAACGTCTACCACCTCCAACATGGGAAGTTCTACTACCAACTCGAGGACGACGAGTTCACCAGCCATCTCGCCGGCTATGAAACCAGCGAGCCCGCGCTCATCGCGCTCAAGGAGGCCGCGCGGCTCTATCGATCCGGCCGCCTCGGGCTTCAGAAGGCGCTAAGATACAGCCGCGCCAACGCGCAAGGGACTGGGACTCAAAACCAGAACTTCCAGCTTCATATGAAGTATTTGAGACCTCATCTACCACCACCAGCAACCGGCGTCGGCTCGGTTTGACCGACCCTCTGGCAACCCATCAGCGGTAGGTCTGCTGGCTCCATGATCTCGAGGCGTCATAGCCAACGAGTCCAAGGAGACGCCGGTTCCAAGTGCTGCTGTAGATCGACTGGCTCCCTGAGCCCATGCGCCATCTCCGAAAGGTGACGAACCAGCTTCGCCAATACCCCAAGCCATGCTTGCGAAGGATCATTCGTATCGCAAGCAATTGGATCGTAGCCGGGTGGTGGGTTGTCATTCGGAACCCGTCGATGTGGTTGCGGTAGATGTAAAGGCACTCAGGTAGGCCTCGGAATACCGCTCCGCTCTCAAACATGCGCCACGGGAAGTCGTAGTCGTCCGGGCCGGATGTCCACAGAGTCTCATCGACCCCCCCGATGGCTCGCGCTGCTTCGAGCCGCCAACATAGCAAATGCTTCACGGGCGAGCCGTACAAGAAATCATTCCATACGAAGTCAGTTCGACTCGGATGCACCGAACTAATGGAATTGCCCTCGCCGTCAATGACGGACCTGGAGGAATGAAAGAAGTCGGCGTCGGGATGGTCGTGAATTGCCTGTTGGAGCACTTCGATCGTGTTGTCGGCAATCAAGTCGTCGCCAAGCAGCAAGGTGACGAAATTGCTTGTTACGCGCTCCATGCCGGCGTTGATGGTGGCAGCCAGGTTCGGCGTGCTGACAGTAAACAAGAGGCATCTCCGATCAGACAGCGCATCTCGCAACAGAGCCTCTACTTTTGCCTCGACGGAGACGTCCGCCATCACAAGCAGCTGCCAAGTTCCTGCAGTCTGACGCATCACCGAGTCGACGGCTTCCAGTAGATGCCTGGGCACATAGTGTTTGACCGGTAAGATCACGTCGATCTCATTGCTCGGAATCTCGGGAATCCTCCTTGCCGGCGGTCGCCGAGGTCGGCAGCCGCTTGCAGTCGCCAGAATAGCCAAGGGTCTGGGGGCAGAGCAATTCTGAGCTAAAATGTGGGTCGTCAACTATGCTCCCCCGCTCGAGTCATCGCGCTTCGATCGGCGCTCGCAACGCCGATCGCCCCGACGTGAGCGTCATCATCACGGCCTACAATGTTGGACGCTTCATTCGTCAGGCTATCTTCTCAGCGCTCGATCAAACGCTCAGAGGGATCGAGGTGATCGTTGTTGACGACGGCTCTACTGACGACACAGCCGCCGAGATCGCAAGGGCCCGCGATCCCCGACTTCGAATCATCCGCCAATCGAATCAAGGCGCGTCTCAGGCCCGAAACGCAGGGCTGGAGGCCGCACGGGCGCCCCTGGTGGCTTTTCTTGATGGCGACGACTACTGGCGTCCGGAGAAGCTGGAAAAACAAGCTCGGTTCATGGCCGTCCACCCCGAGATCGACCTCTCTTTCGTGCTCTGCACGGTGGTCGATGAGGATGGCGCGGTGCTCGTGGTCCCTTCGCCTGGACCGACTCGTCCGCTCTCGTTTTACGACTTGCTGGTAGAAAACTACATCCGCAACGGGTCAACCGTAGTCGTGCGTCGGGAAGCTCTGCTGGAACAAGGGGGCTTTGACCCGAGCTTTCCCGCCTGCAACGACTATGAAGCATGGCTGAGAGTGGCGGCGTCTCGGGAGCATAACGTGGAGTGTCTCCCCGAGGTCTTGACGTTCTATCGACGCCGCGAAGGCCAGATCAGCGCCGACTGGCGTCGGATGCGCGACGCCTTTCAAGCCCTCCTCGAGAAGATGGAGCGAATCGCACCCCAACAGACTCGCGATGCCCGAGCCGGCGCCGTGCAAAATATGTACCGCTACCTAGCGATACTTGCGTACAAGAACGGTGAAGTCGCGACTTCCGCTTCGTTGTTATGCGCGAGCCTGCGATCGTCTCCCTACGGCTTTGTTACCGACAGCAGGTCCTTGCTCATCGCAGCGGCGGTGGCGAACCGCGCACTCTTGGGCGCCGAGCGCTATCGGACCGTTGAACGGTGGGCGGCCCGCTTCTGGAACCGCGGTTCAACCAGCGATCCGGCTCAGTCACGAGCGCATCCCCATCCTTTGCCTCAACGACCCCTTGTCGGAGATCCTGATGGCAAGGTCCCCGCAAGCGCTTCGGCTCATGCGCCGAACGTTAGTCCTCTGGCATTGCCGGCGCCGCTGGGCCGGTTGAATTGCCGCGACTCGCTGCACAACCCTGAGCATTGAGGATTCTTTCTCTCTCCACCGTCTTTCCGAACCCCCAAGAGGCAGGTCTCGGCCTTTTTGTACATCGACGGTTGCATGCGCTTGCGCGACTCGCGCGAGTACGGGTAGTCGCTCCCATCGGGCCTTTTGACTATGACAATCCGGCGAGGCGAGGAATCGGCTCCAGGTCGACTCCCCGTGAGCGCAGTGAAGAGGCCATCGAACGCATCTATCATCCAGCTTGGCTCTATCCCCCCGGCAACGGTTGGGTCAAGGGTCCGTTGCTGGCCGCCCAACTGATCCCGCTGCTGGCACGGATTCGTAAGAGCTACCGGTTTGACTTGATCGACGCCCATTTCCTTCATCCCGAGGGGATTAGCGCATGGCTGATGGCTCGCACGTTTTCGACACCCTTCGTCATGACGTTGCGTGGGAATGAGCTAGCGTACGTCCGGAAGTCGCTCCATCGCCCTTTGATGGGCAGGGCCGCCCGTGCCGCGGCTCGGCTGTTCCCTGTCTCCGAGCAGCTCGGCGATCTCGCGCGCCAGCTGGGGGCGACGCC
>Ga0315336_1003627_pt1 | contig 20090 bp, 17 predicted proteins | sample ASW5metaG_FD_204512 | JGI IMG/M metagenome (GOLD analysis project Ga0315336, IMG submission 204512) | Ammonia-oxidizing marine archaeal communities from Monterey Bay, California, United States - ASW #5 | ecosystem: Environmental > Aquatic > Marine > Intertidal zone | place: USA: California... | reverse complement strand
TCTCGGCACGGAGCCGACGTCCATCGACCCGCACTATCATAACCTGGGCCCGAACAATCAGATCGCCCAGCACTTCTTCTCACGCCTGATCGAGCAGGATCACAAGCAAAACCTGTCGCCGGGCCTGGCGACGTCGTGGAAGGCGACTAATGATACGACCTGGGAGTTCAAGCTCCGTAAGGGCGTTAAGTTCCACGATGGCTCTGATTTCAACGCCGATGACGTGTTGTTCACCATGCACCGCGCCGGCAACCATCCGAACGCCAAGTCCAGCTTCGGCCTCTACACCAAGGGTAAGACTTTCTCGAAGGTCGATGATTACACCATTAAGGTGACCACGGCGAAGCCCTATCCGCTGATGCCGGTCGATCTCTCCAGCGTCCACATCGTCTCCGACCAGACCAAGGGCAAATGGGAGGGCGACTACAACAACGGCTCCGCCGCCTTTGGCACGGGCCCGTACAAGGTCGTCAAATGGATCAAGGGCGAAGTCCTTGAGATGGCCCGCTACGACGGCTATCACGGCGCCAAACCGCATTGGGCCAAGGTCATTATCAAGCCGATCAAATCCGCGCCGTCGCGTCTCGCGGCACTGTTGGCCGGCGATGTCGACTTTATCGACCAGGTTCCGACCATCGATATCGCGCGTCTAAAGAAGAACTCAAAAATCGAGTTGAGCCAAGGCGTGTCAAACCGCGTGATCTACCTGCACATGGACCAGTATCGTGACAATCCGCAGTACGTGAAAACCCATGACGGTAAGGCGGTCACCAAGAACCCGATGAAGGACGTGCGTGTCCGCAAGGCCATGTCTATGGCCATCAACCGGGCTGCCATCGTCGAGCGGGTCATGGAAGGGGTCGCGATCCCGGCCGGCCAATTGCTGCCGGATGGCTTCTTCGGTTTGTCGTCGAAGTTGAAGGTCGAAAAATACGACCCGGCCGGCGCCAAGAAACTGCTCGCTGAAGCCGGCTATCCGAATGGCTTCCAGGTGACCTTGCACGGCCCCAACAACCGCTATATCAACGACGCCAAGATCGTCGAGGCCATTGCCCAGATGCTGACCCGCATCGGCATTAAGACGACGCCCGACACCATGCCGAAGAGCGTCTTCTTCAAGCGCGGCAAGAACAAAGGCCCGGCGAAGCCGGCGGAATGGAACTTCCTGCTCGTCGGCTGGGGGTCGTCCACGGGTGAGCCTTCGTCGCCGTTGCGTTCCTTGCTCGGCACCTACGACAAGTCCAAGGGCTGGGGCTCGTCCAACCGCGGTCTGCATTCCAATCTGGCCATGGACAAGATCCTCGATGAAGCCTTGGCCACAGTGGACGACACGAAGCGCGCGGCGCTTCTCGCCAAAGCTACCGAAATGGGCGTTGGCGAAGATCAGGGCATCATTCCGCTGCATTACCAGGTCAACACCTGGGCGGGTAAGAAAGGCCTGACCTTCAAGGCCCGTACCGATGAGCGGACCGTCGCCTACGACGTGCTGCCCAAGTAACTGAGACCCACTGGACGGCGCCCCTGACCCAATCGGGGGCGCCGCCCGGACCTTTTACTTCTCCCATCGACTTTCCATGGGGACCGGGGAGGGCAGATGACCGTATTTATTATTCGCCGCCTAATGCAGAGCGTACTCGTCGTCTTCGTTATGTCGTTCCTGGTGTTCGGCGGGGTTAATCTCGTTGGCGACCCGGTCGAGATGATGGTCTCCGACGAGGCCGATCAGGAAGAGCGCGAACGGGTAATCAAGTCCATGGGCCTGGATAAGCCCTGGTACGTCCAATACGGCCTGTTCGTCACCAACGCCGTTCAGGGCGACCTGGGTAAATCCTTCGTCTACGGCGAGCAGGCCTTGGGCATCATCGTGCATCGCATGCCGGCAACCTTCGAACTGGCGCTTGCGGCCTTGCTCATGGCGGTCGTCATCGGCATACCCTTAGGCGTTTTCGCCGGATTGAGACCCGAGGCCCGAACGTCCAAGGTGATCATGACCGGGTCGATACTCGGATTCTCGCTACCGACCTTCTGGGTCGGGCTCATGTTCATCATGATTTTCGCCGTCATGCTTGGCTGGCTGCCGTCTACGGGCCGCGGCGAGACGGTGCCCTTGATGGGTATTTCCGTCAGTTTCCTGACCATGGATGGTCTGGCGCATTTGTTGTTGCCGGCTGTCAATCTGGCGCTGTTCAAGATATCCCTGGTGATCAGACTTGCCCGCGCCGGAACCCGCGAGATCGTCCATCAGGATTATATTAAATTCGCCCGCGCCAAGGGCTTAACAACGCAGCGCGTCATCATGGTGCATCTGATGAAGAACATCATGATCCCCGTGGTCACCGTGCTGGGACTTGAATTCGGCGGTCTTATCGCCTTTTCCGTGGTCACGGAAACGGTCTTCGCGTGGCCGGGCATGGGTAAGCTGATTATTGATTCAATCCAAGGCTTGGACCGGCCGGTGATCGTCGCCTACCTGATGATCATCGTCATGGTTTTCGTCGTCATCAACCTGTTGGTCGATGTGCTCTATTCGATCCTCGATCCACGGGTCAGGTTACAGGACGTCAAGGGATGAACACTGTTGCTGAACACGTTGCCCCGGTTGCCGGGTTGCCGGAAGCCGAAATCAAGGTGGAAACCCCGTTCAGACGGTTTGCCGCGGCCTTCCTCGACAGCAAGGTCGCAACCGTTGCATTGGTCGTTCTGGGCATTCTCATTTTCATGGCGGTTTTCGCGTCGCTGATCTCGCCCACCAATCCCTATGACCTGGCCAAGGTCAGCATTATGGATTCGAAGATGCCCCCGGGTTCCGCCAGTCTTGATGGCATGACTTTCTGGCTGGGTACCGACGGGGCGGGGCGCGATTTGGTCAGCGCCATGATCTACGGGCTCCGCATTTCCTTGGGCGTCGGCGTCATGAGCGGCATCGTCGCCATGGCTATCGGCGCCTCCGTCGGCCTCATCGCCGCTTACTTCGGCGGCCGCACCGAAAACTTCATCATGCGGATCGTCGATATTCAATTGTCCTTTCCGTCCATATTGGTGGCGCTGATTTTGCTCGCCGTCCTCGGCAAGGGCGTGGATAAAATCATCATCGCGCTGATCATCGTGCAATGGGCTTACTATGCGCGGACCGTGCGCGGCTCGGCGCTGGTCGAACGCAACAAAGAATACATCGAGGCGGCGACCTGTCTGGCCATCGGCCACAAGCGGATTTTGTTCCGCCACCTGCTGCCCAACTGCCTGCCGCCATTGATCGTCGTCGGCACCATCCAGACGGCGCATGCGATCTCATTGGAAGCGACGCTCAGTTTCCTCGGCGTCGGTCTGCCGGTCTCCGAGCCGTCCCTCGGCCTTTTGATCTCCAATGGTTTCGACTACATGCTGAGCGGTAAATACTGGATCAGTTTCTTCCCGGGCGTGGCGTTGTTGGTGACCATTGTTTCCATCAACCTCGTCGGCGACCAGCTCCGCGACGTCCTCAACCCGAGGCTCGAGCGATGAACGTCACGGGAAATGGCGACCAGCCGACGCTCTCCGTCCAAAACCTGGAAACGCATTTCTTCACCAAGGAAGGCGTCGCCAAGGCGGTCGATAACGTCAGTTTCGATGTCGACAAGGGCGAGATCATGGGGTTGGTCGGCGAGTCCGGTTCGGGAAAATCGGTAACCGGTTTCTCCATTATCGGCCTGGTCGACCCGCCCGGTGAAGTGGTCGGCGGCAAAGTCCTGTTCAAGGGCGAAGATATTGCCGGCTGGGATGACGAAGCCATGCAGCGGCTCCGCGGCAACCGGATCGCGATGATCTTCCAAGACCCCATGATGACCTTGAACCCGGTGTTGCGGGTCGACACCCAGATGATCGAGACCATCCTGGCGCATGACAAATCTGTCTCCAAGGACGATGCCCGCCAGCGCTCGCGCGATGCCCTCGGCCAAGTCGGCATCCCGTCGCCGGATGAACGTCTGAAGGCCTATCCGCACCAATTCTCAGGCGGCATGCGCCAACGTTGCGCCATCGCCATCGCGCTGTTGAACAAACCCGACCTGATCATCGCCGACGAGCCGACGACGGCTCTGGATGTGACCATCCAGGGACAGATTCTCTACGAAGCGCAGAAGCTCTGCCGCGAGACAGGCACGGCACTTATCTGGATCACTCATGATCTCGCCGTTGTTGCCGGACTGGCCGACAAGATTTCAGTCATGTATGCCGGGCGCATTGTTGAGCAGGGCGATCTGGATGATGTGCTGGATCATGCCGTGCATCCTTACACGCGGGGTTTGCTGGGTTCGGTGCCAGGACACAACACGCGCGGCCAGCGCCTGTATCAGATTCCTGGCATGACGCCGTCATTGGTGAAATTGCCGGCTGGTTGCGCCTTCAAGGAACGCTGTCCGAATGCCGATGAGGCCTGTGGCGCCGAACCGCAAATCACCCAGCCGGTGGTGGATCGCAATGTGCGCTGTTTCCACCCGCAAATGCAGGAGGCCGCGGAATGACCGCCATGTTGGAGGTCAAGGACCTTACAAAGAACTTCGTCAAGCACCTCGATCTGGCCGGCAAAATCGCGCAGAAACTGGGCTCCAGCATCCGTGAAGAGACGGTGCATGCGGTTGACCGCGTCAACTTTACCGTCGGCAAAGGCGAGGTCGTCGGTCTGGTCGGTGAGTCCGGCTGCGGCAAGTCGACGCTGGGCCGCATGATCGCCGATATTCTGCCGCCAACGTCGGGCAGCATATCGTTCAAGGGAACGGAATTCACCGCGATGACGGAAGATGAAGGCGCCGCCGCGGCCTTGGCCATCCAAATGATTTTCCAGGATCCTTTCGCGTCCCTGAACCCGCGCATGCGGGTCGAGGAAATCGTCGGCGAGGCACCAGTCCTGCACGGCATGGCCCGCATGTCGGAAAAATCCACCTATGTCGGCGACGTCATGGAGCGGGTCGGCTTGGGGCGTGAGTATTCGCGGCGCTATCCGCATCAGTTCTCGGGTGGCCAGCGCCAGCGTATCGGTATCGCCCGGGCACTCGCCGTGAAGCCGGAATTCCTGGTTTGTGACGAGGCCATTGCCGCCTTGGATGTTTCCATACAGGCCCAGGTCATCAACCTGTTCATGGATTTGCGTGAAGACCTAGACCTGACCTATCTGTTCATTTCCCATGACCTTTCCGTGGTCGAGCACATCTCCGACCGCGTCGTCATCATGTATCTCGGCCGCATCGTCGAAGTCGCCGGCACCGACGAATTGTTCGATAAACCCAATCATCCTTATACGACGGCGCTATTGAACGAAGTGCCGCGCCTCGATCATCGGGGCATCGACTATGAACCGGTGTCGGGCGAAATTCCGTCACCGCTCGATCCGCCGCCGGGTTGTCACTTCCATCCACGCTGCCCGCATGCGACCGATCGCTGCAAGGCCGAGGTTCCTGTGTTGCGGGAAATCGCGCCGGGCCGTCTGTCGGCCTGTCATTTGAACGATGGATGACGCGCCGCCGCCGGTTGTCGTCCGGCGCCCCGAAGCGCCAGCCGTGCCGCTGGTTTTCGACAGCCCGCACAGCGGCAACGTATACCCCGCCGGTTTCGAAACTCTGTTACCGATGGCCCGCATGCGCCGCGCCGAGGACGCCTTCGTCGATGAATTGTTTGGTGCCGCGCCTCAATTCGGCGCCACGTTGGTTGCGGCGACGTTTCCACGCCTCTATCTGGACCCCAATCGGGCACCCGATGATTTTGACCCGAACGAGGCCACCGGCGATTTTTCGGCACCTCTGCATCCGACCAAGAAGGCCGCGGCGGGAAAGGGGATCGTCTGGACGCGATTGCACGGGCTGGCATCGCTTTATAATGAGCCGCTATCCGCCACAGAGGTGCAGCACCGCATTGAGACCTGCTGGCGGCCTTATCATTCGGCCGTCAAAGATGCGCTCGATGCGGCCTATGAGGCGCATGGAGCTGTCTATCACGTCGACTGCCACTCCATGCGGGCGCGCGGCAATCCGACGGACGAGGACGGCGAGAACGATCGTCCCGACTTCGTCATCAGCGACGGCGAAGGTGCGACCAGCGGACCTGAGTTCCTGCATATGATCCATGATCACCTAACGGGCCGGGGCTACAACGCGAGCATTAATGATCCCTATAAGGGTGCCGACCTGATCCACCGTTATTCGAACCCGGCGTCGGCTCGGCACAGCATTCAAATCGAGATCAACCGGCGTCTCTACATGGATGAAGCGGTGGTCGAAAAGATCTCGGCATTTGAGGCGTTTCGTGATGAAATGACCGGATTGATCGAAACCCTCGCGACGGGGATCGAAATAATATAGTTGGCCGGAAAACGGCTGCGATGAGGGAAAAACGGGTTCGGCTTTGGCTTTGGAATACGGCAAGCCACTTGAAGAAGTGATCACGGACGATCTGTTCGGTGTATTATATGCGGACAGCATGAACCCTATCGTCTTGCTTGATGCCAGGTCCTTGGAAGAACCGTTTCCCCAGATTCTCCGCGTCAACGCGGCATTTACCAAACTGACCGGATATGGCGCGGAAGATGCGGTTGGGCGGAGTCCGCGTTTCATGCGCGGCCCGGCGACGAATCCAGATACCATTCAGCATCTGCTCGAATCGTGCCGGGAAAGGAAAGCGAGCACTGAAGAGATCGCGATTTTCGCGAAAGACGGCAGAGAGGTATGGGTTCAAATTACGCTGACGCCTTTCAATGTTCCGGACGCTTCTCTGATTTTGATGGTTTATCGTGACATCAGCCGGCGCCATCAAATCCACCAGGAGTTGGCGGAGCGTACGGAAATGCTGGAGCGTGCCGAAGCCTTGGGACATGTCGGCCATTGGAACTGGGATATCGAGACGAACGTGGTTTATTGGTCCGACGAAATCTATCGAATTCATGGTCTCGACCATACCGACGAAGTCCAGCGCGGCAGTCCCGTCATCTTTCATCACCCGGACGACCGCGATGATGTTAAACAGCAACTGAATTACACAAAGCAGACAGCTGAGGATTGTGAGTTTGAGCTTCGTATAATCCGGCCCGATGGCGAGGTTCGCTACGTCAATGTAAAGGCCTTTGGGAACAAGGATGCCGACGGCCGCGTCCATGAGGTTTTTGGCTTGCTCGAGGATATTACCCGCTCGAAGCAGGCTGAATTCCTCTTGAAAGCCGAACGCGACCGTCTATTCGACGCGCTCGACAGTATCGGTGGGGGCGCCATGTTGTTGGACAAGTACGACCGGTTGGTATTCGCCAACCGGCCTTTTGTCGAAGCCTTCGCGCATATTCCCGATATCTTTCAGCCCGGCACGCCCTATGAGACGATCTTACGGCGGATTATGGAAGGCTCCGCTAGCCTGTTGAACGTCGATGACCTGGACGGTTGGATTGACAACCGTATGGAAAAACATCGGCGCTGCGAAGGCCTGGATGCGCATCGCCTCGGCAACGGACGTTGGCTCCATGTGATCGAGCACCGGACCCGCGAGGGAGGTATCTTGCTCATCCGTCTGGATGTGACCGAACAGTACGAGGCGCAGGAACAGTTACGCCAGGCCAAGGAAGAGGCGGAGTTTGCCAGTCGGTCGAAAACCGGTTTTCTGGCCAACATGAGCCATGAATTGCGCACCCCCCTGAACGCGATCATCGGTTTCGGTGAGATGATTAAGTTGGGCCTCAAGGGTAATCTCCCGAACGATTACAAACGCTATGCGGGCGACATTGTCGATAGCGGCCAACACCTGCTCGGCATCATCAACGACATCCTCGATATTGCCAAGATCGAGGGCGGCAGCGTTACCCTGGAAGAGGAATTGGAAGACATCGAACGCCTTGTCCGCGCGACCTTGCCCTTGATCGCCCAATCCGCCATCGCCAACGATACCGAGATCGAGATCGATATTGCCGCCGATCTGCCGGCGCTCCGATGCGACGGGCTTCGGATGAAGCAAATCCTGCTCAATCTGTTGTCAAATGCGGTGAAATTCACCCCAGAGGGAACGGTGAGCGTGGTCATCAAGCTGGTTTCGGGGAATATTCAAGTTCGCATCGCCGACACCGGTATCGGCATGCGCACGCATGACATCGAACTGGCGCTGACGCCGTTCGGACAGATTGATGAAAACCACCTGACCCGGCGTTTCCAGGGCACCGGCCTGGGATTGCCCATGGCGCTCGAACTGACCGAATTACAAGGCGGTCAGTTTGATATTGAAAGCGCGCCGGGCGAAGGGACGACCATTACCCTGACTTTCCCCGTTTAATCGCGCCGGCGGGCATGCCGCGCAAACGAACGTTCGATGGTTTCGGCAACCATGACCGCCTTGTCACGCTTGAAAGTCTGCCACCAGGCGCAAACATTGCTGCGCCGCCGTTCCCATTCTTCCATTAAAACTGGGGCTGGGTCGTCTTGAAATGGTGCGATGAAGGCGGGCAGATCATCCCAATCGTTCAGGATCACGAAAGGCGGATGGTCAATGGCATCCGGCGTCTGCAGGTAAGGTAATTTGAGGGTGATGGGGATGGCGCCGTTTTCCAGAGCATCGTAAAGACGGATGGATTCATCTGAAATGCCGGCCGGTGCCAGGGCAAATTTCGAGTTGGCCAAGTGCGCGGCATAGCTGACCCGGCCGAAACCGCCGCCGAAATTCTGTGTCGCCGCCATCACCGAAGGCAGACCGTGTTCTTTGACGACCTCGAACATCTTGACCCGTCCGGGAACTTCAATTTCGCGGCCATCGACATGGCCGGAAAAGAACATGACATGTTGGCGGTCCGTAAAGCCCGGCAGGCGCTCGGGCGCAATGGGGCCGACGCCGTTGGCATAGCCGTTCGGCACCCACAGAATGGGCGGGTCAGCGTCCGGTGAAATCCGGTCGGGGAAATAGTAATTACGAAGCACATAGCGGGCGCGGCTGTAAAAACCGCAATCGAGTGAGGCCAGTTCATCGCCCATATGGAAGACCCCGACATTCGCGTGGCCGGCGTCGCGGCAACCTTCGAGATAGGCATTGGAATCGGCGCCGCCGCCGAGGATCAACAACAAACTGTCATCCATCAACGGCCAGGGCTGCCCGGCTTCAACCGGAATAAGGCGCAATGGCCGCTCGAGTCCGGAGAAAAGGACATCGCGGAAGAATTGACCCTCAAGGATATGATCCAGATCGGGACGCCGGCAGATAAAGTTGAGAGGCCGGCGGTCGTTCATGACGGCGCGGCGTCAAGAGCCGCCTCCAAATCGGCGATCAGGTCGTCGGCGTCCTCGATGCCGACGGAAACGCGCAACAGATTTTCCGGCACGGCGCTTTCCGGGCCCTCCACCGTGGCGCGATGTTCGATCAGACTCTCGACGCCGCCGAGCGACGTTGCCGGCATGAACAGCCGCGTCGCCCTGGCGACCCGTTTGGCCGCCTGGGCGCCGCCTTTGACCTGGATCGATAGCATGCCGCCAAAACCGCCGTTCATCTGTTTCGAGGCGATAGCATGACCTGGGTGGCTTTCGAGGCCGGGGTAGAGGACGGCGTCGAGTTTCGCATGGCCGTCGAAATGTTTGGCAAGTTTGAGCGCGTTCGCCGAGGCGCGCTCGACCCTCAGATAGAGGGTTCGCATGCCGCGCAGCAATAGCCAGGCTTCAAAGGGACCCAGAATGCCGCCCATGAGGGTGCGCAGGCGCCTGACCTCGGCCCAATGGTCGTCGGCGGCCCTGGTCACCAGCACCCCGGCGATCACGTCACTATGTCCGTTCAGGTATTTGGTCGCCGAATGAAAGACGATGTCGGCGCCGAGTTCGATGGGTTTCATATGCACCGGCGTCGCCACCGTCGCGTCGACGCCGAGGATCGCGCCGGCTGCGTGCGCGGTCTCGGCCGCCGCCGCGACATCAATAACGTCCCAGGTGGGATTGACCGGCGACTCGATCCAGACCAGCGACGTTTCGCCGGGCCGCACGGCGGCGGCCAGGGCGCCGGGCTCGGCGGCATCGAACAGCGTCAGGCCGATACCGCGTTTGTCGGCAAGCCGCCTGAGCCAATCCTGGGCGCCGTGATACATGATCCGAGGTGCGCAGACGTGGCTGCCGGCTTCAATGGTTTCCATGAAGGTGGTGATCGCCGCCATGCCGGATCCGAACAGCAGGGCGCCTTCGCCGCCGTCGAGGGTGTTGGCGACGGCTTCGACCTGTTCAAATGTCGGATTGCCGTCGCGGGTATACGAGCTCTCGCCGCGCAGTTCATAGTCCGCGTCGCGGGCAAAGGTGGTCGACGGATGAATGGGCGGTGAGACACCGCCGGTGACATCGTCGATGAAGTGTCCCGCCTGGGCGGCGATGGTGGCGGGCGAGAGGTTGTGAATTTTCGTCATGTCACTACGGCCTTTTTGGTCGTTGCTGGCGGCCGCCTAAGGGCCGTATAAGGATTGCCATACTTTGCACCGATGCCGAACGGGGTGAAAGCCGGAATTCTTATGACAAAATCAAATCCCATCGAACAGGTCTCGGTCGCCGGCGATGGCTTTACCATCGGTCGCGGGCTGGGCAGGGCGGTCGCCGCGACCGTACGCGAACGTGTATTCGTGACGCCGGAATTCCGGGAGCTTGAAAAACGTTGGAAGGGATCGGAGCGTCTACGCCAATTGGAAGCGGCGGCACGCCGGCACTTTCCCGAATACGTCCGCGAGATCGAGGGCCTGGCCGCCGGCGCAGAATTGGATTTCGAGACGCTGTTTCTGTGGAATTGCCGGGGCGATCTCAGGTTGCCGCCGGACGGCGCCGAGGCCGAGGGCTGCACTTGTGTCTTGCTGCCGGCCGGCGAGGCGCCCGACGACACGGCCGTTATCGCCCATAACGAGGACGGCGCACCGGAGTTTCTGGGCCACTGTTCTTGGGTATCCGTGACCCCCGATGTTGGTCCCGCCTTCGAAAGCTTCATGTATCCGGGCATGTTGCCGGGCCACACTTTCGGTGTGAACGCGGCTGGGCTGGTGCAGACCATCAACAATGTCCGGGTGCATGATTTGCAAGTCGGCGTCCCGCGCCATGTCGTCACCAGGGCGATCCTCGGTTGCGCCGATATCGATGACGCCGTGGCTCTATTGCGGCGCTCCGACCGGGCCAGCGGCTTTCATCATGCGTTGGGCCAGGCCGGCAGCCGTCGGGTCATTTCGGTCGAGGCGCCGGCGTCTGGGTGTCACGTCAACGAGATCAGTAAGCCGACGGCGCATGCCAATCATTTGGTTTATGCCGATTTCGACGAAACACCGCAGGAGGTGACGGAGTCCTCTGAACTGCGCCAGGACCGCGCCGCCGCCATGCTCGCCAATGGCGGCCGCGACCCGGAAGCGGTTTTGTTCGACAATGAAGCGCCGGTCTATCGAGACAACGACGACGGCGACGATTATGCGCAAACCTTGGCCACCGGCGTCTTCAAGCTGGCCGCCGACCGTGTTGATTGGGCGGTTCACGCCAATCCGTCCGAACGCAATGCCCTCAAGGGGACCATCCATGTCTGAAATTATTTTGCATCACTATTGGCCGTCGCCCGTGTCGGAGAAGGTCCGCGTCGTCCTCGGTATCAAGAACCTGACCTGGCGTTCCGTCGAAATTCCGCGCCTGCCGCCGAAACCGGACCTGATGCCGCTCACCGGCGGTTATCGGTTGACTCCGGTGATGCAGATCGGCGCCGATATCTTCTGCGACAGCCACGCCATTATCCGCGAGTTGCAAAACCGATTTCCCGAACCAACCCTCTATCCGGGCGGATCGCAGGGCATGCCCTGGGCGGTCGCCGAATGGACCGACGGCAAGCTGTTCCAGAACGTCATTCAGGTCGTCTTCGCCGATACCCGCGAAACCATGCCGGACGGTTTCTGGGCGGATCGGGGCGGCTTGTACTTCGGCGATGATTACGACGGTGACGCCATTCAGGCCGCATTGACGCAAAACCTCGTCGATATCCGGGCTCAGTTCGGTTTCGTTGATCAGCGCGTCTCCGAAGGCCGGGATTTCATGCTCGGTGATGAACCGGGGCTGCCCGATGCGCTTTGTTATTACCTGGTCTGGTTCCTGCGCGGGCGCTATTCCAGCGGCCCGGATTTCCTCGCCCAATTCCCGGCCTTGAATGCCTGGGAAGGGCGCATGAAGGCCATCGGGCATGGGGCGCCCGAAGACATGAGCGCCGCGGAAGCCTTGGAGATCGCCGCCGCCGCTGAGCCGCAATCACCGGAAGCCGCCGACCCCAACGATCCGACCGGCCTGATGCCCGGCGACACGGTCGAAGTCATCGCCGGTGCCGGCGGCGCGGCGGTGGCCGGCACCGTCGTCAGCCTGTCGCGCGATCACATTGCCGTCCGCCGCGAAGATGAGCGCGTCGGCGCCGTCTCGGTGCATTTCCCACGTGTCGGTTACGCGCTCAGGCGGGTGTGAATTTGCCGGCCCGGCCCGAAATCCCTATGCTTAGCAGCATGGACAGCCCTCCGATTTCACCCATTTCCAGCCTCGCCGCTTGGACGGCGGGCGATTTGCCGCCGGATGCCGGCCTGATCCGCCTGGAATCGGACTGTCTGGATGAAGTATCGCGGCTTACCCGCGAGTTGACCGCCAATCCTCTGCCCATTGAGGCCCTCGATCCGGATTCCTTCGACTTGCCGCATTGCCGCGCCGTCATGGCCGATGCCTTGGCGGCGCTCGATTCCGGCGTTGGTTTCGCCATCATCGACCGGTTGTCCATTGACGAAATGGCAACGGAGACGGCCCGGAAGGTTTACTGGCTGCTGATTTCCATGCTTGGCCCGCCGGTGGCGCAGAAGTGGAACGGCGAGATGGTCTATGACGTCACCGACACGGGCCTCAAGGAGGAGGCCGGCAACGGCGTACGCTCATCGAAGACCAACCAGGGCCAGTATTACCACACCGACAACAGCTTCAACCTGCCACCGGAGTTTGTCGCCCTCCTGTGCCTGAGGCCGGCGAAGGAAGGCGGCGCCAGCGGCTTGGTCAGTTTTCAGACCGCCTACAACAGCCTGCTCGATGAGCAGCCGGACCTCGTCCGGCGTTATTTCCAACCGTTCTATTTTGACCGCCAGCATGAGCATCCGCCGGATGACGAACGGCTTTCGTTCAAGCCCGTATTTACGCCCGGCGACGGTGGTGTCGACGTCTGTTTCTCGCGCCGTCTGATCGAGTACGGCTACCAGCTGTCGGACGAAGATATGGATACTGAATCGGAAACCGCCGTTTCGGCCCTGTGCGAAATTCTGGAGCGCCCGGAACTCAACATTTCCTTCGAATTCCAGCCGGGTCAAATCCAGATCGTCAACAACCGCCGCCTCGGCCACCGCCGCACCGCATATGCGGACTGGCCCGACCCCGACCGGCGGCGGCATCTGGTGCGGCTCTGGGTGCGGCGCCGGGGCAGGCCGTTTTATCTCGGTTGAGATCAACTCAAGGAGACACCCATGTTGAAACTGAACCCGGGCCTTAGGGGCCGGGCCGGCGTCATTGTTGGAGATGAGCACACGGCGCCCAGCATCGGCAGCGGTCAGATCCGTGTGTTGGCGACACCGGTGATGATCAATCTGATGGAGGCCGCCGCCCTGGACGCCATCGAAAGCCATCTGGAACCCGGCCATCAGAGCCTCGGCACGCATTTAGATGTTTCCCACGTCGCCGCGACGCCCGTCGGCATATCCGCCGAGGCGATGGCCGAGGTTACCCACGTGGAGGGTAACAAGGTTATCTTCCGGGTCGAGGCCCACGACGATACCGACCTGATCGGCGAAGGCACGCATACCCGCGTCGTCGTTGACGTGGCCCGGTTTGATCAACGTGTGGCCAGGAAAACGCCGGTGGCGACGTAAGTACGGAGGATTTTGGCGGACGGGGTGGGATTCGAACCCACGAGACGGTTTCCCGCCTGCTGGTTTTCAAGACCAGTCCCTTCAACCACTCGGGCACCCGTCCGTCGTCGCGCGGATTTATCCGCGCTGCTTTTTGTGTCGGGGATTTCTATAGGTTTACGCGCCGTTCGTCCACACAGAGAAATCACCATTTGTGTGGTTGCCCGCCACCGGGGCAGGGGGTATCAGGGGGCATGTTTTTCACCGCATCAAAAATTCTTTGGTTTTTTGCCCAACCGGCCAACCTTTTGCTCGTTGCGCTTTGCCTGATCGCAGTCTTGATTTGGACCCGGTGGTGGCGTTTGGCGCGGGCGTTGGCAGTGGTCACGGCTGTGATGGCGCTATTGGTGGCGACTTTGCCCGTCGGTCAGGCGGTCATTCAGGTCATTGAGAACCGCTTTCCCGTGCCAACCAGCCTGCCGGGCAAGATTGACGGCTTGATCGTTCTCGGCGGCGCCATAAGCCCGATGTTGTCAAAAAGCCGGGGCCAGCCCCAGGTCAACGACGCCGTTGAGCGGTTGATGAGCGCCGCCGCCCTGGCCCGCACCCATCCCGAAGCCCGGATCATTTTTTCCGGCGGCGCCGGTGATCTGTTCAATCCGGAACTGAAAGAGGCGCATTATGCGCCAACCGTTTTCGAACAGATGGGGCTGGAGTCCGATCGTGTCGTTTTCGAGGCGGAATCCCGAAATACGGCGGAGAACGCTGCTCTAACCCTGGAGATCGCCAAGCCGAAAGCCGGCGAGACCTGGTTGCTCATCACCTCGGCGTTCCATATGCCGCGCGCGGTTGGCAGTTTCCGCAAGGTCGGTTGGCGAGTCATTCCTTATCCGGTCGACTTCAAAACCACTGGAACGGCGGAAATTTCTCCGATGTTCAGCCTGTCGGGCGGCCTTGGCGGTTTATCGCACGCCTTGCATGAATGCCTGGGGCTTTTGTTCTACTGGTTGACGGATCGCACAGAGACGTTGTTTCCGGGGCCCGGCGTGAGGCCGAACGTCGAGTAAATATTAACTCTTTGGCATCACAATCGCGGTTTTTATGAGAGATAGGATCCAATCTTCGATGACCAACGGACTTACGCGCTTCGCTATTGCCGTGCCGCGCCTGCGCGCCGGTGCTTTGATCGCAGGTTTGATCCTCGCCGTGCCGGCACATGCAAAGACCGTGGCGCCGCCGCCGCCGTTCCAGCCGTGGCTGGAAACCTTGCGCGCCGAGGCGGCGAAGCGGGGTATCAGGGGCGCGACCCTCGATGTCGTCCTGACGCGGGTCAAACCGATACCACGCGTGATCGAATTGGACCGCCGCCAGCCCGAGTTCACTTTAACCATGGGCGGCTATTTCCGCCGCGCCATCAACGACAAGCGAATCGCCAAGGGCCGGGCCATGCTGAAGAAGCACAAGGCGCTGCTTTCGCGCGTTGCCGCGAAGTTCGGCGTGCAACCGCGGTTTTTGGTATCGTTCTGGGGGCTGGAGAGTGATTTCGGCCGAGTTACCGGATCGTTTCCGGTGGTCGGCGCCTTGGTGACCTTAGCGCATGATCGCCGGCGGGCGAAGTTTTTCCGCGAACAATTGTTGGCGGTCTTGAAATTGATCGACCAAGGCCATGTGCCGGCGACGGTCAAAGGCTCGTGGGCCGGCGCCATGGGCAACCACCAGTTCATCCCGACCACTTACCGTGGATACGCCGTTGATTTTGATGGCGACGGCAAACGTGATTTGTGGAACAGCCTGCCCGATATTTTCGCCTCGGCCGCCAATTATTTGAGCCGATCAGGCTGGGACAAGGAACGCACCTGGGGTCGCGAGGTCAAGATTCCGGCCGGATTCGATATCGCACTGGCCGGCATGGATACCCGTAAGTCTTTGACGGAATGGGCGAAATTAGGTATTCATCGGCCCGACGGCAAGGCTTTGCCGAAGGTCGACGTCGAAGGTTCGGTGCTTTTGCCGGCCGGTTACCGGGGGCCGGCGTTTGTGGTGTACAAAAATTACCGGACGACCATGGTCTGGAACCGCTCACACCTCTATGCCCTCGCCGTGGGCCATCTGGCGGACCGCTTCATCGGCAAAGGACCACTTCAAGGAAAGCTTAGCGACGCCGATAGCCTGACCCGCCAGAACATCCTCGAAATGCAGCGTCTATTGGCCCGAAAGGGGTTTGATCCGGGAACCCCCGACGGCCGCGTCGGCCCGATGACCCGCAATGCGATCAAAGGCTACCAAACCAAGGTTTCGCTGCCACCGGACGGATTTCCGACCATGGCATTGATCAAACATTTGCGCGGCGGGTCACAATAATGACGCAATCGAGCATCATTGATGCCGATTGGGGCAATTTAACTTGTCTTTGATTCAAGATATGGGCGATCATCCTAAGATGCACATCAAAGCGAGGCGCAGCGATCAACAGAGCCGGTATATGCCGTGTTGGCGGTTGACGGTGGCGATGGCGGCTTTGCTTATGCTCGCTGCCTGCGCCGAGGCGCGTTTCGCCGTACATTCCGCAAAGCGCATGGTTGATGCGGTTGATGACAAACCACCGCCGCAATACAAGGTTGGTAAACCCTATCAAATTCAAGGTGTGTGGTATTACCCCAAGGAAGACTTCAACTTCGACGAGACGGGTATAGCGTCGTGGTATGGGACCAAGTTCCACGGCCGCAAAACGGCGAACGGTGAAGTTTATGACATGAACGCGCTGACCGCCGCGCACCGTACGCTGCCCATGCCCAGTTACGTGCGCGTCACCAACCTGGAGAACGGGCGCAGTTTGGTCCTTCGGGTCAACGACCGCGGCCCCTTCGCGCGCGGCCGTATCATCGATATTTCACGGCGCGGCTCACAGTTGCTGGGCTTTCAGAAGGCCGGCACGGCGAAAGTCCGGGTTCAGATCCTGGCCGACAAAAGCCGTGCCCTGGCGGTCCGGGTGAAAAACCAAACGGAATTGGCAAAAATCGGCTCGCCGATTACCATCAAGCGGTTGCCGAAGGCGAAGGTTAATTCCGAGACTTTGGCGCCGCCGCCGGGTGCCGTCAACGGATCGCCGAGTGTTGAACCGAACTTATCGCCGTCCGAGAAAAAACTGGTCGCGAACGCACCGGCGCCGGTGGTCAAGACCCGGCCGCAAAGGCTGTCGCGGGTACCGGAACCCATCACCGGTGAGGTCTCGCAGCAAAATGTCGGCGCGACGAACATTTTTGTCCAGGCCGGTGCCTTCGGGAAGTACGCAAACGCTAACAGGGTCAAGGCGCGCCTGTCGCCCGTCGGTCCGGTGAAGATATCCAGTGTCCTGGTCAATGGACGCGATCTTTTCAGGGTCCGGGTCGGGCCGCTGGCGAACGTCGCGGCGGCCGACCGGATGCTCGATGCGGTGACCAAGGTCGGGTATTCCAGCGCTCGAATAATCATCGAATGAAAATTCATTTAATATAAAGAAAACAGATGTCTATACGATTTTATTTTAGCTTTACTTTAATTTCCGCACTGACTTGTTCGGCCTTGGTGAGCCGCCCCGCGCCGGCATTCGAGACCATGGCCAAATCGGCCATCCTGGTTGAGATGTCGACGGGCGAAACGCTGATGGCGAAGGATGCGGACGCCTTGATGCCGCCGGCTTCCATGAGCAAGTTGATGACGCTTTACTACTTGTTCGAGCGGATCAAGGATGGCTCCGTTTCGCTCGAGGACAAATTCGCGGTAAGCGAAAACGCCTGGCGTCGGGGCGGCTACAAAAGCGGTAGTTCACGGATGTTTCTGAAACCGAAACAGCGGGTCCGCGTCGAGGACCTGATCCGCGGCATTGCCATCCAATCGGGCAACGATGCCTGCATCGTCGTCGCCGAAGGCCTGTCGGGCAGCGAAGCCGCGTTCGCCGCCGAGATGACGGCGCGGGCCCGTGAAATCGGGTTGACGAAGAGCACATTCGCCAATTCCACCGGCTGGCCGCATCCGGACCACCGGATGACACCACGTGATCTGGCGACCTTGTCGAGGCGGCTGATCACCGACTTCCCGGAGTATTATCACTACTTCTCGGAAATGAAGTTCAGCTACAACAACATCGATCAGCCAAACCGCAATCCGTTGCTCTATAAGGAAATGAACGCCGATGGCCTGAAGACGGGTCACACGCAGGAATCAGGCTATGGTCTGACCGCGTCGGCGAAACGCGGTGAGCGGCGTCTCATTCTGGTGGTCAACGGCCTGCCGTCGAAAAAGACACGCAGCCAGGAACCGGAACGGATTTTGAACTGGGGCTTCCGGGAGTTTAACAATTACGCTTTGTTCAAGGCCGGCGAGATGGTTGACGAGGCCGTTGTCTGGCTCGGCAAGAGCGCGCGGGTGCCGATGCTCATCAACCGCGACGTGGTCTTGACCCTGCCGCGCAAGGTCCGGCGCAAAATGAAAGTAAAGCTCGTGTACGAAGGGCCCGTCGCGGCGCCGATCAAGAAAGGCGCGCCGATCGCCAATCTTGTGATTACCGTGCCCGGCCGCGACACCATGACGCTGCCTTTGGTCGCCGGTGCCGATGTCGCCCAACTGGGCACCATCGGCCGGCTTTGGGCGGCACTCAAGACGATCATCTTCGGCGAAAATGGCTGACGGCCGCTTTATTACCTTCGAAGGCGGCGAGGGCGCCGGGAAGTCGACCCAGGTCAAGCGTTTGGCGGCGGCGCTGGAAGCCGGTGGCCGCGACGTCGTCGAGACCCGCGAACCCGGCGGCTCGGCCGGTGCCGAGGAGATCAGGAAACTGCTGGTCGCCGGCGCTGTCGACCGTTGGCAGCCGACGACGGAACTTTTGCTGCATTACGCGGCGCGGTTCGAACACGTTGAAATGGTCATCCGGCCGGCCCTAAAAGCTGGAAAATGGGTGATCTGTGACCGTTTTCATGATTCCACTGTCGCCTATCAAGGCTTTGGGCACGGCCTACGGGTCGAGCGGATCACGGATCTGCATCAACTTCTGCTCGATGATTTCAAGCCGGACCTGACCTTCATCATGGATATTTCCGTTGAAGCCGGCTTGGCGCGGACAGGCGGTCGCGACGGCAATGAGGATCGCTATGAGCGCATGGGCCGGGATTTTCACGAACGCTTGCGCCAGGGTTTTCTCGACATCGCCGCCGCTGAGCCGGAGCGCTGCGCTGTCGTTGACGCGAGCTTGGACGAAGACGCCGTCCATGAAACCGTGTTAATTGGCGTCGCTAATCGTTTCCAACTGTCGTAAGGGATCGGAAATATCATGCCCACCGACGACTTGGATGAAATCCCCCATCCCCGCGCCAATCCCGATTTAATCGGCCACGAAGCCGCTGAGCGAGCCTTGCGCAGCGCCGTCGATGACGGGCGGCTGCATCATGCCTGGTTGATCACCGGGCCGAAGGGGATCGGCAAGGCGACCTTGGCCTATCGCTTTGCCCGTTATGTTCTGGCGCATCCCGGAGAGACGGCGGAAGCGGGATTGTTCGGCGCTGATGAATTGACGCCGCCGGGGGAAGCGGGCTCGCTCTACGTGGACCCGGCGGAGCCGGTCTTTCAGCGGGTCGAAAATGCCAGCCATGCGGATATGTTAACCATTCGGCGGACCGAGAACGACCGCGGCAAACTGCGCGCCGAAATCGTCGTCGATGACGTCCGCAACAGCCAGAGCCTGTTCCGCCAGACGGCCGGGGAAGGCGGCTGGCGGGTGATTATCGTCGACGCCGCCGATGAGATGAACCCGAATGCCGCGAACGCCTTGTTGAAGATGCTCGAAGAGCCGCCGGCCCGGGCCCTGTTGCTTTTGATTTGCCACAACCCGGCACGCTTGTTGCCGACCATCCGGTCGCGTTGTCAGAAACTCCGGCTCGAGGCCCTGCCGGCGGAAACCGTGACTATGTTACTGAGGCGCTTCATACCCGATCTTCCGGATATGGACGCGGAACTGGCGGCGGCACTGGCGGAGGGCAGCATCGGCCGCGCCATGACGCTGGCCGCCTCGGGCGGGCTTGAGGTTTATGGTCAGGTCATGGACCTGCTCGATGATCTGCCCCAATTGGATGTGACCAAGCTGCACGGGTTCGCCACGTCATGCGGCGGCGTCAAGGGTGCCGATACATTTGTCGCGGCAGCTGAATTGATCCGTTGGACTCTGGCCCGGCTGGTCCGCTACGCCGGTGGCGGTACGGAAACGTTCACCGACGGTCTG
>Ga0315336_1003626_pt1 | contig 20094 bp, 14 predicted proteins | sample ASW5metaG_FD_204512 | JGI IMG/M metagenome (GOLD analysis project Ga0315336, IMG submission 204512) | Ammonia-oxidizing marine archaeal communities from Monterey Bay, California, United States - ASW #5 | ecosystem: Environmental > Aquatic > Marine > Intertidal zone | place: USA: California... | reverse complement strand
CGAGCGGTGGCGGGCACCATCGAGCAGATGAGTTGCGCGCTGCGGCCCGGGATTACCACGTTACAGCTCGACGTCATCGGGCGTCAGGCGCTTGCAGCGTCGGGCGCCCGCTCGGCGCCCGAGCTGGTGTACGGATTCCCTGCTGCCACCTGCGTCAGCGTCAACGACGAAGCGGCTCACGGGATTCCTGGTGACCGTGAGGTGCGCGACGGCGATCTGGTCAACATCGATGTATCGGCCGAGCTCGGGGGCTACTACGCCGATGCCGGCGCCTCGTTCCCTGTCGGTGCTGTGGCGCCGGCGTCGCAGCAGCTCTGCGACGCCGCGCAAGAAGCGCTGCGTGAAGCGCTGCGAGTGGTTCGCCCCGGCAAGCTCGTCAACGCGGTTGGCCGAGCTGTCGAGAAGGTGGCCCGGCGGAGAGGATTCCAGGTGATTCGCAACCTCTGCGGACACGGGGTGGGTCGCAGCCTCCACGAGGACCCGCGCACGCTGCTCAACTACTACGAGCCGCGCGACCGTCGGCGTTTCGAGGAAGGCATGGTGCTCACCGTCGAGCCGTTCCTGTCGACCTCAGCGGATCGCGCCCTGGAGGGCGAGGATGGCTGGACCCTGCGGACGGCCGACGGCGGCCTGGCGGCGCAGTACGAGCATACGGTGGTGGTGACCCATGAGGGCGTCGAGCTCCTGACCGCTCTGCTATGAGTCCTGACCGACGTCGCTGGCCATGGCGTGGAGGGCGAAGAAGCCGCCCTGGGGATCGGTGGCCTGGACGATGTAATCCCCACCGGGAACCTGCATGGGCCCGTTGACAACCGTGCCGCCGAGTTCGGCGATCTGCGTCGCGGCGGTATCGCAGCTGCTGACTTCGCCGTAGTAGAGCCATGCGGCTACCGGCATTTGCTCGGGCTTCCTCCACATCCTGCCCACGGGGCGGCCGTCGATGCTGAAGATGCGATAGGTGCCGACATCCTCACCCATGTCCATGTCGCTGGAGATCTCCCAGCCGAACAGGGCTGAGTAGAAGCTCCAGGCTGCTTCCAGGTCGGTGGTGGCGAGCGCGTTCCAGGCGAACTCGCCGTTCTCCGCGTCACGCGCTGGCCACGGTGTGCTAGCCGGCTGGAGCAAACCCACGACGGCGCCCTGTGGGTCCATCATCACGGCGATCTTGCCGATCTCCGGCAGCTCCATCTCGTGCAGAATGTTGGCGCCCAGCTGTCGCGCCTGGCCGACCGTGGCGGAGATATCGTCGGCGTGGATATAGCCGAGCCAATGCGTCGGAGCCCCCTGCTCCTGGGCTTCAGCGGGCAGCTGCATGCAGCCGGCTACCGGCGTTTCGCCGAGCATGAATAGGTCGTAAGGCATATCGCCCGGAAACTTCTGGTAAGCCCAGCCAACGAGCTGCGTGTAGAAGTCGATCGCCGCGGCGGGATCCGTCGACATGAGCTCGTGCCAAGTGAAGCGTCCGAGTTCGGTCATTAGCAACTCCGGTTCCGGTTGAAGAGCGATCGCATGCGCCGAGCGGTTATTCTCGGACACGTTGCGTTCGCCGCGCTACCTGCCGGTCCTGTGTCCATCCTTGAGCGCATCCTCGTCGAAGATACGGTCGAGTGTCTCCAGCAATCGATCAGCGTCGGCCGCCGAGAAGCACAGCGGTGGCTTGATCTTCAGAACATTGTGCAATGGGCCGTCAGTGCTCATCAGGATGCCGTGGTCGCGCAGGCGATTGATCACGTATGAGGCCTCGTCGGCGGCTGGCTCCAACGTATGTGGGTCACGAACCAGCTCGGCGCCGAGGTATAGGCCAAGGCCACGGACGTCGCCTATGAGCTCGTGCCGCGGTAGCAACGAGCGCAGCCCATCCAGCAGATGCTCGCCGACGACGCGGGCATTGGCTTGCAGGCCCTCCTCCTCGATCACGTCCAGTACCGCTGTCCCGATCGCCGCGGCCACGGGGTTGCCGCCGAAGGTGTTGAAGTACTCCATCCCGTTGGCGAAGGAATCGGCGATAGCATGCGTCGTGATTACCGCGGCCAGTGGATAGCCATTGCCGATGGGTTTGCCGAGCGTGACGATGTCGGGCACCGCGCCCATGGCGTCGAAGGCCCAGAAGTGGCTGCCGACACGCCCGAAGCCGACTTGCACCTCGTCGGCGATGCATACGCCGCCGGCCGCGCGTACGTGCTCGAAAGCCCTCGATAGATAGCCGTCGGGGGGCACGACTTGGCCGCCACAGCCGAGCAGCGGCTCGGCGATGAAAGCGGCGATCCCGTCGGACTGCGCGCAGCAGCGCGCCACGTCGTCCGCGTACCGGGAGGCGGCATCATCGTCGGTCGATTTGTAGGGCCCACGATAGAGGTTCGGCATGCAGGCGACGTGCACCCAGGGCGGCGGACCCGAGCCCCCCGGCCCGTCGTGCTTGTAGGGGCTCAGGTCGACGAGCTGCGAGGTATTGCCGTGATACGCGCCGTCGAGCGTCAAGACATCGCGCCGGCCCGTGTGAGCGCGAGCCAAGCGAAGTGCCAACTCATTCGCCTCGCTGCCCGTGCAAACGAAGAAGCACACCTGCAGCGGCTCAGGCAACGTCTCGGTCAGGCGCTCGGCGTAACGCACGATGTTGTCGTGCAGGTATCGCGTATTGGTGTTGAGCACAGCGTTCTGCTGTGCGGCGGCGGCGACTACCTTGGGGTGGGAGTGCCCGACGTGCGGCACGTTGTTGACTGCGTCGAGGAACGGCTGGCCGTCGACGTCGTAGAGGAATTGACGGAAGCCACGCACGATCGTTAGCGGGCGCCGGTACGCGACGCTCAGCGATGGGCCGAGATGCTCGGCACGCCGCCGCATGATCTCCGCCTGCGCTTGCTGCGGTTCGTTGGAGAGCCGCGCTGGCAAGTCGAGAATCAGGCTGGGATCGGGTGACAGGCTCTTGTAGATCTGACGTTCGGCAGGCGTCGACACGCCGGGAAAATCTCCCTCGTTGCCGAGCAGATCGGCGACCACCTGAAAATGGAGGTGTGGCGACCAGTCGCCGTTGTCCGGGAAGTCGCCGATCGCGCCGATCTGCGCGCCCGCTTCGACGGCGGAGCCGCGCTCGAGCTGCGTCACGGAGTCCTCGGTAAGATGCCCGTAGAGGGTGTAGAAACGAGGTCCGTCCTCGGGATCGTGCTGCAGGATGATGGTCGGCCCATAGTCCAATGTGCCGGCGTTGATCCTGGCGCTTGCTACCGTGGCGGCAAGCGGTGCGTAGACCGGAGTTCCGGGGGACGCGAAAAGGTCGACTCCCAGGTGCACGGTCCGCCGTCGGGGTGCCTCGTTGGCCGGTGCGGCGAACAGGTCGCCACCGTACCAACACCGAGTCTCGTCGTAGCCTCCGTACCCCAGTGTGGCGTCGGCGCCGCGCAGGACGGCGCCGATCCGCTCGCTTAGTGCCGCCGCATCGAAGGTGCCTGGGGCACCACCGCCCATAGCGGTGCTGCCGACACTCAGGTCGAGCAGCTCCATGGCAGACGGGTCGACGCCGGGCGCCACCAACGCGGCGAAGCCGCCGTACTTGCCGGTAAGCCAGCGTCGCAGCTCGGCCCCGGCGGCGCTCGGCTCCCAGCCGCAAGCGTGACGAAGATGACAGGTCGCCAGGTTTCCGTCGATAGATCCGAGCTGCTTGAGCGCCGCCTCGGCGGCTCGTTGGCTGATCAGGAGATATTCGTTGTCGGGCTCGTCATCATGCTGCTGGGCGGCGTTGCAAACGCTCAGGCAGATGCGCATCAGAACCAGGTCGAACAGCACGTCCACTTCGGCTTCATGCAGTGGGAAAACCGCGTGGTAGCCGCCGACCACGTCTCGTGCGATCTCCAGCGGGTCGTCGCGGTCGAGCATTGCGTAGGTGAGGCCGACGGCGAGCTCGCCGACGGTCGGGGCGCGCAGGGCGTCGCCGACGTCGATGAGGCCTGCCACTCGCCGCTGCGGCCAACCGTCGATCTCCTCGAGGGAGCCGACGATGACGTTGTGATCATTGCCGTCGTTGTGAATCACGCTCGAGCGCAGTCGCGGCAGCACTGTATCGACGCTATCGGCAAAATGGGATCGGAGGTTCTCTACCCGGTCGCGCGTTTCGCCCGCAGGGATCAGCGGCAGCGTCGCCTCGAAGATTTGCTGGGCGCTCAGCAAGCTCCATTTCAAGCTGCGGTCGGCGGCTTCATGTTCGAGCCCCTCGAGAGCCGTGCTGACGTGGCCAAGCAAGTCGCCCAGCTGTCGGGCGAGCCGACGCGAGCGGGGACGCACGGTGGTCATCGGTAGCCCGTCCACCCAGGTGAGAAGACATGCCTGGTAGCATTCGCCAGCTGCGTCGATCTCCATCAGGTCGTTGCCGTTGGCTCCCGGGACCGGCTCCGGGAAGGCGTATTCACAGGGGTGGTCGGCCAGACACCGCAAGATGGCGTGCTGGAGATCGAGAACCGCACGGCGCTCGAGAGCGTTGAACAGCTTCAGGACATGGCGATTGCCGGCGGCATCACGGAGCAGAAAGTTCTGATCGCGTTCGCTGGTCAGCTCGCGGGAGGTTGCCTCCAGACCGAAATATTGGCGAGCGAAGCTCGACGCTTGATCGGTGTTGAAACGAGGGCGGGGTGCGAGCGGTGCCACGGCAGCGTCCGGTCAAGAAACGGGTGGCGCAGAGTGTACCTTCGCCGCGGCGACTCTAGCAGGCCGTGGTGGAAGTGTGCGCCCGACCCACGCTTGGTCAGCGGCGACCGCTCGGCGGGGCGCTGCGTTCAGTCACCGGCATACAGTCCGCTCGCCCTTGGCTAAGTCCGCCGCGCCTCGCATAATTCGCCCTGACGTCAAGTTTCGCACCCGGGCGGCGAACCCGGAGCAAGGGAATCGTCGCCCGGGTGCGCTTCTCCTCCAAGAGCCACTGTTGACCGAAACAACGCGCTCGCCGCACTCCACCGATTCGGCAGCCCTCATTTCACTGACCAGCGACCTGGTGCGCATTCCCAGCGTGCTGGGTGGCGAGGGGCCGGTTGCCGAGCGCGTCGGCGCCGAGATGCGCTTGCTCGAGTACGACGAGGTCGAGATCGACGCTGCTGGCAACGCCGTCGGCGTGGTTCAGGGTGCCGCCGACGGCCCCACGATTCTCTTCGATGCGCACATGGACACCGTCGACGTTTACCCGCGCGATGACTGGTCCCATGATCCGTTCGGTGGCGCGACGACCGATGGGCGAATCTACGGCCGCGGTAGCTCCGACATGAAGGGCGCTTTGGCGGCGATGATCCACGCCGTCGGCGCCCTCGATCGATCCACCCTCGCTGGACGTGCCGTGGTGTCGGCGTCAGTCGGCGAGGAGCTTATCGAAGGGGCAGCATTGGGTGTCGTGATGCAACGGCACGGCGCCGATTTCGTCGTTGTCGGGGAGGCCTCCGAGCTGGATATCGTGCGCGCCGGACGCGGCCGCGCCGAATGGATCCTCGTCACCAAGGGTCTGCCCTCCCATGCGTCGACGCCCGAGCAGGGCGTCAACGCCGTGCACTCGATGCGCGCCGTGATCGAGCAGGTCGAGGCGTTGCCAATGGCGAGCGATCCGTTCGTCGGCAACGGCGTCATGTGTCTCACCGACATCATCTCGGTTCCGCACCCGGCGCACTCGGTGGTGCCGAGTGGCTGCCGCGCCACCTATGAGCGCCGGTTGATTCCCGGAGACACCGAACAGCTGCTCGACGAGCAGCTGCGGGGAGCTTGCGTACGCGCCGGGGTCGACGAAGTCGAGATTAGCCTGGCCAAGACCGACTACACGACCTACACGGGGGTTCGCTGGGAGATCCCGAAGTGGTTTGCACCCTGGGAGATCGCGGAAACCCACGAATTGGTGCAACAGGCACTCCAGGCAGTCCGTGCCATCGGCCAGACGCCCGGTCTGCGCAGCTACCAGTTCTGCACCAACGCCGCATACAGCGCCGGCAACGCCGGGGTCCCGACGATTGGCTACGGCCCGTCAGGGGAAGCTCAGGCGCATGTGGTCGACGAGTATCTGGAAGTCGAGCAGTTGCTGGCGGCGTGCCGCGGCTACCGAGCCATCGCCCAGTCGATGTTGCGCTTGCACTAATCCCAGGCCGGTCCCATCGCCACGGGGCAGGGTGCCTCAGCGTCCCAGCAGACGCTCCATGACGCTACCCGTCTCGGTCTTGCCGGGGCGATGCACACGCCCCTCGAACTGGGCGCCTTCGGTGATCTGGATCAGCGGTGCCGCGACGTCGCCGATTACGGTCGACGTGAGGCCGAGTTCGATGCGCTCGGAGCCACGAAGGTTGCCCTTCACGCGCCCGAGTACCAGGATGCGCTTTCCCTCGACGTTGGCGTTGGCTTCCTTGCCGATGATGAGGCCGCCCTTTGCCAAGATCTTGCCGTCGACGCGGCCGAGAATGGTCAGGTCTTCGATAGCCTCGATGGTCCCTTTGAAGTTGATCTCGCGTCCGAGCGTGCAGGGCTCGGCGTCAACGTCAACCGGGCGAGGGCCGTGTTTCTGGGGGGACTGAGTCTTCGCTTCCATGATCTAGCACTCCAATCCTCCACGGATGTAGCCCGCGCGTATTGGATCCGGTTGATGGCACCAACACAAGCCGGTGAACAAAGGAACCCTCTCCCGGGACGGGTCTCGACGACATAGCTGGCAGAATGAGTCCGCCTGGGCCATTGGTGGGCTTGCGGGACACCAAACGACTGTTGGTACCTGGTTGCTTCGAACCTTGCCTCATGGAGATTCGCATGCGCTGTAAGTTGGCGATTCTGTCGGCCACCGTGCTCGTTGTCGTGCTGTCCGCCGTGCCGAGCGGCGCCCACGGCGGGCCGGCGCCGGGATCTCTGGATGGGCCGGTGCCGGAGTCCATGCTGGCCGGGCTGCAATACCACATGGTCGGCCCATCGCGCGGCGGCCGGGTGACCGCGGTGGCCGGCCACCGTGCGCGACCGGGGACCTTCTACATGGGCGCCAGCGGTGGTGGCGTGTGGAAGACGACCGACTACGGTCACGACTGGTTTCCGATCTCCGACGGTGCCTTCGCGACCGGCTCGATCGGAGCGATCACCGTCGCCGACTCGAACCCCGACATCATCTACGTATCGACGGGCTCCGACGGACTGCGCAGCAACGTCATCATCGGCAAGGGGGTGTACAAGTCGATCGATGCGGGCGCCACCTGGACGCACCTCGGGCTCGAGGATACCGGCAACTCGGGGGCGGTGCTGGTTCACCCCGACAACCCCGACATCGTCTATGTTGCCGCCATCGGCAATCCCTTCGCGCCCAACCGACAGCGCGGCGTCTACCGTAGCCGCAACGGGGGTGTTACCTGGGTACAGGTGCTCTTCGTCTCCGACAAGACGGGTGCCGTCGACCTCGAGTTTGCGCCTGGCCGACCCGACGTCATCTACGCCAGCATGTGGGAGACCGAGCGAAAGCCGTGGACGATCATGTCGGGGGGCATGGAGGGCGGCGTGTTCAGGTCGGAGAACGGCGGCGACAGTTGGCGCCGAATGACCGACGGCTTACCCACCGGGCTGCGCGGCAAGTCGGACCTGGCGGTGTCGGCCGCCGCTCCCGAGCGCGTCTACGTGCTGATCGAGGCGCCGGAGTCGGCAGGGGGTGTCTACCGCTCCGATGATCGCGGCGAGACCTGGTCGCAAGTGACCGACTTCCAGCCCATCCGCAACCGGCCGTTCTACTACTGCAACCTGCACGCCGATCCGAGCAACGCCGACCGGCTCTGGGGCATGGCGGAGGGGTTCTATCAGTCTGAGGACGCCGGCGAGACCTGGGCGTCTCGACGCGTACCGCATGGCGACAACCACGATCTGTGGGTTCATCCCGACGACCCGAACGTGTGGATTCAGAGCAACGATGGCGGTGCCAATATCACCCGCGACGGCGGCGTCACCTGGTCGACTCAGAGCAACCAACCGACCGCCGAGCTCTACCAGGTCGATATCTCCGACGAGTTCCCGTACCGGCTGTTCGCTGGCCAGCAGGACAACAGCACGATCTCGGTTCCGAGCCTGCCGCTGACCAATCGCGCCGGCGGCCAACAAGCCTACTGGCAGGAGCATGGCGGCTGCGAGACCGGGCCAGCTGTGCCAAAGCCGGGCGATCCCGACATCGTCTACGCCAACTGCAAGGGCCGCTTCGGAGTGTTCAACCGTCGCACCGGCCAGGAACAGCACTACTACGTCGGCTACTGGAACCTGTATGGCCGTAACCCGAAGGACCTGCCGTATCGCTTCCAGCGCACCGTGCCCGTGCACGTGTCACCACACGATCCCGATCGCGTCTATCACGCTTCGCAGTACCTTCACGTGACCGAGGACGGTGGGGTGACCTGGAAGACGATCTCGCCCGACCTCACCGCGTTCGATCCCGAGACTCAGGTGGTATCGGGCTCACCGATCACCCTCGATGTGACCGGCGAAGAGCATTTCAGCGTGCTGTATGAGGTCCAGGAGAGCCCACACGAATACGGAGTGATCTGGGCCGGCGCCAACGACGGGCCCATCCACATCACCCGCGACGGTGGCGGCAGCTGGCACAACGTCACGCCGCGCGAGCTGGGGCGCTATGGCCGCGTGCAGACCATCGAAGTATCGCCCCACGATCCTGCCAAGGCCTACGCCTCGGTGCTGCTCTATCAGCTCGGCGACTTCTCGCCGTACGTATTCCGCACTGAGGACTACGGCACCAGCTGGAAGCGCATCACCACCGGCGCCAACGGCATTCCGGCGGATCATCCGGTGCGCGTCGTGCGCGAGGATCCGGTTCGTGAGGGGCTGCTCTACGCCGGCACCGAGTTCGGAATGTTCGTGTCGTTCGACGACGGCGAGCATTGGCAGTCGCTGCAGCTCAACCTGCCGGCGGTGCCGGTGACCGACATCAAGGTGGTCGACGGCGACCTCGTGCTATCGACCATGGGACGCAGCTTTTGGATCCTCTACAACGTGTCGCCGTTGCGTCAGATCAGCGATGCGGTGGTGGGGTCGGCAGCGCACCTGTTTGCGCCCCGTGACGCGGTCCGGTTCCGCGGTGGTGGCGGGTCCTCGTTCGGTCAACGACGTCCCGCCGATCCGCAATACCCGCGTATGGGTGCCAACATCGACTATTGGCTGGCGGGCGATTCACAGGGCGAGCTGACGCTGGACATCTTGGATGCTCGCGGCCAGGTGATCCGGCAGCTATCCAGCGCCTCGCCGGGCGAGACGGTGCGGACGCCGGAGCCCGGAATGCGCGACTCGCGCCTCGAGCGTGCCGGTACGCCGCGGCTCGAGCTGGGCGCCGGAATGCATCGGTACACCTGGGACCTACGCTATCCCGGGCCTTGGCACCCGGCCGGCGACCGGCGGCGGTCAGGGCAGGATGGCCCGATGGTGCCTCCTGGTAAGTACACCGCTCGGCTCTCCAACGGAGATTGGTCGTCGACTGTCGAGCTCGACGTGGTGATGGACCCGCGCGTTGCTGCGGAGGGTATCTCCGTCGCCGACGTGCCAATCATGCCGTGGCCCGTATCAGCGAGGCGACGGCGACGCTCGGCGATGATCTCCCTGCTGAGCTGCGAGAGATCCGGGACGCCCTGGAGGATTCGCCGCGCCGCTACACCCCGGTGATGCTGGTCAGCCAGCTGCAGTACCTCTACGACAATCTCAATCGTGCCGATCAGCGGCCGAGCGGCGACGCCATAGCGCGCCACGACCAGCTGAAGGCCGAGCTCGACGGCCATCTGGAAGAGCTAGAGAGGCTGTTTTGGTGACCGACGGCTAGCTGGCGCCATCGCGCTCTGCCGAGTCAGGCTGTCTGGAAGGCCCGGGCTCGGTACAGGAAGTCGACGATGTTGCCCTCGTGTGGCTGCAGCCAATTGAGCTGGATCGTCGGGATGGCGCCGAAGTTCAGTCGGTCGATGTTTTGGGCGTCCAGCAGGTTGCGCCGAAAGTCCGCGTCTTCGGTGATGGCGCTGGCCACGAGGGTGTCGCCGATGGCGCCGATCATCTGCTCCTGGGGGCACTCGACCACGGTTACGAAGGGGAACATGTATTCCTTCCCGGCCATCGGTCGCTCCGGCGAGTCGCAGTGGACCACCGTCGGTAGCAGGTAGTCGCAGCGTTCCTGCTCCACCAGGCGGCCGGCGTCGTGATACTGCCCGCTGTTGTCCTCTACGCCCTCTGAGTCGAGGTTGGCGTCGATGTCCTCGGAGATCGCTTTGGCCTGGCCGGGAACGGTGAACGCGGCGAGCTGCGCTTCTTCGTCGTCCGGCGGCAGGGCCTCTACGGCGGCCAAGCGAGCCGCCAGCGCCTCGGCAATGTTGCGCGTGTGCCGCGACGCCCAGATGCCCGAGCAGTTGATGCACGAGCGGCCGGAGTTCACCAGCACCGAGTCGACCATGAGGTCGAGGTGTTGCTCCCAGTCGTCGACCGTGTCGTCGCCGAAGAGGATCTTGCTGAAGCCGGGGCCGTGCACCTGAACGCCTGGGTTGGCGCGGTATTGCTCCACCGTAGGCAGTCCTCCAAAGATGAGGCTGCGCTGCGTGTTGTTGAGCACTGCGGCCCCCACATCGGGCCCGCCCGGGTAGACGGCGATTGCCTCACGCGGCACGCCGGCCGCAAAGAACGCCTGCGACATTCGCCATGGTGTCCATGGCTCCTGTGGCCCCGGCTTGAGTACCAGCCCGATCTGCAGCGGGATGACCGGCAGCCACAGGGTGTGTACCCCCGGAGAGTTCGACGGCAACACCAGGCCCAGCGCATTAGTGGTGGCCTGGTAGCTGCGCATCACGGTGCCTTCCTTGCCGAACCCGCGCGCCAGGATGTCGAGGTCGAGATGGCGGGTGAGCGACTCGAGGATCTCGTCCATGTGATCGAGAACGAATCGCAGCTTGTCCATGTTCATGCGGCACATGTGCTCGGAGAGCCCTGTGGTCGCAGACTGCTGGCGAACGAAGTCCTCGGGCGACTGCTTGCCGTCACCAAGCGGCAGGTCGGCGCTGGTGAACAGCTCGCCGGCCTTCTTGACCATGGCCAGCAGCTCGGACGGGGCAACCTGCCGCAGCGCGTCGCGGGCCCGCTGCGCCTTACGCATGTCGCGCGCCACCATCCCCTGGCTCGCCTGACTGACCCTGGCGACAGGCTCGCCGGTGGCGAAGTGGACGACCTCCTCGGTCTCGAGGCTTTCGTAAGGTTCGCCCCAACGCAGGACTGGAAAGTGAATCATGGGCTTTTCTCAGCCGGCTCGGGTTATCGAAGGCGTCCGTTCGCGGATCAGTACACGCCTACGGTCGTCGACTTGGCGATGCGCGCAAACGGTCGTACACCGCTGACGCCGTCCCAAGGGTAGCTCTCGTACGGCGGCTCGCGCTCACCTTCGTCGCGCTCCAGAAAGCGCGGCATGAAGAACTCTTTGGTGAGCGTCGTCAACATCACCCTTCCAGTCTCTCCGTAGGGCACCAGCCGGGTGGCGTCGTCGGGATCGACCACCTGTACCGCGGCGCGCGGCTGCGGCGCATAGTAGGTGATCTTGTAGCCGTTGTGTGGGCCGCTCGGCGCGCTCGCTGCCAAACCCATGAGGGTGTTGCCGTACGTTGGGGTCATGTAGGCGCCGTCGAGCAGCTCTTCGTGAGCAAAACGGTTCCATTGCGGCGTGAACTCGGTGCCACCGGAGAAGATGCCGCTGATCCCTGCCTGCCGGATCGTCGTGCCCTTGTCCTCGAGGCGCAGCGCCAGCGCCTCGAGCAGCTTCGGGGTGGTGAACAGGCAGCGAATCTCGTGGTTCGACTCGAGGATCGTGACAGCCTGGTCGATCACGTGGTCCTGGTAGGCCTTGAGATGCTCGGTCCAGCCTTTCTTGATCAGCTTGATCACCCAGCGCGGGTCGAGATCGACGCAGAAGCAGATGCCGCCGCGATGGTGCGACAGGTGCTCCACGGCAAGGCGCAGGCGTCGGGGGCCGCTGGGGCCGAGCATCAGCCAGTTGGCGCCCGGTGGGAAGTGCTCGTCGGGGAGCGTCTCGGAGAACAGCTCGTAGTCGGTGCGGAAGTCGTCGATGTTGATGCGGCTCTTCGGTGTGCCGGTGGTGCCACCGGTCTCGAACGTGAATACGGGGCGATCCGCGTACGCTTTCGGGACCCAGCGTCGCACCGGGCCACCGCGTAGCCACTCGTCCTGGAAGTGACCGAACTTCACCAGATCGTCGAAGCCGCCGATGGTGTCGCGCGGATCCCAGTCCTGCTGCTCGGCCCACTGTAGCCAGAACGGGCAGCCGGTGGCGGGATCGAAATGCCAGGCAACGATGGCGCGCACCTGATCATCAAGCGCCTGACGCGCGGTGGCGGCGCGGCCTTCCAGATCGGGCTGCAAGGCCGGAGTGGTCGACATCGGATCTCGCTTCGTTGGGTTGGCGGGCGGGAGCAGGCCCATCCTAACCCCACGCGCCGATCGGTGCCGGTGCTATCAGGCCCGCCAGAACCCCACGACGGCCTGCTAGTGCTGCGTACCGCTATTCATGGGGCGTAGCACTAGTGGCTCAGTGTTGATCCTGACCATGGCCGGCGGCGTCATCGATGACCGACCGCAGGCGATCGATGCCGACATCGTGGAAGGTGAGGCGGCGCGCGTCGATGCGCACCCGCTGCACGGCTTGCCAGTGGCGGACGCTGGTCAATTCCACGCCGTCGCTACGCAATTGCGCCGGCATCTCGATCAGGCGCGACGAGGGCACTAGATACATCCGGGCGCCATCGCTGGTGTCAGCCACGACGATCCAGGGGCGTGAAGACTCATGCCGGGGCAGACCTGGCTTGCCCTCACGCTCGAATTTCAGCTCCTCCCGGTTGGCGAGAAATCCGGTCTCCAGTCCGATGCGGGCACGCTTGCCGGTCTCGCTGGCGTACTCGAGCTCGCTTGCGGTCAGCGCTACGGTTCCGTTCGAGCCGTCGGCATAGAGAATCTCCGTGGGTAAAGCGCTCCAGACTCCGGGATCGGAGCCAGCTCGAGCTTGGGAGGGCAGACACCGATGGCAGGCCAGGTAACCCGCGGTGAGCTGGAAGCCCATCAGGAGTCGATGGGCGAGTCCGGGGCGCGCCGCTTCCGTCGGCGCGACGACCAGCCGGACGGCTTGCAGAGCCCATAGCTACTCGCCGGTGTGTCCGAAGCCGCCCGGCCCACGGTCGGTCTCGGGCAGCTCGTCGACTTCGTCCCAGACGATGCGTGGAACGGGCGCCACCAGCATCTGGGCGATGCGCATGCCGCGCGTCAGGGTCACCGACTTGGCGCCGTGGTTGATCAGCGGCACCTTGATCTCGCCGCGATAATCGGCGTCGATCGTTGCCGGCGTGTTGGGCAATGAGACGCCGTGTTTGACGGCCAGTCCGGACCGCGGACGTACCTGCGCCTCGTAACCAGGCGGAAGCGCGATCGCCAGTCCGGTCGGCACCAGCTCGATGGCACCGGGCGTCAGCTCTAGCGGCGAGTTCAGTGCAGCGTGCAGGTCGACGGCGGCCGAGTCGTCGGTCTGGTAGCTCGGCAGCGGTAGGTCGTCGGTGCCGGGCAACCGGCGCACTAGCACACGAACTTCCGGACGGCTCAATCTAGGTTTCCGATCGCCCAGAGATTGGTTTCGCTGCGGATATAGATGCGTCCGTTGCTGATCGCCGGGGTGGCGAAGATCGGCTCCCCCAGCGTGTTGGTGGCCAGCACTTCGAACTCGGGGCCGGCTTTGATCACGAACACCTCGCCGTCGGTCCCCGCCAGCATGAACTTGCCCTCGAACGCCACCGGCGAGGCCCAGAAGCGCTGGGCGACCGGCATGCGGCCCCCCTCGTAGACCACCTCGCCGGTAGCGGCGTCGAGGCAGCTGACGATGCCGTTGTCGCTAATCAAGTACACGTAGCCGCGATACGACAGGTTGGACGGCACGTACCCCATCCCCTTGTTGTAGGACCAGGCAACGCGTTCGGCGTCCGTGTCGATTGCGGCGCCGTCGAGTCGCACCGCCTTGAGCACCTTGTCCGGGTAGCCCGCGGTGAACAGGGCGAGGTTGTCATGTAGCAGCGGGTAGTGCACTGCGTTGCTTTGCAATCCGGGAATGCGCCAGAGCTCGTCGCCGGTGCGCGGGTCGTAGGAGACAATCCATTCGAATCCGTTGGTCAGCAGCTGCGGTTGATCGCCTCGCTCGATCAGCAACGGCGTCGACCAGTTCGATTGCACCCGCCGCGGCTTCTTCCACGCCACCTCGCCGGTATGTGTGTCGAGCGCTACGATGAACGAGTGGTCGCCTGAGTCCTCGTCGGCGAGCACGATCAGTCGGTTTCCGTACAGCACTGGCGAGGTGGAGACATCGAGCCCGAACTCCACCACCGGGCCGATTTCGGTGCGCCAGAGCTCGTTGCCGTCGAAATCAAACGCAAACACGCCCGGTACGCCGAAGTACGCGTAGACGGTGCGGCCATCGGTCACCGGGGTGGGCGAGGCGTAAGATCCCCTGCGGGCCCGATCGTCGTAGGGCAGGTCCGTGTGGGCGAGCTTGTTCCAGACGATCTCGCCGCTGTCCGCATCGATCGCCACGACCCGATACTCGTGCACGAACTGCGAGCCCCAGCTATCGGGGTGCCGCCACTCCTCGCCCTCGAAGTAGTGAACCAGTGGCTTGCGCCCGGGAACCTCGTCGCCCTGGATCGCCGTGGTCAGGAAGATGCGGTTGCCCCAGACGATCGGCGAGGAGTGGCCGCGCCCCGGGATCGGAGTCTTCCAGCTCACGTGCTCTTGCTGGTTCCAGCTGGTGAGCAGGCCTGTTTCGTGCGAGATCCGCAGTCCGTCGGCGCCCCCCAGTGCTGGCCAGTTCGAGTCGTTCTCGTCGTCGACAGCACCTAGCAGTGGAAGGCCGAGCAGCAGTGTGACGGCGATCACCGCCAGGCCCGAGAGCACGGTCCGCATGGTGTTCGACTCCAGTTGGGGGGCGGGGAGCGCTTGCCGCCCCGCTGTCGATAGGGAAGCTACCGGGAAGCCGGCGCCGATTCAAACGGCCGCGTGGGGACAACGTCCAGAACGAGGTCTCGTAGGAGGCTTGCTGGAACCTCCTCCATCAACGGGGTGCGCTGGGCCTCGAGTTGCCGAGCGTACCTCGGGTCATCAGGGAACCCGTAGAGAAAATCAGGAAGTTCCTCAAGTGTCTCGCGGCGCGCTCTTCTAGCTTGGCAACAGTGAGAGCGACTCGGCCCTCCTCGACCCACCGCTCTCACGCAGCGAGTCGGCGAAGTGCTCGCACAGTGGCGGCGGCCGGGGTCGTTGGCTAAATCGGCAGATTGGCCAGTGGACACGATCCTGGCCGTTGCCTGTCCGCCGTGACGACGGGGCGGAGCACATCACCTATCGGATCGACAACGGCATGTTGGAACGCCGCGTCGAGTGCTGGACTGGCGGCTCTTGGGTGTTCCCGAGCAGTCCTTCCAGGCGATTACCGATCAAGGTCGAGGACGCTGAGTCGGGCTTCGCATACTTCGACGCTGTGGGCAATCAGATCGGCGCCTCCGGTGCGCCGATGAGTGCCACCCTACGCGACCTGATACGCCGTGTGCGGATCACACTGTCCTTGGAAGGTGCGGCGCCGGAGCTGCCGGGCATGCCAGCGCCGAGGTATGCCACTCGAGCGGGTCCTGAGAATCATTCAGGAGGGCTCGGGCAGCCATTTCGACGCGCTCTGCGTCGACGCCCTGGAAAGGGTTGTTGCGGAGGACGCCGAGTTCCTGGAGCGGCTGCGCGCTGTCTGATCAGCAGCCGAGCTTCAGACGTACCCCACGTCCGCGGTCAGGGCGGTCCGGCCGCGCATGAAGGTTCCGTTGCCGCGGGCAACCTGTCGACCTTCCACGTCGACCAGGTGAGCTTCGCCGAGCCAGAGTGACCGCGAGCGGTGCACGGCAGTCCCCGTGGCTATCAGCTCCCCTTCCGTGACCGGTCGCAGGAAGTGGATGTTGAACGACGCCGTCAGCAGGAACTGATCGTCCACCAACGAGCTGCAGGCGAAGAACGCGGCATCGTCGAGCGCCTTGAAGTACATTGCGCCGTGCACCGAGCCGGCGCCAATCATGAAATCGGGGCGCACCGCGAACCGAACCTCTGCGGTGCCCTCGCCGATGCGAATTTGAGGGTCGTACTGGGCGTTCGCTGGCGCGCCGAGGTACATGCGCTCCAGCTTGCGGAAATGCTCCTCGTCGGGGCGTCCGCTCAGTTCATCGGCTCCGACTGGGCACCTGCCTCGAGGGCGAACAGGCGATTTCTGGACAGGATGTACAGCGTCCCGTCCTTCGCGTACGGGGTCGTGTAGACCGAGGCGCCCAGGTTCATCTCGGCGATCTCCTCCATCTCCTTGCCGGCGCGTAGAACGATCACGTCGCCGTCCTCGTCACCGAGGTACACCTTGCCGTCGACCAGAAAAGCCGAGCCCCAGACAGCCGCGAACGTGTCAAAGGTCCAGTAGTGCTCGCCGGTGTCGGCATCGAGCGCGTAGAGGAAGCCCGACAGATCGGATATGTAGACGATGCCGTCGCCGATGGCGGCGGTCGACATGGTGCGATGGAAGTCGCTGCCGCCCCGGTGCCAGATCACAGCCGAGTCGGTGATGTCACCACTGCCGCTGGGGTCGAAGCACCAGAAGTGACCGGGGGCCTCACCGTGCTCGGGATCCTGGCCGACGCCGATATAGGCCTTGTCGTTGTGTATGACGACGGTGGAGAGGATGTTGTTGCGTGTGCCGCGCCCGCCGAGTCGCCACTCGGCATCCTTGGGGTTAGCGTCGAACTTCCACAGCAGCTCGCCGGTCTCTGGAACGAAGGCGCGCACCCAACCGTCGCCACCCGGGAAGATCACCATCGGCCGGCCCTCTACCACCGCGTAGGTCGGGTTTGTCCAGGTGCCGTGCAGGATTCCCTCACCGGGGTCGGCGTTGTCCCACACCAACTCACCAGTGTGCTTGTTCAACGCCACGAAGCTGGCTCCGAAGGGCGACGGGATGGCGACATGGCCTTCGTCGACGCCGTTTCCGGTGGAGGCGAAGATCAAATCGCCCACCACCAGCGGCGAGCTAGTGGCCAGGTTGTGCGGAAACGCGTCGACCTCGCCGATCATGTCGAACGACCAGATGCGGTCGCCATCGATCGGCGAGCTGTGCTCCTCACTGGTGTCCGGCCCGTCGTTCTCGCCGTCGCGGTGTCCCTCGGTATCGACGCAGACCACGTGGGCCTGGTTGGAGACGTAGTAAAGACGGTCCCCCTCGATGTATGGCGTGGAGCAAATGCCCTGTAGCGGCCAATCGTTGACGCGGCCGGCGGACAGCTTGTCGGAAACCATCTGCCAGAGGAACTCGCCGCTCTCGGCCTCGAATGCCATGATCACGCCCTTGTCGTTGGGCAGATCGGGATTGCGCATTCCCTCGTTGTTGGTGCCGATGAACACCTTGCCGCCCACCACCACCGGGCCGGCGTAGCTTTGCGAGCCGACGCCGACCGACCACTTGACGTTCATGCCGGTGCGGGTGTCCCACTCACCGGGCAGCCCGGTGTCATCCGAAACCATGTTGCGGCTCGGGCCGCCGCCGAACATCCCCACTTCTACGGCGGCCGCTGAAGCCGGCTTGGCTATGGCCGGCGCTCCTGTCGCCGTCCCACGCACTGCGGCGCCGCTTGCCACACCTGCGACGATCGTTGCCGCCATGACCCCGAGGTAAATCTCCCGACGCGTCATTCGCTCACCATTACCTTGTAGTTATCGAAGTAGAGGTCGACCGGGGAGTAGCCATAGATCCCCGGAGCGCCGTGCCGAATTGGCAACGGATCCTCTGCGGTGATCGTCCATTCGGCTGGCTCGGGCTCGTCGCGTTGCCAGATCTTGCCTCGCACGATGGCACGATCGGCGGTCTGATCGACCCGAAGCTTGGCCGTATACCAGGTATCCATATCCCATTCGAAGGGCACTTGCTGCGCCATACGCAGCTCGGAGGCCCACGATCGCAACTGAAGCCGCTGGTGGTTTCCCATGAGGTCGAGTGTATAGCCGCCGTTGACGACGCCACCGTCGGGGCGGCGGCGCCCCTGTTGCGTGCCGAGAAGGTCTATCTGCACGGTGACCCTCGACGTGCTCTCGGGACCGGTGTAGATCACTGACCGATTGAGACCCGCCGCAGCTGGCGGCTTGTGCAGCACGGGCTCACCGCCGAGCTCTGCCGTGGCATAGCGTCCGGCGCCGATCCAGTGCCGCGGCTTCTGTCCGGACGAGAAGTCCTCCGTCCATGGAAGTGAGCCGCCGATGCGCACGCGGGCGCGAGCCGTGAGGTCGCCGATCGTCGCAACGACATGACCCGCCTGGCTCCCGGCAGCTGGGTCGGGGACGAAAACGCCCTCGGAGCTCAGCGACCCCGACAGGCCCTGTAGCGACCATTTTGCGGCGCGCGTGCCGATGTATCGGCCCTGTGCATCGAAGATGCGGGCGGCGAAGGTGACGGGCTCGTCATCGTTGGTCACAACATCGGCGGGAACGACGCCGGCGACGCTGGGGGCGGCGCCCACCGGCGCCAGCTCAGGAGTTGCGGCGCTGGCGCTTGCCGCCGCGTTGAACGGTCGGCTGCGGTCACCGAGACAGAAGATCCCGTTCTCGGTGGTGAAGTAGATGCGACCGTAGGCGATTGCCGGCGAGCCGTAGATCTCCGCGGAACGGTTCTCCGCGGGAATATCGATGCGGTCCGCATCGAGTACCGTTGCTCCGTCGCTGCCCGGCTCCAAGATGACGAAGTTGCCGTTGACCTCGGTGACGAAGATCTTGCCGTCGGCCCAAACCGGCGAGCTCTTGCCCACCGTGCCAATGTTGTGGACCCAGAGCTCATCGCCGGTCGCCGTGTCCAAGGCCAGCAGGTTGGCCGAGTTGTCGAGCAGATACAGGACGTTGTTGTGCAGCAGCGGTGAAGCGAACCCCACGGTGATCTCGTCGGCGCGCCAGTTCTCGTGAGTATCGGTCACGTTGCCGCTGCCAGTAGCGTCGATGGCCACCACACGGCCCTGCGGGCCGCCATCGAGGTTCTCTTCGCTGTGGCTGGCGTAGACTACGTTGTCGGCTACCACCACGGCGGTGTTGATTCCGCGCTTGCTCAGCTGGTACTTCCAGACGAGTTCGCCGGTGCGCGCCTTGAGCGCATAGATCCACCCGTCGGCGGCGCCGCCGATCATCAGGCGTTGCCCAGCGATCTCGGCAATCACCGGCGTCGCCTGGGTGTTCATGTCCTTGGGGTTCTCCTCGCTCGGGTTGGAGACCCATACCACCCGGCCGTCGCGCTTGTCGAAGGCATAGAACCGATGGCGCGGCGGCCCGAACTCCCCCCAACTCGTGCCGATCAGGCCGAGGATTACGCGGTCCTCGTCGACGATTGGCGTGTGGGTGCGTCCGCCGTAGCCGGAGGCGCGCCCGTAGGTCTCGCCGAGCCGGATTTGCCACACGGTTTCTCCGTCTCGGTCGAGGCACGCCAGCAACCCGTCGACCGTGTGAGCGTACAGATAGCCGGTCTCGGCGTCGGCGGTGATGCCGCCCCAGCCGACGCGCGAGTAGGGGGCGGTGGTGTTGTAGATGACGTAGTCGCGCTGCCATAGCAGCTCGCCGGATTCGGCGCTCCAGCAGGCGACGGTCTCGTGGGTGTCGTCGCGTCGCCCGTTCGCGCACGCTCGGCCGTCGAATACCACCGGCGTAGAACGTCCGACGAGATCGCTTCGCCAGATCTGGTTGTCGCCATCGACCGACCAGCTGAAGATCAGGCCAGTGGCCGGCGAGACGCCGTTCTGGTGCGGGCCGCGCCAGCTGGTCCATTCGTCGCCCAGCCGAGCCGCGGCCGGCTCGATGGCAGAAGACGGCGTGGCGAGAACGGTCGGCAAGATCGCCAGAAGCGCCGCGACGGGCAAGCGCGCGGCAACGGCCAGCGATGAGGAAAGCGAGCCTTGGGTGCGGGACGTGCGCATGGTGCGTTCTCGAGGTCGGGTACGGAGCGGGGAACTGCGTTTCGAAAGCGGAACGTCGATCCTTTGAGTGGGGTCGGCGGATCAG
>Ga0315336_1003625_pt1 | contig 20094 bp, 13 predicted proteins | sample ASW5metaG_FD_204512 | JGI IMG/M metagenome (GOLD analysis project Ga0315336, IMG submission 204512) | Ammonia-oxidizing marine archaeal communities from Monterey Bay, California, United States - ASW #5 | ecosystem: Environmental > Aquatic > Marine > Intertidal zone | place: USA: California... | reverse complement strand
TTACGAATCGCTCGACTTTGCGGGGCACCGTCGCAGACGGCTGCCGGCCATGCGCACCCGAGACAGATGATTCCGTGCCACCCGTCCGCTGCGAAATCGATGGCGGGGCTGTGGTCTGCCGGACCCGGTTGACCGGAGCCTGAGGCGACGCGGACTCCGCCACCGATCCTAGACACACCAGACACCCCAGAGCCCGTAACATGCCATATACATCAACGCAATCGGCCATCCAGGGCATGCGCTTCATCGTCGTTCCATCCGTTGCAGGTGTCGGCCATCGGGGCGGGTCAGACCACATCGCCCCAACCGCGGTCGTTGCGTCATTTCCCTAAGCATACGCAACTTGACGTGTGAGTGGCGATTATATAAAACCTGCCGCATATGTGAATACCCCATGTCGATCACAGGCCGTAATGCCGGCGATCTGCTGTTTCCTACCCAACGGTTTCCTACCCATAAGACTCCCGCCTCGAAATCTGTCTTCGGCCACCGAAACCAAATCCGTGATGCCGCTTGCTTGATGACGTGGACCACCACTGGATCATCCTTGTGATCTGACACAATCCGTTGCTCGCGGCATCCGAGCTGTGGTCCCGTTGCCGTTTCTCTGGCGCGTCCCAATTCAAGTCACACCGGCGAAGCTCAGCATGTAAACGCTCGACGAATTTCCCGACGACCGCCAGCCCCAAAATCCAGATCGAATTCCGGCCGTGTGATCTTCGATCTGACGACCGACCACCAACGGTGTGATGCATGACCACGCTGCCCATTTCCCAACCTGCAGGTTTTCCTTCGGAGCATGATGTTGAACCCCGTGGTTTGACACCGGCCGATCTGCAACGACTGCGTGACCTGATCCACTTAAACGACTGGACGGAACAATTCGCCTTCGAACTGGGACTGGACAACCGGGAACAGGCCCTGCGACGGGTGGCCGTGGAATTCGGCATGTCGGTCGTCGATTTGAGCCAGGCCAGCATTGATCCCCAGATACTGGAGAATTTTCCGGTACGGCTCATCCATCGCCATTCGGTGTTTCCCACAAGCTGCGACGAACAGACGCTGACTTTGGCGCTCAGCAACCCGTTTGATCTGCAGGCGCTGGATGCGGTGAGCTCTGCGACGGGTACGCTCGTTGTTCCCCAACTGGCCTTACCATCCGAACTCGCCCTGTTGATCAAGACGCATCTGGGAGTGGGAGCGGAGACCATCGACGGCCTGATCGCACAAGATCAGCCGGACGAAGATGTGCAGGTGCTGGAAGATCTGGTGTTTGACGATTCGGAAGCGTCCGACATGGCCCAGCAGGCTTCGGTCGTCCGACTGGTCAACGAAATTCTGAGTGAAGCGGTCGAGGCCAGGGCCAGTGACATCCATCTGGAAGCTCAGGCCAAGGGAATGAAGATCCGCTACCGAATTGACGGCGTGCTGCAAACGCAACCGATGCCTGCCGAACTCGATCGCTTTCGCCTGGCGATCGTCAGCCGTCTGAAGATCATGTCCCGTATGAACATCGCCGAAAAGCGAGTCCCCCAAGACGGCCGGATCAAACTCAAAATCTCGGGCCGTGAAGTCGACATCCGAGTTTCCGTGATCCCCATGCATCACGGCGAGGGTGTTGTGATGCGGGTCCTGGACAAGGACGCCATGTCGTTCTCGTTGCCGAGCATGGGACTGGAAACCGATACGTTGGAGTCGTTTCACCGTTTGATCCGGCAGCCCCATGGTATTCTGCTGGTTACCGGCCCCACGGGCTCGGGAAAGACAACGACTCTGTACAGCGCATTGGCGGCAATCCAGAGCGAAAAAACGAAGATCATCACGACCGAAGACCCGATTGAGTACCAACTGGATGGCATCAACCAGATCCAGGTACACACCAAGGTCGGCCTGACGTTTGCCGCAAGTTTACGGAGTATTCTGCGTCACGATCCCGATGTGGTCCTGGTGGGTGAGATTCGCGACGCCGAAACAGCCGAAAACGCGATCCAGGCCGCGTTGACCGGACACATGGTGTTCAGCACATTGCACACCAATGACGCATCCAGTGCATTCATGCGGCTGACCGATATGGGTGTGGAACCGTTTCTCATGGCCAGCACTGTCGAGGGCATTATGGCCCAGAGACTGGTGCGTACTTTGTGCCGCGAGTGTCGCGAAGCTGGCATCCTCACGCGCAGCGACCTGCCGGACGACTTTCCGATCCAACACACCGCCCAACCGCAGACCCTGCACCAACCCCACGGCTGCCGTGCCTGCCGAAGTACAGGCTACAGCGGGCGTCTGGGCATCTATGAACTACTGGAAGTCAATGACGAAGTCCGTTCATTGGCCAACGAACGACGCACATCGGCGGTGATCAAACAGGCTGCGATCGCGCACGGTATGCGAACACTGAGACAAGATGGATGGAACAAGGTCCTGCAAGGACAGACCAGTGTCGACGAAGTGCTGCGAGTCACCAAGACCGACTGAGGCTCAGCGTGGTGAGCCATCACTCGACCCGCGTCACACGCGTTGCCATGCACCAACAAATCGTTGAAGCCGCGACACCAAATTTTCATGACGGAATTCGCCTACACAGCCCGCTCGCTCAGCGGACAAAACGTCAGCGGAATGGTCTCAGCCGAGACCCGCCGCGATGTGTTGTCGTTGCTGACCGAGCGAAATCTGTGTCCGATTGCCATCGAGAACCGACGCAGCCCGAAATCAGCCTGGTCTTTCCATTCGCGGCCCAACGGCGAAGTGCTGGCGGCCACGCTGACACAACTGGCCGACCTGCTGCACAACGGAGTTCCGTTGTTGAAATCGCTGGAACTGCTGGCGGAGCAGGCGACGCATGCGACCTTACAACGCGTTTTGGGCGACATCCGCAAACGGGTCGCGGAAGGAACCCCACTACACGACGCGCTGGCCGCACACGCGAGCGTCTTCGACGAATTAACGATCAGCATCGTCCGCGCCGGCACGGAGGGCGCATTTCTGGAAGAGGCTCTGGGACAAACAGCCGGGTTTCTCGAACTGCAAGAGGAAGTCCGGGGCCGAATCAAATCAGCCATGGCCTATCCGACCTTTCTGGCCGCTGCCGGCTGCGTAGTCACCCTGGTCCTGATTGTGTTTTTTGTGCCCAAGTTCGCCGAGCTGTTTGATCAATTGGAGCAAGCGGGAACCTTGCCCGGAGCCACAATCGCTCTGCTGTGGTTGAGTGACACGCTGGGGCGATTCGGTGTGCTGATCGGCCTGGGTTTCGCCGGAATCATCTACGCCATCCGCCGCTGGAAAGACACGGCTTCCGGCCGTCGATTGGTCGATCGCTGGAAACTCAGACTGCCCCTGCTGGGTCCCTTGTTCTTGAATACCGCGGTGGCACGTTTCTGCCGCATTCTGGGCACATTGCTCCGCAACGGTGTACCACTACTCAAAGCTCTCGACATCAGCAGCGACTCGGCCGGCAACGTCCAACTGGCCGAAGCCATCCGCCATTCGGCCAAAAACGTGTCGACAGGCGAGAGTCTGTCCCAGCCGCTCGCGCGCTGCGGACTGATCCCACGCAACGTGATGGCCATGATCGCCATCGCCGAAGAATCCAACAATCTCGACGGAGTCCTCAACAACATTGCGGACACTGTCGATCGCAAAACCACCCGCCAATTGGACATGCTTGTCCGACTCGTGGAACCTGCGCTGCTGATGGTCATGGGCGGCGCCGTGTTATTTGTCATCGTGGCCCTGTTGTTACCCGTTTTTGAAATGAGTACGTCAATGGGCTGATCGGTCAGCCCCACACAAACAACTCGCCGGTGCCAGATTCCATCACACCTTGATTGGAAACAACGACCTGCGAATCTGATGGACTGTATTAGGAAAGGAATCGAATGATGAGAGCACGCACAGCCCAGCAACCCGTTTCTAGACAGCGCACAGGCTTCACGTTGACCGAACTGCTGATCGTGATGGCGATCCTGGTTCTGTTGGTGTCCCTGGTCGGACCCCGCCTGCTCGGGAGCAAGAAAAAAGCGGATATCAACTCCGTCAAGACTCAAATCGGCCTGCTCAACTCAGCTCTGGAACGCTACGCCACCGACATGAATCGATTCCCCAACACCGAGGAAGGCCTGACAGCTCTGATGAAGTCCAACGCCGAACAAGGGACACAATCCAACTGGGACGGCCCCTACCTGAAAGGATCAACACTGCCCAAAGATCCGTGGGGAAACCAATTCGTCTACGAGTACCCGCCAACCCGGAGTGCAGCCGACCAGCCAGAGATCTGGTCATTCGGTCCCGATGGTCAGGAAAACACCGAAGACGACATTGTCAGTTGGACTCCCACAGAAGAGGCTGAAGATCCCAACGCTCTCGACACTTTGGACTTTCCCGCCACATCGGCCAATTGAGTGCCCGCAGGCCCTTGATGATCCGCTCGACTCAACCCGAACCGCACGCCGCGGCGCGGCGAAACAACCGCGACGCGTATACGCTGATGGAAATGCTGATCGTGCTGGCCGTCATGGCCGGTACGATCGGCTTGAGCTGGCCGGCCGTCCGGAATTCCCTGGCGAAAAGTCGATTGCGACACGCCGCACGCCAAGTGCAGACGGAGTTGAACAAGCTGCGCTCGCAGGCCATCCGCTCCGGCAAAGTCCAGATGCTGCGTTACCACGAACAGGGAATCCTGTTTCAGGTCACCACAGCTCACCGACCATCGCGCTGGAACGCGCCCGAACCACAACCCGACGCTCGGCGGTCCCCGACCAGGCCCCCTGCGCGGACCGCCGCGCACCGGAGTGTGAAACTACCCGACGGAATCCGATTCCAGCCGGCCCGGCCCGGCAAACGACCGGGCCTGGAAACCGACCTCACCACCGAAGCAACCGCACAGCCGATCGCGACCATTGACCACAGCAGCGATCGTATCCCCCGCGCGGAAGCAACCCCACGCTGGTCCCGCCCCATCGTGTGCTACCCCGATGGCCGAACGTCGGACGCACACATCGTGCTGGCAGGACAACACGGATTCGTGATGGAAGTCACTCTCCGAGGACTGACCGGCCTCGTCACAGCACACGGGCCGACGCGTGAGCGGCAGCCGTCATCCGAGCCGCTAAACCAGCCAGCGAACCCCGGACCCCACACAGATTTCGGAGTGACCAGCCGCCGCGCGGGCACTGGAAACGGGAGTGCTTCCCTATGACGCGGGACACACGATGGAGGCGAAGCACAACCACACAGCACGCAACTCGACAGCGCACAACCCGCCGCCGTGGCTTTTCGCTGATCGAAATCATACTGGCCACAGCCGTGCTGCTGGGCAGCGTGATGGTCCTCAGTGAGCTGGCGGCCATCGGTCGGCGGCAAGCACAACGTGCGCGCGATCTGACCCATGCTCAACAGCTGTGCACGCAGCAACTCAACGCAATGCTGGCTGGACTGCAACCGCTCAAACCCGTCTCACACGGGCCCATCGCTTCCTCACAACAGCTGCCGTCGCAACAGACCACGCTCGGCAACTCCCCCGACGACCGTCGGCCCATCGACGCAGTCAACAACTCAGACGCAAACCGCACTCCCGAGGCAACCGGCCCGGTCAGCGCCAGACGGGCGGTAGCAGACGCCGAATGGGTGTACTCCGTCTCGCTGCAACCACTGCACAACAGACCCGGTATGTCCGCGGTCAGCGTCACGGTTTCGCAGGCGCGTGTCAACGGCCGGCGACCGGTCACGTTTCGACTCACACGCTGGATTCACTACCAACCTCCGACCACCGGCGCAACACGACCTGGCGAAGATCCATTGCAGTACTTGTCTGCCGAACACGAAGACCACAACCCGTTTGGCAGCCCGAGGCGACCATGAACCGCGGACCCACAACCAGCATCCGTCAGCAGCGGCCTGGCTTCACTCTGCTGGAGCTGTTGATCGCCAGCCTGCTGCTGGTCACATTGATGTCGGGCGTCTGGGGGCTGACCAACCTGTACACGGGATTGCTCAGCAGCGGCCGGGAACAGGTCGCAGAACAACGACTGGCTCGGTCGCTGGGAGTCTTATTGACAGAGGATCTCCAAAGCGTCGTTGTTCCTACGACGCAAGCCATTCGCCGCCCAGCCCGACAACACGGATTCCCATCCAACACCACGGAGAGCACTCAGCCGCGTTTCGACGTATTGCGGGAGACCCGAATGCCCACGGCGGTCGGCGGTCGCATGCAATCCAACCAGTCTCCAAATCAACTCGACACAGACAACAGCGGCGGAATCTGGAACGCGGCGGATTCGGGCGAAGACCAGTACGATCAACACTTGCCCGTGTTCTTCCTGCGGGGCACGCATCAATCACTGACGCTCAGTGTTTCCCAAGCCGTGGCGGAATGGGACCTGACCTGGCCAGGTCAGGATCCTGAACTGAACACGCGACGGGATACCGATCACTCCACATTCATCGCACCGCCACTGAAACAAATCCACTACACATTTCAGGCCCCCTACGTCCGCATCCCCAACGATCGCAGGCCGCCGGCGGGACTTCTGCGTCGAGAACGGCCCTGGGTGCGCACCGAAGGCCAGCAGTCGCTGGGGACACCGTCGACCGACCCGATCGACCTGGCAAACACGCACCACACCTGGCCGTCACCAGAACGGGAACACGTGACTTTGGCCACCGTGAGGGACACTTCCGGAGGCCCCGCGAAACAGCCAGCCAGCGGATTCCTGGTACCCGAAGTTGTCGGTTGCCGTTTCCGCTACTTTGACGGCGCGGCCTGGCTGAACTCGTGGGACACACACCGGCGGCAATGCCTTCCGCTGGCGGTCGAAGTGGAATTCTGGCTGTTGACTCCGGCCGAATTGACCGTGGCATTCCCAACCGGAACACAGCGGACCGAGGACAATCCGCCGAGCACTCAATTGTCGCCGTCTGCGCCTGTATCGCCGTCTGCGGCTGATGAGAATCCGTCGCAACCGATTCTGGCTCGAAGATACCGACACACTTTGTTGCTCCGTCCGAGCGTATTCCACGGCGCGACCGGCGATCAGGAACGCGATTCCCTGCCCGGTGCGATGCCACAACCCATCAACTCGATCACCAAGCGGGGCTCATGATGATCGTCCCAGCCACCGCACGGCACCACGCACTGTGCGACACGGGTTCGCGCCGAGGGATCGTGCTGTTCGTGGTGATGGTCCTGGTGGCCATGGTCGCGTTTGCCGGATTTGGTTTCGTTTCCATGATGTCCACCGAGTATCAATCGACGCGCCGACACGGTGACGACCTCCAGGCTGCGCAGGCCATCGCATCCGCCGAATCACTGGTTTTGAATTTCGTGCAATGGTCCGAAACACAACGCGCCCAGTCAGGCGGCCATTCCCACAATCCCGGCATGTTCCGCGGCATCCCGCTGCAACCCGACCAGCGTTCAACGCTGCGTCAGGACTCCCAACCCGACACCACGTCGACGGGTTGGCACGTCAGCGTGATTGCGCCTCCCGCTGCAAGCGACACGGGTGAACGCCTGCGTTTTGGACTGCAAAACGAATCCGCGCGATTGCACCTGGCAACCCTGCTGGCCTGGGATCGCCTGTCTCCAGGAAGTGGCAGACGCGCCCTGCGGCAACTCCCACAGATGACGGACGTCCTCGCCGATTCGATCCTGGACTGGATCGACGCCGACGACCAGCCCCGGGAATTCGGGGCCGAAAGTGATGCCTATCTGGCCAATGATCGTGGCTATCTCCCACGGCAAGCGCTGCCCGAATCTCTGGACGAACTGCTGCTCGTGGAAGGCGTCACGCGCGCATTGTTGTGGGGCCGGGACCGCAATCGAAACTTCGAAATCGATGCGGCAGAGGCATCCCACGGCGACACTGTCGGACACCCGCGCAGTTCCACTCGGACGGCGGACCCGACCCCCGGCGGCTGGTCCGATTACCTGACCCTGCACTCATCGGAATGGAATCACGATCCGTTGGGCAATCCCCGGGTGAATCTCAATCAAGACGATTTGCAACGGCTGGCCGCATCGCTCTCCGATCGGCTGCCGGACGATCTGACCCGGTTCATTGTCGCCTGGAGACAACATGGACCGCTGGGCACATCCGGTTCCACAGTCCAACCGAGCTCACGGCGTTCGGAGCCCATTCCGGAAATCGACCCGGCCAGGCCGGCGCGGTACCGGCTGGCTTCGCTGTGCGATCTGATCGATGCGCGGGTGCGTCTCGAGCCACCGACCGATGATCAGGCCAGCCCCCGCCTGCTGATCAGCCCACTCTCCAGCAGCTCAGCCGTCCGGGGACAGCTGCTGGAAGCACTGTTGACGCACACCACACTCAGCAACCAGACCGTTACGACAGGCCGTATCAACATCAACGAGGCTCCGGCTGCGGTCCTCAACTGCGTTCCGGGGTTGAGCCAAGATGCGGTCCAGCAGATCGTGATGCGCCGCCAGCGCGACGGCGTCAACATGCCCCGGACAACGGCCTGGGTGTGGCTGGAGGGCATTGTCGACCTGTCGGAGTACCGGCGGATACAGCCGTGGATCACGTGTGGTGGCGATGCGTTTCGCGGACAACTGGCGGTGTTCCAAGCCGGATTCGGACCCATCCATCGCTCCCAGATCATCGTCGGGCCTTTGAGAGACGGTGTTCGTCGACTACACTGGAGTAGCTTGCGGAGCCGGGGATCGGGATTTTCTGCCCAGCAGCTCCTGCAGCCTGAATTCATGGACTGAAACGACCGGCATTTGACGGAGCGACGAGAATGCCTCGCCTGTTGGCGATCGACTGGAATGATCGCGTTTTCCGCTATGTGCTCGCCGAAACCCGTCGCGGTGATTGCCAGATCCTGGAAGCCAATGTCCTGCCTCTGTCGCAGGACACAGAGCTCCCGGCGGAACTCACCTCTCGGCTGTGCCAGACGGCCCAGCAGGGCTTGGCCCACTTGAAAACCGCGCGGCTGACCGTGCTGACGGGCGTTTCTTACAGCGACATTCACACACTGAATCTCACGCTGCCGCCGGCCGAAGATAATGAACTGCCGGGGTTCGTGGCCAACGCGGCCATGCAGCACTCCAGCGGTATCAATGACGATTCCCGACTGGACTATCTTCCTGCGGCAAACATCCCCGGTGAACCCCGCCGGGTGACTGCTGTCGTATTACCACAAGAAATCCACTCACGAATCGAAACCGTCTGCGCAACGCTCTCGGCCACGCCGCTGAGGATTCTGATCCGACCACATGCGCTGACATCGGTGATCGATCCCATTGGCGCCGGTACGCTGATGTGGTTGAGCTGTGGATCCGAATCGGCCGACGTCTGTCTGATGCGAGACGGCGAGATGGCACTCAGCCGTTCCTTGCGGTTGCCCGCCCAGGCGGATGCTGCGACTCAAGCCGAACACCTCAGCCGAGAAATCCGCCGCTCTTTGCTGGCACTGCCCGATGCTCAACTCGACCTGGCGGAACTGGACAGGCTGGTGTTGTTCGGCCGAGCCAGTCACTTTCAGGCACTGGGTGAACAACTCGAACGGCGGCTGGAAACACTGGTCACGATTGTTGATCCCCTGGACGGCATCGACACCCCAGATGAAACCGTCAGCTCATTAGCTCCGCTGGTCGGCATGATCCGCAGCGAGAGCCTGGGACGCACTCCCGCGGTCGATTTTCTGCATCCGCGAAAACCACGGCAGCCAGCCAACCTGCGGCAGCGGATTCTGATCGGAGTCGCGGCCATTGCGTTGCTGGCCGGCGCCGGAGGATTCCTATTGTGGTCCCAACTGGCGGAAGCCGATCAACAGATTGCCAAACTGACACAGCGTCGCAACGAACTGAACGCGCTGGTGAAACGTGTCAAAACAAAACAAAAACTCCACCAGGCTCTTTCGAACTGGAATCGGTCGCGGATCAGTTGGCTGGACGAACTACGTGACCTGGCGCTGCGTCTGCCTCCGGAAAACGATCTGTCGATCCAGCAGATGTCGATGCTGGTCAATCGCAATCGCGGCGCCACAATCAGGTTTCGAGGACGCGCGCGGCACCCCGATGTGGTCACCTGGCTGGAACAGGGGATGCGCGATCAACATCACAGATTACTGACGCCGGGGCTGGAGCAACGCCGGCAACCCGGGAACCATCCCTGGGGATTTCAAACAACGATCCAACTCAAGTCACGCACCCCGGAACAATACATCAGTCACCGGGGAGGTTCTGAAACGGATCCCGGGAACGCGGCGCGGACTGCTGCCCGGCCGACTGCATCGCCTCCCGCTCCGAAGGCCAACTGATGAACTGGAAACCCAACCGCCAACAACTGCTTCTGGGTCTGCTGGCTCTGGTCGGCCTGGCTCGAGTCGGTGACTGGATGCTGACCGCACTGATTTCCGGTCCTCTGCAAACCCGGACCGTACAGGCCGCGGCCCTGCGCGAACAAATTCGCGAGCGTGAACAGCTGCTGTCAGCCGTCCGAAAACAAGGCCAGCAGATCGAGCGGTGGGGGCAACAGTCGTTGCCCGCCGACCTGGAAGTGGCCCGCACGCTGTATCGCTCCTGGTTGATGGACCGCCTGGCCGAGGCACGATGGGCCAACCCCCATGTGGATTCCGGAAATCCGATTTCTCGAGCGGGACTGTACCATGCCCTGCCATTCACGGTCCGCGGCCGGGGAACGGTCACCGAGTTGACTCGATTTCTGTTCCATTTCACGCGTTCCGGACAGCTCCACTCAATCCAGGCCATGACGCTGAATCCCATTGGCGCCTCGGGTCTGCTGGATATCGCCGTGACCATTGAGGCGCTGGTAATTCCCGGAGTCAATCGCACAGACCGTCTCAGTACGCAACCGGCGCGACGGTTGGCCTCCAGCGACCCGACCGCCTACCGCGTGATTGACGACCGCCACCTGTTCGGCGGCGGCAGCGATGTCGTTCCGGCCGAACACGCGGTTGTCACGGCGATTACCCACAGCCGTGGCGAGCCGCGAACCTGGATCACTCAACGTAACGACGACACTGTTCTCAAACTCCGCGTCAACGACCATTTTACGATCGGAGACTTCCACGGACGCATCGTTCAGATTCTGGATCAGGACGTGGTCATCGAATCCTCTGGCGAGCACTGGCTGGTCACGATTGGGGAGAGCGTAAGCGACGGCTTCGCGATTCCCGCCGAACTGCTCCCCACGGCGGATTCCCGAGAATTTTCACCTTGACCTGGAATCGTCCAGGACCTATCTTTCGCCCCTCTTCCTCTCTCCACTAGCGACAATCCCCATAGTATTTCGAATTGAATCCACATGCCGTCAAGGTATTGTCGAACTCATTCTGCGCGCCGCCAGATCCTCTGGGGGATCATCGTCGCCTGCTTGCTGGCTTTGAACACCACCCGTCTGGTTGGTCAGAACTCGGCCAGGTTCGAAATCCATCAATTGCGGCATACCACGGCTGTTGAATCCAAACGGATCCTGCTGGAGCTTTTGGGAGATCTGCGGTCGCAGGTGCGGATCGTGATCGACAATGAGCAACAACAGCTGCTGTTGAGTGGACCAGCGGAAGCGCAGACGATTGCCCGCGAACTGATTGCCAAGATCGATCGTCCCCGACCAGCGATCGTCACTCCAGCTCGGCGCGTGTTGCGAACATACTCCCGCGGGCCAAACCAGCTCCAAGCGTCGGCTACGATGTTACGCAAGGTGTTTTCCGGACGGGACATCCGAGTGGCCGTGGACAAAGACGGCACACAACTCGTGGTCATCGCAAACAGCGACGTTCATCAGCGCATCCAACAGATCTTCGAGTCTCCGGGGTCCACACGTTCCACGAGGCCAAAACACTCGGCGACACCCGTGGCCCGTGATCTCCGGCCCCGGGAACAGACGCTCACGTTTCAGCATCGTTCCGCCGCGTCGGTGCAGAATGCCCTCACACAACTGCTCGCCGGTCGATTGAAACGGGATCAGGACGGCGTTTTGATTTTCTCCGGCTCCGCCAATCGCACGGTCAAGATCCACATCGATCTGCAACGCAATCGCTGTCGTCTGTCGGGCCCCGAAACTCTGGTACAACAATTCGCCGTTCTGCTGCAGCAGTTCGACACCGCCGGACAACCGAATGGTCCGGTGATCCGCTTCCTGCCCACAAACAACGTGGACCCCGCCGCTCTGAAACAGGCACTCAAACTCTACCGATCGGCGCAACAGCCGCGGCCGGCGGAGTCCATTCCACCACAGGGTCGCACAATCCGTGATCCCGATTTGATGCCGGCGGCGTTTTTCCAGTCACCCGCGCCCAACACTGCCGACGATCCGGCAAACGCGGCCGACGACTCCCAATCGCAAGACGCTACCGATCCCAAACAACCCACGGTTCCCGAATCCGAACCACCGCTCAAGAAACCAATAACCGACGTCGACATTCAAACACTGGACGACCTGGATGTGATCATCCTGCGTGGCCGCGGAGCGGATGTCCAGGAATTGACTCGGATCATCCGCGAGATCGAGCGTCTGAGTGCCGAAGCGGCACCTGAAATCGAGGTGTATCACCTGTCTCATGTTCAAGGTGAGGCCGTCCGGGAAGTCGCGGACCAGGTGCTGGAAGCGCTGACCGAGAATATCCAGGGGCGGGTGAGTGTCACACCGCTGGTCAAGCCGAATGCTTTGTTGTTGATTGGCTGGGGCGAAGCCATGAAAAAGGTCCGCGAGTTACTGGGCCAATTGGACACTCCCGTCAGTCCGCAATCGCAATTGCGGGTTTTCCATTTGCGGCATGCTGCGGCCGAATCGATTCGCGAGGCCGTCACCCAGTTTTTCCAGAGTCGCTCCGGGCTGGGCACCAAGGTTCGCGTCACCGCCGATACGCGGACCAATTCTCTGGTGATCAACGCGTCACCTCGTGACCTGGACGAGGTGCAGTTGCTGATCACACAACTCGACACCGGCAATACGCGTTCCGTGAACCGCGCCCGCGTGATTCGACTCAAGAACTCGCTGGCCAGCGACCTGGCCACGACATTGCGGGCCACGATCGAAGCCGCTCGTGGAGCTGGCGATGACAACGAACGCTCGGCCGCAATCGAAATGCTGATGGTCACTCCGGAAGGCTCACGTGTCGTCAAATCCGGACTGCTGAACGACGTCCGCGTGACACCGGACGCCCGCACGAACACGCTGATCATTTCGGGACCGACTCAGAGCATGCCGCTGCTCGAATCGCTGATCCAGCGACTCGACGAGGCGCCTGCCAGCACCGCCCAAATCAAGGTCTTTCAAATCGTGAATGCCGATGCGTCCGAGCTCGTGCTTGTGCTCAGAACACTGTTTCCCGCACAAGCCAGCGCATCCAACGTGCCGCAGTTGGCCACGGCCGCCAACGAGACATCGTTGGTCCCGGTTCGCTTTTCCGTGGACGCGCGGACCAACACCATCATCGCCACCGGTTCCAAGGGTGATCTGACCATCATCGAATCCCTGCTGCTGAGACTGGATCAGAACGATGCTCGGGAACGCATCAACAAGGTGTATCGTCTGAAAAACGCTCCGGCGCTCGATGTCGCTCAGGCCATCAACGAATTCCTGCGCAATGAACGGCTCGTGAAGCAGGCGGCTCCGGGACAAACCAATCAGTCGCAACAGATTGAAACAGAAGTCGTCGTTGTCCCCGAACCCATCGGGAACTCGCTGATCATCAGCGCCACGCAGCGGTATTTCGAAGAGATCTCAAGGCTGGTTGAAGACCTGGACGCACAGCCTCCACAAGTGATGATTCAGGTCATCATCGCGGAAGTTCAGCTCGACAACCGGGACGAGTTAGGAATCGAGGCCGGTTTGCAGGATTCGCTGATGTTTGATCGCAGTCTGCTGGGCGATCTGGTCACCACAACCACGACGACCCAGACGCCGCAGGGCAACACAGTGATCACCAGCACCGACCAGGTGATTCAGGCGGCTTCGCTGACTCCAGGATTTCTGTTCAACAACCAGTCGCTGGGCAACAGTGGCAGCGACAAGGCACTGTCGACGGCCGGCACATTGGCCGGACAAGCTCTATCCAGTTTTGCCACGGGTCGTGTGAATACAGAACTGGGATACGGTGGACTTGTTCTGTCGGCCAGCAGTGAAAACCTGAGTCTGTTGATTCGTGCATTGAGCGATTCCCGGCATGTGGAAATCCTCAGCCGCCCACAGATCATGACGCTCGACAATCAACCAGCCTTCATTCAAGTCGGCGAGCGGGTACCGCGCATCGTCGGCTCAACCATCAACCAAACCGGCCAGGTCAACAACATCGAACTTGAAAACGTCGGGTTGATTCTGGGTGTGACGCCACGGATCAGCCCCGACGGAATGGTCGTCATGGAGATCGACGCGGAGAAATCACATTTAGGATCTGAGTCCGACGGGATTCCGGTCTCGGTTTCAACCGACGGCAGCGTCATCCGCTCACCTCGTGTCAATCTGACAACCGCTCAAACCACCGTCAGCGCCGCCAGCGGTCAGACGATCGTTCTGGGTGGCCTGATCACCAACGAACTCCAGACAGTGGCCCGGCGCGTACCCTGGCTCTCGGACATCCCGCTGCTGGGTAACCTGTTCCGTTACGACGGCCATCTGAACAGCCGCAAGGAACTGCTGATCATTCTGACGCCCCAGGTCATTCTCAATACCAACGACGCCGATGTACTCAAGCAATTAGAGATTGGGCGACTCAGTTGGTGCTCCTCGGACCTGTTTGAATTCATGGAACCCGCCCAGCCGCCAGCACTTCCCTCATTCGAGACCGAGACCAGCGGGATCCCGACGATTTTTCCGGACATCACGCCGGCCTTCGACGGAGATCTGAAATCGGCGACAGCCGATTCCCGCGGCGACACGTCTGCGCGGAACGCAGCCGTCGATCAGGAATCGCAGCCGGCACAGTTCCCCCCGTCCGACTCCATCTCGACCGACGCCAGCGACCCTCGGCCAGCGGTGCAGCGTACCGCCTGGTGGAAACCCTGGACATCGAGCCGCCAGCATCCGTCGGGCCGCAAACGCACTTCCACAAAGAACGAAGCTCCCGGACGCAGCCAGGTTGGTGCCAGCAATCGTCACGTCAAACCACCGCGACGATTGCGACTCTGGAAGCAACGCGAACCCGAACGCCCATAACCCCGAACACTCATAACCCCGAACACCCATGATCGGGCTCCCGCCGCAACCGCAACGGTCCGTCCCACATTTCCTCGAATTCGTGTCACACGCTTGTCATGCCGCACAACGCCGCACAGACACAGAAACTCAAGACGCGACAGCATTCAGGTGATCTTCCGCCATCTGGCTGCGTGCCCGGTGCGCAACCAGAGCGCATGTCGGCATCGTGGCGGATGGCTCCCGTCCTGATGGCCCTGGCCGGCTGCTCGTTGATGCAGGCCGACCGCGGCCAGACCGGTCGGGACAGCAGCCCGCCGCGCGTGATCCCGGATCGCATCATCGCCACCTGGAGCGACACGGTGCTGCACCAACCCGGGAAGCCCGGAATTCGCGGCTTTGGTGGCCGGGTGATGTTTTACGGTGAAGATGTCGACAAACCGCTTCAAGTCGACGGCGCGGTCATCGTCTACGCCTGGCTCGAAACCGCGGAAACCGAGTCGCAACGCGTACCGGATCGCAAGTACGTGTTCACCGCCGATCAACTCGCCGAACACTACAGTCGCTCACGTCTGGGACATTCCTACAGCTTCTGGCTTCCCTGGGAGCAGGCCGGTGGACCGCATCGACAGGTTACCCTGATCACGCGGTTCGTCGGACGCCATGGTGGGGAAGCGATTTCCAGCAGTGCCCGGTCCCTACTGCCTGGCCCGTCCAGCAGCGACGCGGCCTCGTCCCAGCCCACCGATGCGGGCCCGCCAGCGAAATCTCAGCTGCAAACGCAACCGTCAGCCGACGATCCGGAATGGGTCCATCCGCGACTGGATTCCGACAGTCGGCCACCCGCACGAGATGAGTCACAAATGACCACATCGACGATCGACGTGCCGGACGGATTCGCAAAACGCAACTTGAATTCGCGCGGCACGCACAATGCAGACACGTCCACTCCACGCGCATCAAAGGTCGGCCTGGATGCATTCGATTCCAGCGGTCGATCCGGAGAGCAGCGCTGGGCCGCAGACATTCTCCGCTCTCGACCAGCCGCCCATACGAGCCTGGAACAGCCCACAAACAAAACTGGGGATGCGAACCCGCCTGACTCCGTGCGTCTGCTGAACCGCACGCCATCACCAGGTGCGCAACCCATTCGAACAATCACTCACGGCGAATCCGCAACTCGTTTTGTACGCGGTCGATTCCCGGATCAAACAGCGCCATCAACTCCGCCAGCGACCGGTGGTGTGCGGAGACAACCTCTCCCCGCAAAGTCGCAACGCGGCCTGCCACCGACACCGAGATCACGTCGGACTGTGACCCCGCATTGAACCGCTGCAGAGACTGCTGCGTCACCGTTTGCGAGCGCACGACCGATCGTTCCTTGAACGAGAAATCCGCAACCAGCCGCGGAGCATATCTTACGTTGGCCGCGGGAAAACTGGCTGGCTGATTGATGCGCGGCGGCCGCCGGTCGCGCAAGGATTCCGTTGCCGCGCGGACATTTCCCTGCTGTCGTGCTTGTGTGTTGCCGACAAATCCCGGCTGATCCTGTCGGTCGTTTCCGACGAACTGGGCACCGGATCGATTCTGTCGCACAAACCGGTTGGAGGGCGGCAGCGACCGGCGACTCGAGAACGACTTGCCCAGGTCGCGCGAGCCAAAGATCTGGGCATTGACCCAGCCACTGGAAAGAACCAGACAGGCCAGGAAACTGATCACGCTGAGAGTCGGCTGCATGAGGGCGTCCCTTGACGGCCTGCGGTTTGTGGAAATCGACGTTCGAGCCTCGCTGGGATCCGTCGGTCTGGGCAATGACTGCCTTTGTGTATCGGCCGATCCGCATCCGCCAGACTACGACAGATACGCGGTTTTGAACAGTTTGACTGCAGACGCGCGTGGCTGGGCCACGCGCGATGCACCGCGGTCACGCCGATGCACCGTCGCTCGGATCGCCGAGTATCGCGACAACCGCTGCCGCGACGGACGCTGCATTTCTGCCAACCCGTTTTGGTTGACCGCAGCCGGGGCCGCTGCCGAACGGAGACAATTCGGGCCGCCCGTCGCGGGTCCACCTGATCGCTGTGATCGTTACAACCCGCTTGTCATGCCCGACAACATCGGTTCGCTCCGCTTCCGGCGGACGCGGTCAAGCGACCCGGCGCCCTCACAGTATGACAACCCGCGCATTTGCCGAGAACCGACTTCGACAGTGCGTTTCATGAACTATCTTTTAGCGGATCGCGCCCGGAGTCCGTCCGGAGCTGTGAGCCCAAACCCGGTTCTCGCTGTCGGTGGCTGACATTCATGGGATCTCGTAGATCGATCAAGTTCAATCTCGCGGCGAGTTGGCTGTCGCACGCGGTTGGAATTGCCGTCGCCGTCTTCCTGATGCCGTATGTCCTGCACATCGTTGGGGACGAGGCCTACGGAACCTGGATCTTCATTCACGCCGTCGCCGGCTACGGTGGATTTCTGTATCTCGGTTTCGGGCAGAGCATTTGTCGATATGTCGCCGACTACTACGAGCGGCAGTTGTGGGACAAGCTCAACGAAGTCGTCAGCATCATGTTCTTTATCTACGTCGGCATGGGCGCGTTGGGGTTTCTGATTGCCGCCGGCGTCGCCTGGCTGGCACCGAACGTGAAGAGCTGGGGCGGTCAATCAACCGAAGAAATCCAGCTGGTGATCCTGATACTTGGTCTGGAGTTCTTCCTGGGAATGGCCACCTCGGTCTTCGGCGGGATCCTGATCGGCATGGAACGCTTCGATCTGGAACGCGGTTTGCAATTGATCGCCGGCCTTGTGCGGCTGATTCTCACCGTAACATTCTTAAGCCAACGCTGGAGCCTGCTGACCTTGTCACTGGTGTTTCTGGCCGTGACACTGGTCGAGCATCTGGGACATCTGGTTCTGGCCTTCGTCAAGCTGCCCACACTATCGATCCGCTTGAGGCATTTCCGACTCTCGACACTCAAGGAGTTCACTTCCTTCAGTTCCTATGCCTGGCTGAACATGATCTCGGCACAACTGATCGACTGCACAGACACCGTGATCATCGGCTGCATTCTCGGCGCGAAAGCGACCGTCCCCTACCACATCGCGCAACGCCTGTGCCGCTTCATCGCCGCTCCCATTCTGCAAATCGGAGAAGTGTTGATGCCGCGAGCCGGTGCATTGAGCTCGTTGTCTAAAGACCGCGAGTTGCAGCGTCTGGTCACGAAAGGACTGGGGATCAGTTTTCTGCTCATCACCGCGTTCTTTATCGGTGGATCCTTTTTTGGATCGATGCTGATCACGACCTGGATCGGCAGTGGATACACACAAAGCCACGTGTTACTGATCGTGCTGTTGGCAACTCAGATCATCGCGACTCCGATCAACATCGTCCGCTCGGTGCTGTTCGGTATGGGACACGTCAAACGGCAGTCCCTGCTGTTCCTGGCCGAAGCTCTGCTGAACGTCGTACTCTCTCTGGTGCTCATTGGCCCGTTCGGATTGATGGGTGTCGCATTGGGCACCGCGATTCCCGTGGTTGTGATTGAACTGGGTCTATTGGCTCCGTATGCACTGCGGACGCTGCAATTGGAATTCCGCGACCTGATACGCCAGGCTCTGGGCCCTCAGATCCTGGCTTTGAGTGGTTTGCTGGCGTATTCGCTGTTGGTGGACCGCCTGTACCCCGTGGATGACAACTGGCTGAACCTGATCACAATCACAATCGGCGGTGGAGCGGTCTTGGGCGTCGGATGGTTGGCGTCCTCGGCGCTTGAACGCCGCTATCGATTCCTGGAATACACCAAGACGGCCCCGGTTCCCTGACACCCCGCTGCCGACTCACCCATCGCTGGAGCGTCCAGAGATGGCCACACGATCCATCACAGATAACACGGCAACCCATGGACTCCACGTTGATCGAATCCGAATTGCCACACTCCTCGACTGCCAACGCGGTGTCGGCGGAGATGGTGTTTGAGATCTGCGAAGCCGGCACGACCGGTCCAGCAGCAGCGGCCTGGAAAGAAATCGAACAGCGTCTCGACTCCGTGCCCTTGGCCTGTTCCTGGATCTGGACTCAGACCTGGATCGAATGCTACAAGCATCTCGTCGATTGCCACATCGTGATTGGCCGTGTCGGAGACGTGGTCGGCGGAATCTGCCTGCTCAGCGCGGCGCAGCAGCCTCTGGCGGGCCCCTTGCGGATCAACACGCTGAGTCTGGGAACCGCCGGAGAGCCTAATCGCGACAGCGTGTACGTGGAATACAACGCGATACTGACGATCCCGGAGCACCGCCGCGCGTTCGAAGTGGGCCTGTTGCAGATCCTCGAATCCCAACCGGGATGGGACGAACTCCACATCGACGGATTCAGTCCCACGGACCTGCCCTGCGGAGTCACGAGCGACTCGGGTTTCAAGTTCCGCACCGAAGAAAGTCCCTTCTACGACTTCAACCTGGCCCGTCAGGCCGGCAGCGACGCATTGACACAACTCAGCTACACGGCCCGCAAGGGCATTCGTAAGAACCTGAGGTCTTATGGAACGCTGACCACACAGTGGGCCGAAACCACGAGTCAGGCCACGGAGATCCTGGACGACCTGATCCGACTCCACCAGGCCCGCTGGGAGGCGGTCGGTGAACCGGGCGTGTTCGCCAGCCAACCGTTTCTCAGATTCCACCGCAGCCTGTTGGAACGGCTACGGATCGGCCGTGATGTCGGTTTGTTTCGACTCCTGGCGGACGACCAGACGGTTGGCTGTGCCCACATGTTTATCGACCGCAACCGGGTATTGTACTACCAGGGTGGCACCATACCGTTGGGCGGAAATCTCAGTCCCGGGGTGATTACCGACTACATGTGCATCGAAGAATGTTTGCGTCGTGGTTTCGACTCATACGATTTCCTCGGCCACACATCCCAACACAAGCGCAAGCTATCGACTTCGACTGCGGAGCTGGTATGGGCCGTGCGACGTCGGCCCAG
>Ga0315336_1003624_pt1 | contig 20099 bp, 15 predicted proteins | sample ASW5metaG_FD_204512 | JGI IMG/M metagenome (GOLD analysis project Ga0315336, IMG submission 204512) | Ammonia-oxidizing marine archaeal communities from Monterey Bay, California, United States - ASW #5 | ecosystem: Environmental > Aquatic > Marine > Intertidal zone | place: USA: California... | reverse complement strand
AGCCAGGTAACGGCCATCCGGCGAGAACGTCAGACAGTGGATCTCGTGCGAAAACACCCCCTGCTCCAACAGCGTGTAGGAATTACGACGATGGCCACCGGCCTGGGCCTGGCTGCAGTCGATGAGAACCACACTTCGAACACGCGGCGTATCGCGCAACACCTTACCGCGCGCATTCGGCACGGCTTCCCGAAGCCCGGCTGCGGCCAGGCCGACACGGGGTGCGGTTGCCGTTGCCACGACCAGTTCGACGATCCCGAACTCAAGCGCCGTTTGTCCCGGCTGGGTGCGGAGTGTATAGGTGTAGGGCTGTCGGTCACCAATGATCTCGGGGCGGTTGGAAAACTCGCCTCTCAGGTTCACTTTCACCTTCTCGCCGCTGGCCAGCGTAGCGCGACCCGGGCCGAGCCGACGCCATTGGCTACCCATTCCCAGTTGGCAGTCAACCGCTGAATTGCTGAAATTGATCAAGGCCGGCCACCTCCCGAAGTCCTGCACCCGGTCTACGGCCCGATCAAACTCCAGCCGCCGTCCCCGGCTGGCCAGGAATCCACCGTGCCGGTCGAGCCAGCCGAACGCCTTCAACAGATGGTTGCTGCCGTCGCGGAATTGTGTCTCCAGCTGCACCTTCGATTCGTTTTCGATAAGCCGTCCCTGCTGGCGATCGACAGACCACAGGCGAATTTCACCTTCGCTGAAATCAACGGCAGCCAACCGGTCACCCTCGGGAGAAATCCTGAGTGTGTCGATCCAACTCAGATCCGGAGTGATCGACTGAACGGCCTGGGGTGGGGAGCGGGACAGGTCCCACACCACAAGCTGGCAGGTCGAATTCGCGCAGGTGTAAGCCACGACCAATGAGTTCGCGTGTCGCGGTTGAAAGGCCAGGCTGGTCCACAAGACATCCGACGGAAACTGCCGAACGGGAAGGCCCTTCCAATTCCCGCGTCCCCGACCAAAAAACACGCTGCTGGAACGCGCAATGGGCATGATGCCGGCGGCCAGCCGACCGAGCGGATCGCAAATCAAGTCACAGCTACGGCCCATCCGCCCGGACGCGACAGGTCCCCGCAGCGGGGCCCGTGGCACCAGGGCTTTCAGCGTCGGTTTGACCTCCCAACGGCGAATCACATGGTCGGCGGCAGCGGCGGCGAGCAGCAGTCGCCCGTCTTGTTGTTGAAATACAAGCGACTGCAACCGCCCCGCGGGAACGACGGCATTGGGCCTGAGAAAGGGACGTGACGCTTGGCGTTCATGACCGATCTCGTCTGCCAAGGCCGGGGCGACCTGGCACAACCCAACCGCGATGAACACCAGGCAGCGGAATCCGATTCCCAACATTTCCGTCATCTCCCGTTGTGACCTGTCACAGGATGAGGCGACCTTTGACCCCAGACTCACTCGCTGATCATGTCGGATCCCGCCTGCGAAAATCAAGCTCTGATTACGACCGCTTCTGGACATCGCAGCTCCTTTGCGCGCCGAGTGCTTGCGGCATTCGTTTGACAGGCTGAGCGAGCCTGTGACCAGATTGCCGTTTCGTCTGCGTTCGGGACGATTTTTCCAGAGCTTCGTCGATAAAGTACCGATAAATCAACAGTGTGGATTCTCGCACGAACCGTGTCGATGCGCCGGGACTTCAGGAAACAAACCAGATGAACTGTTTGGCACCACGAGCTTGCTGGGTGCTGGCCGTCGGGATCACCCTTGCTCCAGCGAGCGTCTGGGGGGGTGATGCGGCAGACGAGATCCGCGCCGTCGAATACCTGGGCACGGTCGACTGCCACTGGTATCCTGAATCGCAGGGCGTATTGATCAAATCGCTGCTGGAGGACCCTCGCGAAGAGGTCCGGTTTGCGGCGGTCCGGGCGATCACGCAGCAGTTGCAACGCGGTAAGCCTTTGCTGGATCCCACACTCGGCTGGCGGCCGTTTCCCGACCCCGAGATTTTGAGCCAGATCGCCAGATTCTGCACGCTGCAGGGTCCCTTGAGTCGAGAGGCGTTGTACCGTCGCTACAGCGAGCGGGAATTGAAGAAACGCCAACGCAAGGAAGGCAGGCGGGGCGATACGTGGCGCGGCTGCTGCAGCGAGGACGTGATCAACGCCCTGTCGCGGAACGCCTTCGAATGCGACGACCAGGGCTGCTTCCTCGAACCCTCCGATCGGATTCGAGCTGCCGCCGAGCGAGCCATCATGTTGTGCGTCGATACAGTCACGATGCAAACTCCCACGATGCCTCCCTCGGATCCTGACGATCCTGTCGTTTCCCCGCCACAAACAACCATTTCCGAACAACCCGCCTTCGTGTCGCCAGAGTCGAGCCGTTACAACTCCGGACGCAGCCTGTCCGGTACCGGTCGAGCGGACATGACCAACCGTTTGAATATCTTCGATAACATGAGCGCCGAACCGCTCTCGAAAGTCTGGTACGGATTTCAGACCGTCAAGACAGCCAACACGGGCGTGTTTCTATCGGACCAGTCCGACCAGTTGTTCAGTTTGCTGGACACCGGAAACGGCCGTGCGCAGTTCATTTCCTTCACCGGTTTTGGCCGTCAACCGGGCGGGCCGATCGTCGAACCGTACGACGATTCGTCGAAACAGGTCCTGAAAGACCTGTACCTGAGTGACCCGAATAACGGCGGACGCGGCGCGGCATTCCTGAATCGCCCGGACCTTCAGCTGCACCGCCTGGGATTTGAACACGCGTTGACCCCCGATTTCAGTTTCGGGTTCCAGGCCCAGTTTATCGACTCGCTGGACGACGTGGGTCAGCCGGATTTCTGGGGCAATCCCCAGGTGTTCCTGAAGCACGTGTTGTTCCGCGACGAAATGAACACGTTGACCGGAGTGCTCAGCATTTCGCCTCAGGTGCCGATTCCCGAGTTCTCGATCGCAGAAAGAACCACACGCATCAACCCGGGCCTGTTGTTCTATCATCAGCTGGACGAGGATTGGTTTCTGATCGGCGGCGGTGGAGTGAGCGTGCCCACGACGGACAACCAGATCACGACCGTGGACTATGGACTCAGCTTGAGTTACTGGCTGTATCGCCACGCATCTCTGGAGCCGTATTACCGCGGTCCCGAACAAACCGCCTGGGTGATGGGGGTCGTGCCGCACGTCGAGGTCTTCGGCAAGCAGGTGCTGGGCAACAACGTCCGCACCGGCTTCTTCGATCTCTCGTCTTCCCAGCCGCAGACCGCGCCGGGCACGGTTTCGCCGGTCGACGGCACAACCAATATCTACCTGCCGGGAACCAACACGCTGGTCGGCGAAACCACGTTTTTCTTCGAAGAGCCGGAACACGTGGTGGACGTTACGGCGTCGGTCACATTTCTGTTGCGGCGAAAATGGCAGTTCACCACCGGCGTTTCGGTGCCGGTCACCGGAGGCGCGGCGCGCGAATTCGAATACATCGCGATGCTGAACTACCTGTATTGAACTGTATTGAATTCCGCCTGCGGGGCGCTTGATTTCGAGTCTCTGCGGCGCTCCCCCGAATCTTGAAAATTCGGGGCTGTTCTTTTCTCGGCCGCCGCGTAGACTGCGGAATGCCCCATGCCGCAATCGCGGCAAATCCGATTCCGACGCCCGTGCCCCAGCGTTCTCTGGAAGATCGGCCGGTCAGTTGCTAGCATGGCGGTGCCCCGCAGTGGAAGCGTACGGCAAGTCGGTAACCGCCAGTTCCTGGCCTGATTGCCGGCATGTGAGTGTGCCTCCAACTCTCACCGTGCATGGGGGATCCGCATGTTACCCGACCCCGCTGCGTTCGAACCGGGTCCGGCACAAGAGGCCGAAGCCGTCGTTCCGTCCGACACACCGGACAGTCCGGACCGGCACCTTTTGGACGCGGTGATCGACAAAACGTCCGAGTTGCTGGCAGCCGGTGACACCGAACACGGTCTGGAAGCGCTGCTGGCTGTCGCCGGCAGCTACGCTGGTCAGCCACTGGCCGTCGATCCGGTGGGAGTCGCCCTGGTGCGTGCCTCGCTGGCAGCCGTTCTGCAGCGCGACGCATTCCAGGACGAATTGTGGGACACGATGACGGTACGCATCACGGCCACCCTGTTTGACGATCCGCACAGTCTGAAGCGGCTCACGCAACTGTGGCGGCGATTGCAGGAGACGGCCGCCAGATGAGTACACTGGGCTCGACGACTGACCAGCTGGTTGCAGACTGCCAGGGGTTGGTGCGTACATTGGCGCGCAAAGCGCACCTGGAGCTGCCAGGCAACGTCGTGGATCTGGACGACCTGATCGGATACGGCCAGGTGGGGCTCGCCGAGGCCGCTCGGGCGTTCGACCCGTCGCGGGGAGTCAAATTCTCGACCTTCGCCTACTACCGTGTGCGCGGTGCGATCTACGACGGAATCACATTGATGGCCTGGTTCCGCAAAGCGCCCCGGCCAAATGTGCACTACAACCGTTTGAGCAATGAATTGCTGGACAGTGATGCGACGGAATCCGAAACCGTCCAGGACGACGCGCGGTGGCTGCAGCGTGTGACCGGGATGTTGGCCATTGCCTACCTGGCATCAAATTCCGGCGATGACGGCGGTAGCGGTGACAGCGGGATTTTCGATCCTGAGGCATCCGCGCCTGATTTCCAGGCTTCGGACCGGGAAATTCGTGACAAAGTCCGCGGCCTGATCCATGCGCTGCCAGGACAGGAAGGTATATTGATGCGGGCCGCGTATTACGAGGGGCTCACGCTGAAACAGGCGGCCGAGAGGATCGGCATCAGCAAAGCATGGGCGAGCCGCCTGCATGCCAAGACGCTGAAACGACTCGCCCACACGCTGCGGGGCATGGGCATTAGCGATGCATGACCGCGGCGGGAAGCCGATTCGCGTCAAGCCAAGAGAAAGACATACCGAATGGGGTCCCCTGAATACCTGGATTTCGAAAGCCTGCTCAAACCGATCTCCGAAGAGAATCCGACGGGAGACAGCTTTCGCGCCGTGGATGGCATGGCCTACCAGGACCTGCGCAAGTTGAGAGACGAGTCGCGGAAGAACGAAAACCGCCCGGTGTTCACCGATGACACGCCCGACCAGGACCACCCGCCGGAATGGAACAAGGAACCTGAGTGGAATCTGGTTCTCGATCGCTGTGTGTCGGGGATCCAGGACACGTCCAAGGACCTGCAGCTGGCGGCCTGGCTGATCGAAGCCGCCATTCGCCTGGAGGGCTTTCGCGGCCTGCGCGACGGTCTGCGGCTGGCGCGGTTGTTGTGCGAGACATTCTGGGAAGAGCTGAACCCGATGCCTGACGAAGACGGCATGGAGACCCGAGTGGCGCCGCTGGCGGGATTGAACGGCGAAGATGCCGACGGCCCGCTGGTCACCGCCATCCGCAACGTGGAAATCACAAATTCCGACACGCTGGATCCCGGCACGATCTGGCAAATCGAGAGCAACGAACACCGTGAAGGAGTGCTCCGCGCCGTCGCCGACAGCACTCCGGAGTTCCTGAAAACTCTGCTCGAGGACATCGAAGAATCGCAGAATGAGTTTCGGCAGATGGAGTCCTTTCTGGACGAGAATTGCGGCAGCGACGACAGCGGATATCCACTGGCCCCGCCCGCCTCACGCATCCGCGACGCGCTGGAGAATACGCGGATGATCGTGGCCGGTTTCGGTGCCGACGGAGACGATTCCGCGGAGCTGAGTGATGCTGGTTCGGGATCGGTCGACGGGGCCGGTTCCTCGATCAACTCCCGGGCGCAGGCTTTCAAGAGCCTCGGGGAAATCGCCCGCTACTTTCGTTCGGCGGAACCCCATTCGCCGGTTTCCTATGCCTTGGAGCAGATCGTATCCTGGGGCAAAATGTCACTACCCGATTTGTTGACAGAACTGGTCCGAGATTCGAGTGCACGGGAGGAGTTGTTCCGCCAGGTGGGAATCCCCGAACCACGCGACGACGAGTAGAAATAGGCAATTTCGAGATTTTTGGCCGCACGGCGGCTTCTTTGTCCATTCTGATTTGAAGCAGAACATCCGAGTTGAACATCTCGTTTCACAAGGACATGATAACCCACTAGTGGGGCTCCTCCCCTCAAGCGTACGTCGAGTTCACGCGGGGGACCCCACACAAGTCACTCAACAGGAGCCGGCTGACATGGCTGAGAGTTCGCATGAGAAACTGAAACGCGTGCGCAAGCCGCGAGTCCACATCACCTACGATGTCGAAACCGAAGGAGCGGTGGTACAAAAGGACTTGCCGTTCGTGGTCGGTGTGATGGGCGACTTTTCCGGGGATCCAACCGAACCCCTCAAGCCGATGCGTGACCGAAGCTACATCAACATCGATCGCGACAACTTCAATGAAGTCATGAAACGCATGACACCCGGGCTGAACCTCAGGGTCGAAAACACGATCGCCGGGGACGGCAGCGAGGTGGGAGTGCAGTTGAAGTTCGACTCGATCGAAGACTTCGAGCCAGCCAATGTCGCGCGGCAGATCGAGCCGCTGCGGAACCTGCTCGATACCCGCGACAAGCTCAAAGAGCTGCTGACCAAGGTGGACCTGTCGCCCGAATACGAAGGGGTGTTGCAGGAAATCCTGGAAAACGAAGACAAATTGAAGTCGGTGGCGGACGAACTCGGCCTCGGCGACGACGGCAAAGGAGGTGACCAATGAGTACCGGTGGAGAACAGGTCTCACAAGACAACACAGCGGCCGAAGGACAGGTCTCCGAATCACTGCTTGACCAGGCAATCGCCAACACCAAGGGGGCGGAGGCGGATCGCGCCAAGGAACTGATTTCGGCCCTGGCCTCCCAGGCGATGTCGGGCACGGTGACCTACGACAAGGACGTGACCAAGACGATCACCCGCGCGATCGCGGAATTAGACAATGTGCTGACCGCGCAGCTCAAAGCGGTGATGCACAACGATCGCTTTCAGAAGCTGGAAGGCAGCTGGCGCGGGCTGCATCACCTGGTGATGAACAGTGAAACCGGAACACAGCTCAAACTGCGCGTGATGAACGCCACCAAGAAGGACTTGTTTAAAGACCTGGACAAGGCCATCGAGTTCGATCAGAGCGAGACGTTCAAGAAGCTGTACGAGAACGAATTCGGGACTCCGGGCGGAGAACCGTTCGGCGCATTGATCGGCGACTACGAGTTCGAAAACACTCCCGATGACATCGGGATGCTGACCAAGATCTCTTCCGTCGCCGCGGCCGCATTCTGCCCGTTCATTTCCGCGTCCTCGCCCAAACTGTTCGGTCTCGATTCGTACGAGGAACTGGCTCAGCCACGCGATCTGGCGAAGATCTTTGACACGACGCCTTACGTGCAGTGGCGCGGTTTCCGCGACAGCGAAGATTCCCGGTTCGTAACGCTGACCATGCCGCGAACCCTGGCCCGACTGCCGTTCGGTACCGGGCAATTCGAAAAGCAGATCGAAGAATTCGAATACAATGAAATCGAATACAACCCCGACGGATCGGCCAAACCCGTGCCGCATCAGGACTACTGTTGGATGAACACCGCCTATGTCCTGGGCGCCCGGCTGACCGACTCGTTCGCCAAGACGGGATTCTGTACCGCGATTCGCGGAGCAGAGAACGGTGGTATGGTCGAGGAACTTCCGACTCACATCTTCAAGACCGATGACGGTGACGACGATCAGAAGTGCCCGACCGAACTGGCCATCACCGACCGCCGTGAAAAGGAGCTCAGCGACCTGGGCTTCCTGCCCTTGTGCCACTACAAGAACACAGACTATTCGGTGTTCTTCGGCGGCCAGACTGCGCAGAAACCCAAGAAGTACGACCGTCCCGCGGCCACGGCCAACGCGGCCATTTCAGCGCGTCTGCCGTACATCATGGCCGTCTCGCGGTTCAGCCACTTCGTCAAAGTCATCGGACGCGACAAGATCGGCTCGTTCATGGAAGTCAACGACTGTGCGGCGTTTCTCGATCGCTGGATCAAGAACTACGTCAGTGCCGATCCGACAGCCAGCCCGGAAGTTCGCGCTCGCTACCCGTTGATGGACGCGCAGGTCGAAGTCAAGGAGATTCCCGGAGCACCGGGTTCCTACAACGCGGTGATTCACATGCGTCCCTGGCTCCAACTCGAAGAGCTCACGACTTCGATGCGGATGGTCGCGAGTATTCCCAAGATCGGTGGGTAGTGCTCGATGAGTGCGGAGATCACTTCGTCTGCGGGTTCGGGCGGCTGGCAACTGCAAAGCAGCTTGCTGGACGGCGTCCTGGAGCACGGGGTTCCGCTGCGCGAAGAAGATCCGGAGCAGATCGCCCAGCCGGCCGCCGCAGTCACGGCGGGCCGGGCCGGCGAGCGACTGGCCGCGTTCCTGTCCGAGGCCTCGCACGCAGATTCCCTGGCCCTGTGGTTCGGGGACAATCTGCCCGCCGTCCCCGCCCCGCTGCGCGACAGGTTGATCGAACACGTGCTGCAACAACCGGGCACCCAATCGCTGTCCGACAAGGATCTCACCGGCCACCCCTTGTTTCAGCGGCTCGAACTGACCCTGCTCTTGTCGCGGATGTCGGGCGATGCGGTGGAGCGTCTGGCGCGGAGTCTGTCGCAGGCCATCGCTCGAATCGACCAGCTGGTCGCCGACCAGGTCAACGCGACCATCCACCATCCGCGGTTCCAGAAGCTCGAGGCGTCCTGGCGCGGAATCCGCTATCTGACCGAGCAGGTCGACGACAACCAGCGTGTTCGCATCCGGGTGCTGAATCTGACCTGGAGAGAACTGACCCGGGACATCGAACGGGCTATCGACTTTGACCAGAGCCTGTTGTTTCGCAAGATCTACAGCGAAGAGTTCGGCATGCCGGGCGGCGAGCCTTTCGGGCTGCTGATCGGAGATTACGAAATCCGACCGCGTCCGGGTCCCGACTATCCCCACGACGACATCGCCACGCTGGCCGGCATCTCGCAGGTGGCGGCGGCGGCCTTCGCGCCGTTTGTGTCCGCGGCACACCCGTCCATGTTCGGGCTCGAAGATTTTTCCCAGCTCGAACGGTCGATTGACTTGCAACGTCTTTTCCAGCAGCCGGCCCACATGGCCTGGCGAAATTTCCGCGAAAACTACGACGATTCCCGCTTCATCGGGCTGACCATGCCGCGTGTGCTCCGCCGGTTGCCCTATCGCGACATGGGCGCCTCGGACAACGAGCAGCGCAGGATCGACGGATTTCGCTTTGAGGAGAATGTGTCGGCCGCCGACCGCGGCCGCTACCTGTGGGGAAACGCCGCTTACGCCTTTGCCACGGTCGCCATCCGCGCCTTCGAACACTCGGGCTGGTTCGCCGACATCCGCGGAGTCGAACGCGGTGTGGCCAGCGGCGGGCTGGTCACCGGGCTGCCGGTACACAGTTTCGGCACCGATCGCGACGGAGTCGCGCTCAAGTCCTCGACGGGAGTCGTGATCACCGATCAGCTGGAAAAGGAAATTCACGATCTGGGATTCCTGCCCCTCTGTTCCTGCAAAGACACCGAGTACTCGGCGTTCTACAACAGTCCGTCGGTGCAACAATCCAAACGCTACGACACCACGGCCGCCACCACCAACGCGCGAATGACGGCGATGCTGCACTACACGCTCTGCGTGTCCCGATTCGCGCACTACCTGAAAGTTCTGGCTCGCGACAAGATCGGTAGCTCCAACGAAGCTCCCGAAATCGAACGCATTCTGCACGACTGGATCATGGACTATGTGACCGACGACGCGGACGCCTCGGCCGAAATCAAGTCGCGGCGTCCACTCAGGGAAGCCCGGGTGCGGGTGCAGCCGGTGGCCGGTCAACCCGGCAACTACGATTGTGTCGTGCATCTGCTGCCGCACTTCGAATTGGATGATTTGACGGCCGCCGTCAGAATCCACTCACAATTGCAGGGCATCGCATCATGACGGGGCCATCTCAACACGGCCACTCAGCGTCGCCACCGCCCATCGCGGGAGGTGACCATCGGATGACCTGCACCAATGGACGCCGGAACCACCGGGAAACGGAGCGACCATGAAACCGACCGAGCTGTTTGAAGCGGGAAAACTCGCGGATGCGATCGACGCGGCAACCCAGCTGGTCAAAAGCCGGCCCACCGAAGTGGAGGCCCGTGGATTTCTGGTCCAGCTGCTGTGTTTTTCCGGCGACCTGGAACGCGCCGACAAACAACTCGACACCATGTCGCACCAGTCGCCGGAAACCGCGGTCGGCGTGGCCTTGCTCCGTCAGCTCGTCCGCGGCGAGCAGAGCCGTGAACAGGTTTTCAGCACGGGCCGCATGCCCGAGTTCCTGGACGCGCCTCCCGATTATCTGCAGCTGCATCTGAAGGCCACAATCGCTCTACGTGAACAGGACGCGGCCGCCGCGGCGAGCTATCTGGCGGAAGCGGAAACTGCCGCGCCGGCGGTCTCGGGAACCTGCAACGGAGAGTCGTTCACGGGCCAGCGCGACCTGGATGACGTGACGTCGTGCTTCGCCGAGGTCATGACCAGTACCGGCAAGTACTTCTGGATCCCCTACGCTCAAATCACGTCGATCGAGTTCCACGCGCCGGAACGTCCGCTGGACCTGCTGTGGCGGCGCGCCCGGATGATCGTCCGCGGCGGTCCCGACGGAGAAGTGTATCTGCCGGCGATCTACCACGGCACTTCGGCGCAGCAGGACGAAGCGTTGCAGCTGGGCCGGGCCACCGACTGGATTGGCGACGAGCAGACAGCGGTCCGCGGAGTGGGACAGCGGATGCTGTTGTTCGGCGACCGCGAACATGCATTGCTCGACCTGCAACACGTTGAAATCACACCACCGGAAACCACATAATTCCGAAATCCGACAGCCCGATGTCCAGCCAAGAAATCGATCCGGACCAGCAGCTTGTCCCCAGCATTCTCGATCGTCTGATCGACGACGACCCGACCACTGCGCGCGAACCACTCAAACGACGCAACCAGCTGGTTCGCGAATTGAAACTCAGCGTGCAGCGCGATCTGGAGAACCTGTTGAACACCCGCTGGCGGTGCGTGTCCTGGCCACCCAACCTGGATGAACTCGATGTGTCGCTGGTGAACTACGGGATACCCGATTTCACGGGAAAGCGGTTCGCCACTGCCAACGAGCGCCAGACGTTGCGCCGCATACTGGAGCAGGTGATCCAACGTTTTGAGCCGCGATTTGAACAACTCAAGATCGAACTGCAGGACAGCGCGGACCCAGCCGATCGCCGGTTGAATTTCCGCATCGATGCCCTGCTCAAAGCCGAGCCGGCACCGGAGCCCGTGATCTTTGACACGAGTCTGGAAACTTCAACGGGCAATTTCGACGTGCAGGGAGCCAGCTGATGAGCGATGAACTGCTTCCGTTCTACGAACGCGAACTGGCCTTCATGCGCTCAATGGGCGCCGAGTTTGCCGAGCGGCATCCAAAAATCGCCGCCCGGCTGCGGCTCCGCCCAGAAGGGTCGCAGGATCCGCATGTCGAACGCATGATCGAGGCGTTCGCCTACCTCAACGCCCGCGTGCGGCACAAGCTCGACGACGACTTCCCCGAATTGACCGAGGGGCTGCTGAATGTGCTCTACCCGCATTACCTGGCGCCTGTGCCTTCGATGGCCATCGTGCAACTGGGACTGGATCCCAGCCAGTCGGAGCTGACCGGCGGTTACGAGATCTCCGAGGAGAGCGTGCTGGAAACCGACACGATTGAAGGCGAACCCTGCCGCTTTCAGACACGCTACCCGGTCAAGCTGTGGCCGTTGAATGTGGCCGCAGCGGAACTGCAGCACCCGCCGTTCCGCGCGCCCGACCTGCCTCACACTGCCGAAACCAAAGCGATTGTGCATTTGACCCTGGAGAGCTTCGGTGCCAAACTCGCCCTGGCGGAATTCGAAGGTTGCGACGTTCTCAGGTTCTACCTGCACGGACAATCCAGCCACGTGCACGCCCTGTACGAACTGCTGTTCAACAACGCGCTCGGCCTGGCCGTGGCGCGCTCGGCCCGGGACGACTCGCCGCTGTGGCTGGATCCCCAGTGCCTCCGTCCCGTGGGCTTCGAAATCCGGGACGGCGTGCTGCCCTATTCGGCACAGTCGTTTCTGGGATACCGCTTGCTGACCGAGTACTTCTGTTTTCCGGAGAAATTCCTGTTTGTGGATTTCGACCTGCGGCAGATGCCTGCGGCGTTTCGACAGTCGCTATCCGAACGGATGGAGTTGTACGTCGCTCTGGATGCGGAAGACAAGGATCTGGAACGCAACGTCACTTCTGACAGTTTTCAACTCGGCTGCACGCCGGTCGTCAACCTGTTTCGTCAGCGCGCCGAATCGATCCCTTTGAAGCAGAACGCGGCCGAGTATCGCGTGGTACCGGACGCTCGACGGCCATTGGCGGTCGAGGTGTACTCGATCGACGGCGTCACGGCGACGTCACCGGCACAGGAAGTGGTCGACTATCGACCTTTCCACTCCTTTCAACACGCCACCTCCGCTCGAGAACAGCAGACATTCTGGCAATCCGTCCGCCGACGCTCGACCTCTTTCGGCACGACTCCCGACCACGGCACCGAAGTCTACCTGCAACTGGTCGATCTGGAACTGTCCACCCAGGCGCCCGCCGACTGGATTCTGGATGTGGAAACGACTTGCCTGAACCGCGACCTGCCGCACCGCCTGCCGTTCGGCGGCGACGAACCGCGGATGCACCTGGAAAAGGGAGGCCCGGTGACGCGCATCCGCTGCCTGACACAACCCACACCGACCCGCCGCGCGCCGTTACGCCACGGGACTCTGTGGCGACTGATCTCGCATTTGTCGCTGAACCACCTGTCTCTGTGCGACTCGGAACAAGGCGCCGACGCGCTGCGTGAAATCCTCACCCTGTACGACTATGTTTCCAGCGATGTCTCGCGAGCGACGATCGGTGGAGTGCGCGACATTTCGTACCGTCCGGCAGTCGGCCGGGTCGATCAGGGGCCGGCCGGTGGCCTGTGCCGCGGACTGGAAGTCACGGTGAATTTTGATGAAGAGCACTACACAGGCGGTGGCGTGTATCTGCTGATGTGCATTCTCGATCGTTTTCTCGGACTGACCTGTTCTGTGAACTCGTTCACCAGGTTTGTAGCAACGACCAACCAGCGCGAAGGACCCATCAAGACATGGCCGCCACGGGCAGGGACCAGGGTGCTGCTCTGATCGCGGAGCTGTTCCGCAGTCCATACGACTTCGACTTCTTCCAGGCTGTCCGCATTCTGGAACGGCACGGAGCGTCGCAGGCCGACGGTCCGGCGGACGCCGAGCGGAACGGTTCACAGCCGGTGGGCCATGACGGACCGATCCAGAACGAAGCGGTTCGGTTCGCGGCACTGCAGTCGCATTCGTTCCCCGCCGCCGAGATCACCGGCATCCGTGACCGTGCAACCGCATCGCAAACCGCCGCCGAGATTCCGCCCGAAATGACCGTTTCGTTTCTGGGATTGACCGGACCCAGCGGTGTTCTGCCGCATCACTACACCTCGTTGATCATCGAGCGGTTGCGCGAACGGGATGTCGCTTTGCGCGATTTCTTCGACACATTCAACCACCGCACGATTTCGCTGTTCTATCGCGCCTGGGAAAAGTACCGTGCCGCGTTTCTGTACGAGCGGGCCGCGTGGAGCCCCACCGCGCGGGGCAGCGACGCCGTCACCGAGGCACTGTACAGCCTGATCGGCTTCGGCACTCAGGGACTGCGCAACCGCTTGGAAACGGACGACGAGGCGTTCGTGTTTTACGGCGGACAACTGTCATCCCGCGTGCCCAGCGCGGTGGGACTGCAACAAGTCCTGTCGGGCTACCTGACGCAACCCGTCGCGGTCCATCAGTTTCAGGGCCAATGGCTGTATCTCGACATCGCAGACCGCTCCGCCACGCCAGGACCCGGGCTGCCGATGGGCCAGAACATGCGGCTCGGCCAGGATGCGGTGGTCGGCGAACGAGTGTGGAGTGTGGAGAGCAAGATCCGGATCACGATCGGTCCCGTCAACTACGCGGCCTTCCGCACCTTCGTGCCCAGCAGCCCGGGTTTCATCGCCTTGAGCCAGTTGATCAGGACCTATGTCGGCCCCGAATACGATTTCGACGTCCAGGTGATTCTGGACAGGCAGGAAGTGCCCCGCAGCGAGCTGGTCGAGGACTCGGAAGCTCGACTGGGTTGGAACACCTGGATGTTCAGCGCAGACTACCCGCACGATGCCGATCAACCACTGTTCGTACACGATGGGAATCCGGTTTCCCGAACCACCGCAGCAACCACCGCATGAACGCCGGCAACACGGTTTCCTTTGTTCTGCAGAATGGACCACACGATGCAAGTCAGCCTGAAAGCACTCATCGACAAACTCAATGACACCTGCCGCAAATCTCTGGAGGCAGCCGCCGGACTGTGCCTGTCGCGGACGAACTACAACATTGATGTCGAACACTGGTTGATCAAACTGATCGAAACCGGAGGCAACGACCTGGAGGCCATCCTGCGGCATTTCGAGATTGACAGCAGCCGGGTAGCGGCCGACCTGACGCGATCTCTGGACGGCAAAAAGACGGGCAATGCCGATTCCCCCGCCTTGTCGCCCAACGTGGTGCAGGCGGTGCGCGAGGCCTGGTTGATCGCCTCCGTCGAGTACGGCGTGGCCCTGGCTCGTTCGTCACACATCCTCTGCGCCCTGCTGGGTGACGAAACGTTGTCCCGGCTGGTCGTCAGCACGTCGCCCGCTCTGGAATCGATCTCGCTTGAACAATTGCGCAAACAGTTGCACCAGATCACGGCCAACAGTTCAGAGACCGACGTGGCGAGTTCCGCCGTACCGGGCGCAGCGGCCGGCCCGGCGGCAGCCGCCGGCGGGACCGCGTCCCTCGATCAGTTCACCATCGACGTCACGGCCCGCGCGCGGGCCGGAGAAATCGACCCGGTACTCGGCCGCGACTTCGAAATCCGGCAGATCACGGACATCCTCACGCGGCGTCGGCAAAACAACCCGATCCTGACTGGCGAGGCCGGCGTCGGCAAGACCGCGGTGGCCGAAGGCTTCGCTCTGCGGATCGCGGCCGGCGACGTGCCACCGTCACTGCAAAACGTGGTCCTGCGTTCGCTCGACCTGTCGCTGCTGCAGGCGGGAGCCGGGATCAAGGGGGACTTCGAGAATCGTTTGAAATCCGTGATCGAGGAAGTCAAGGCGTCCCCACAGCCAATCATCATGTTCATCGACGAAGCCCATACGCTGATCGGAGCCGGTGGACAAGCCGGCCAGGGCGACGCCGCGAATCTGCTCAAGCCGGCCCTGGCCCGCGGTGAACTCAGAACGATCGCAGCGACCACCTGGGCCGAATACAAGAAGTACTTCGAACGCGATGCGGCACTCGCCCGGCGATTCCAGGTGGTCAAGGTCGAAGAACCCGACGAACAAGCCGCCTGTGAGATGATGCGCGGACTGCTGGACACTCTGGAAAGCCATCACTCGGTGAGGATTCTGGACGAAGCGGTCGTCGACTCGGTCAAGCTCTCGCACCGCTACATTTCCGGACGGCAGCTGCCGGACAAATCCGTGAGCCTGCTCGACACAGCCAGCGCCCGAGTGGCCATGGGACACACCGCCGTCCCGGCACGAGTCGAAGACCTCAGACGCCGCATCGAACAACTCGACGTCTCACTCGACATCCTCACACGCGAGGCGGCCACCGGAACCGATCACGCCGACGAACTCGAACGAAAACGAGAGGAACGCGAGACGCGTCAAACCGAACTGGTCCAGGCCGAACAGCAGTGGGAATCGGAAAAAGAACTGGTCAGCTCGATCCGCAATCTGCGGGAACAGTTGGAATCCAGCGTAGATCGCAGCGAACCAGATGACGAGTCCGAACCAGATGACGAGTCCGGGCCAGACAACGAATCCGGGCCAGACGCCGACTCGATCCCGGATTCCCCGGCACAGCCGCCGTCGCTGTCGGAATCCGAGATCCCTCAAGCTCAAGAGCAACTGCAGACCCTCAACGGACAACTGGCCGAGTTGCAGGGCGAATCGCCGCTGATGCAGGTCTGCGTCGATTCTCAGGCCGTGGCCGAAGTCGTCTCCGGCTGGACCGGGATTCCGGTGGGCCGCATGGTCTCGGACGAAATCAAGACCGTGCTGACGCTTAAGGAGCGGATGGAAGAGTCGATCATCGGCCAATCCCACGCATTGCAGGCCATCGCCCAGCGAATCCACACTTCCCGAGCCAAGCTCAGCGACCCGCAGACTCCGATCGGCGTGTTCCTGCTCGCCGGAACGAGTGGAGTCGGCAAAACCGAAACCGCAATCACTCTGGCGAATCTTCTGTACGGCGGCGAGCAGAACATGACCGTGATCAACATGTCGGAGTTCAAGGAGGAGCACAAGGTGTCGTTGCTGATGGGCTCGCCCCCCGGTTACGTCGGCTACGGAGAAGGCGGCGTGCTGACCGAGGCTGTCCGCCGCAAGCCCTACAGCGTCGTGCTGCTGGACGAGATGGAAAAGGCGCATTCCGGAGTGCAGGACATCTTCTACCAGGTATTCGACAAAGGCACGATGAAGGACGGCGAAGGACGGGACATCGATTTCAAGAACACGCTGATCATCATGACCAGCAATGCCGGTACCGACTTGATCAAGAGCCTGTGCAGCGATCCGGAAACTCGCCCCGATCCCGCGGGACTGACCACAGCCCTGCACGAAGACCTGCTGAAGAGCTTCAAGCCGGCCTTTCTGGGACGGCTGTCGGTCGTGCCCTACTACCCGCTGACCGACGACGTGATGAAGCTGATCATCCAGTTGAAGCTGAAAAAAGTCATCCGCCGCGTGGCCGAGAACTACGGGGCCGAATTGGCATTCTCTGACGATTTGGTCCAGGTCGTGGCCGATCGCTGCACCGAAGTGGACACGGGAGCCCGCAACGTCGACCACATCCTGACACGAACGCTGCTGCCGGAACTCTCGGCCGAATTCCTGTCGCGACTCGCCGAGGGCCGATCCATCTCCCGTGTCGGCGTGACCGTCAGCGCCGACGAGACGTTCGCGTATGACTTCGAATGACGGCCGGGACAGCCTGAGAAATTTCCGTCACTTTTCCAGATTCGACGCAACCCGCAACGAAGACGGCAGAGAATGGTAATGTTGACAGCAACTTGAACAATTCAGCAAGTCGCCGCCAACAACTGCGAAACCCGGGAACAAACGGCAAATCGGCAACGAATACGGTTTGAGCCAATTGTCGGTTCGAATCACCACGGATTACAACCAATCACATTTCATCGACTCAGGGAGAACATGCAATGGCAGCTTACATCAAATTCGACGGAATCGACGGCGAAGCACAGGACAAGGATCACAAGAGCTGGACAGACCTGGCCGCATTCAGCCAACTGATCACCAAACCCGGCGCGGGGACCGGGGCCACGCGGCGACGCGGCGACGTCGTGCTGGAAGACCTGCACTGCACCAAGGAGCTGGACAAGTCCAGCCCCAAAATCGCGGAATCCGTCTGCAAAGGCAAGGTGTTTCCCAAGGTCGAAATCCACTTGACCGCTTCCTATACGGATTCCGGGCGGATCACCTATTACGCCTACGAACTGAAGAACGTGCAGGTGGTCAGCTACGACATCAGTGGCAGCGGCCAGGCCGACGATGTGCCGATGGAGAACTTCTCGCTGAACTTCGAGGAGATCAAAGTCACCTACACCGAGAACGACAATACCGGCAAGAAGAAAGGCAACGTCGAGTACACCTGGAAGGTCGAAGAAGGCGAAGCCTGAGACCAATGAACCGAGTGAAATGGTTGCCAACGTGGCGCGGCCACGAGAAACAACCAGCGTCGAACAGGACCGGGGAGCACTGCTCTCCGGTCCTTTTTTTGCGCGTTCCGCGGTTAGTCTTTGCGCAGAAGCGTCTTCCACACGGACTGTGCCGGCCCTGGCCGAGCGTCGCCGGGGCGGAACCGTGTTTGGCGACTCGCCGCTTGTCCCTGCTGCAGCGAGTGGGGCCGGCGTGCTCCGCTCGTCGATCTCATTCCCCGATCCCGACATTGCGAGAGACCCGCTCCTGCCCCAGACGGATCCCGAGGCGCGCGCGTTGCTGAGTCAGGCGATGCAGTCCGTCGATGCATACGACCGCGAGCGTGGGATCTTTCAGGACCGGTTCGGATTCGGTAAGCGGCCCGCGATTGTGGTGGTCGACTTCGCCTACGGCTGGACGGACGACGCATTATGCCGGTCGCGAAAACCACAACCGTCGCGCCGTCTGGTCCCAGCGGTAAAACGTGCTGGTTTGGATGGCGGTCACAGAGCGTACTCCGCAGGCCTGCATCTCCTGGCGCAAATGGGCCGCGGTGCCCTTGCCCTCCGGAGGTCGATAGGGCTTTTCGATCGTGGGATACTTGCGCTCGTCCTCGCCATAGATGTGCGCGTGGCAATCCACGATCAGCAAATCGCCCGGTTTGTCCTCGGACGCCGTGGAAGGCTGCGCGACTCGACCTGCGGCCAGACCGGCCGCCGTGGCTCCCAGAAATTCGCGCCGCGTGACGGCCTGGGCTGAACGCTGCATGGCGGTGTCCCCCTGTTCATCAGAAATTTGGTCAATGAACGGGCCGCATCAACGGCTGACCGCCGCGGGCAACGGCCGGGCTTGTGACCAGGCCTTCAAGGTCTGGCCATTTGGACAAGCGGTAAATGTGGGGCCTTCGAAGCGAAACGTGGTCAGGCCCCCGCCGTACTGCGACCACACTCCAGCCGTGACCGGCACGTTGAGCGCGTAGCTCAACCCACGCACCAGGCGGCGACCATCGGGTCCCCGGCCAACACGGCAACCGTGCATTTCCATGCTTCCCAACGGATGAAACAGGCCGGCCAGCGGAGCCAGGATCTGGACCAGGAAATCCAGAAACCGGGTGCTGAATTCGGACGATCCATGCGACGATGTTCCGGTGGCGACCCCCATGTTGCCCGGCGCCCCATGCCCGTGAAACCGCAGCAGCACGACGCGGCCCGGCTGGGCCTGCTCCCGAATCCGCTGCAACGTGTATCGGACTCCGTTGCACATGCCGTAGGTCCGAATCGGCCGCCCACCCGCCTGGACGACGTCCACCGGTTCACACAAATCGTCGCCCGGCGTCGACACATCAGTCGCATCGATCACCTGCAGATTTTTTCCGGCAGTGAGCGCCGCCCAGGTGTGTTCGCCGATCACACCGTCATCCACCAGATTCCGCGCCGGATCGGACTGAAATCGCTTCACGGCATTGAACGTCTGGTCTCCGAAATTCCCATCGACTCCCAGCGTGGACTCATAGCCGGGCAACGCGTTCAGCAAGCTCTGCGAAGCCGCGACCGTCGGCAGCCGATCACCGCGTCTCAACAACGGATAGGTCATTGTGAAGCCCTCGCATGTCGTGGTCCGTCGAATCGCTACTCGCCGGTCCCGCCCTGCCAGTTGTCGGTCTGGAACGGTGACGCGGGAAGTCCCTCGCTGTTGACCAGATTCGGTGTGGCGGCCCGCTGCCACCCAAAGCGAACATGTGCCGGTGCTGCCACCGATGCGGCTGAAACCAGGAGCGTTTTTCCGTCAACGGTCGCCACAGCCGGAACGAACTTGCCGTCCTTGCCCGCAACCTCGAAGTTCGACAGCGGCTTGCCATCGCTGGACTTGAGACCATCGGCCGCGTGTGCAAAGTTCAACCGGATACGGCTGCCGTCCACGCTCTGCTTCGTGAACAGTGGCCCGGAATAGACCAGGTTCCGTCGGCCGTAGTCCTTGACCAGCGCCCAACGGGCCAGCCGGTTCCCGACATCGATCTTGTTTCTGGGATGAATGTCCTTGAGGTTCGGCACCAGATCCGTGGTGACCGCCATGCCGGTGTGCGGCAGCTTGAGCGTCGCGGCCTGGGCTTCCCACAATTTCGGCAACTCACCATCGGCGTAGCGTGTGTTGTCCCAGGGAGCGATCTGGACGAAGTAAAACGCCAGGTCGTCGTTGTTCCACACCCTGCGCCAGCCGTTGATCAAATCGTGCATTTTTTCACGATAGGCCAGACCGTTTTTCTGGATCACGTTCGTCTCGCCCTGGTACCAGATCGTT